>Ga0209855_1000299_pt1 | contig 12979 bp, 10 predicted proteins | sample OrgsoiDNA_201063_FD_185811 | JGI IMG/M metagenome (GOLD analysis project Ga0209855, IMG submission 185811) | Permafrost soil microbial communities from the Arctic, to analyse light accelerated degradation of dissolved organic matter (DOM) -... | ecosystem: Environmental > Terrestrial > Soil >...
CGTCCTGCATCCAGCCAATTACTGCCCATACACTCCATAAAATGGTTCCCAGCACCATCAGCAGGAAAATGACACCCGCCAATTGGCTGCCATTGCTGCGACGACCATTTTTCTCCGTCGTCTCGCGCTCTCGTGCATTCAGGGCCGCTTGAGACATATCAGTCGGCCAGCTCCAGAATACGGGCGACCAGCTGCGGGAAACTTAACCCGAACTGTTTTGCCGCCATCGGCACCAGACTGTGGCTGGTCATGCCCGGCGAGGTATTCGCCTCGAGCAGATTGAAGCCACCGTCACGGTCTTGCATCACATCAATCCGGCCCCAGCCGCTGCAATCCAGCGCACGATAAGCCTGCAATACCAACTCTGCGAGCGTGTTTTCCTGTTCAACGGTTAAACCGCTCGGGCAAAAATATTGTGTTTCATCAGAAAAATACTTTGCCTGATAGTCATAAAAAGACCCGACAGGCTGAATGCGGATTGAAGGCAACACCTGATCCCCCAACACCGCTACGGCATACTCTGGGCCACTCAACCATTGTTCAATCAGTACATTATCGTCATGAACGAAGCCTTCCTGTAATGCAGGAAGCAAGGCTTCAGGCGTGGTGACTTTGCTCATACCAACGCTGGAGCCTTCACGGCTTGGTTTAACGATAAGCGGCAGACCCAGAGCTGAAATCTTCTCGGCCAAAGCGCCCTGCCCTACTTCACCAAGCTGTTTTTTATTCACTAAAACGAAAGGTGCAATCGGTAATCCCAGCGCCTGCCACACCAATTTGGTACGAAATTTGTCCATCGCCAGTGCCGAAGCCATTACGCCGCTGCCGGTATAAGGCAGGCCCAGGTGTTCCAACGTGCCCTGCAAGGTGCCGTCTTCGCCACCGCGGCCATGTAACGCAATAAAGACCTTGTCGAAACCTTCGTCTTTAAGGCGGGTGACCGCGAAGGTTTTGGTATCAACTGCATGGGCGTCAATACCTGACTCTCTCAGGCCTGCCAGCACGGCAGCGCCAGAATTCAATGACACATCACGCTCTGCGGAAGTACCGCCAAATAACACTGCAACTTTCTCAGACATGATGTTCTTCACCTTTCTTCACCGGCTGTAATTTCTGATCAGCCAATTTTCGGGCAACTTTGCCGATGTTGCCGGCGCCCTGAACCATAACCAGATCTCCACCCTCAAGGATCTGCGCCAGGCTTTCCGGCACGGTATCCATGTCCGAGACCAAAATAGGGTCCAGCTTACCGCGGGCACGAATAGTGCGGCACAGAGAACGACTGTCAGCTCCCGGGATTGGCGTTTCGCCAGCGGGATAGACATCTAACATGATCAGCACATCAACTTGTGAAAGCACGTTGGCAAAATCATCGTATAAATCACGGGTGCGGGTGTAACGGTGTGGCTGGAAAATCATCACCAAACGTTTGTCCGGCCAGCCAGCACGTGCTGCTTTAATGGTTGCATCCACTTCTGTCGGATGATGACCGTAGTCATCCACCAGCATAGCGCTACCGCTTTTCGCGTTAACGTTCTCAAGCGAATATTCGCCGAGGAAATCAAACCGCCGTCCGGTTCCCTGAAAGCCTGCCAGCGCACGTAAAATCGCATCATCTTCAATGCCTGCATCCGTCGCTACAGCGACAGCTGCTGCGGCGTTCAGGGCGTTGTGGCGGCCCGGTGCATTAAGCGTGACGCTTATCAGTGGTTTGTCCTGACGGCGAATGGTGAAATGCCCCTGCGCGCCATCCTGACGGTAACTTTCTATAAACACATCGGCATCTTCACTGAAGCCATAAGTGGTGATATGGCGACCGACACGCGGCAACAGTTCGCGAATCACCGGATCATCGATACACATTACTGCACGGCCATAAAATGGCAGGTTGTGCAGAAAGTTGATGAAGGTCTGTTTCAGGATCTCGAAGTCGCCCTGATAGGTATCCATGTGATCCGCTTCGATGTTGGTCACAATCGCCACCATCGGTTGCAGATGCAGGAAAGACGCATCGCTTTCATCTGCTTCAGCAATCAGGAAACGGCTCGACCCCAGCCGCGCATGTGTGCCAGCAGCTTTCACCAAACCGCCGTTCACGAAGGTCGGATCCAGACCGGCCTCAGCATAAATACTGGTCACCATCGCTGTGGTCGTGGTTTTACCGTGCGTACCTGCCACGGCGATGCCATGACGAAAACGCATCAGTTCGGCCAGCATTTCGGCACGACGGATAACCGGGATACGGGCTTCGCGCGCTGCAACGATCTCCGGGTTATCGGCAGCAATTGCCGTCGACACCACCACCACGCTGGCATCCAGCACATTCTCCGGGCGGTGATTGAAATAAATCTGCGCGCCCAGCGCGGTCAGTTGTTGCGTAACGGCATTCGGTGCCAGGTCGGAGCCACTAATCTGATAGCCTTCATTTGCCAACACTTCGGCGATACCACCCATGCCGGCACCACCGATGCCAACAAAGTGAATGTGCCGGACGCGATGCATCTCGGGCACGAAGGTACGCAGTTTCGCCAATTGTTGTGTATTCACGTTTTTATTCACTATTTTCAGTTACTGATTAATCCGATGCTTACGGCTCAGGCCGTGATAGTTCGGCCCGTTCATATTTATTTTTTACTGGCTGCAACGACTTCAGCAGCCACACGCTCGGTGGCGTCTGGGATGGCCACCGCACGCGCTGCATGTGCCATCTCAAGCAGATGAGTTCGGTCCCAGCCCGCCATGGCATCGGCAACGGCGGCGGCACTGAAATTCACCTGTTCAATAATTTTTGCGGCACCGGCTTTTTCCAGCGGCAACGCGTTCCAGTACTGTTGTCTGTCTTTATGCTGGAAAGGCACAAAGATCGCAGGCAATCCGGCGGCGGCAATTTCACTGACCGTCAAAGCACCTGAACGGCAAACCACCACGTCGGCCCAGGCATACGCCTCTGCCATATCATCGATAAACTCGGTGACTCTATGCTGTGTCTGATCGCCCTTGGCATAGGCTTGATTCACTGACTCCAGCGCACCTTTACCGACCTGATGCCAGAGGGTAATTTTGTCGCCCATCAGCGCGGCCAACTCAGGCATGCTCTGATTGAGTACTCGCGCCCCCTGACTGCCACCGATCACTAACACACGAATCGGCCCCTGTCGGCCAGCAAAGCGCACTTCTGGCAGCGGCAACGCTAATACGTCGGTACGGACCGGATTCCCCACTACTTGCGCATTGGGAAAAGCACCAGGAAAAGCCTGTAATACGGTTTTGGCAATGCGTGACAGCCAGCGGTTAGTCAGCCCGGCAATACCATTTTGCTCGTGCAGCACCACAGGAATACCGCATGACCACGCTGCCAGCCCGCCCGGGCCGGAAACATAACCGCCCATCCCCAGCACCACATCCGGCTGGAAACGACGCATGATGGTTTTCGCCTGACGCCACGCATGATAGATGCGAAGCGGTGCGGTGAGTTGCGCTTTCAGACCTTTTCCACGCAGACCGGATATCTGAATGAAGTCAATCTCAATGCCGTTCTTAGGCACCAGATCCGCTTCCATTCTGTCTGCTGTGCCTAACCAACGCACTTCCCAGCCTTGCGCCATCAAATGATGTGCAACAGCCAAACCGGGGAACACGTGCCCGCCGGTGCCGCCAGCCATCACCATTAAACGCTTGGTCTCGCCACTCATCGGGCACTCCTTACAAACGCCTGGGCTTTTGCCAGACGCGTTTCGAAATCAACTCGCAGCAACAGCACAATGGCTGTCGACATAATAATCAGGCTCGAACCGCCGTAACTTATCAGCGGCAGCGTCAGACCTTTAGTCGGTAACATCCCCGCAGCAGCGCCGACGTTGACCAGTGCCTGGAAACTAAACCACACACCAATCGAGCAGGCCAAAAAGCCGGAAAAGCGCTGATCAAGCTCCAGCGCACGTCGGCCGATGGACATAGCACGAAAAGCGACGAAGAATACCATTAACAGGGCGAGTACCACACCGAAATACCCCAATTCTTCGCCTAAAATAGAGAAGATAAAGTCAGTGTGTGCCTCGGGCAAATACTCGAGCTTTTGCACCGAGTTACCCAGGCCCTGGCCCCAAAACTCACCGCGCCCAAATGCCATCAGGGACTGGGTTAATTGATAGCCACTGCCGAAGGGATCCGCCCACGGATTCCAGAACGATGTCACGCGACGCATACGGTAAGGCTCCGCCACGATAAGCAGGACCACCGCGAAAGCACCGGAGCCGATAATCGCCAGAAACTGCCACATTTTTGCACCCGCCAGAAACAGCATGGCGAGTGTGGTGATAAACAGCACCACCACCGTACCGAGGTCAGGCTGTGCCAACAGCAGAACCGCCAGAATCACCATCACGCCCATCGGTTTACAGAAGCCCCAGAAGTTGCTGCGAACTTCTTCAACCTTACGCACCAGATAACTGGCCAAATAACAAAACAGCGACAGCTTGGAAAACTCGGCCGGCTGAATACGCAGCGGTCCGAAGGAGATCCAGCGGGATGCACCGTTAACCGAGCTCCCCACCACCAGCACCACCAGCAACATCACGATGGAGATCAGCAGCAGAATATTGCTGTAACGCTGCCAGACGATCATTGGCACCCGCAGCGTCACCAGTGACATACCAAAAGCCAGCCCGAGATATATCGCATCACGTTTGGCAAACAGGAAAGGGTCATCTGCCAGACGCTGCCCGATTGGCATAGAGGCGGACGTCACCATCACAAACCCGATAATTGCCAGCCCAAAGGTCAGCCATAACAACGTTCGGTCGTAGAGCACCAGCGTGACGGCGTCGTTATCTTTAACGCCCATCACCCAATCGTTGAATTTGCCAATCAGGCCCAGTCCGGGAATGCGCATCAGCCAAGCTCCTTAGCCAAGGCTGCAAAAACGTCGCCACGTTGCTCAAAACTGCGGAATTGGTCGAGACTGGCACAGGCCGGAGACAACAGCACCAAGTCGCCTGCAGTGATGCGGCCGCTGATATCACGCATGGCTTGTTCCATCGTTTCAAAGGTCGATGAAACTTCAGGACGCAGTTCTGCCAACTCGCCACCGTCACGACCAAAACAGTAAATCCGAATGTTGTCACCTTGTAGGTAACGCGCCAGCGGAGAGAAATCGGCAGATTTCCCATCACCGCCCAGTAACAAATGCAGCGTTCCGTCAACCTGAATGCCGTTGAGTGCGGCTTCGGTGCTGCCTACATTGGTGGCTTTGGAATCGTTAATCCAGCGTACGCCATTGTGCTGCCACGCCGTCTGATAGCGATGTGCCAGACCGGTAAAATGAGTGAGTGCTTGCAAACTTGATGACTGAGGAATACCGACAGCATCGGCCAGCGCCAGCGCAGCCAACGCGTTGGTGTAATTGTGGCGGCCCGTTAATGGCATCTCTTTGGTATTCAGGACCTTCTCGCCGCGCACGCGCAGCCAGATATCGTTTTGCTGGCGAGTCAGGTGGTAATCGCCCACGTCTACGCCGAAGCTGACGCAGCGCTTATCTGCTCCGCGCACAGGCATCGTGAGAGCATCATCCGCATTGACTACGCACAGTTTGGCATTCTCATAGACTTTCAGTTTGGCCGCACGGTACTGCTGCAAGCCGAACGGATAGCGATCCATATGATCTTCGGTCACGTTCAAAATAGTGGCAGCGGCTGCGTGCAGACTGTGTGTTGTTTCAAGCTGGAAGCTGGACAACTCCAGGACAAACAGCTGGTACTCTTGATCAAGCATGGTCAGAACCGGCAAACCAATGTTGCCACCGACGCCAACTTTCCAGCCTGCAGCTTTTGCCATCTCGCCGACCAGTGTGGTGACGGTACTTTTACCGTTTGAGCCTGTGATCGCTACGATCGGTGTCTGCACTTCGCGGCAAAACAATTCGATATCACCCACGACTTCCACACCGGCTTCGGCAGCTGCGCTCAATGCCGGCGTCGCCAGCGCCATTCCCGGACTGGCAACGATCAAATCAGCATCCAGCAGCCACTCTTCGTTCAATGAACCAAGATGACGCTCAATGCTGTCCGCCAGTTTGTCCAGACCCGGCGGGCTGACGCGGGTATCAATAACGCGCGGCGTTACGCCACGCGCCATAAAGAAATCAACACAGGAAAGCCCGGTCAGGCCCAACCCGATAATGACGACTTTTTTACCCAGATAGTCAGCCATAATTACCGCACCTTCAGCGTCGCCAGGCCAATCAGCACCAGCATCAGCGAAATGATCCAGAAGCGCACGATGACACGCGGTTCCGGCCAACCTTTAAGCTCGTAGTGGTGATGAATAGGCGCCATACGGAAAATGCGCTGACCACGTAACTTAAAGGACCCAACCTGCAAGATGACCGACAGCGTTTCAACCACGAACACGCCACCCATAATCACCAGTAAGAATTCCTGTCGTAGCAAGACGGCGATAGTGCCAAGCGCGCCACCCAGTGCCAGTGAGCCAACATCACCCATAAAGACCTGAGCCGGATAGGTGTTAAACCACAGGAAACCCAGACCTGCACCGACTATCGCCGTACAGACAATCACTAATTCACCGGCATGCCGCAGATAAGGGATATGCAGGTAGTTGGCAAAGTTCATATTCCCCGTCGCCCAGGCCACCAGCGCAAAACCACCAGCGACGAAGACGGTGGGCATAATCGCCAAACCATCCAGACCATCGGTGAGGTTTACGGCATTACTGGTGCCGACAATCACGAAATAGCTCAGCAGGATGTAGAGCAATCCCAGTTGCGGCATGATGTCTTTGAAGAACGGCACGACCAGCTCAGTGGCCGGAGTATCTTTGCCAATGGCGTACATAACAAAGGCCGCCGCCAGCGCAATCACCGACTGCCAGAAGTATTTCCAGCGGGCGATCAGGCCCTTGGTGTCCTTGCGTACCACTTTGCGGTAGTCATCGACAAAACCGACGATGCCATAGCCGATCAGAACAAACAGAACGCACCAGACATAAGGGTTAGAAGGATAAGCCCACATCAATACCGAGATGGTGATTGACGTGAGGATCATCAGACCGCCCATGGTTGGCGTGCCGCGTTTACTGAAATGTGATTCCGGGCCGTCGTTACGCACAACCTGACCAAAAGACATTTTCTGCAGACGCGCAATCATGCGCGGCCCCATCCATAAAGAGATGAACAGAGCCGTCAGCAGACTGACGATGGCGCGAAACGTCAAATAGGAAAAGACGTTGAAGCCCGAATAATATTTGACCAAATGTTCGGCCAGCCAAACTAACATGTTGAATTCTCCTGTAATGCCCGTACTACCTGCTCCATGGCGGCACTACGTGAACCTTTAATTAAAACGGTAATGACCGCATGTTCAGACAGTAAGCTCGTTAAACGGGCCGTCAGGGCTGCCTTATCCTGAAGATGTTCGCCACAGCCACTGGCGTCACTGATGACGCGGCTGGCATGACCAATACTAAACACTTTATCGATCCCGGCTTCACGGATGGCTTCTCCCACCTGACGGTGACAATTTTCAGTTTCAGCACCGAGTTCAGCCATGTCGCCCACCGCCATCACGCGGTAGCCTGGCATCTCGGCCAGCGTCTGCGCAGCGGCGGTCATTGAACCGACGTTAGCGTTATAGCTGTCATCAAGCAGGGTTTTACCCTCACTCAATACGACTGGGAACAGACGTCCCGGTACGGCTTGCAGGGTGGCTAGACCTTCACGTACAGCCTCCAGACTGGCGCCGACTGACAATGCCAGTGCAGCAGCGGCAAGCGCGTTAGCAATATTGTGACGCCCCGGCAATGGCAGGGAAACAGCCAAAGAGCCTTGCGGTGAGTGCAGGGTGAATGCGGTGTTTAGTGGGCTGAATTGAATGTCTGTTGCGTAGAAATCAACGCCATCAGCGGCATCCGGCGAGAAACGCCAGACGGTTTTATTGTTCAGGTGACGCTGCCAGTGCGGCCAGTCGTTGCTGTCGGCATTGAGGATAGCCACGCCTTCGGCTGGCAAGCCTTCGAAAATTTCGCCTTTGGCCTGCGCCACACCCGCCAGCGAGCCAAAGCCCTCAAGGTGGGCAGCGGAGAGATTATTGACCAGCGCCGTTTCTGGCCTGGCCAGATCGGCGGTGTAGGCAATTTCGCCCAGATGATTAGCACCCATTTCGATCACCGCAAAGTCATGCTCTGCAGTCAGTCGCAACAGGGTTAGCGGCACGCCGATATCATTATTGAAATTGCCAGCGGTATACAGCACATTGCCACACTGACGCAAAATCGCGGCAGTCATCTCTTTCACCGAGGTTTTGCCGGATGAGCCAGTCAGACCCACAACGCGGGCCGGCACCTGCTGGCGCACCCACGCACCCAGTTGGCCCAGTGCAATGCGGGTATCGGCAACCACGAGTTGCGGCAGCTCCACCCGTAAGCGCTTACTTACCAACAAGGCTCCGGCTCCCGCAGCAATGGCATCAGCAGCAAAGTCATGAGCATCGAATTTTTCGCCTTTCAGGGCGATAAACAGCCCACCAGCTTCAATTTTTCGGGTGTCAGTCGTTACGCTAGCAATCTGCGTATCGCTACCAATAAGTTCGGCGTTAAGCACGTGGGTAAGAGTCTGAAGGGAGACGCGGATCATGCGACTACCCCCAGCAAACGGGCGGCAGTTACGCGGTCGGAGTAATCCAGGCGTTGGTTACCTACCAGTTGATAATCTTCATGACCTTTACCGGCAATCAGTACCACATCATTTTCCGACGCTTGCATGATGGCGCTGGTCACCGCTTCAGCACGACCGTGGATTTCCAGCGCACGTCCTGCATCCAGCAGGCCGGCCAGAATATCGGCTACAATCGCACCAGGCTCTTCGCTGCGAGGATTGTCATCGGTCACGATCACGCGATCGGCGTATTGTTCGGCAATGCCACCCATCAGTGGGCGCTTACCTTTGTCACGGTCACCACCGCAACCAAACACGCACCACAGCTGGCCTTTGCAGTGCAGACGTGCTGCCGCAAGGGCTTTCTCGAGGGCATCCGGCGTGTGGGCGTAATCGACCACCACGGTCGGCTTGCCGGGCGCATTGAAGACTTCCATACGACCGCAAACCGGCTGTAGTTGTGAACCTGCTGCAAGCAGCTGCGCCAGCGGGTAATCCAGTGACAATAACGTTGCCAGTGCCACTAACAGATTACTCACGTTGAAAGCGCCCATCAGACGGCTTTCCAGTTGGCCTTCGCCCCAGCTGGAGTCGATGTTTACGCTGGCGCCGTTATCGTGATAATCCACGCCACGTGCCACCAGCCAGCGGCCTTTCCAGTTGGCCGGGATCTTATCTTCCATGCTGACAGCGACAGCATCCGGCAATGTTGCCAGCCAACGCAATCCTACTTCGTCATCAGCATTAATAATTTTTTGCCCCACCTGATGCGTAGCGAAAAGCTGCCATTTGGCTGCTTCGTAACTTTGCATATCACCGTGGTAGTCGAGGTGATCACGGCTCAGGTTGGTAAATGCGGCCGCTACAAAGGGTAGTGCTGCCACGCGGTGTTGAACCAGCCCGTGCGAAGAGACTTCCATCGCCGCAAAGGTTGCGCCCTGTTGTACCAGTTCGGCCAATATGTGCTGTACCTGTACGGCAGAACCGGTGGTGTTTTCGGCGGGGACCACACGATCGAGCAAACCATTGCCCACCGTCCCCATTACCGCACCGGTATCACCCAGCAGCTGCGCCCATTGCGCGAGTAGCTGAGTGGTGGTGGTTTTGCCGTTGGTTCCGGTCACGCCCACCAAACGTAATGCCTTGCCTGGCTCAGCGTAGAAACGCCCGGCCAGCTCAGACAACAGTACGTTCAGATGATTGAGATAGATAACCGGCACACCATGCATCTGGCATACTGCACCATGCTCTTTTTCTCCCTGAGCCTCGGCCACCACAGCAGCCACACCTTGTGCAATGGCCTGTGGAATAAAACGACGTCCGTCGTTGGTATGGCCTGAAATCGCGACGAACAGATCTCCGGCAGCCGCAACGCGGCTGTCTAAAATCAACTCTCTCAGCGCTACATCCGGGGCATCACTCACCCAGGGCGCCAGTAGGTCGCGCAAATTACGATCTGCCACCTGAAGCCTCTTTTTGATTGTCAACTATTGCGTCATTTTCACTGGCGGTTAGCGCATCAGGTTCAATGTTCATGGTGCGCAGTACGCCCCCCATGATGGCACCGAAGACTGGCGCTGAAATGGCACCACCGTAATATTTACCACCCTGGGGATCGTTGATGACCACCACAAGCGCAAAGCGTGGGTTGCTGGCAGGTGCTACGCCAGCGGTATAAGCGATATAGCGGTTAACGTATTTGCCGTCCGGACCGACTTTCTTCGCAGTACCGGTTTTAATCGCAATACGATAACCCTTGATAGCGGCTTTCACGCCACCTCCGCCCGGTAATGCCACGCTTTCCATCATGTGAACCACGGTACGTACCAGCGGTTCAGGGAAGATGCGTTCACCGGAAACAGGGGGATCAACTTTAGTGATCGACAGTGGCCGATAAATACCCAGGCTGCCGATCGTTGCATAGACACGCGCTAACTGAAGTGGAGTCACCATTAGCCCGTAGCCGAAAGAGAAGGTGGCCCTCTCTATGTCAGACCACCGTTGTTTTTTAGGGTATAAGCCACTGCTTTCTCCAACCAGCCCCAAATTGGTCGGTTTTCCCAATCCGAATCGCGAGTAAGTATCTACCAGCTCTGCGGACGGCATCGCTAACGCCATTTTTGATACACCGACGTTACTCGACTTCTGTAAGACACCCGTCACTGAAAGTTCCGGATATCGGGCCACGTCTTTAATCTCGTGGCCATTAATGAGGTATGGCAGGGTATTGAGAACACTGTTCTCCTTCACTACCCCGTTTTTAAGCGCAGTCATCACCACCATGGGTTTAACAGTGGAACCCGGCTCAAAAATGTCTGTAATAGCACGGTTACGCATGGCTTCTTTAGGCGTATCCGGCAAATTGTTAGGGTTGTAGGAAGGGCTGTTCGCCATGGCCAGCACTTCACCGGTCTGCACATCCACCAGCACCGCAGTACCGGATTCCGCTTTGTTAAACGCCACTGCGTTACTGAGTTCACGATAGACCAGCGCCTGCAGACGCTCATCGATACTGAGTGCAAGATTGTGCGCCGCCTGGCTGTCTACCGACGAGATATCCTCGATTACGCGACCGAAACGGTCTTTACGGATGGTACGTTCGCCCGGTTTACCGGTGAGCCAGCGGTCAAAGCTCTTCTCTACACCTTCGATGCCCTGACCGTCGATGTTAGTCACACCAATAACATGCGCAGTCACCTGTCCTGCGGGATAGTATCGGCGCGATTCCTGACGCAGAGAGATACCTGGAAGCTTCAGCTTGTGAATATATTCGCCAATGGATGGATTGACCTGACGTGCCAGATAGACAAAGCGCCCTTTCGGGTTGGCATTAATCCGGGCGGAAAGTTGATCCAGGGGAATATTTAAGGCATCGGATAACGCTTTCCAGCGGGTATCTACAGTGATACCACCGCGATCGTTGATCTCTTTGGGGTCAGCCCAGATAGCATTTACAGGCACGCTCACTGCCAGAGGTCGCCCGGCACGATCGGTGATCATGCCGCGGGAAGTCTCTATAGTTTGTACCCGCAGTGAACGCAGATCGCCCTCTTTGACCAATTTATCTGGGTTGATAACTTGCAGATAAGCCACCCGCAGCATCAACCCCACCATCGCGAGAAGAATACAGCCGCACAACAACGCAAAACGCCAGCTTATAAAGCTGGCTTGATCTTCAGGACGTTTTAACTTCGTTTTGCGCGCTGCTTTCATCAGTTGCTTATCTTCTCCATGAGCATTTTAAGGTTGAACCACAATATTTTCTTGGGATGGATCAACGTGTTGCATCTGCAATTTCTCCGTTGCGATGCGTTCTACACGGCTGTGATCGCCGAGAGCATTCTCTTCAAGGATCAGGTTGCGCCATTCAATGTCCAGAGCATCCCTTTCCAGTACCAGTTGCTCTCTTTGCGCCGTCAATAAGCGGGTCTTGTGAGAGGTTGTGACAACAAAAATGGCGCTAACCAACACGGCAATCAGCAACAGCATGGGAATCTTGCCATTGCGTAAAATGTCACTGGTAATAACACCCACCAGGCCATGACGCTCGTTACCAATCATAGTGCCGTTCTCTCGGCGAAGCGTAAAACGGAGCTGCGCGCACGTGGGTTCTCTGACACTTCAGCGTCAGAAGGCTTCATCTTCCCTACTGGCTTCAGGGAACGCCCCCCCAGTTCTGCGATTTGTGCTTCGGTCATCGGGATCCCGGCCGGGATCTGCGCACCGCGGCTGTGCTGACGAATAAAGCGCTTCACGATGCGGTCTTCGAGCGAGTGGAAACTGATCACTGACAGACGTCCTTCAGCCGCCAGAATCTCGAGTGCACCATCAAGTGCGCGTTCGATCTCTTCCAACTCACTGTTGATGTAGATTCGGATCGCCTGGAAACTGCGGGTTGCCGGGTGTTTATGCTTTTCACGAAACGGCGATGCATTGGCGATCAGATCAGCCAACTCCTTGGTGCGTGTCATCGGTTGTTCGCGATTGCGTTCAACAATGGCGCGGGCAATGCGCTTGGCAAAGCGTTCTTCACCAAAGGTTTTCAGCACCCAGGTGATGTCTTCTTCTTCCGCTTTCATCAGCCATTCGGCAGCCGAGTAGCCGCGCGTTGGGTCCATTCGCATATCCAGTGGCCCATCACGCATAAACGAGAAGCCACGTTCGGCGTCGTCCAGTTGTGGAGAAGAGACCCCCAGATCCAGCAATACGCCATCAATCTTGCCTTCAAGGCTACGATCTTTAACGTATTGCGCTAAATCAGAGAAAGGACCATGAATAATGGAAAAGCGGGGATCGTTTATCGCTTCTGCC
>Ga0209855_1000301_pt1 | contig 12967 bp, 9 predicted proteins | sample OrgsoiDNA_201063_FD_185811 | JGI IMG/M metagenome (GOLD analysis project Ga0209855, IMG submission 185811) | Permafrost soil microbial communities from the Arctic, to analyse light accelerated degradation of dissolved organic matter (DOM) -... | ecosystem: Environmental > Terrestrial > Soil >...
CTGCTGGTTGAGCAGGCTGTCGATGTTGCGCGCGCCGGTGTCTGGCAGCAGGCAGGCGGCGACCAGGGTGTCATAGAGACTCTCCCCAAAGGTGCACTGCAAACCGTAATGTTTATTCAGGCGTTTGGCGACCTGTGCCAGCTTCATCTCGACGATTTTTCTGAGCGCTTCGGCATCCAGCGGGCGATAAATCAGCGTTTGGAAACGGGCCAGCAAGGCGGGCTGGAAGTGGTCGCGCAGGATAGGGCGTAGCAGCTCGTGCATCTCGCCATGGGTGGCCTGAGGTTGGTCATCCAGCAGCTGCATCAGGTGGTCACTGCCGAGGTTGGCGGTCATTAAGATCACGCTATTGCGAAAATCAATCTCGCGGCCTTCGCCGTCGCGCATAAAGCCACGGTCAAATACTTGATAGAACAGGTTGATCACGTCGCGATGGGCTTTTTCTACTTCGTCGAGCAGTACCACGCTGTACGGACGCTTGCGCACGGCCTCGGTCAAAATGCCGCCCTGGCCGTAGCCCACATAGCCCGGAGGCGAGCCTTTGAGCTGGGAAACGGTGTGGGCCTCCTGATACTCGGACATATTGATGGTTATCAGTGACTTCTCACCGCCAAATAGGGTGTCAGCCAGTGCCAGCGCGGTCTCGGTTTTACCTACGCCGCTTGGGCCGACCAGCAGAAATACACCAAGCGGGCCATTTTCAGATGTCAGGCCGGTCTTCGCCGCACGCAGCCGCTGGGCCATGTCCACCAGCGCGGCGTCTTGACCCACTACGCGCGTGGCGAGATGGTTTTCCAACTGCAGCAGGTCGGCCTGTTCGTCTTTTAGCAGGCTGCTCAGCGGCACGCCTGTCCAGTCGGCAATGACCGTGGCGACGGTGCGTATGTCCACGTCAAGGCTTAGCAAAGGGCAGTTTCCCTGCAAATGACTCAGTTGCTTATGTAGCGTGACCATCTCTTCCTGACGGCTGATATCCTGGCGAGCGTCCAACAGTTGCTGGGTTAGCACTTTTTCAGCGTAATACTGAGTTTCAAATACGGCGAGTTGTGCGGCTAGTTCAGCGTCCTGCTGACCCATTTTCTCCAGACGGTCACCGTGGGTATGGGTTCCCAGCGCAATATCTTCCAGCAGCGCCTGTTCTTCCATCTCCAGCGCGCTGATTTGTGCTTTCAGGCGGGTCAGGTCTTCTGGCAGGGTATCGAGGCTCATGCGCACGCGGGCAGAGGCGGTATCAAGCAGGTCAACGGCTTTGTCCGGCAACTGGCGACCGGTGATGTAGCGGCGCGACAGGCTGACGGCAGCTTTGACCGCGTCATCCGTAATATGCACGCCGTGGTGCTGGGCGTAGCGCGATTTTAGGCCGCGCAGCATCAGACAGGCCATCTCGTCATCCGGCTCGTCAACTTTTACCATCTGGAAGCGACGTTCCAGCGCGGCGTCCCGTTCAAAATACTGTTTGTACTCAGACCAGGTGGTGGCCGCGATGGTGCGCAGCTCGCCACGGGCCAGTGCCGGTTTGAGCAGGTTGGCGGCGTCGGCACCCCCGGCCTGATTGCCTGCGCCGATGATGGTGTGGGCTTCGTCGATAAACAGTAAAACCGGCGTTGGCGACTGCTGAACGGCCTCGATAACGTTTTTCAGGCGCTGCTCGAACTCGCCTTTCACGCCAGCACCGGCCTGAAGTAGGCCGAGATCTAAGGTGCGCAGGCTGACCGTTTTCAGGCTGTCCGGCACGTTGCCCTCACTGATGCGTAACGCGAGGCCTTCGACTAAGGCCGTTTTTCCGACGCCCGGCTCACCGACTAAAATAGGGTTGTTTTTCCGACGGCGGGAAAGGATATCCACCATCTGGCGGATCTCATTGTCGCGACCAAACACTGGGTCAATCTGCCCGGCTCTGGCTTTGGCGGTCACGTCCAGCGTGAATTTGTCCAGCGCGGCCTGAAGCGCATCGCTTAAATGATGGCCAGAAACGCCGGCGTCCTGTGCCGTTTCTTCACCCAGCGCGGAGGGCATTTGGCTCAGACTTTCCTGCTGTTGCAGCTCAGGGCGCTCATCGGATTGCGCATCCAGCAACGGTTTCAGGCGGACGATATGGGCCGTGCTCAGGCTTAACAGCGGCCACAGGCCTTCGCAACGCAGCAGGCCCGGTTTGGTGATCAGCGCTTCCAGCAGGTTGACGCTGCGGATGGTCTGGTTGTCATCTTCTAATGAGGCTGAAAACCAGGCGGCTTTCATTAGGGCCTGCACATCGTCAGAGAGCTGCGGGCGGGTATGGACCGAGCGCTGCAGGGCATCAAGATGTGACAATAAGCTCTGCCACAGGCCGTCCATGTCCCACTCATAGCGGCGGGCCAGCACGGTGATGTCGCCTTCGCCCAGCTCCAGCAACTTGAGTAGCCAGTGCTCAACCGTAATGTAGGCGTGGGCCCGCGTCTGACACAGGGTGGCAGCGGCTTCCAGCGCTTTAGCACAGTAAGGATTGAGGCGACGAAGTAGGGTGGTTGACTGATGTTCCATGCTGAGATTCCTTTTGTTTGGGTACGCTACCGCCCATAGCCTTCCTTTGCAGGAACCCAGGCCCATAAGGTCGATGTTCGAATTGTTTGTTGTTTACGAAACTGCCACTGACTCTCAATAAGCAGTTTTGGAAACCACAAAAACAGCAGACGGCGAACCGCCTGCTTGGGGCGTTACCCTAAATAATTCGTGTCGCGGGAAGGCGGCAAGTTCGCAAGTCCCCGGGAGCATAGATAACTATGTGACCGGGGCGAGGGAACGCAGCCAACGCACCAGCGGCACGAAGAATGACGGGTAATTAGGCTGTGGTACGTTCGTTCCATGAATCGGAATGAATGATGTTGCCGTCTTTGTAAGTCCAGGTGATTTTTTCGTAACGCAGCTCAATCTCTTCGAGGTGGTTGTGTTTCTCGAAAGAGGCGTCTTTGATGTCGTGCATTTTCGGCGCGACTTTCACCAGCTTGACGTTCTCAAGCTTGGTGTTGAAATACTCCACTTCCTGACCTGCATCGTTGATGCGATACCATTTGAACTCGGCAGATTTCAGCGTCTGGCCGGTGGTCACCGCTTTGTAGAGATACGGGCTGGAAGAGTCGATTTCCTTGGTGAACAGGAACGGGGTATGAATACGGGTCCCTGTCAGTTTGCCGGTGTTGTTGTCGGTAGGGATGTAGACGTTATGCTCCTGAGCCACGACTTCGATGCTGCCTTCGCGATCTTTCACATCAACGGCACCTTTAATGTCCGCGCCGCCGTCGTCTTTCAGCCATAAGTAAACGGGAATTGCCATGTGTTAGTTCTCCATATTTTGAGTTGATGCGTCACTTTCATCTGGTGACTCGGTTGTTGTGTCTGGCAGACGACAGGCATCGGCCTGCGGTACCAGACTGATCTCGACACGCCGATTTTGTGCACGGGCATCAGGCGTATCGTTTGATGCTATCGGGCGGCTGTCGCCGTACCCTTGCACCGCAAAGCAGCTTTCCGGTACATCACCCGTGTCACGCATCCAGCGACGCACCGCCTCCGCTCTTTCTAAAGACAGCGTCTGGTTGAGCGCCTGACCTCCGGTATTGTCCGTGTGGCCACTCACCACGATAAGCCAGCCCGGCTTGGCTTTGATGCCCACTAGGGCATTGACCAACACTTTGGTCGAACCCTCTTTGAGCGCGGCCTTACCGGAATCAAACAGAGACAAGCTGTCGAGACGCACAATTTTCGGTACCGGCTTAGGTTTCGGCGCAGGTGGAGGAACATAGGTATCAATGGCCTGTTGCAACGCCAGCCACAGACGCTGCCCCGGGTAATAGCCGAGGCCGTAACGCACCGGTTCCCCCTGTCGCTGCCAACGCTCAAGCAGGAGAGCATCCTGCTTCAGTGCCGCAAGCGACTGGGCTTTTGGCGCGTAGTGGTCCATCGGAATGGCCGACCAGCGCTGCAAATCAGCCCCCACCTGACGGATAAGATCTCGGTTATTGAGTGCAGAAAAGCCCAGCGCGACCAGCGCACACACCCACATCAGCAGAACAACGCGGCGGGTACGCTGGCCTCCCTGCACCGGCGAAGCAAAAGGTGCCAGTAACGGCAGAACGGCGTCGGGAAAACGATTGTCCGGGGCTGAGTGCCCCGCTATCTGAGGAAGTTGCAAACAGGTGCGGCGATAAAGCCAGTTTGCCCATACCGACTGCGGCGCCGGGTTGGCGGCCCCGAGGCGCAACGTGACGGCAAAGGGGCGGACAGCAGGGAGCAGTCGGTCTGTTTTCTCCAGCTCATCGAGGAGTGTCTCGCGGATAAATGAGAATGCCTGGCTGAGCACAGGCAGCGTTGCTAAGTTTTCATCCGCCTGCTGCCAGTCAATAAATGCCACCGGCGAGTCATTGGCCGGACACACCACGGGCTTGTCACCGCGAACTATCACCCACGGTGTTTCGGGCCCGGAGAATTCACCGCTCACGACCACCGGCAACCTAAAACCGGTGAGGCTACTCAGCTGATTAACCTGCTGACGGAGGGTTTTCAGTGCTGAGCGCAGGACAGATTCATCCTGATTCTTATCGGGTTGGCAGACGTACATCACCGAGAGCTGGCCGGCCTGCCGGGGGAACTGAGTCTGAATGCTGCGCACAACATCGGTTAACAGATCAACTTCCCCGGTTCGCAGCCACCAGCCTTGTGCCGTTTTACGCAGGGGCTGGCCCTGAAATAGCGCGTCCAACCCGTCGCCGCAGACCAGTACTACCGGCCCCTGGGTATCCAGTAATGGCAGCTCAACGGTGGAAACATCCTCGCCCGTTTGCGTATCCCGGCGGCGGCAGTTTTTCCATATAAGCGCGCCTGCCAGAATGACGAGCACCAGCGTAATAAGGCCTTTGAACACCGTCCCTACTGGGATGAAATACCAGAGTAGCCACAGCAACGTGGCAACCCCTGCAAGGGTGTGCAGGACAACCGGGATGAGGGTGGATTTCCGCATTAGCGTGGCAGCTCCGGTATTCGCGAGGACAGTAGCGCCTGAAGCCACAGATGCCCTCCCCACCAGACCGCGCCGGTCAGAATGACCGCCAGCACCACCCAGAACCAGACCGACCGCATCAGGCTGTAGCGATGTTTACCCGTCCGGTGGACCACCAGAGACAGGCCTCCATCAGGCGGTGAAACGCGTTCAGACAGCGCCCGGATAATGTCATCACGCTGTGTCTGACTCACCGCTTTCTGGCTGTACAACCCCTGGAAACCCAGGGCAATAACGCGGTGATAGCAGGTCAGCACAGCATTCACTGGCGCAGGCTGGTGAAGCACTTCGGCAATGCGATCCCACAACGCCTCACCGGCATGCAGAGAGCCAAAAAAGCGCGCCTGAAGTGGCGCTTTACGCCAGGCTAATTGCCCCGCATCAATCTGAATGGCTTCACCCGCGTCTGGCTTCTCAGGCTTGCGGCTCATCACCGCCTCATCCAGCAGCGCACACTGGGCATAGGAGATATGCTCAATGCTGGACTTATCGTATCCGGCTTGTTCCAGCGCTTCGCGAACGCTGTCGACCTGCTTAACACATTTGTCGTAAAGCGCCGTTCCATCCAGCGTGGTCGCCCCCTTTTTTAGCAGGGTGACGATAAGCCAGGTGTCTGCCATTAACTGGTCGATATCTATGTCTTGTTTCATGAGCGCAACACCGCAAAGAGTTCAAGCTCAAGCGCGCCCAGTAACGACGGCACGTAGAACATACATACCCCCTGTTCCTGCATTTCACGCGCAGCGACGCTTTCCATATCGAGTGCGAAGTACTGGTTTTCCATCCGTACCGGCAAGGCGGCCGGTACCCGGCTGACAGGAATAAGCGGGATACCCTTGAGAGCCGCGCTGTAGATCTCGTTCACATCATCCGGAGAACCAGCCTGACAAAGTGACGGGAATTTATCGGCTATCTGCCAGGCTGGAATATCCGAACGCACGGAGAGATACAGGTCGGCTTCTTCTCGCAGGCGGACATCGTGCAAAGAGGCTTTCCAGGTCTGATCGTCCGGACGCGACATCTCAAGAGCGATCACCCGCGACGGTAGACTCGCTTCCAGCAAACCGGTAATAAGCTCGAACAACGGCGCGAAAGCATTGGCCGGTTCAGCATGGTCATAGCCGGGAATAGCATCCAAGTCGTGGTCCAGAGAAAACGTCAGCATGCTGCCCGCAAGCCTTGCCAGCTCTGCCCAGACTTGCTCCGGATGACGAGCCGGGAAACGTTCATATTCCGTGAGCACCCGCGCATGGGAGTTAAGGGCGTTCAGCAGCCAGAACAGAGAGACGTCCGCGACGGCAAAGTCGGCCAGACGTTCGTTACTCTCACGGCGCATCGACATCAGGCGCTGGCGACGGGAACGAAGCTGGCGATTGAGCAGAACTAGGCGCTCACGCAGCGTCGGGCTGGCAGAGAATAATGCGACAGGAGGGATAAACGCCGGGTCTTGACGCCATCCACCCTGACCGTCCCGAATGAGACGTGCCACAGGACAGGTTTTCCATGATTCATTACTTTCATGAGCAAAACGGACGGACACGTTGAAGCGGGCAACGGCCATCGACTCTTCTTCAGAGCCGAAAGCATCCGCCACCGTGACCCACTCTTCGCGGTAACGCAGCGGCCTGTCTGACATCACCGTATCCTGCTGGACGTTGGTCATGCCTGACTGCATCAACGGCAGTGCGATCACGACGGTGACCGCCTCAAGCCCCGCCAACTGGGCAGGGTGAAGCTCGCGCGGCACAGGCGGCAAATCACTGCTTTGCGTGTCAATCAGGGAGCCGTCTTCCAACCACAGACGCAGCTGTGAAAGTTGGATAAGCCCCGACGCCAGCAGACCATCATCAAACGCGACCTTCTCGACTCCCCACGGGAAGGGAGAGGTCAGTGCCGACACGCCTGCGCTGCGAAAAGATTCCCATTCCGACTGCTGCTGGAATTGCTGAGGGGACAGCAGTGCCCCCTCATTCCACAGTGGACGATAAATTTTCATCCCTGTTACCGCCTTATGCTTTGGCTTTTGGCATCTGAGAAACCAGCGAAAGGTTGACGTCCATGCCTTCAACCTGGAAGTGCGGTACCGCATACAGTTTGACGCGGAAGAAGCCCGGGTTATCTTCGATGTCTTCTACGGTGACTTTTGCATCGCGCAGTGGATGAGACGCCTGAAGTGAATCACCCGGATCGGTCATTTCGGTCACCAGCGAGCGTACCCAGGTGTTCAGCTCCAGCTCCAACAGGCGGCGATCTTTCGTCGTACCGATGTTTTCACGCTGAATAAGCTTCAGGTAGTGCGCAATGCGCGACAGCAGGAAAATGTACGGCAGACGGGAGTTAATACGGCTGTTGGCCGTCGCATCAGCCGTGTCATACAGCGTCGGTTTTTGCGTAGAGTTGGCCGAGAAGAAGCAGGCGTAGTCGCGGTTTTTGTAATACGACAGCGGGATAAAACCAAGGTTAGCAAATTCAAACTCGCGGGTTTCCGGGATCATCACCTCAGAGGGGATTTTCACCTGATTGCCAGTGCCCAGATCGTACAGATGGATAGGCAAGTCTTGCACCGCCCCACCGGCCTGCGGGCCACGGATTTGCACGCACCAGCCGTTATTAATGAAGCTTTTCACCATATTAGCCGCAAATGCAAAGGAGGCGTTGGTCCACAGGTATTTATCGTGATCCGGGCCTTTCACCTCTTCTACATAGTTGAAGCTGCGAACCGGCACGGTGTCCGGGCCATACGGCAGGCGGCCCAGCACGCGCGGCATCACCAGGCCGATATAGCGACTGTCATCCGTCTCGCGGAAGGATTTCCATTTGATGTACTCGGCGCGGTCAAAATAGTTGCCGATATCTTTGATGGCCGCGACGTCTTCCATTTTCTCTTTGAGGAAGAATTTCGGCCCCGCTGAACCGATAAACGGCATGTGGGCAGCGGCAGAGACTTTGGAGATATTACGCAGCAGCGCCACGTCCTGAGCTGAGGCGTCAAACTCGTAAGAAGAGATCAGCGCGGCAATCGGCTCGCCGCCCGGGCTGTCGTACTCGGCCGTGTAGGTGTGCTGGTATAACCCGCTTTGAATAATCTCCGGCGCATCTTCAAAATCTTGACGCAAATCGTCTTTCGACAGGTCAAGCAACTCGATTTTGATGTTCTGACGAAAATCGGTTTTATCGACCAGTGACTTCACCCCGCGCCACAGGGATTCTACGGACTGGAATGCCTCATGGTGCATGACCGCATCCAACTGGCGGCTAATTTTAAAATCCAGCTCGGCGATATGGTGGTCAATCAGGTTCTTATCCAGCTTTTCAACCTTTGAGCCCGCCTTTCTCAGGCACTCCAAAAATACCTGCATACCCGCGGTCAGACGCTCATCGGCAGTGGCGTCGGACATAGCCTGATTATCCTGCCAGATATCTAATGCGCTTAGCGTAGATACCGGGCTCAGGTTAATTTTTTCAAACAGGGAAGCATATACGCCGCCTGCTTCCGGTTGCTCCAGCGTGATGTTTTCACGGCCGGCAGAATTTTCATTTTTTACAGACATCAGCATTATCTCTTCGTTAATCCGTTAAACATCACGACCATTAGGGGTGTTTCGTGCCCAGAGCAGACAGCTCACTGCGCAGTTCAGCGCTAAGCGTTGGGTCAAGCAGGATTTTTTCCAGCTCTTTGCGGAAGGTCGCGTTGTCCAGCAGGTTGGCCTTCAGGTCGCGCAACAGATTGCGCATGGCAAGCATGGCTTTTAGTTGAGGAATTTGGCGGGCTACCTGCTCCGGCTCGAAGTCTTTCATCTGTGTGAAGGAGAGCCTGACGTTTTCTTCGCTGCCGTCACCGGCCAGCGTGTTTTCTACAGAAAGGTTGACGGTAGGAGAGAACTCGAACAGCACGCTGTCGAAGTTGTTTTTGTTGACGTTGACCTTCTCACGCTCAGATACCGGGCGTTGCTCGGTACCGTTGCTGTAATCCCCCATTACCATCAGCTTAAGAGGTAACTCGACTTTTTTCTGAGCACCACCCGTATGGACGCTCAATTGGATATTAACGCGGGCCTTGGGGATCTCGGACTGATAGGAGTTAGACATGGCTATCCCTGTTATATGGAGTAATAGAAATGGTCAATGCCAGCAAGAAATGAATTAATAAAGGCTACCCTGCCAAAAAAACGCCCCATTTACGTCATCCGACATAAAGGAAATCGGGGGCAAAAGCGAGCACATTCCATTTACTGGCGAGCATGACACGGTATTTTTAAGCCTTAATCTGAAATGAAAGATTTCAGATAAGTAGCTATTGAAGAGAGTGTAAAAACGTTTTCAGGTTGATGGGAAATTAAAAGATGTAACGCAATTTGTCTGAATTAGGATTAATCAAAAACAGGTCATCATACTGATTTGTAGGGATTTTCTTATAAAGATAATTAATCCTTATAAGATAGGTGTTTATATAAACGGCGAATTTAACCTAAGAATTAATGCAGTACAAAATACAATCAGCTGGTGCGAAAAGTCTTATTGAAAATTTTTATCAAAAATTAGAGGCCGCGCACTCTAGAGCAAGCGGAATGATAAATATCGACCTCATTGGCAATACGAAAGGTTCTGTCGCATTTAGACGGCGTCAGGTAACATGCTGTTTTTTTTTATGATGTTGCCTGCTCATGCCTCTGATACGTAAAGCATTCAAACGCCTGCATTACCCTATTGATGTTATTGCCCAATGCGTTCGCTGGTATCTGGCTTATGCCCTTAGCCTACGCAATCTCGAAGAAATGATGGCCGAGCGCGGCTTTATCGTTGACCATTCTACGCTTCACCGCTGGGTTATCCGACTGGTGCCGCTGCTGGATAAGGCTTTTCGTCTACACAAGCGCACTGTGGGTCGTCGGTGGCGAATGGACGAAACCTACATCAAAATCAAAGGCCAGTGGAAATATCTGTACCGCGCGGTAGATACTGCAGGTCAAACCATCGACTTCCTGCTGACCGCCAGGCGGGACGCCGCCGCTGCGTTGCGCTTTTTTCGCAAGGCCATTCGTTATCATGGCGAACCCGAGGTGGTCACTATCGATAAAAGTGGTGCTAATACCGCCGCTTTGGCCACGCTTAATGCCGATAAATCCGATGAGGAAAAGATAACCGTTAGGCAGAGCAAGTATCTTAATAATCTGATTGAGCAAGATCATCGGAATATCAAACGACGTATCCGCCCGATGATGGGATTCAAATCATTTCGACGAGCACAGACGCTCTTGGCGGGTATTGAACTGATACATATGATACGAAAAGGGCAATATCAGCACCCGAAAAGTCAGCGTTTGTCACCTGCAGGATCATTTTATCTGTTGATTGCTTAAATAATCGACAATACAACTTATGCCAACTTCATGTCACTAGTGCGACAGAGCCCGTCAGAGAGTGTTAATTAACATAGGGCAGATAACTTTTATCCAATTTTTATTAATGTATCTCATAGGATACATTAACAACATCTTTCACTTTTAAGTATCCCAAGGGATACTTATTTTCTTTGTTCGTAAATTTTAGAAATAATTTCAACTCCTACCCAAGATTGATTTGTCGTATTCAAGTCTTATGAGTCCCATGGGATACATTTTTACTTTATACTACGCTTTTAGTGTCCCAGGAGATACATATGACTACTCTCTATGATGTTGCAGAAATGCTTAAAACTGCAAGGATCGAAGCAGACTTGTCACAGGCTGAATTGGCTGAGAAAGCGGGTGTTTCACGAGTGACCGTTGTTCGAATGGAGACACTTGCAAAAGGCGATATGAGTGTGTCGATTCTTGTCCGTCTTTTAGAGGCAGCGGGCTATGACCTACGTGCAGTCAAAATGGGGCATGTCCGAACCCTGGATGACATTCTCCTGGAACAGCGCAATGGGGAAGCATCATGAAGTTAGATGTGCAAGTACTGGGTAAGAAAGTCGCGACATTATTCCGGGACCGGGATGAGTATGTGCTTCAATACTTACCAGAAACTAAGAGTAACGAATTTATCAGCCTGTCGATGCCTGTTCGTGAAGCAGCATGGCGTTGGCCACGGGATTTGCATCCCTTTTTCAGACAGAATCTGCCTGAGGGTTACCTTCTCGGAGTCATTCGCGAAGAATTTGGTCCACTACTCGATGGAACAGATTTATCGCTTTTGGCTGTTATAGGCTCTTCAGGAGTAGGCCGAGTAACCGTTACGCCAGAAGGTATAGCTCCCGGACAAGAACCAGATCTTCTGCAAATTAACGACCTGCTGAAAGGCAATAATACAGCCGACCACTTTGCAGCTTTGGTAAGGCGTTATGCAAGAGCCGCAGTATCGGGTGTTGTACCTAAATTTCTTGCTCCCTCCGGCAAAGAAGAGATACCACTGGGCAAACCCACTCTCAAAACCCGACAGTTCATTATAAAGGGCTCAGACGACGCAACACCTTATCTCGGCTTCAATGAATTCTACACCATGAGAGTGTTAGAGCGGCTTAGGGTCACTTCCGTGGCTCGTAGCATCATGTCTGATGATGGCAAAGTACTCCTTGTCGAACGATTCGACGTTGATGAAACAGGTGATCCTGTTTTCGGTTTAGAAGATGCATGTGGATTGCTGGGTATGCCACCGCATGAGAAATATGCGACAACGATGGAAAAGGTATTGAACGCGACCCGCGTGTACTTACCGGGCACGGCAGTACGTGCGGAGTTGGAAGGTCTGGGATGGTTAATTTTAACGAATTTCATTGTTCGCAACGCGGACTGTCATTCAAAGAATATTGCCCTCTATTACACGACTTTAACAGACGTGCAATATACGCCAGTGTATGACTTAGTAACGACGCAGGCCTACCCACGCTTTTCACATAACCCACCAGCACTGTCGATTGAAGGAAGGCAAACGTGGCATGCGCGTAAGACCTTGGAACGATTTTTTAATGCCAGGTTGGGGATTTCGCCGCGCCGATTTGCAGAAATGATCGACGTACTTTCAGAATCTGCAGTTGAGGTTGGAAAGGAGATGGTGGAGGCATCCCAGAATGAACCGCAATGGAGAGACATGACAAAACATATGCTCCATGCATGGAACGAGGGGGTCAATTCATTGCAGCACACCAAATCAGTACAAGTAATTGGACCAATCAAAGAATTGCTTGATGAAGAAGGATTTTCAGGGATCAGAAAACACACAGAAGATAAAGTTAGCTATGGTCGGTCAGAATTATTGGGAGGGCGTAAAAAGAGGTAATGATTAACAGAGCAAATCAGGAAAGGAAAACTTGATAAATCTTAGTCATAATTCATACTTATTTTTTATGAATTAATATTTAATTATTTTCAACTCTATGACTTTTTTCCATGATATCAATCATCGCCCCTTCATGTGCCTGAAGATTACGGATATAACGCATTAATGTTTCAGGCTTTTTCCAGGTTCCTTCCTGCATAATCTGAGCTACAGCATACCCACGCCCAGCCATATCCTGCGCAGCACCTACGCGGGCACTGTGACCAGTCCAAGCTGAGTAGCGCCCTTTATTTGGAATGACGGTTTCACCTGCGCCAATCGTATGCCAGGCCTGTGCGAAAACAGATTCTATCGCCGGCGTGCTCAGCGGACGGGTGATTGAAAGAGTTGCACTCCCAGAGCGGTGCACCGGACAAAAGAGGAAGGCGTCAGGTTCTGAATTGATAGCAGACACCGACAGCCACTCAGTTAGCCGGCGGGAGGACTGAAAACTTAGGGACTTGATCAGGCCGCCAGTTTGGACAATTGTTTTTGTGTAACTCACATTAAGTATGATCCTGCCATCCGGCGCCCTGGATATATCACGAACACGGAGGCGGGCTAATTCACTGATTCGCAGCAGCGTGCTGTAAGCAACATGCAGAAATGCCAAATCACGTTTATGCCGCAGCGATATCG
>Ga0209855_1000304_pt1 | contig 12849 bp, 11 predicted proteins | sample OrgsoiDNA_201063_FD_185811 | JGI IMG/M metagenome (GOLD analysis project Ga0209855, IMG submission 185811) | Permafrost soil microbial communities from the Arctic, to analyse light accelerated degradation of dissolved organic matter (DOM) -... | ecosystem: Environmental > Terrestrial > Soil >...
CTGGGATGTGCCCGCAGCTAAGCATTAACCCTGAAACATGCCAATTTTTTGGCGATAAGGGGTGGGCAACCACAATTAAATGGAGCGTTGTGGGCCATAAAAGGCTTGATATTGAAAAATCAAAAATAGGGCGATCGGTCGAATATCCTACGAAAAGGGGCGGCGATGTAAGTTTGGGCGGCCAAAACTATTTTTGAAAAAGAGCCGTTTCGCTCGAAAGCTTGTTCACGGGCCTTGTTCGGTAAAATAAACAGCCGAACAGACCTTGCCGGCCCGTGCAGTAATGTCCAAAGTATTTTAAACAGCCATTTTTGCTTAATATTTAGGCACTTTGGACAGAATGAGGAGAGGGCGATTCTCCTTGTGGAAGCATTTTTGAATCGATTTTCTCTACAAAAACTTCATGCACAAGAATGCCTCGAAATACTTTGGACATTACTGCCGGCCCGTGCCGTTCGTCGTATAATCACTTTCAATACACCGGAGGTATCATGCTTGTCACGCCCCAATCGGATCCAGTCGAAATCGCCGAACAGCTCAGCGCTCGCGCAAAAATGGCCGTAGCGGCGCTGCCCCGGTTGGCGGTCCATCGACCTGGCGGAAAAACATGGTCTGTGTATTCGGAGCCAGCAAATCCTGGCGAATATGAAAAAACGCTTTTAATTCAAAGCAAATGGTCCACGGCCCAAGGCGAAACGGCAGAAGACGTGGAAAAAGCGCTGGCCTTTTCCGGAGAGAAAGGCCTTTTTTTTGACAAAAGCGGCTTGGAAATGCTCGACTCAAAAATTCAGCACGTTTTCACGGTTTCCAAAGGAACAACGAAGGCAAAAAAGAAGGATGCGGACGGCTGGACCATTTCTCCGTTTGCGCCGTCGGCTCCAATGCCAGCGGCGCAAATGGCGAGCAAGCCAAAACGCAGTCGTCCCCCGCAACTGTATTTGGTCTTGGCGCGGCGAAAATTCGATGGTAAAAAATTCATGCGAATCGTCGTGGCGCGGCGGCCTGACGGCGCTCGCGGCATTGCGCGCGCCGCCTGGAAAAAAGAGCATGTTTATTTTTTGGATATGCTCCTTGCTGTGTCCCGCAAGGATTTGCGCGAACGCGCGAAAGAAATCCAAGCGGTGGAGCGTGGGGGGGACCCTGAATTTGTTTGGCCAGAATCGACCGACGAAGAGCTTGCGATTTCCGCTGAAAAATTTTCTTTGATGATGGCTGAGGCGAGAGCCGTTGCCGCCAGGCAGTAGCGGGGCGCTGGCAAAATCGAAAGGAACGCGTTAGAATGATTGGGTGATCCAATCGGAGCTTGCAATGCCTATACAGAGCAGGAGCGGTGGTTGTCAAAAAGCCTATCCAATTCTCAAAAAATAGATTTTTTGTTGGCAACGGAACCTGATGTTCGCGCAGTGATTGTGGAGCGCGACGAAAGATCATTGGCCAATGAAGTTGGGGCTTTGGTTGCAGCCGATTATGAGAAAATGAGTATAGCGGGTTTTTTTGACACATCCAAGGGCTCATTGTCAACCCTTCGGGGAGTGGTCAGGGTCGCAAACGCTCATGTTCTGGCCAAATATTCGGCAACGGCGGCCCAGAAAAAGGATATGGATTTTGCCGAGTGTTTTCACCCCTTGGCCGCTGACCATTTCACCCCGCAATCTTTGCTTTCTCGAATCGAAGATCGTCGAAAAAAATCAAGAGATTGTGGGTGAAACTTTTGTTTATCCAGCGGATTCCGCGACACAGGACGGGATTGGCGTGAATTCAAAAGCAATTCTCATGAAAAGCTCATGGGGCACAAAAATATAAAAAAGCCCCTATTGGGGCTTTTTTATATTTTTTCAGTCACATCCCAGGGCCTTTGGGTTTGACCTTCTTGGCGGGCTCGCGCCAATCGCGTTCAGGCGTGATTTTCGTCACGCCGCCCATATAGGGCCAAAGCGCTTTGGGCAGGTCCACGCTCATGTCCGCGTTCTGGCGATTCTCCAGGATCGCGACCAGTGTCCGGCCCACCGCCAAGCCCGAGCCATTGAGCGTGTGAATCATTTGCGGCTTGCCGCCGGCGGCCTTCATGCGAATTTGAGCTCGGCGCGACTGAAAATCCCGGCAGTTCGAAACGCTGCTGATTTCCCGATACATTTTCTGCGACGGCAGCCACACTTCAAGGTCAATCGTCTTGGCCGAACCAAAGCCAATGTCGCCGCCGCACAAGCGAATCGCCCGCCACGGGAGCTCCAATTGGCGCAGAATGTTCGCCGCGTCATCCACCATTTCATCCAGCGCGGCCGCGCTGTGCTCGGGTTTCTCGAATCGGACCATTTCGACTTTTTCGAATTGATGCTGGCGAATCAAGCCGCGCGTGTCGCGGCCCGCCGAGCCCGCTTCGCGGCGGAAGCACTGCGTGAGCGCCGTGAGCTTCAACGGCAACGCCGCTTCGTCGATCACCTCGTTGGACAAGAGGTTGGTGAGCGTCACTTCCGCGGTCGGGATCAAATACAGGTTGTCGCGCTCAATGAAGAACAAGTCGTCCGCGAACTTCGGCAACTGCCCCGTCCCGCGAAGCGTCTCCGGGCTCGCCAACACGGGCGTGCTGGTTTCTCGGTAGCCGCGCGCCACGTGCGCGTCCAGCATGAATTGGCCCAAGGCGCGCTGCAAACGCGCGAGCTGGCCGCCCAGAACCGCAAAGCGGCTGCCCGCGAGCTTTGTGCCCAGCCCGAAGTCCAAGCCGCCGATCGCTTCGCCCAAATCGGCGTGATCCATGGGCGTGAAATCGAATTCGCGCGGCGTCCCTTCCTGCAAAATCAGGACATTGCCCTTTTCGTCTTCGCCAGGGGGCGTGTCTTCGTCGACCAAGTTGGGCAGCTTTTCCAGGTAAGCCCGAATGGCCTCTTGCGCCTCGTCGCGCTGGCGGCCCAGAATTTCGAGCTTCGGGCCAATGCCTGCCGATTCGGCCAGCAGGTCTGTGGCGTCCGTTTGGTCGCGCTTGGCGCGGCCCACGGCTTGCGCGAGGCGCTTGCGGTCGGCCTCCAAGGCCTCGGCGGCCATTTGGACGCTGGCGCGCGCCTGGTCCAAAGCCGCGAATTCAGGCACCGGATTGGGCAGGTTGCGGCGGGCGAAGGCGGCTTCCACCGCTTGGGGTTGCTTGCGAAACAGCGCCGAATCGAGCATTTAAAACCTCAAAGAAAGAAAAGAATCAGACGTTGCGAAAAACAGAAAAAGAAGGCCCTGTCTGAGCCGCCATGCCGTTCGCCGGCGGCGATCGTTGGCGTCCGCGCAGATGCCCGGTGGAGACGAAGGCCGGCTTTGCGGGATTGCGTTCTCGCTCGCCAAAGCGCACGATGAGCCTGAGCTTCAAGCTTTGCCGCTCTCGCATGCCCATTCCGCGCGACGGCCCCGCCAAAATCGCGGGGGCTGAACCGCATTATGCCACACTGGGAGGCCAATATGGATGAAACCGAGCAAAAAATCAAAAAAATGAAGCCGCGCCGCGACGCGCCCTTGCCCATGCAGAACGAGGGGCGGCTTTTGGACATGCCTAAAAAGGCCCGTCCGAAGGCCCCCATGGCGCGGCCCGAAGATTCGGCGCGGCTTTTGTCGCTGTCCGCGCGTCCGCGTTGGCGGCCCGCGGAAGAAGCGGCGCTGCGCGTGATCGACTGGGAAAACACCGGCGGAGAGTGGGACCCTCTAGGGCCTGGCGGAGGCGGTTGGCGCGCTTGACGGGCTTGCTGCCCAGCCCGTCCTTCTTTGCCTCGCGCCCCGGCGTTCCTTGGCTAAAAGCCCGCAGGGTCCAAAGCGCACAAGCTGGCCACCGCCACCACCGCCACCGCGAACACCGCGATGGCCAACCCGCGAGCGCGCAAGCCCGGGCGCGGCGAGCCACGCGATGAAAGCGACGGCCCAATGTTCAAAAACCAACTGGCCACGACCGACCCGCCCAGCGACAGCACCGCCAGCGCAAGCGCCCTGTCATGCCCGCGCGCGAGAAGGGCGACAGAGAAAAGCAGCGCGAAGAAAACGGGCACGTGCCCCGAGCGGAACGCTGAGCTGCGTTGGCTGCGCGAGAGGCTCCACCGAGACGCCCTCGCGAAATGCCCAAAAAAGGCTTTGCGCCGAGCGCCCGCAGCGCGAGAGGGGAGCCTTTTTTGCGCCCGAAGCGCGCGAGCGCGGGCTCTCTCCTGGCGAGCTCGCGGCGAGAAGGGCCCGAAGAAGTGATCGTCAAGCGAGGACTGCTGTGTCATGGGATATCCCCGATCGCGCGGGGCCAGGCGAGTTGCGGCGAATGCGAAAGGCCGCAAAGGGGTCCGAGAAGGACCGATGCGGCCAGAGAACGGCCATCTTACGAAACGCCGCGCGATTTCGCAAGCCCTGGCGCCGAGCGGATCAAAGCGACGCGCGAGTGTGCGTCCTCACGCCCAAAATCGAAGGGAGGAGGCGAAGGAGGGCGAATAAGGCGCGGATTCGCTCGCCAGGCCGCATGAGTCGCGCGGCGTCGTTTTTTTCAAAAAATGGATTGAAATAGAGGGATGAATCGCAAAAAGCGGGGAAATAGGTTGGAGACAAAACTTTTCGGCGCTATATTCAGCGTTCGCCGCAAAGTTTCGAGCTCCCGACCGCCGTGGAAGGGGGCTGCGCCATTCAAAGGCCGCCAAGCCCTCACGGCCGCTGGCCACCCAAGGAAAAAACGCAATGCAAACGCTGTTGAACCTTTTGAGCGCCGTCGCGCTTCTGATCTGGGGGGCGCATGTGGCCCGAACGGGCGTGCTGCGCGTTTTTGGGTCCGGCTTGCGTCGCGGGTTGTCAAAATGCGTGTCCAAGAAAAGCTGGGCGTTTCTCGGCGGAGCCGCGGCCACTTGCCTGACGCAAAGCAGCAACGCCACGGCCTTGATCGCGAATTCTTTCGCGGCGCAAGGGCTCGTGAGCTTGGAGGGCGCTTTGGCGCTGGGTTTGGGCGCCGACGCTGGCTCCGCCTTGATGGCGCGGGCCCTGACGCTGGACCTGGCGTGGGTGAGCCCCCTGTTGGTGTGTGTCGGGGTGTGGCTGTTTTTGACCAAAAAGCCCACGCGCGCGGGCCAAGCCGGGCGCGCCATGCTGGGCTTGGGTTTGATGCTTCTGGCGCTCAAATTGATCGTCTTGGGCTCTGAGCCCATTTTTCAGGCCCCCGCGGCGCGCGAAGCCCTGGAGTCGCTCACGTCCGACATGGGGTTGGACGCCTTGATGGGGGCCGTTCTTTCCATGGCCGCGTATTCAAGCCTGGCCGCGGCGCTTCTGACGGCGTCGTTGGCCGGAGCCGGCGCCATTTCTCTCAAAGCCGCCTTGTGCATGACCATTGGGGCCACCGTGGGCAGCGGAGTGTTGGCGTTTTGGAGCGCTGCGAACACAGGGGGCGCCGGCAAACAGGCCGCCGCGGCCAACCTCGCGTTCAAGATCGCGGGCGCCGCCCTCATGCTGCCGTGCACGGGCTTCGTGGCCAACCAAGCGTTGAAATGGGGCCTTTCGCCCCTGCAAACGGTGGTGAATTTTCATTTGGCGTGGAACGTGGTCCGCACCGTCATTGAGTTGCAGTTCTGCGGGCCGGTCGCGCGCTGGACCGAGCGAATGATGCCCATCCCCAAGACCGCGGAAGACGACTGGGCTCCCCGATTCCTGGATGAGAACGCTTTGGAGACGCCCAGTTTGGCGTTGGAAAACGCCGCGCGCGAGACGCTCCGCGTGGGCGACTGGGTGGAGCGAATGCTCGACGGCGTGGGCGGCTTGTTGAAGGCCAACGCAGAAGAAGAGACCGCGCGCAACCTGCGGCTGGTGGACGACCATATCGATCATCTTTACAACGAGATCAAGGTTTACTTGTCCAAAATCACGCACACGGAGCTGGAGACTGCGGAGAGCGAGCGATGGGCGGAAATCATGGCATGGACCATCAATTTGGAGCACGCCGGCGACATTCTGGATCGGATGATCTCCAACTTGAACAGCAAGAAAATCGCCAAGGGGTTCTCTTTTTCAGAAGCCGGCCGCGAAGAGTTGGAGACCCTGCGCGAGCAAGCCGGCATCTCTTTGCGCCTGGCCATGGCCGTTTTTTTGCGCGGAGACAAAAAAAGCGCGCGCCAGTTGATTGAGCGCAAAGCGGCTTTCCGGGAAATGGAGGCGCGCTATTCGCGCTCCCACTTGGGCCGATTCGCCCAAATGAGCCCGCAAAGCGTCGAAACCAGCGCGTTGCATTTGGATTTGGTGAGCGATTTTAAACGCATGCACTCCGATCTGTGCTCCATTGGCTACCGCGCGTTGGAGCGCTCAGACGACGCCATGAGCCACCAGGACGCCTCTTCCCGCGTTTTTGAGGCGGAAATTTCGGAATTGGCCTCTGACTCCACTGACGCGACTGACGGCGCGGCCCTCGTGGACGCTCTGGCCGAGTCGTTTGACCCCTTGGCGGGCGCGGGCGCGCCCGAAGAAAAACCCGCGATTGCGCTGGATTCCGAGGAGCCTGACCCGCCTTTGGATCAAGAAACGCGAATCGGCGCCGCGAGCCATGCGGCGGCCAAAAACCAAGGGGCTCTCCCTGATGAATTGGGCTGAAGGCGGCTCGGGCGAAATGGCCGTGAGCCAGGCGGGAAGAGGCGCGCGGGAGGCTCAGAGCCTGCGGGAGACTCGAGGCGCGATGGGGGCGAGTGCGGTTTGCTGAGCCGCCGCCAAAGCCTCTTGCGCCGCGCGAATCGCTTCGCGCTCAGCCGCTTCTTGAGCCAAAAGAGCTTGCTCGACTGAAATGGCGTTCTGCAAAGCCAGCGTGTCGACCGCCCCTTGCGTCTCTTCGATCGCGACCGGGCGAACTCGAATCCTCACCACCGCTCGGTCGCCGCGCGAATAAATGTGGAATTCGTGAGCCTTGGCGGGCGTGCGGTGCAATTGCGCGGCGCCCAAAGCTTGCCCGACAAAGCGCTGGCTCGCGAACCCCGCATGCAGGCCTTCGTCCAAATGCCGCGGATCAAGCCACAACGCATAGCCGTCTTGCGCCCAGGCCCGCCCGCGGCGAACCGCCGGTGTTTTTTTCTTGGCGGCCTTTGATGCCTTTTGGGAGCCCTTCGCCTTGGCCGCGTCCGTCGCGCCTGTTTGATGGGCTGAGCCTTGAGCGGGCAGCGCTCTGGACAATTCAATGCCCTGGGCGGACAGGACGCCCCGCGCCATGGCTTCGCGCAGTTCCGCAGCCTCGCGTTCCGCTATCGCCAGGGAGATTTCGGGCGCCGGAGCGCTGCCGGCCTCCAGGCCCGTTGGCGCCAGCATCAAGCGGACAATGGCGATCGGGCCACGCCAGAGGCCCTGGCTTCCGCGGCGCATGCCGATCGAGTCTCCGAAGTGATTTTTCTTGGCGAATTGGCGCGCGGCGCCCAACGTCTCAAAAAGGCGCGCGCCCGCGGTGCCAATGGGGGCCATGGTCCGGCTCAGATATCCCGTCTTGTCTGCCGCGCCCATCCAAATCGCGTAAGCTTCGCTCGCCCGCGCGGCGTGCTCGGGGCCCGACTCCAAAATCTGCGCCTCGTCGAGCTTCTTGATCTGAACGGTTTTGGGCACCGCGCTGAATGCGCAGACACGCGGATTGACAGGGTCCGAAAGAGCCGCCCCAAGCTCCAAAAGCCGTTTGCGCAGCGCGACCAGCTCGCGCGTCAAAGTCCACTCTTGTTGAGCCTGCGCGGCGGTCGCCTCCACCAACGTTTGCCGGGCGCTCGATTGCCAACGATGCGGGAAAAACTCCAAACACGCCACTCGCGCGGTGGGCCAGGGCCGGGGAGCATCGGGCAGGTTGGAGCCTTGATCCTTGGCCCAGTCAATGTCGGCAACCTCTCGCGTGGGCTGGGCTTTGAGAGCCGTCAAAGCGGCTTTCACCCGCGCCTTCTCCGCAGGTTTCCACGATTGCCCGTCAACGCGCCCGACAAGCTCGTCCAGGCGGTCCCACCGAACCAAGGGGCGCTCTTGCAGCACGGCGGACTGGCCGCGGTCGTTGAGGATTCGAATGGGCATGCGCGGGAATGAAAATGAAAGGGTTGGTTGCATGGCGCGGCCTGTCGAATTTAAGCCAAAACGGACCAATCCGCAATCTGTTTCTTATTCATATTTTCGGGTTTTGAGCTCAAAAAAACTTGGCGCCAACGCGGTTTTGGCGCTAAAATTCGTCTCGCGTCCGTTTTTTCCGCCCTGGGCGCGTCTTCTTCAATCCTCAGCCCCTCCTTCGCCAAAGCCATGAAATTCGAAGAATTCAACGCCCGCTGGAGTGAGCCTGTCCGACGCAAGGGACAGCGTGTGCGAGCCGCCCGCGAGGCCTGGCAAGACTGGCAAGAGGAGGACTCCGAGCACAATCGCGATTATGAGGCCAGCGTCCGACATGAGTTGGGCGTCGAGTTTGATGCCGCCACCGCGTGGTTTCTGGACGAAATAAACGCATCGCCGGACGTTGTGGGCCGTGGCGAGCCCCAGGAGTTTTTTCGCCCCCGCAACGGGAAGTGGCCGCCGTTGTTGCTGGCGTTCGCGTTGGGCTCCTCCGCCGATCCCGTCTGCGGGAGCTGGGCGGGCCTGGCGTCGTCCACTGCTTTGGCGCGAGCCCTTGGCATCGTGTGCTCGGCGCGCGCCAAACACGGGAACCCCACGCAAAATTTGCCCGCCGAAAGCGCGCGCGCCAGAGGATTCGAGGCGCTCGCGACATTGGGCATCAAAGCCTCCGGCGCCGGTTTGGACGCGACAACGCGCTCAATGGTTCAGCGCGCGAGCCCGATGATGGTCATGTTGGCCGTGGACGAATTGTCAGCCCAAGTGGGGGCGGCTGTCGAGCGCCGTTTGCGCGCGATGGGTTTCGAGGATGGATACCCCGAGCCCGCGGGCATTTCTCAGCAGCCAAAGGAGGCGTGGCCGCACCGCTCCCTCTGGATGCCATTCAGCGGGCGCATTTGGAATTTGGGGGCGCTGGCCGCAGCGGGCCTCAACGGGAGCCAAGCCTGCGCGAAGTGGGGCGAAGCGTGTCGCTTGGGGGCCCAGGACGCGCTGGGGCCATTGGCGCATTGGGCCTCATTCAGCGTGCCCGACAGCCGCATGGGCAACGAAGAATGGGTTCTGCGAAGCGCCCGCGCGCTTTTTGGGGAGCCAGCCGTCAAAAAAGAACGGCAAGAGCTGCTTCGCGCCGTTTTTGCCGGGCATTCCGCCCGCAAAGAACCAGCGAACGCCAACGACGCGCAGGACGCCGAGAAGGCGCAAGGCGTCAATGAAATTCAGCCTGCGCGCCGGGGCCGCCGAATTTGACCGACTGGCGCAAAACCCGGGATTTTGGGCGCGGGATCACGCAGTCGGCGGTTGTCGCTCTGCGGCCGATTATTTCGCCTCCGGTTGGCCGCCAACAATGCTTGCGGCGCTTCCTGGCGCCCAGCGGCCGCCCGATGGCGTGGTTTTTCTAAGTTTTTTCGCTGTGGGCATTGGCCACGGAGCGGAAAAAAGGTTAAAATAGACGCTTGAAAGGGCAACGCGACAGCGACGGGTTCGAAAAAGCTCACCCCGCTCGGCTCGGAGCCGCCAGACAAGACATTCAGAATTCGGAGAAACAAGCAAAATGGCGACAAAAGCGCAAGCAGCATTGAAAACCTATTACGCGATCGAAGAGCAAAGCGACGACATGACGCTGGACCTGCTGGGCGGCAAGGGATTTTACTTGTCCAAGCGGGCGAAGGCGGGAATCCCGGTCCCTCCGGCGCGAGTCATCACGACCGCCGTCTGCAAGATGTATCAAAAGGCTCCGAAGGAAACGATGCGTGAAATCACGCTGAACGCGGTGCCGGCCATTCTCTCCGAATTGAAGGACTCCAAGGGCTTCCAGCCGCTGGTCTCGGTGCGTTCGGGCGCGAAAATTTCCATGCCGGGCATGATGGACACGATTTTGAACGTGGGCATGACCAAGGATTCGATCCCGTTTTGGGAAAAGCGCCTGAACCCGCGCGCGGCGTGGGACTCGCGTCGACGCCTGCTGCAAATGTATGGCGGCGTGGTGTTTGGCGTCGATGGCGGCTTGTTTGAAAAGGCGCTGACCAAAGAGAAGGAAAAGGCGCGCGTCAAGGAAGACAAAGATTTGACGGTGGAGAACCTGAAGAACTTGTGCGAGGCGTTCGAGAAGATCATCCAGAAAGCCGGCTTCAAGATGCCTGAAGACTTCGAAGGCCAAGTGGCGGGCGCCGTGGAAGCCGTGTTCAAGAGCTGGGGCAATGAACGCGCGATTTATTACCGGAAGATCAACAACATCAGCGAAGACCTGGGCACGGCCGCCGTGATCCAACGCATGGTGTTCGGCAACCTAAACGACAACTCGTGCTCGGGGGTGCTCTTCACGCGCAACCCGTCGACCGGACGCCAGCAAATCGTGGGCGAGTTCCTTGCCAACGCGCAGGGCGAAGATGTCGTGGCGGGCGTGCGGACGCCCTTGGAAGTCCAGGACATGGAAGACTGGAATCCTGAGGCGTGGAGCAAGCTGCAAAAGCTCTGCAACACCATTGAGCTTGAAGAGCGCGACATGCAAGACATCGAGTTCACCGTCGAGGACGGCGAGGTCTGGATTCTGCAATCGCGCTCGGGAAAGCGCTCGGCGATGGCCGCGGCCAAGATTGGCATCGACATGGCGAACGCGGGCAAGATCACCAAGCGCGAGGCGCTCTCCCGCATCAGCCTTTCGCAATACAACGGCCTGAACGCGCCGATGATCGCGCCGGGCTACAACGCGAAGCCTGACGCCGAAGGCCTCGCGGCCTCGATCGGCATCGCCACGGCCAAGGCCGTCTTCACCTCCGAAGACGCCGTCGCCAGCAGCGAGCCGACGATTCTGATCGCCGAGGAAACCACGCCGGAGGACTTGCCGGGCATTCACGCCGCGGCTGGAATTTTGACCGCCACGGGCGGCGTCACCAGCCACGCCGCGGTTGTCGCGCGCGGCATGGACAAAGTGTGCGTTGTCGGGGCCACGGGCATCAAGATCCTCCACGACAAGAATGGCGATCCGATTGGCGCGACCATTGGCGGAAAACCCGTGGAAAAGGGCGACATCCTCACCATTGACGGCGCGTCAGGCCGCGTGTGGCTGGGCGGCAACGTGCCGGTCATCCAAGGCGGCAAGCTCAAAGAGGTCGAGACGCTCAACGAGTGGCTCTATGAAGTGTTCCCGGTCTACAAGATCGTGACCGACGGGCATGACCTGGACTTCTTGTATCCGTCGCTGTTCGCGACCTATGAGCTTGACCGCGAAGACCTGGACCACATCGCGACAGAAGTTTGCGAATCGCTGGAGTTCCTCAACGGCGTGATCGACATGTCCACCATGGAAGAGCTTTCGGATCCCGTGGACCAGCAGATTCTCGCCCTCGGCGGATCCACGCTTGACGATGAGGCTTTTGAGGCCAAGTGGAAAGGGCTGTCAAAATATCGTGGCGACAAGAGCACGATCAAGGTTTTTTTGGGCAAGCGGCACGACCAATACGCCGAGCGCGCCCGAAACATGGATTACGAAGTGCTAGAGCCTTTGGCGAGTTTGGCGAAATCGCATCCGGACAAAGCCTTTTTCTCGTTGGCCGCGAGCGAGCAGGATCGCGTCAAGGCATTCGCCCTGGCTCGCGCCCTGAGCGCCCCCTCTGGCGCGATCGTGGCCTCTGGATCCGCTCCGCACGAGTTGCTCGACAAGCTCGCCGACGAAAAAGCGTTGAAGGGCGAAGACATGCAGCCCTTCCTCGCGCTTTCTCCGCGGCAATTGATGAGCAGCGCGCTGCGTCCGTGATCAACGCGGAGCTTGGATTTGCGTTGAAAAAAAGCGCCATTTTTGGCGCTTTTTTGCGAGTCGGGACATCGTCAGCCCTTGGCCAGGAAACGAAACCGTTATGGGCCAGCCTCAAAGCCTGGGAGGAGAGACGCGCGGCCCGGGCGCGTTGGAGGGCGCGGCCCTTTCGCGCGCCGACTGGTCCATCGCGGCCTGCGTGGTTTCTGCCACGTGCGCCGCTTCGACCGCGGCGAACACCAAGTCAAACACGGAGTCCGAGACACGCTGTTCGGGCCGCAAATCACGCAGCGCCTCAACCGTCTGCGGTTGGCGAGCGGCCCAGGCGTCAAACGTGCCCAGCGCCACGACTGACGCGCCAATTTCTAGGCCAATCATCGCGCGCGCGCGTTCGACGCGGGCGTCATGCGAGGCGCCAAGGATGGACAAGGAATCGGGCGGCAGCGTCAGCGACGCGTCAATCCACGCGCTGTCGCGCGACAGGGGCAAATAGAAATGATCCACCGCGGTGGCCAGGCGCGCGGAGTCTTCGGGCGAGAACCCCAAAGCCGAGCCCAATGCGACAGGCAGCAGAACGCGCGCGCCAAAAGGAAGCGCAGCTTGCGGGGTCGCGTCTTGCGCGGCCGCGAAGAAAAACCGCAAGGGCTCAGCGCCCTTGCTTTGAATCCGGAAATGAACCAAAGCGCGCATGTTCGCCTCTCATTGAACGGAGGGGAGACGGCTAGCGCCGCCAGCGAACTCAAAGGAATCCGCAAGCCTGATTGTGCCCCAAGTCCTGGCGTTTTGCAATTGGCCGGGATAGGCCGTCGCACGCCCAACGGAGGTCAGCGGGGAAAGGCAGCCGCGGCCCAGTGGCTAATCGCGCAAAGCTCAGTCTCGTCCGCCCAGCCCATTTCGGACCAAAAACGCCGTGAAGGCTCTTCCAAGTCCGCGACCGTGACCGGGCGCGGGGCGGTTTGAAAAAAGACTTTGTTGGCGGCCGCGACCCGCGCGCAAAAAGTTTGGGCGGAGGCAGCCGGCAAGCCCGCGCGCGAGATCAGATTGACCCAGGGGGACAAATAGGGCGCGCG
>Ga0209855_1000307_pt1 | contig 12811 bp, 11 predicted proteins | sample OrgsoiDNA_201063_FD_185811 | JGI IMG/M metagenome (GOLD analysis project Ga0209855, IMG submission 185811) | Permafrost soil microbial communities from the Arctic, to analyse light accelerated degradation of dissolved organic matter (DOM) -... | ecosystem: Environmental > Terrestrial > Soil >...
ATTGCCCACAACCGTTTTTCTTTCCACAAAAAGCCATGCGAACCTCTTCCCATTCGCTTATTTTTTTGTATGATGCTTTTTTTTGGAAATCGAATGCGCCTGGTGAAAAGCCCGCGCTTTGGCTCCGCCGTTTGAGCAACGCATTTCGCCCGTTTTTCCAACCTTATTTTTGCCTTCGATGACTCGCGAACGATTTGGCTTGTGGCTTTCCAACGCACAACATGCAGGCCGGGCTTTGGGCGAGGGATTTCTCTCGCTCGGCCGCCGCGCGCGCCGAGCCACTCCGAGCCTGGCGGTTGGCTGCCTTTTGGGCGCGTTTTTGTATTGCGCTTGGACTGGAAAGCCCCGGTTGCCTTACACGATGTCTTTGCCATTTGAGCCCAAATCGCAAGTCGTGCGGATGGCGCTTCCAGACCCATGGAGCATTTTGGGCGTCAGCGCGCCCTATAAAAATGGCACGGTCTTGGTTCGCCAAGTGGGCGATGGATCTTCGGGCGCCAGCATTTTTTGGGTTGGCCCGAGCGCAAAGCCGCGCAAAGTGGTTGTTTTTTTCACTGCGGCTGGATTTTCTGATTTTTCACCCTACCAAACCTGGATTGACCATTTGGCTCAACGCGGGTTTGTTGTTTTTGTGCCCAAATTGCTCACGGCGATCCCCAGCGAGCGCTCCTTGATCCCTCCGGATCTTCACGGCGGAGTGATCGCCGGGTGGCGCGCCTACGCGAACACGTGCGGCAGCCCCACGGCGTTGGAAATCCAAGCGTTGAGCGCCCCGTTCGGCGCGTCCGCGCCCCCAGGGCAAGAGGCCTCCGCCAGCTTGTCGCCTGCGCAGCAAATGAAGGGAAATGCCAGCGCCTCGACCCTTGCCCCAATGCTTTCCGCGCCGCAACGCCCCCTTTATGCGGGGCAGGGCTCCGACGGAGCCGCTCTGGACTCGGACGCCCCGCTCGCGCCGCCAAGAGCGGATGAATCACAGCCAGCTCGCTGGCGAGCAAGCTCGGTGCAGCCGCCACCCTGCCCAAACATCAACAACGTGGCCATTTTTGGGCATGGAGAAGGCGCCATTTTGGCCGCCAACTGGAGCGTCGACGCGACCGCGAACGGCTTGCCGCAACCGCAAGCGCTTCTGTTGATGAGCCCGGAGTCCCACTGGCGCAATTTGAAGCCCGCCGAGCAATTTTTGCCCATCAGCGACTGGACCAAAATGCCGTCCTCGACGTTTTTGTTGCTGACCACGGCATCGAACCCCGGCGACCTGAACTCCGCGCGAGCGCTGTGGGCGGAAACGCAAATGATCCCCCCCGCTCGGCGCAATTGGGTGGTGTATCACAGCGACGCGCATGGCACGCCGGCTTTGGTCGCTGACGCGTTGTCCCCCACCAGCTTGCCGCGCGAGGACAATCTCAATTACTACGGCTACTGGAAGCTCGGGGACGCCCTGCTCGATGACGCCTGGAAAAACGGGGTCAACCATGACGCCGCGTTTGGGGGCGGCCAACGCCAGCGCTTCATGGGCGTGTGGAGCGACGGGCGCGCCGTGACGCAGCCGGACGTGGTGGTGCCCAACGGAAACCTGGGCCTCGCGGGCTCATCGAGCTCTATCCTCAGCCAGTGACGCGCCAGCTTTTGAGGCTCGTCGTGCGTTTCTGATTTCCTGGAGCGCGCGCGCCAATGGTGTTATGATTGGGGCTTGTCATTCAGCGTTTTCCTCGCTCTTTTCGCCATGCCTTTCTCGTCCGCCGCGCCCTCAGCGCTCTTTTCAAACACGCTGTCGCCTTCCGTGGCGACATGGATCGACGCGCTTCCCGCGGACGTTTCCGCGGCCTTGCGACGCTGCGCGTGGCCCATTGAAGAGAGCGCGGGGTTGCGCCGTTTTGGCGGTTTCTCTCTTTGGTCCGGGCTGAACATTTCGCCTCCTGGCGAAAGAGTGGACGATCCGCTGCCCGCTCCTGGCCATGACCAAGCGCAAAGGGCGGTCTTTCAAGCCCTGGCCCGAAGCCTCAATCTCGCGCTGTCTGGCGCTCGGCCCGCGGAAGGCTCGGGGCTGTTCTCCGAGATCGCCGCATCGCCCCTGCGCGAGTGGCTGGGGCGCGCCTTGAACCGCATGCCGCATGGCGTGACAGCGTCTATTGCGCGCTCGTTCTCGGCCCATGTTTTGAGATTTCCCCCTGATTCCGAAAACCTGGGGCTTGCGGCCCTCGGCATGGCGTGGAGTCGCCAAAGCCCTTTGTTCGCGCAAGAATTCGCGCGCGGCTTTTTTCTGTGTTCGCAGGCCTCCGCGATTCATTCGATCGCGAGCTTGTTTGAATGCCAAGGCGCTCTGGCTCCCCTTTTTGAATTGCTGCGCTCCAACCCCTCGCGCGACGCGTTGATGGCCGAAGCCCACGCGAACCCATGCTTCTTTGCTTTTCTGGCAAAGGCCGGCGCGGCCCCCTCTCCCTCGGTTGCCCAATCGGCGTTGGCGTTGATCTTTCCGACGCCCCATAATCCGCCGCAGACTCCCAGCCGCGGGTTTAGGGCGAAAGCCCATCCGCGTTGGTCTGCGGGGGGCGCGAGCGGCGCTGAGCAAACCCGCGACGCCGCCGCGGCTCTGTTTGGCCACGCTTGGCCGCTGCGCGCCTCTTGGCCTTGGATTTGGGCCGATTATGCGGCCCAGACGCTGAGCGCAGGCAAGCACTCTCGCGTCGCGCAGCGCGTGGTCGAGGCCGCGGCGAACGGCGAACTGCCCGGACCGCCGGCCCAACAGGGAAAATTGGGCCATTTCCAGCCGTGGCTCAGCGCTTTGGAGGCCATTGGGAAAAATGACGCCATTCTTCTTCGCGGGCACATTCGGCGCATTCAGCGCATGGGTGCTGACCCGTGGAGACGGCTTCCTATAGCGTCCGAACATCCCAACCGCCCCCAGGCTGCGGTGTCGATTTCTATGCCCGTGAGCGCCGCCGCCCTTGCCCAGGGCGCGCGCATCCCCACGGCTCGGGTCATCGCGCCAACGCTGGCGCTGGGCGCTTTGGCCACAGGCAATCGCTCCATTTTTTTGTTGTTGCGCGAACTGGGCGCGCCGTTGCCCACGCCCGCTTGTTTTTATCGCTGGCGCCAGATTTTTTTCAAACCCCCCGTCATGGACTCCTCGCACGCTTTCATCGCGTCGCCGGGCTTGCCCTCTCACGCCATTCAGGCGTGGATGGATCAGACCTGGGCCGCCAACGGGGCGCTCTGGGAATCCATCGCTTTGCGGCGCTCGCTGAGCCAGGGCCGTCAAAGCCGCCATGCGGCGCCGCCGATTTCCGACGCCAAAACATCGCCAAAAGCAATCAAAAGGCTTTGAAAGGCCGCCGCGGCCTTGCGGCGCGATCTTTTCGGGCGCTTATTTTTCAAGGCCTTTTTTTCTTGCTTTTTTTGTGGGCTTTCCAACGCCGAATGCGGCGTCTGCGTCGCCGAGCGTCATCTCCCGCCCAAGCCTCCGCGAATCGCCCCCAAGCCGCCGTCCACAGAACCGCGACCGTCCAGCCAATCCACGCCAAATCCAGCTTCGCGCCCGCCGACCAATCATGCCTCTGGGCCAGCGAGCCAATCAGCCCCCACCATGCGCAAAAGCCGGCCAGCCAATACCCCGCGGCCCGATTTCCGGTCCGGACTCCCCACCCCTGATTGGTTTGTTCGTTGCCCAACAACGCGCGCGCAAGGCGGCGAAACGGCGCCATTGCGCTTCTTGCCGAAGGCGACAGCGCTCTCCAGGCCGCGGCGGCCATGACCGGCGCCTCGCGTCGGACGCCACCGGCGAAACGCCTCGCCGCCGTCGCCACGCAATTTTGCGCGCAAGCCGCTTTGGACAGCGAGGGCCGCTCATTGGGCGGCGGAGAAACCGGGTTTTCGCTTGGCTGCGTCATGAATGCCTCACATCCGGCGCGCGGTTCTCTTTGCCGGCGCGCTTTCTTCGCGCGCGCCGCCGCTCTCGAGCCCCAAGGACGCCTTGATGGCCCAAGCCTCCAAACCCGCCCGTATTCCCGCGGGAAGCCCGACAGTGGACGCGCGCTCGTCCAGTTCTTTTTTCACCAATCCACGCGCCGCGGCTTCTGAGGGTTCGACTTTTTGCGCATCGCGCAACAAGGCGCTGCCCAATTGAAGCCCAAAATCGGCTTGTCCGTCGCCATTGTCGGCCAGTGGATTTTTCGCGCCTCGCTGTTGTCTGAGCGCCGCTCCCACTCCCGTCAAAGGGCTCAATCGATGGGGGTTTGTGGCCGCCAGCGCGTCAGGCCCGATCAACCAAGGGTTGGCTCCGCGCTCCAAAGCCCTCGCGGCGATTTTCAGGGCGCCTTTTCCAAGGGCCTGGGTGAGCCAAAAACTGCCTGGCGCCACTCGCATTTCAGGGGCTATTGAGGCATTCAGCCCCTTTTCTTCATCCAGCCCGCTGAGTTGTTCAAGCGCGATCCAGGCGTCAATGTCGTCGCCTTCAAGGCACAGCGCGGCCATCGGCCAGCGTTTTATTTGCTCGGGCGTCGCGGATTCGGCTTTTCGGGCGGCCACGACGGCCTTTCCGGCTCCCGCCGCCTTGGCTTTTGCGGTGACTTTTTGCGCGTCTTTTGCCCATTCGGGGTCGATTTTATCCAGCGGCATGATCGCCGTGGCCACTTCTTGCGCCCAAAGGGTTTCTTTTGCGGCCAAAGCTTCCCCGTCGGTGCAGCCCTCTCGATTCAGCCACAACCCATTTTTCTTTTCGCGCGCCCAATCCAGCGCCATTTTCGCGATGGCCTCGGCGTGCTCGCCTTTGTTGAATTTTGCGGCGGCGATCAAAATCTCGGCGACGACGGTGGTTCCCACGCGGGTCTTGTCGCGGTGTCCATAGGTCAACACGCGCCCGTCGCGTCCGATCAGCCCAAGGGCCCATGTCGCGGCCTCTTGGCCATTCGTGATGAGGGGATCCTGCGAGCGTGATTTGCCACTCTTCATTTGCAGTTGCGTGATGGGGGCTCCGGCGCGCAGCAAGGCCCGGGCGGCTTTCGCGGAATACATCACCCCCAGAGCCAATGGCCACTGGGCGATCTCGTGTTCTTTCGCGCCGGCCCACAGCACGCCGACCAGGCGAAAAGGGTCTTTTTCCCGATCGCTGGCGTATTTGCTGCCTCGGGTCTCAGGCCTTGGCGTGATCAAAGCTTCCCACGGAACGCCCGCGGCGCGCGCTTTTTTGACGGCGGTCACAAACAAGTCCCAATCGGCGGCGCTGGCCCCGTTCATCAACAGCGTCGCGGCCTCCAGGCCAAACTCCTGCATCGCGGCTTTGTGCTCTTCGAGCCCGACCCAACCGTATTGTTGCACTGCCATGGCGTCCGTCCTTATGGAGAAAATCCAGCGTCAAATGCCGCGCGTTGTTGGCGACGAAGCGCGTTCAATTGTGAAACAATCCTTTATTTTACTCTTTTTGGCTGTTTTTCTCAACTCATTTTCCGACTCCGAAAGGCTTTGCCTTTTGTTAGGTGTCGCGTCAGGCCCATTTTTTCCCTGGGCACAATTCTTTGTTCCTGTTTCCAAGGCTTTTGGTTGACAAAATCATTTTGGGCGCCGACAATCGCCCTTCGTCCTGCCGCGCCGCGGCCATCTAGCGCTCGCGAGCCGGACGACATTCCGTTTTTTTGTTCTGCGCTGGCGGGCGTCATTGATTTTAAGTAATTCCCGTCAATCTGCGCCGGACCGCGCGCCGCTTTCACTTTTTTTCACCCTTTTTTGAGTTTTCTGATGCCCCACAACACCCACACGCCGATTTCCGCTCCGCAAGCCAACATGCTCAACGGATCCTACAAAACGGCGTTTGAAGACCAAGAGTTTCTATCCAAGGACGAAATGCGCGGAACCCGCCTGATGCTCGAATACGAGAAGCCGGAGTCCGTTTTGCGCGCCATGCAGATCAAGAGCACCATCGTGGCTTTCGGCAGCGCTCGAATCCCCTCCCCTGAGCAGTCGGAGGCTCTCTTGCTCGCGGCGAAAACCCCCGAAGAAAAAACATACGCCGACATGCGAGCCAAGCAGGTCCGCTGGTATGACATGGCGCGCGAATTCGGCAAATTGGCGAGCCTGCATGGCGGCGCCCTCAATGGCCGCATTGGCGAGCCGCTGCACAACGTGATCGCCACCGGCGGCGGCCCCGGCCTCATGGAAGCGGCCAACCGCGGCGCGCATGACGTGGGCGCTCCGTCCATTGGCTTCAACATCACCTTGGAGCATGAAGAGCAACCCAATCCCTACAGCTCGCCGGAGCTGACGTTTCTCTTCAAATATTTTGGCATTCGCAAAATGCATCTGGCCTTGCGCGCAAAGGCTCTTGCCGTGTTTCCTGGCGGGCTGGGCACGTGGGACGAGCTGTTCGAAATTTCCAACCTTTTGGCTTGTGGGAAAATGCCTCCGCTTCCCATTGTCTTGTTTGACCGGCAATATTGGCAAACAGTTTGCAATATCCCGGCGCTGGTCGAAATGGGGATGATCTCTCAATCCGCCTTAGATCTTTTCTCTTACGCGGACTCTGCGCAAGAGGGCTGGGAAAGCATTCGCCCGGCCGTCCTTCTTGACACACCCACCTTGGCGGCGGCGGGAGTCAAATAAGCCGAAAAAACCATGGAGAGCTTCCTTTGCTTTGGTGGAGCTCATGGTCAGGTTGGCGAACGCCCTTCTTGTTGCAGAAAAGCAGCAATTGACATCCTCTCCGCCCTGAAGGACGATGTTTTTCTCGGCACCCGATAAACAGTTCCTGATTTTTCGGTTTATGCCTTGCCAACTGACCAGTCGGTCGTATGATGGATTGATCAGCGCTTTGGTGACTGGCGCTCTTCTTTACTCGCCCATGCTCCTCGCCCCCTTGACCCCTTCCCTCGCCAGGATCGCCGTTGTCGGCGCCGGATTGGCTGGCCTGACAGCGGCGCGAACGTTGGCGCGCGCGGGGATGGATGTGTCTATTTTTGAGGGCTCCGATCGCGTGGGAGGCCGCGTTCGTTCGGTGGTGGGTCATTTTGCGCAGAAATTGACTGTGGAATTGGGCGCCGAATTCATTGACTCCGGCCATGTCGAACTGTTGGCGCTTGCCCGAGAGCTCGGATTGCGCCTCATTGACACCCAGGCGCCCGGCGAGGAAAAACTCGATGCATCTTGGCATTTCTCCGGCCGCATGCGCTCAGACCCGGAGATTTTGCGAGAATTTAAGCCCTTGGCCAGCCGCATGCGAGTGGACGCGGCGCGTCTCTCAGCCAACCCGTCGGCATTGCGGCACTCCGCTGAGGACGAGCGTTGGGACAGGCTTTCCATTGCGGATTATTTGCGCTCCATTGGCGCAAACAATTGGTTTTCGGACCTTTTGGAGACGGCCTATCTCGCCGAGTATGGGCTTGAAATCCACGAGCAATCCTGCCTCAACTTGCTGTCGCTCATTGCCCTTGATCCCACGCAAGGGTTTCGCGTGTATGGCGACAGCGATGAGCGCTACAAGATTTTGGGCGGCAATGAAAAAATAACCCAGGCCATGGCGAGTGAGCTGGGTGAACGCATTCTTTTGGGGCACAGGCTTTCGGCGCTCAAATCTCGTGAAAATGGCTTTGACCTCGATTTTGGCTCTCATGGGCGCGTGGAGGCCGATTTTGTGGTGCTGGCGATCCCCTTCTCGACGCTGCGACACGTTGATCTCTCGCTCTCCCTGCCCACTCCGCAGCGCCTTGCCATCGAGACTCTGGGCTATGGATCTGGCGAAAAGCTCATTGTCGGCTTGAACGGCGCGCCTTGGCGTGACAAGGGCTTCGACGGCGCGGCCTTCACCGACCGCTCGTTTCAGTCCGGCTGGGATTCCAGCCGCGGACAAAACGGTGGATTCGCCTATTCGTTTTTTGTGGGCGGAGACCTGGGTGGGAGCTTCGCGAACATTGACGCGACCGACCTGGCGCATCGCTTTGCGCTGGATGCCGAGGCGCTTTTTCCCGGCTTCCAATCCGCCCTCAATGGCTCGCGATGGGCCACCGCCTGGACGGCAAGCCCCTGGTCTCGCGGCTCCTACTCGTGCTACAAGCCCGGCCAATGGACTACCCTGGCTGGATGGGAAAGCGCGCCGTTCGGCAATCTCCACTTCGCCGGTGAGCATTGCGGCGGCGCTTTCCAGGGATTCATGAACGGCGCGGTCCAGTCCGGCCGATTGGCCGCAGAGGCCATTTTGCGATCGCGGGCCTGAAACCGCATTCGCGGAGTTTTCCGCCCCACTGCCTTCTGCCGCAATTGAGCGCAGCCCATTCAGCGTGTCCCGGACTCCCCTCGCGAGCCGGCATCTGCGAAAAAACATCGTGCATCCAAATCGATGAGATTTTCCGCGGCCGGCGCACGGCCGGCTTTTTTTGTTTTTTCTGTTGCGGTCTCTCATTTTTTTGTGTGCTCTGTTTCGGATCAACGGCATTGCCTGGCTGATCTGTTCGCTTGACACTGAGCTCAATCTATTTTTTGCACAAACCCCATTCACAGGGATTTTTCATGGCCATTCAATTTCCCAGCCGGGCTCGCAAATCCGGCTTCACACTCGTTGAGCTGCTTGTTGTCATCGCCATTTTGTCGACATTGGCGGCGATCGCCTTGCCCGCCTACAACAATTACACGCTCAAATCAAAATTCACCGAAGTTGTGCAAGCCGCGGCCCCCACGCAGACCGCCATTTCAACGTGCGCCGTGTCAGGTGACTGCCTGTCAGGCAACGCAATTTCACTCGCCCAAAGCGGAGGCGGCTCCGGGCCGTCGACGGTCACCCTTTCCTCGACAGTGGCCATGACTCGGGCTCAAACCTATGCGGCGGTGGAGGCGACCTACATCAGTTTTGGGTCGACCACCGCCACTGCGCAAACCAACGCCACCAACTTCGTGGCCAACGGAAACGCCTACTATTTGATCCCCGCGACCAGCCTTGGGCAGCCCTCTAACATCTGCATCTCCAACGTTCAAGGATCCAGCTCTTGCACGTTTGTGGCGACGACCCTTGCGTTGGCCAACTCCTTCATGACCGCAGCCAATCCCTATTATTCGGCCTCGGCGTCAGGGACGCAGTCCCTTCCGTGCGTGGGCGCTTCGGTCACGGGTTGCTCGCCGTCGACGAAATATGTCGCCAGCGTGTCGTATGACGCCTCCGGCGTCATCACGAGCATCGCACAAACGACATCAGGCCTGAACTCAGAGACTTTTGTCCTTGTGCCGAGCTACTCAGGCGGCCGTGTCGATTGGATGGCCTCGGGCAGCTGCAAAACCCGCGCAGGCGGCGCATTGTGCTGAACAGCGGACTCCGCCTCGCGCGCTCAACGCAGTGGCCGAAAACACGCTTGATTCGCGTTTAAAACGCAAAGTCGACAGAAAAACATGAAAAAACTCCGCCATTGACAGCGGAGTTTTTCTTTTGCGCCTTTTTTTGCCGCAGGCCTGTCGGCGTTCCTTTCTCAGCTTCTTTTCGGGCCCTCTCGTTGCTCCATGGCCGCTACGCGCTGCGCCCAGCCCTTTTTTGGGCGGTCGCCTTGTTGGCCTCGCCCCTTCTCAGTGCGCCTGAGAGGTGTCCACCGCATGCGCGGGTTTTGGCGCGAACCATATGGCGCAGGCTGCCAGGATAAAAGCGAGCCCCGCGATTGTGAAGATATGGTTGGTGGCGAGCATCACAGCCTGGCTGGTTGCCAGTTGGTCAATCATCCCTCTCGCGACATCGGGAGTCATCCCGCTTTTCACCAACTCTTGCGCGTAGCTTCCTGAGGGGTCGGTGAGGCCCGCCAAATCCGCATGGTAAACTTTCGTTTGGTTTTCCCAGCCGGTGTTCACCAAAGACGTCGCGAAGGCTCCCGCCACCGTGCGGCAAAAGCTCATGAGCCCCGCCGCGGACGCGACCTCGCTTTCGTCGACGCTGCCCAAAGCGATGCCGGTCAAGGGCATGAAAAAGAACGGCAGCCCCACGCCTTGCAGCAGCAAAGGGAAGGCGATTTGCCAATGCGTCATCTCCACGGTGGCGTGCGTCCTCCACAAAGTGATCGCCCCGATCCACAACACTCCGAAGAACACCAGCCAACGGCCGTCAAACTTCCCGGACAGCTTGGCCGCGAAGGGCGCCGCCACCACCGCCAAGACGCCCGTCATCGCGGTGGTGTATCCAGACCAGGTCGCCGTGTATCCCATATACGTTTGCAGCCACAGCGGAGTGAGGACCGTGGCGCCAAAAAAGGCGCCGAAAGTCAGGCACAGCGTGACGACGCCGGAGCTGAATCCGCGATGCCGAAAGACTCGGATGTCGACCACGGGATGCTTTTCGGTGAGTTCCCAAATGATGAATGAGGCGAATCCAATGACCGCGATGATCGCCAGCGCGACAATCTCGGGCGACGCGAACCAGTCTTTGTCCTTGCCTTCGTCCAACGCGATTTGCATGGCGGCGATCCAAACCACGAGAAGCCCCATGCCGATGGCGTCGATTTTCACTTTCAAGAGAACCGTCTCGAACTTCTTGAGCAACTGCCAGGCAAAGTATCCGCAGGCCAAAGCCACCGGCACGTTGATCAAAAAAACGGATGACCAACCCAAATGGTCGCACAGCACGCCGCCTAAAATGGGCCCCAAAACAGGCGCCACAAGCGTCGTTGTCCCCCAGAGCCCAATGGCCGCCGAAGCTTTTTCCTTGGGGAATATCCTTAGCAGCAGCGTTTGCGACAGGGGGATCATCGGGCCGCCCGCCAACCCTTGGAAAATCCGGAACGCCACCAGCATGTTCAAGGACGGCGCAAGCCCGCACAACGCGGAAAAAAGCCCAAACAAAACCATCGCGGACACGAAAACGCGAACCGCGCCGAAGCGCCCGGCGAGCCAACCCGTCAAAGGAACCGTGATGGCTTCGGCCACCGCGTAGGACGTGATCACATAGGTGCCTTGGCTGCTGGTCGCCCCCAAAGCCCCCGCGATGTTGGGCACGGAGACGTTGGCGATCGTGGTGTCCAGCACCGCGATGAAATTGGCCGCGGCCAGCAACATTGCGGCGCCGATCAGCATCCCTCCCGTCAACTGAGGCATCGCGGGGCTGGCGCTCCCCGAAGAGGAATGGGAGGCTATGGGCTTTGTGGAGGCGGAGGCCATGAATCAATCCTCTTGGCGCGCGGCCGTTTGCTTGGCGGACGCGCGGGCCGCGGCTGCCGCCTGGCGCGACGCTTCGTTGGGCGGGCGAGTGTCAATGGTCGCGTCCATGGAAAGCCCGACTTGCAGGGGGTTCTTTTTCAGCTCTTCAGGGTCAAGCTTCACTCGCACGGGCAAGCGTTGGACGACTTTGATCCAGTTTCCCGTCGCGTTTTGAGCCGGGATCAAGGCAAAGGCGGATCCCGTGCCTCCCGAGAAACCATCCACCACGCCGTGATAAACCACTGACGAGCCATGCAGGTCTGACGTCATCTCCACGGGCTGGCCCACTTTCACATGCGTCAATTGGACTTCTTTGAAGTTGGCGTCCACATGCATCTCGTCGACCGGGACAATCGAGACCAGGGGCGCGCCGGCCGGCACTTTTTGCCCCATTTGCGCTTGGCGCTTGGCGACGACTCCGTCAATGGGCGCGCGAATCACGGTCCTCTCCAAATCCACGCGGGCTTGGTCGAGCTGCGACTTGGCCAAGGCGACTTCCGGATTGGTGGCGAGGGTGGCGTCGGCCGTCAAGACGACGTTGGCTTTCAGGGAGCCCACCGCCGCCGCGCGGCTTGCGTTTGCTTGGGCAAGGGCCGCTTTGGCCGCGGCCACGTTGGCTTGCGCGGTCGCGAAGGCGTTTTGCGCGTTGCTGAGCTCTTCGCCGGAGACCGATCCGGACTTGGAGAGCGTTTGTCGGCGCGTTAAATCCACTTGCGCCTTCGACAAATCAGCCTGCGCGGATTGGAGCTGCGCTTGCGCGCGAAGGCCGTCGGCGTCACGCGCGCGGATTTGCGCGCTCAATCCGTCGTCGTTGGCCAAATAGCCCTTGACTCGGCGCTCCGCTTGCCCCAGTTGGGCTTGGGCCTTGTCGACCGCAAGCTGGGCGTCCGTCCGGTCCAGCACGACCAGAATGTCGCCCTGTTTGACGCGCTGGGTGTCCACCACCCGTATTTCCTTGATGATGCCCTCGACGGAAGGCGTGACTTGCGCGATTTCCGCCGCCGTGTAGGCGTTGTCCGTGGACACATAGCGCGAGCCGATGAACGTCCAGTAAGCGCCATACATCAAGCCGCAAAGCGCCACAACGGAGCCCAAGATCAAAAACATTTTCACGCGCTTTGATATTGCGCGGGGCGCGGCCGCCGAGGGGTTTTCGGGCACAGGCTCCACAGGGATGCCTGGGGGGCGGGGTGAATCAAGAGGGGTCGATGACATGGGAGTTCCTAGAGTCGAACCGGCGCGTTGAAAGTGAAGCTCGCCGGTGGGGTCAATCCGTCAAAAAATAAAAACAACACAATCGTTGAGGGCTGCCCACACCCGTCAAGGCTCGTGGGCCACGCTTGCGCTCGGGTCGTCGAATCCGCCCCCCAGCGCTTTCACGAGGGCCACGTCCAAGGAAAAACGCTTGGATTGCAAATCGGCCAAGGAGCGGCGACTGTCGAGCAGCGTGTCTTCGGCCGCCAAAACCGCCAGATAATTGGACAAGCCTCCGGTGTAGCGGCTTTTCGCGCTGTCATACGCGTCGCTCGCCTCATCCACGCTCTCTTGCGACATTTTGATTTGCGGCTCCAAAGCGCGCTCGCTCACCGCGGCGTCCGCCACCTCATGCAAGGCCTGCGTCACCGCTTGGTCATAATTGGCGACCGCTTCGTTCGCGTCGGCCTGC
>Ga0209855_1000309_pt1 | contig 12802 bp, 6 predicted proteins | sample OrgsoiDNA_201063_FD_185811 | JGI IMG/M metagenome (GOLD analysis project Ga0209855, IMG submission 185811) | Permafrost soil microbial communities from the Arctic, to analyse light accelerated degradation of dissolved organic matter (DOM) -... | ecosystem: Environmental > Terrestrial > Soil >...
CGAAGCATTCTTTATCGGCGCTTTTGGTGGAAGGGGTGAGGCGAGGTCTCCCACGGTCTGTACTGTTGCTGCAGTCAGATGCGAACTGTTCGTCCCACCACCCCTTCAAGTCTAACCATACAAGCGAATTCATTCGCGAAACGTCAGCACATTCAACATCACAGGTGACTGGCACACCGCATCGCGAATGAATTCGCTCCCACAGGTTGCAGTTATCCGTCGAAATATCTCGCTGGCTCGTCCCCCTACTGCGACACCACCACAATCGCCACGCGGCGGTTTTCGGTTCGGCCTTCGGGAGTGTCGTTGGTGGCCACTGGCTCACGGCTGCCAAGACCACGCTGCTGGATGTCGCGCTCGGCCATGCCGATGTTGATCAGCGCCACCGCCACACTGTGGGCTCGGCGCAGGGACAGTTGTTCGTTGTAGGCCGTCTTGCCCGATGCGTCGGTGTGACCATCGATACGCACCCCGTTAATCCCGGCCCCCAGCAGCGCACGGCCAATCCTCTCGACGACGACACGGCTGGGGTCATTCAACACGTCAACGTTACTACCAAATAACACCTTGCCCGAGAGGTCGAACGCCCACCCCTCATCCGTCGGCTTGAAACCCTGCTGTTTCAGGACCGCTACCTGCTGTGCTGTCAGGCCCTTGGCAGGAGGCGCTGTCTGGCATCCAGCCAGGGTCAGGACGGCGAGAATCAGGCTGATGACAGCCAGTCGAACACGATGGGTGGTCAAGGCTTTCAAGGGGGAACTCCGGTTTAGTCAGATGCGACGCTACCCTCTGGCAACGCGATATGCCGACTGCCTCGCTGGAGGCGTTTGGCCTGGTACATAGCGGCATCCGCGGCATTGAGCAGTGCCATGGGCGTTGACGCATGTTCGGGAAAAATCGCAACGCCGATGCTCAGGGAAGTGGTGACGGTCTCTTCACCCGGCAGCGCAATCGGTGCGTCCATGCTGGCGATGATGTGATCGACGATGCGCATGGCGTCTTCGGTTTTCTGGATCGGTGACAGCAACACCGCGAACTCATCACCGCCCAGACGCGCCACCAGATCGGTCTCACGAATCTGTGCACGCACCCGTTGGGCAACGCTGACCAACACTGCGTCACCGGCGGCGTGGCCGAAGGTGTCGTTGATGTCCTTGAAGCGATCGCTGTCGAGAAACAGCACCGCCACCTGTTCCTGCAAAGCGGCGGCGCTGCGCACGGCACGGCTCAGCCGCCCTTCGAAAAACGCTCGGTTGGGCAAGCCTGTAAGGCTGTCGTGGTTGGCCTGGTGAGCCAGAGACTGATGTTCTTTCTGGATATGGATTTGCCAGGACTCCAGCTCATCGAGCAGCCCGTTGAAGTCGTTGCCCAGGTTATTGAGCTCGGCAATCCCGGCCGCAGGCACTCGTAGCTCAAAGGCGCGTTCCTTGCGGGCGTCATGGGCGACGGCTGCCAGATTGCGCAACGGGCGGACAATTCCGCGCAGCATGCGTTGCGAGAAGTACTGTGCCGTCAGGGCACTCAAGACCAGGCAGGCGACAATCCCGACCAGGCCGCTGAGTAGAAACTGCAGCAAACTGCCACCATGACCGCTAAGCACCACTTTGCCGACTTCATGGCCCTGATGATTGATCGGCAGGCTGACGGGTTCGGACAGAAGTCCTCTGGCAACTTGCATTTCCAGTTGCGACAGCAGGCTGTCTTCGGGGCGTTTCCAGTGGGCCATGACTTCGCCACGGGCATTCAATACCTGAGCGTCGGCCACCTCTTCGGTGGACGCGATCAAAGACAAGGCTTCGCCGGCAGCCTGATCATCATTGAAGACCACCGCCGCTTCGACGGTGTAACTGATGGACCGAGCAATCAGTTGCAGGTTGTGGTCGGCATAGACCCGCAACGCGAACAACGCCAGCAGCGTCAGGGACAACCCCGCCAGGTTCACCGCCACCAGCGCAACCTTGAGATGCCCACGGCTGAGCACTGAGCGCAGACTGGGGCGCACAGCGTCGGTTTTAGCCGCGGTCATGGTGTCGAGGCACCGCGGCGTGAGAGCTGCAACACGCTGGGGTGAACACGCACACCGCTGCGTGCAACCGAATCCAGGTTGACCTTGAAGCTGACCTGAGCGTCACTCACCTGCAGGCAAAACATGCTGCCTACGGTGCACTGGTCGCTTTCTTCGCTGATGCTGAGCACCGCGTGGCCTTGCAACGCCGCAAACAGATCACTGCGCTGGGCGGCTGTCAGCCAGCCGATGTATACCGCGTCGCATTCGTTGGGAATGCGACTGTCACCGGCCAACAGACGACGCGCCGCAATCGGAGTGCCCGAAGGCATTGTCGGGCCCTTGAGCAGATCGTCGGTGTATTCAGTCGGGCCGACCACGCAGACCCGCAATGGCTGCGGCTCTACCGGCCAGCGGGCGTACCCCAGGATCCCCAGCACCACTTGCGCGACATTGGCCGAACGCTGCTCGGCGGGATGGGTGATCGAGTCTGCAAGCGCGACACTGTTGAACGCCCACAGCAAAAGCGCCAGGACGGCCAGGCTCAGGCGCGGCTTGAAAGAGATGATCTCGGCACACGCTGCAGGAGCGAATTTATTCGCACGGCGTCGAAATGGACGCACCGCGTACAACTTTTTCGCCAGCAAGTGGGTTCCCAAAGTGGATGTCGAAACGAAATGATAGCCCAGCAACCATAGCGAAACGATAGCACTTAGGAATTATCCCACTCATTTGAGAGGGTAAATCCTACAGAAAATTCGGGATCAATATGTGTTACAGCGCCAGCATCAGGCCGCTCAAACGCTTCACTTTACGCCGCAACGCTTCCTCGAAAACGCCCTGGCGCGGTTCGATCAGGCTGAACCAGTGCTTGGCGCGGGTGATTCCGGTGTAGATCAGCTCCTTGGTCAGCACCGGGTTCAGGGCTTCCGGGAGGATCAGCGCGGTGTGGGCGAACTCCGAACCCTGGGATTTGTGCACCGTCATGGCGTACACGGTTTCCACGTCATTGAGCCGACTGGGCAACACGAAACGCACCCCGCCGCTGCCATCGTTGCGGGGGAAGGCCACACGCAGGACCTGACGTCCGGCTTCAGGCCCGCTGCGCTCTGGCAGCTTCAAGGCAATGCCGATGTCACCGTTCATCAAGCCAAGGCCGTAGTCGTTGCGGGTCATCAGCACGGGGCGGCCTTCATACCAATGATGGTCGCCTTCGATCCAGCCAGCATTGAACAGTGCGTGGGTGATGCGCTCGTTCAAACCCTCCACGCCCCACGGCCCTTTTCGCACCGCGCACAGCAACTGAAACGAATCGAAGGCTTCAAGCACCAAACGCGCCCAACGGGTCCAGCACGGATCATCCAGCTCGGCATTCCCGGCAGGACGTTGCGCCGCCAGGACGCCCAGATAATGCCGATAACCTTGTGGGCCGTCGCTGCCCTGGTCGTGGCCTTCGAGCAACAGCCGCTCCAGTGACCGGTCCTGTTCGCCCTTGAGCGCAAGGGAGAACAGGTCCGAATGGCTGCGGGCAGCCAAAAGCGCGCGCGCCTCTGCGACCTGCTGCTGATTGACCAGCCGGGACAACTGGCCGATACCGCTGCCCTGCACGAAGCGTCGAGAGTGACGCAACATCACTACCTGCTGGGCCAGCGGGTATTGCTGCTCGTCGCCCTGTTGCAGGCCGCTCTTGTTCAAATCTTCGCCACTGATGTTTTCCAGCCAGGCTTGAGTCTGCGGGCTGTACATCCCGGCCTCGGCATCGCGACACAAATCGCCCAGCACGGCACCTGCCTCCACCGATGCCAGCTGATCCTTGTCCCCCAGCAACACCATGCGCGCATGGGGCGGCAAGGCGTCCAGCAGGTTGGCCATCATTTCCAGGTCGATCATCGAAGCTTCGTCCACCACCAATACGTCCAGCGGCAGCGGGTTACCCGCGTGATGACGAAAGTGTCGGGTGCCGGGCCGGCTGCCCAGCAAGCGGTGCACGGTGGTCACTTCGCTGGGAATTTTCTCTCGCACATTTTCGGCCACCTTGAGTGACTGCACCTGATGGCTGATGGACTCGGTCAAACGTGCAGCGGCCTTACCGGTCGGTGCCGCCAGACGGATACGCAATGGCTGGCCGCTTTCAACCGCTGGTGCCTGCAACAGCGCCAGCAAGCGCACCACCGTGGTGGTTTTGCCAGTGCCGGGGCCGCCGGTGATGATGCTGAACGCGCCCCGTGTCGCCACGGCGCAGGCCAGTTTTTGCCAGTCGATCAAGCCATCCGCATCGGCCTCGCCGAAAAGGCCATCAAGCCGCGCGGACAGGTCCTGGGGCGCGGCCTCCTGTTGGGCCAGCCGGTGGCGCAATGCGTTGTCGATGCGGCGCTCGTAGCTCCAGTAACGGCGCAAGTACAGGCGACGGTCCGACAACACCAAGGGCTTGCTGGCGGCGACCTCACCCAACTCATCGGCATGGGCCACCAACGCACTGCTGGCCAGCGCCTGACACCAGGCCGCGCCGTCCAGCGCAACCAGCAACTGGGAGGGCAACAGCATCGGCCCGGCCTGAACGTCGCCTTCGGGGGGCAGCGACAAGGCAAAGTCCGGCTCTTTCAGGGTTTCGTACAGGTCCAGGCAAACATGCCCATGGCCCAACTGGTGGCTGGTCAAGGCAGCGGCCAGCAGCACCAGCGAGTCGGCATCCGGGTCCAGCTCACTGAGGAAGGCCACGAATGCGCGGTCCAGCGCTCGCAGCCAGCCACGTTCGACCCAGCGCTCCAGCAACAGTAGCAAGTCTGCGACACGGGTCAGGGGCGCAAGGTCGGACAGGCTCAGGGCATCCAGCGGCGTGGGCAACAATTCAGCGAATGAACGGCTCATAGCAGCTCTCCTTGCACGGGGGCCAGTTGCGGCGACGAGCGCCCCTGAAACAATAGGTCCAGACTTTCAATCAACTCACGCGGCGGCCGGGTGAAATAGGTGCCCTGACTCGCCGCCCGGGTGCCACGCAAGAAGATGTAGAGCGCGCCGCCCATGTGCCGGTCGTAATCGTAATCGGCCAGCCGCGCCTTGAGCTGGCGATGCAGGGCCAGCAGGTAGAGCACGTATTGCAGGTCGTAACGGTTTTCCAGAATCGATGCCGCCATGGCCTGCTCGGTGTAGGCCTCGTCATCGACGCCCAGCCAGTTGGATTTGTAGTCCGCCACGTAGTAACGGCCTTCGTGTTCGAATGTCAGGTCGATGAAGCCCTTGAACATGCCGTTGAGGGACACGGTTTGGGCTGCGGCACGAGGTGCATTTTTGTGGGTGTAGCGGCGAACCAGTGCATCCATCTGCGCCACATCCACTTTGTGGCAGGAGAACCAGAACTCCATTTCGATGCGGTATTGGTTCGGCTTATCCAGCCCGCTCAGGCTCACTGGTTGTTCGCCAGACGCCAGGCGCAGTGGCAGGTTCAGCAGGTGCTGTAGCCAGTCGCGCAGGGTGACGATCCAGCCCTCCCAGCCCCGTCGATTGCAACGTCGGGCGATGGCGTCTTCCAGCAGTTGCGGGTTACTCGCCGCAGCCGGAAAACCTTCAATGCCCGCCCACTCCAGCAGACCGTGGAGGAAGGTGCCGGGGTTCGGGCCGCGAGGAAAGCGGTGGATATCGCCGCCACTGACCAACACTTCCCGAGGAGCTTCAGGGTCTATGCGCTCGTCATCGAACAGCTTTTGCGCCTGCGGGCTGTCGGGGGACTCGTCGCCGCCGGTGGTGATCGTGTCGCCAATGCGCAAGGCGCTGTAGGAGGCGATCCACCAGTTTTCGGCAGCACGCCGTTTGGGCATCAGCGGCGCGAGCAGCGTGGCGTCGTTACGCGGTGGGCTGAAGGTGTCAGCAGTCGGTTCGGGCACGGCCTGGACACTCAACGCGCCATGCTCGGCCGCCAGTTGCCGCAGCCAATGACCAAGGCCTGCGGACTCGGTCAATGCGGCACCGCCCCCCAGCAGATAGCCCAGCGCCGAGCGATGCAGCATCGAGCTGCTGGCATTGCCGCGCTTGAGGTCGGTGACGCCCAGCCAGATCGCATGTTGCGCACGGGTCAGTGCCACGTAGAGCAAACGCAGGTCTTCGGCCAGGCGCTCGTCATCGGCCTGTTCGATCAAGGCAGCCGTCGGCTTGAGGCTGATCTGCGAATTGCCTTGTTCGTCATGGAAATGCAGCGGCAAGCGACTGCCGTCCACAGGCTTGGACGAGCAGATGAACGGCAGGAATACCAACGGATATTCCAGGCCTTTGGATTTGTGAATGGTCACGACCTTGACCAGTTGCTCGTCGCTCTCCAGGCGCAGGATCTGTTCTTCCCCTGCTTGCCCGGACAACGCCAGGTGTTCACTCAAATGGCGGATCAGCGCTTGTTCGCCATCCAGCTCGGCGGCCGCCTGTTGCAGCAGTTCGGACAGGTGCAGCAAGTTGGTCAGCACCCGTTCGCCGTCGTGACGCAGCACCAGGGCTTGTGGCAATTCGAAGTCATGCAGCAAACGACGCAGCATTGGCAGCACGCCCTGGCTGCGCCAGATCGCACGGTAGCCCCGGAACTGCATCACCCGCGATTCCCACGCCAGTTCGTCCTGATTCAGGCGCTCCAGCTCGTCCAGCGAAAGGTTGAGGGTGATACAAGCCAGCGCCGCACGCAGAGTGCGCTCCGAATCCGGCTCGGCGCAGGCTTTGAGCCAGGCCAGCACGTCGTGGGCTTCCTGAGCGGCGAACACCGAGTCCTTGTCTGACAGGTACACGCTGCGCACGCCACGGGCCGACAGTTCAGCGCGTACGGCCTGCGCCTCCTTGCCGTCCCGGACCAGAATCGCGATATCGGCGGGCAAGACGCCGCGTAGTGTCTCGTCGCTGTGCGCGAACCCGGCACTGCCTTGTTGCCCGCCATTGAGCAGGCGCACGATTTCACTGGCGCAACTGGCAGCCAGTTGATGCCGATAGGTGACCCCGGAGACCGGTTGATCCGTTTCCAGATACCAGATGTTCAGCGCTCCCAATGGCCGGCCCTGAACCTGTAAAACTTCTTTTCGACCTTTGGACTTAACGGCCACGAACGGCACCGGATTCTCGTTGCCGTCCCGGAACAGAAACGCGCCACGCCCTTCGTCACGCAGCTCGGCACGGGCGAAAATGTGATTGACCGTCTCGACCATGGCGTGGCTGGAACGGAAGTTGGTGTCCAGCGTATGCCAACGGCCAGCGGTGGCATGGCGTGCACGCAGGTAGGTGTAAATGTCGGCGCCACGGAAGGCGTAGATCGCCTGCTTGGGGTCGCCGATCAGGAACAGGCCTGTGCTGGTGTCGTTTTCCTCAAGGCGATAGATACGCTCGAAGATCCGGTATTGCACGGGGTCGGTGTCCTGGAACTCGTCGATCAAGGCCACCGGGAACTGCTCGCGAATCAGGTCCGCCAGACGTTCACCGCCTGCGCTTTGCAATGCTGCGTCGAGACGCAGCAGCATGTCGTCGAAGCCCATTTCTGCGCGACGACGTTTTTCTTCTTCAAAGCGCGCCCCCACCCATTGCGCGGCATGTTGCAGCACGGCGGCATCGGGAGTCGGCAATGTGTCGAGCGCGACCTTGAGTTCGACCATGGCCTCGAAAGCCGGGTGCGACGGCGGGTTGTTCTTCCAGGCTTCGGCGATGCCGTCCGGGGTCAGGCGGGTAAAACCGGTCCCCAGGTCCAGTTGCTCCTGATCTTCGTCTTCGGCCCAGGCAGTGAGCTTTTCGAACCAGGGCCGGAAATAGCGCTCTTGCATCTTGCGGCCATCCACCGCTTTGCAGGCCACGCCCTCGAGGCAGATTACGTGCAGCTCGGACGCCCATTGAGTCCATGGCGCTTTCAGCTCGCGCAAGGCTTCACGACGCTGCTGCACCGATGCGGCGATCAGCTCGGCGGGCTCTTGGGTTTCTTCGCTTCGATGGCTGCCAAACAACGCACGCACCCGTGGCAACAGCGCGGCTGGGCCACTCCAGTTGGCGCGCACCCACTTCAGCGGGTCGCCACTCATGGGGTAGCAGAACCGCCGCCAGTAATCGCGCAGCACTTCGCTTAGCAAGTCGCTGTGATCGGTTTCCAGGGTCTGAGTGAACAGGCTGCCGCTGTCGAAGGCATGCTCGCGCAGCATGCGCTGGCACCAACTGTGGATGGTTGAAACAGCGGCCTCATCCATCCACTGGGCGGCGATGTCCAGGCGGCTGGCGCAGGCGGCCCATTGCTCAGCGCTGAATTGTTCGCGCAACTCGGTAATCAAGTCATCCGGTGCGGCGATTTCATCCCGAAAGAAACGCGCCGCTTCCGCCAGGCGTGTACGAATGCGGTCGCGCAGCTCTTTGGTAGCCGCGTCGGTAAAGGTCACCACCAGGATCTGCGGCGGCAGCAGCTCACGACCAAAGCCGGACGCATCGCCACCGTGACCGAGCACCAGACGCAGGTACAGCGCGGAGATGGTGAAAGTCTTGCCGGTGCCCGCGCTGGCTTCGATCAACTGGCTGCCGCGCAGGGGGAAACGCAGCGCCAGAGGCGCGGTGTTTTGAAGGTCATTCATGCGCCTGCCTCGTCGTTGGACAGTGATTGCCAAGAGGCTTCGAACAAGGGGCGATACAGGGCGTCACACCAACCGACGAACTCTTCGCTGTCGATCAGTGCCGAAAAGTCCGGGAACTGTCGGGCCAGCGCTGTACTTTCCCGGCGCTCGCCATCGGTGGTCTGGCCGTCACCTTCATAGGCCTTGCGTGCAGCGGCTTCGGCTTTTATCTCGTCAGTCTGGCCGAGCCAGGCGAATGCGGTTTTCACTGCAACGGGCAAGGGTTGCTGCATGCCCGTTTGCCAGGCCATCAGCAGGTTGTTCAGGGTCTCGGTGGCCGCGTGTTGATCCAGCGGGGCCAGCAGCAATGTTTCGTCGCTGGCCACCAATGCTGTACTCAACCGCAGCCCACAGGCGCATGCCACCAGATGAATCACCCATGGGCGAATCAGGCGGTGCCATTTGCGGGTCTTTTTCGAACCGATGGAGTTGGGGATCGCGGTGACCGCCAACAGCTCTTGTCGGGCGTTGCGGTGCAGGCTGCCGAGCCAGCCTTCCAGGCTCACCTGTTGGTGGGTGAAACTGACCGGCAACGCGCTGTTGAGCGGCTCAGGCCAGAGGGCCAGCAAGTCCTGATAGCGCTGTAGCAAATCGGGCAGCGGTTCGATCAGTTCCTCTTGCAGGCTGGTGCCGAAACCGGCCATGGGCAACAGACCGCTACCCTGAAGTTTCAGCGCCTGGGCCTGCAGCGCTTCAGGCATTTGGTCAGGTTGGGCCATGCCCGCGTTGAGCAGGCTTTCACTCAGGCCGTAACGCTGCAAGGCGTCGAGTACGAAGGGCTCTTCATCAGCAAGGGGCGCTTCAGCCACCTCGAAATAGATCTTCAAGCGCTGGCTGAAAAAGTGTTTGACCGGGTTACGCAGGAAGTCCTGAAGTTGCGCGATGCTCAGGGGTTCTTCCTGCTGATGGTGTTGCAGTGCCGGAGCTGGTGCTGGCTCGGCTTTTGGATCGTGCAGGGTCCATTCCCGGGCGAAGCTGAAGAAGTTTTCGCCATCAGCGTCGCTGTTCCTGGAGTCCGCAAAAAAGTAACGGGCGCTGAAGGGCTGCAACGGATGCTCGAGCGTCAGGGCATGCAGCAATTGTTGGCCGGGGTCGCGCTTGTGATCGTCTTCGGGTTCGACGGCACCGGCCAGTTTCCAGCCGCTGGCCAGGTGGTCACGCAGTTGGCCGATCAGCACTGACGCCGGGCGGTCACTGTTGTCGCGAATGCTGCGTCCGACCCAACTGATGTACAGCTGATCACGGGCCGACAACACGGCTTCCAGCAACAGGTAACGGTCGTCTTCACGTCGAGAGCGGTCGCCTGGGCGGTAATCACTGCCCATCAGGTCGAAGTCCAGCGGCGGTTGTGCACGAGGGTAATCACCGTCGTTCATGCCCAGCAGACAGACCAGCTTGAAAGGGATCGCACGCATGGGCATGAGGGTGCAGAAGTTGACGGAACCTGCGAGGAAACGCTGGGATAACCGGCCTTGATCGAGCCCGGCCAGCCAGGCTTCGCGCACGACCGTCAGGGGCAGTTGATCCGTCAGGCCAACCGAATCGCAGGTCTCCAGCCAGCTTTCGCGCAATGTTTCCAACTGGCCCAGCAAGTAGTCATCGTGTTCACCGTCAGCCTGAAAGAACAACTGCAGGATGGCCTGCAAACGCGCCCCCCACTCCTTCGGCGTGGCCGGTAACGACAGTTCGTTATGGGCGGCGTGCAGAGCATCGATCAGCGATACAAGCGGGCCAATCAATGCTGCATCGAGGCCGCCGATTTCATCGTAAGGCTCGATACCGTCATAGGCCGCACCGGCTCCCACGGCATAGCCCAACAGCATGCGTCGCAGACCAAAATTCCAGCTGTTCTGCTCCAGCTCATCCGGCAAACCAAGCCCTGCACGCTGTTTGGCGTTGAGCCCCCAGCGCACGCCAGCGCCTTCGATCCAGCGGTGCAGTGTGGGCAGGTCACGCTCGTTTATCTTGAAGCGTGCCCGCAGGGCGGGGACGTCGAGCAGATCGAGAATTTCACTGACCGGGAAACGGCTGTCGGGAATCTTCAACAGGTGTTCGACCGCAATCAGCAGTGGGTCACGACCACGCTGGCCCTGGTCCGCCAGGGTGAAGGGGATGAAGCGTTTGTCATCGCGCTCAAGCTGACCGAACACGGCGCGAATGTGCGGCGCGTAACTGTCGATGTCCGGGACCATGACAATGATGTCTCGGGGCTGCAGATCCGGGTTGGCGCTGAAGCGGGCGAGCAATTGATCGTGCAGGATTTCCACTTCCCGTTGCGCACTATGGGCAACGTGAAAGCGTATTGAATCATCGGTGCGCAGATCGACTGCTGGCCAGAGGGCTCGGGTTTCATCGAGGGGGCGCAGTTCGAGAATGTCATCCTGAAGCTGGTTCAGGATGTTTGTCGGTTCGCTTTCGCTGAACAGGTCGATTCGTTGATCCTTGAACGCAGCGCGATAGCTGTTGGGGTTGTCGTGGCTGTCGAGCAGGTTGATGTAGTCACGACCTTGCTTACCCCAGGCAGCGAGCAGTGGATGCGCATGTTGATGCATCGCTTGGGGATCAAGCACAACGGGCATCCCGGCCTTACGCGCCTGACGCTTGTATTGATGCCGCAGCAGGTCTTTATCGGCGACGATGTCGGCCCAATGGTGACGACATGGGTTATGCACACAGAGCAGCACCTGGCTGAATCGGGCCAGCCCGGCGAGGGCTTCCAGGGCCTGGGCAGGCAGCGAAGAAATGCCGAATACGATTACCCGGGCAGGCAGTCCGGCGGGGGCTTCACTCATCGTGTTGATGCGCTCGATAAAGCGCTGGTGTACACCCGCCCGGCTTTGGGCCATGCCTTCGGCCCCGACATCATGCAGCAGAGCGCGCCACAGCTCGGCTTGCCAGCAATTGGCTTCAGTCAGCGGCTTGGCTTCGCCTCGCACGTTACGCAACTGATGGCGACCGGCAGCCCAGTCTTCTAGCCAGTCAGCGCGATAGACCTGATATTGGTCGAACAGGTCAGCGAGCCGCTCCGACAGCTGATAGCGCTTGCGCAGATCGGTGTCGGCGGTGAGGAAGCGTTGCAGGGGCTCGAAATGGGGTTGGTCGATCAACTCGGGCAACAATCGCATCAAGCGCCAGGTCAGCGGGGCTTTATCCAGAAGCGAGGTAGCAGGGATCTCGTCGCGGCCCAATATCATGCGATAGAGCTGCCACATGAAACTGCCGGGCAATTGCACGTCGACCGCAGCTGCGATTCCACAACCACCCAGGTCGTCCTCTTGCGCGTCTTCTGCCAGCGCAAGCTTCAACCACTGTGCAATGCCGTTGCTTTGCACCAAGGCAATTTCGTTCTCCAGGGGCGCAAGGGGATAACGTCGCATCCAGGAAACAACCAGGCTGCGCAGTTCATCCAGACGGTTGCCATGAACCACCATGAAGCCCGCACTGAGTGAGGTTGAAACCGGCATAGCTGCTTCCTTGACTGGTGTGAGTGCCGTCGCTGGGCGATGAAAATCCATCGCAGAACCTTAAGGGCAAGCGGGCTCGATTGCTACCGCGAAGGTGGGAAAAGATGTTTTGCGCGCGCAAAAACAAAACCCCATCTGCTTTCGCAAATGGGGTTTTGGAATTTAATCTTGACGATGACCTACTCTCACATGGGGAAACCCCACACTACCATCGGCGATGCATCGTTTCACTGCTGAGTTCGGGATGGGATCAGGTGGTTCCAATGCTCTATGGTCGTCAAGAAATTCGGTTGCCGATACGTGCCCTTTCAGTCACGGCTCAGCCAATGGGTATGTGATGTCGGTACGCTGTGCGTCGCAAACTTTCGGTTCGTTTCGTCTTCACTTCACCGCAATCAGGCCTTTCGACTAGATTGCTTGGGTGTTATATGGTCAAGCCTCACGGGCAATTAGTATGGGTTAGCTCAACGCCTCACAGCGCTTACACACCCCACCTATCAACGTCGTAGTCTTCGACGGCCCTTCAGGGAACTCAAGGTTCCAGTGAGATCTCATCTTGAGGCAAGTTTCCCGCTTAGATGCTTTCAGCGGTTATCTTTTCCGAACATAGCTACCCGGCAATGCCACTGGCGTGACAACCGGAACACCAGAGGTTCGTCCACTCCGGTCCTCTCGTACTAGGAGCAGCCCCTCTCAAATCTCAAACGTCCACGGCAGATAGGGAC
>Ga0209855_1000316_pt1 | contig 12668 bp, 10 predicted proteins | sample OrgsoiDNA_201063_FD_185811 | JGI IMG/M metagenome (GOLD analysis project Ga0209855, IMG submission 185811) | Permafrost soil microbial communities from the Arctic, to analyse light accelerated degradation of dissolved organic matter (DOM) -... | ecosystem: Environmental > Terrestrial > Soil >...
TCAGCAGCATCCGCCCCCTATTTGTCCGCCGAAGGCCGGGCGATCGAAGAGGCGCGACGACGCTCCGGATTCATGCATGATGCGGGAACGGTGTGCGGTTGGTGGAGCGGTTGGAGGCATCCGATTTTGGACGGAGGGCCGCCAGACTCCCTGGCGGCTTCCGTGTGGAGCGCCCACAGCGGAGACCTGGGAGGCTTGAAGTGTTTCCCCGACGAAAAAAATGGACAGGAAGGCCGCGCGCGCTCGGTGGCCGCCGCGGCTGAAATCGCGGTGTTCGCGGAAGAAACACTGGGTTCGGGAGCCGTGGTCGCTCAGAATTATTTTTGCGTTTCGATGGACCCTGCGCGCCGGCGCCCCATTCCGGGAGCCCAAGAGTGGGGATGGGCGCGCGCCGCCATAGAAGGCCGCCTTCTGGCCGAAGCCATGGCGCGGACTGAGGAACGCCCACAGGGCACAGACCCCACGAAAAATGGCGTTCGCGTTCGCGCAAAAGCGATTTAAGCCAGAATAGCGTCGTTGTCGCCCAAGCTGGCATTCAGAGCCTGCGGCCTGGCGCCCGGCGCCCGGCCGAGGGGTCTGTTGCGTCCGCGCTCGATTGAACATTCAAGCCTGACACCGCTTCCAAGACGATCGCCTCAAATTGAGGCGTTGAGCGAGGAAAAAGCGTCGCGGTCATCTGCTGCATGGCTCGCGCGACCTCTTTGGCGGACATTTTGGACATCAGGGCGTCCGCGACAGGCCAGTTTTTATCGGCGAACGCGATGTCCAACGGCGTCAGCCCCGCTTCGTTTCGCAAACGGATATCCGCGCCCCGAACCAACAATGCCTCTAAAATTTCAGTGTTCTTGAAGCGCGCAGCAAGATGCAGCGCGGTGTTGCCGTGAGCATTTTTAAAATTCAAGTCGGGAACAGCAAAAAATGTCCGGGTCAAGCCGCTGTCGCTGGCAATCGCATGCAAAAGAGCGGATTCAGCGACCATCGATTCGGGCGCCGCCAAGGCAAGGGGCCGCAATATTGCGGCGCAATCGGAGCACCCCGGAGCGTTGTGGGGAAAGCCGTCCACCGCGCATTCCAGCGCCGAGCGATCGCGCTCCCCGCCGCGTCCGAGAGGGTCTGCTCCGGCGTCAAGCAGGCATTGAAGGGCATCGGCGAGCCCGCACTCGGCCGCCACATTCAACGCAGGGTCTGCGTGCGCGCGATATTGGCGCGCAATAGTCAGCTTGCGGGCATCGCAGTGATCAAGAGCCGCGCGCAAAAGAGGGGGGTGGTTGGCCAAAACACCCCATTGCGCGAGTTGCAACCACTGCTGGGCGGTGGGCTCATTGTGTCGAGCCAAGGCCAAAAGCCCATCCGAAACAGTTGTCGTCAAACACGCCAATTCGCGCTCGACCAACGCCATGGCGATATCCAGGGCGGATCGACCTTCAAAATCCCGGAGCGCGGGATCGGAAAGCGGGGCCAGAATTTGCACGCAATCGCCTTGCCCTTGGGCCGCCGCATACATCAACGCGGTCCAGTGTATCGAGGGCATGGTCGCGTCAGGGTTCAAAACCGACAGCAAGGGCTCCAAGCATTCTGCGCGCCCGTTGAACGCCGCTTTCATCAAAGCATTAAGCTCTGCCCCACCCGGCAGCAGGCCGTGAGAGCAGGTGGCGTCGGCGCCGTCAAGCAACGCGCTGCGCAACAAGGTCGAGACCGCTTCGCGGTCGCCGTCCAACAAACAGTAGCGACTGGCGACCATTTTCCAAAGCTGTGTCGTGGCGACCCAAGCCTGGCCGCGCGGGCGGCGCGGACGGCGAGGCGCGACCTCCGAAGCGCGTGTGGGCAGGCTATCTGATTTGTTGGCCCGATTCGACAACCGTGAAAGAAAAGCAAGCATGGAAAATCCGAAAAAAGAGAGTGAAGAAGCGCATCAAGTGTGTTTGTCGAGAAAATGTTGTCGCTAAAAGCCCTCTTTCACCACAACGCGGGTTTGCCCACCATCAGAAAGTAAATCGCCATCATGGCCAAAAACGCAGGGTATCCAAGCCATTCCCAATACTTTGCGTAGCGCCAATAGAGAGCCGGCAGAGCCGGGTTGCCTGCCGTTTGCGCCAGCGCGGCCATCTGCGAAAGCTTCATTTGCAGCCAGACCACGGGCAGCCAGCAACCGCCCGCGATAACATACAGCGCGGCGGATGCCACAATCCAAGAGGAGCTCCACGGAAAACCCGCCGCGTGCGCCAGCCAAAGCCCCGACAACGGCTGAAAAATGACCGCGGGCGTGGTGAACCACAAGTCCGCCAGCACAACCATGTGGGACACCGAGGCGATCACGGGCACCGATTTAGTCCGATTCGCGAAAAAGAAGTAGAACGCGGTGCCAAATCCCGTGCCGACCATGAGGACGGACGACAGAATATGCAGAGTTTTAATGGCCAAATAAAGGCTCATGATTTGCGCTCCTCGCCGAGCAGGATGAAAAGGATGGCCAAAATGGGAATGTTTTTGAGCAAAGGGCCAAAGGGGTGCCACAAAAATTGCGGAAGCGCGAAGGCAATGAGGATGGAATAACCACCGATCAGGGCCATTTGCGCGAGCCACAACTTGCGCCGGGGCCAAAAGAGGGTTCCCAGGCCGAACAGAAAGTCGAGCGCGGAAGCTCCATAGAGCGCGGCCACGGCCAAGGGGCCCGTGAGGTGAAGCGGGGCGAGAAGAGCCAGGCTGTCGGCTTCGGGATACACGAATGCGCTGACAAACGCCGTCCACAGCCAAACGACGGCCAATGCGATCCGCAGCGTCGGATTTCGCCAAAAGGAAAGGGCTTCCTGGCGACACGCCTCGGCGTTTCCGTCTGCGCGCATGAAGTCGCCGATGCCCAAGGGGACTCTGCCAAGGACCGCGCGCATGCGGGCGCCGCTCGCGGGCTGCGCGCTTTGGAGCATGGCCCACGTGTTTCGCGACAGCATGGGTTGCCGGATTGGCGAGCGATCCATCAAGGCGGCCGCCCAATCCATCAATCGAGTCGGGACGGGAATGCGCCAGGCGGGAAGAAAACGCATGGAGGAGCGATAACTCGCGAGCATGCCACGGTAATCGACCTGCGTGGCGCCCACGGCGTCGACTATTCGGGCATCTAGGTTTGCGCCCAGGGAGGCTGTGGCAACTGTGGCGTCAGGTTGAGGAGTGGAATCCGCGCGCAAAAGATTTTCGGCCAAATCCGCCAGATCGTCCACATGGACGGGCCGCAAGGGTTGGCGGCCTCCTGCCGGCAACGCATGGACAGGCAGGCTCGCGAGCGCGCGAAAAACTCGCGCCGACTGCCCATCCGGGCCATAGACCAGGGACGGCCGAATCACGCGAGCGTCAACGCCCGGCAGGGCCAACAGAAACTCATCCGCCGCGAGCTTGCTGGTGAAGTAGCCCGAGTCGGCGAGCCCCGCGCCCAGGGCGGAAATTTGAATGAAGCGCGGAACGCCCAAGTCCCGAGCCGCCTCGAACAGAGCGCAAGGCCCCGCGCGGTGGATCGCGTCAAAGGATTGTCCGGGCGTTTCAGATAAAATTCCAACGGCGTTGACCACCGCGTCTAGGCGAAGCGAGCCCGAATTTGCGTCAGGCGTCGAAGCAAGAGTCGAGTAAAAAGCCGAATCGGAAACCGAAAAGGACCGGATTAAAATCTCGCGCCAAATTTCAGGGCTGAAATCGCGAGAAAAATCGCACTGAATTTCATTGGAAGCCATGGGCTTGCGCACGCCGCGGACGACCGAGTGCCCCGCGCGCTCAAAATGCGCGCAGAGGGCTCGGCCGATGAATCCGGTGGCGCCGCAAACCAAAATGTTCATGAGAGAGGCCGCAAGGAAAGGAGATGTTTTTATTTTACTCTGATCCAGAGGAAATAGGAGGAATACTGGCGTCGCTTTGCGCCACAAGGACGAGAAAACGCAACGCAGCCTAAAGCAAAACCAAAACCAAAACCAAAACCAAAACCAAAACCAAAACCAGTTCCTGCCTCGATGCGCCCACCGCTGGATTTGCGGTTGCTCCTCCGGTAAGATAAGGGACAGCGCTCCTGCCCGCAATGGCTAGCCGAGCGCGCGGGCAACGAACACCAAAAAGGACACAACATGAGCTTCACCAGTGGAGATTGCAAGGAATTGCTCGCCCAAGACCCGCAAGCGAAAGCGTTGGGCGCAAACGCCGAAGGTTGGAAGCGCACGGGCAAAAAGTCTTTGCCGGGCGGCGAGAAGGGATCCAGCCTGAGGGAATTTTTTGATGGCGAAGGCCTCTGGGCTTTGGTCGCCGAAGACACGGGCGTCCTGTCCATCAAGGGCTATGCCATTTCCAAGTCCGCGCTGGCGCTTTTCGCGACACGCACGCTGGGCGGCGCGCTCGAGTCAATCGGGGCGACGGATTCTGGCGCGAAAAATGCCTCGGCGCCCGACACTGTCGCAAATCGCGAACACGAGTCGCCCTCGGAAAAAGCGGCCAAGCAGATTCTCGATTACTGGCTCGCGCTGGGCGGGCAAACACCCCGGCATTCGGGTGAGTCCGGAATCGGCCGCAAAAGCTGGGCGCGGTTGGTGGAGGAAACGGAGGAAAGCCGAATCGATTTGATGGGGGCTTTGTCCCCGGTGATGGAGCTGGCGGTTTCCACGCCGGCGGGTGTGGGATTGGTGGCTCAGGGGATCAAGTGGTGTTTTTCTTACGACTCCGACTTTTTGCAAAAAAGCGGCCACTGGGACGAAGAGGGCGCGGGGTTTCTCGCAGCGCCAAAAGCCGTCCCGGATGATTTCGATTTGGAATATTTGGTGATGCCGTTTCACTACATGAGCGGTTTTGAAGAAGTGTCAGAGTCTGATTTTTTGTTCTTGAGAACGAACGCCGCGACAGGAAAGCAAGCGATGATCGAGGCTTTTGACGCTTTGACCCGCGCGGGATTTGAGTTCGACAAAAAGATGCAAAAGGATTTTGGCAAGGACCGCGACTATGACGAAAAGCATCCGATGCACGTGAAGCTGGCCACGTTCATCCCCGCGCTGATGGCGGAAAAAGAGGCGAAGTCCTTGGCGCGCGTCGTGAAATCCGCAAATGCGGGCGAAAGTGAAGTCCAGCAAGAACCGCGCCCAACCGCCAAAACCCGATTGTGATCGTAGGCGCGCAGGAAAAAAACTGCCCGCGAGCGAATCGAGAACACAGTGAGCCGTTCGCGCGCAGAGCGTCACAGTGAGCGCGGGCGGCGTTTGGCCGGCAACCCCTTCATGGTTTCTGATTGGGGCGGGGCAAGCCCTGCCACGGCGCCTGTCGCTTCGATGGAAACGCAAGGAAACAAAACCGTTTGCAAAGCCTCGGCTTCCAAGCGCGCCGCAAAAATAGGCAACCGGCCTGAGCGAACGAGGTTTCGCGCTCGTTTCGCGTCAGCCGGCGCGGCATGCGCGGACAAAAGATCAGCGCACTCCCAGCTCTCCATGTCCAACGCCGCGCGGAAGGCCGCGCTCTTTTCTTCGGCGGAGAAAAAAGGAGCCAAAAGCTCAATGCCGCTCGGGCATTCGAAATCGGCGATGTGTTCGAGGACGAAGCCCTCGGTGGAGGAGAACGCGCGAGCGTCGCAGCGAGAGTCCGCCAAGAGGAGGCGCGCGCACTGAAGGTTCCCCCGCGCCGCGGCCCATGCCACAGGGCTGACCCCATTCGAATCCAGGGCGTTCAGATCCGACACGGGAATCAGGATGGACAACGTCTCCAAATGCCCTCGATAGGCCGCGAACATGAGGGCAGTGTTTTGGTCGTCATCGCGCGCGTGCGGATCGCTCAGCGGGAGCAAAAAACGGACGCACTCCGCATGGCCTTCAACGGCCGCGATCATGAGAGCGGTGCGATTGTCGTCCATGGACACTTTGTTGTCTTGGCGCGCGACGAGTTCTCGGGCGGCAATGTCGGGACCTGCGAGCGCCAAGGCGCTTAACGCCGCCAAGTCTCCGTCGCGGGCAGCGCGCCAGTAGCTCACAACATCGGCGTAGGCGTCAATCGCGCCAGAAGTGGCCGTCATGGCCGGGTCACAAGCGCGAGCCGCGCCGCGCCGCGGGCGTGGGCTCGGTTTTTGCGATGGTCGCCTCTTCGTTCAGCAAGGTCTCCAACGGAGAGTTGTCGCAAGCAGAGAGGGATTCGGCGCCCAAAACGCGAAATTGAGCCAGCGAGGGCTTTTCTCCGTTGATTTGAAGCTTGCCTTGCGCCAGAAGAGCAAGCGCCCAACGACCGAATTCGGCCTCCTTGTCGAAGGACGCGGTGTTCAAACTGGTTTGCAAATCTTCGCGTTCGCGCGCGGCCAGCACAAGGCCTTCCAGATTCTCCATGGAGCGCCAGCCATTCTTCGCCGCGTTTTGGGCGTGATATCGAAAATCAGGAACCGCCGCGAGAGCGTAGGTCAAGGCGTCAAGCCCAGCAGAATTGCGGGCAAGGGGATCGACTCCGCGCTCAAGCAAAAACTCCAAGACCGCGGGTCCTTGCGAGCGCCGGACGACATCGAGAGCCGAAAAAATAAGAGGCTCCTTGCCCGGCGAGGTGTCGGAGAGGGAAAAGCCGCGCGCTAGCCCCAATTCAAGCATCGCGATGCCTTCCCAATGATCGAGCCACGATACGATGAGCTGCGCGCGCTCCGCTTCGTTCGGAAGCAAATCGAGCGCGACCAAGGTGTCCGCGATCGCTTCAATGGAAGCACGTGTCTTGGAGAGGGAGCCTTGCGGGCGATTGCTGGTGATCGCTAGCCACAATTCAACCGGCTTGAAAAGCGGGCCCACGATCGCCATCGCGTTTTGTCCGCGCTGCGTGGCGGCCCAGCGGTGGCCAGATTCGGCCCATTCAGCGAATTCAGAAACCCAATCGCTGAAAGCCAAGCGCCATCCCAGCGTGCGCAAACTCACGACCTCGCTGTCCGTGCCCCGACTCCAAATGGCGTCAAACCCGCCTTCACGAGCCAAATAGGAAGAAAACAGCGCCCGGTCGCCTTTAGAAAAACACGTTTCCAGCGGGTGTTGCGCGGTGGGATGCGCGACTCGCCAAACGGACTGGTCGCCGTCCCAGCCCCACTCAATGAGGCGAGACAGCGCTTTTTTTGCGTTTTTCCCGTGTTCCGCGCGCTCTCGGACTGCGTCCTTGCCAACATTGGAATTGGATTTGCGCCATTCGGACAACGCAACCAGCGCCCAGCCAAACACGTCTTCGCACACCAGTTTTTTCGCGTTCGGCGTGAGAATGTTTGCCGCATCGCGCCATTCCTGGGCGTTGCGCGGGCGCGGCGGGACAGCCGCGATCGCCGCGAAAATTTTTTGCGCCACGGATTGGTGCAAATATTTCAACGGTTTTCCAAACGCTCTGTGATCATCTTCTTCGGGGGCGAGTTTCGCCAGTGTGTCCGCCAAGTCTTTCGGCGTGGCGAAGCTAGCGGGGATATCCAGGCGAGTGTTGTAAGCGCGCATAGCGGGTTTCGGGTCAGGAATGATGAATTTGAAGGATCAACGGCTGCCGTCCGATGAAATGGCTGTCGCGAGGCAAAAACAGAAAACGGGCTGAATCCAGGACTCTATTGTCTCGCGAATGTGTTTTCGGCGCAAGGAATGCCGGCGCCTGTTGTCATATGGAAAAAAGAAGGGCTGGGATCGAGGACAAAGAGGGCGTTTTTAGGCCGCCTCGGAAGCGCCTGAAAGAAAAGCCATTTGCGAAAAGCGCATCGGAAGACCCTCTTCCAGGCCGTTCGGATCACAAGGCGCGAGCTTTGCGCCGGAAGGGTTGCGCGGGGGCTTCGCAATCTGAGGCTGCGCCGTCGGCGGCAAGCCCGGACACATTGGCGTCAAGTGAGGCTTCCGTCGAACGAATGCCAATGAGGGCGGCCAACTCGGCGGACTCTTCTTTGGCCAGCATTTGGTTCATGAGGGGCTCCACCGCCTTTTCCAGCCCGAAGGCAGAAAACTTCAACGCGTAAGCTGTTTTTTGCGCGTCAAGGATAGTCCATTCCGCTCCGGGCGCCAACAAGCCCTGGTAAACCATTTTTTTGTGGAGCGCCTCGCCGGCGTGTCGCAGCCACTGCGAGTCGTCCGTCGGATAGGCATGCGGATACAGATCCAAAGCGCCTTCCATGTCGACGCCGCTGGCTCGCCAAACCGCCGCTGCTCCATAGGGCGTTGAAGCGGCCTCGACCTCCCAAGGATCGTTCGCGTTGCTGTCGTTCACAAACACACGCAGGGCGTCCAACCGAGGGGAGGGCAAGCCCGCAAAAAGAAACGCCGCTTTGGAATGGACGCGCTCGCGAGGGCCTTTCTCGGGGTCAAGAAATTCGGCTGTGAGCAAAATCAAAGAAAACGGAGCGGGCGCGGTCATGGCGAAGCCGGAGGGCGGAATAGGCTTTCATTCTCGCGCGCAAAACGCATCAAGCCAATGCCGGCTGTCCATTCATTCCGGGCGCGGAGCACGCAAGACGAATTGAATGCGGCGGCATGACAGCGCTCGCTCGGACTCCTGTTCGAGAATCATCCAGAAACCGTTGCCCGCAGGTCCGCTCACAAACGCTTCGCGGGAGCCGCGAGCAGAGGCGCGCCGTTCGGCGAGGTTGGGTTCAGGTCCGCAGGCGCAGGCAACCCGGAAGAAGCGCTTTTCCAAACGGTTTGGCCCAGAAGATGGCGCTCGATGATGGCGTCAAGCCAAGGCGTGAGCAAGCGCTCGGTGTCTTCGTCTTCCGGAAATTCGTGGTCGCCGAACACGCAGCTTCCCAAAACGGCGTGGTCTCCGAGCGTTTCAGTTACATGACGCGTCATTTCCCGCCGCGCGAACTCCGCCATGCGTCTCAATTGAGCCGTTTTTCCGTCGGCGTCCTCTTCCCAACCCATGTCGTCGGTCCACAACAGCCGGACCGCGGCCTCGCATCGCCAGATTCGCGGAGTCTCGTCGCGATACACCTGCCAGGCCGTCAGCTCGCTGGCGATTTCCGAAATATGGCGTTTGAGGTCCAGGTCCGCGACCTGCTTGGCCACGGTCGCAAGATCGGCGTCTGCCGCAGGCAGCGAAAATTCAAGAGAATTTTCAGAAAGGGACTCTGCCAAACGGGTGGCTTGGCAAAAAGAGGCGTCCAGGAGGCTTCCCGCCAGCCCAATGACGGCGAGGCGCCGCATGAGATTGCGTCCGCAGAGCACGGCCAAGCCGAAGTCGGCCGCTGAAAGCGAAGGAAGGAGCGACTTGGCTGTCGCGACGCGCCCGTTGGCCAACAAATCGACCAAAACAAGGGCGTTTTGGCTTTCGTGGCCCCCTGACGCTCGCCAGCCGCACGACCAAGCCACCCAGCAGGATTCCTGTGGGGGCGTCGGGGTCGCGGAATCTCCGGGCGTGGCCGGCGAGGAGGACGATTGCACGCGGCTCTCCAAAATAGCCGGTCAGTGCGACAAACCGCGCTGGATGTCAGCGAACAGCGTCTCGACGAATCCGGTCAAGGGCTTGCCGGTGCGCAAGGCGCTGATCGCGATCATGGCGCGCTCGTCATGCGAGTGGCGCGCGAGCAAATAGCCTGAGTCCCACAGTTTGTTTTTCGCGCACAGCACAAAAGCGCGTTGCAGCGATTTTCCGGCAAGGCCGCTGTCGAGCAGCTTTTGCGTCGACTCCACTGTGCTCAGGTTTTCCAACACTTGCGCGCGCAAGAGACGCACGGCTGTCTGCGGCATCTTGTCGCCGGCGAACGCCACGATTTCGTCAACCACCGCCACGCTTGCGTGCTCGGCGATGAAGTCTGCCGCGGCCCACGAGCCATTCGCAGCGCATGCGCGCAGCGTCAGGTCGCAGAGCTCCGGCGTGATGGCGCTCGCGCCAAAAAGCTCGCGGACGGTGTCGACGCAGCCGCAACGAGCGGCCCAGGTCATCGCCGTCCAGCCTTCGTTGTCCACGGCGTTCACGTCGTTGACGCGCATCAGGGTTTGGACCGACGGATTGGGGAAGGACGCTGAAACCATCAAGGGCGTGCGGCCCAGGTTGTCGCGGATCGAGGCGTCGGCGTGCTCCAACAGCAAGTTCAGAGACTCCATGCCCAGCGTGCGAGCGGCGTAGAAGAGCGCGGCGCGGCCCCGGTTGTCCACCGCGTTCACGTCGCTGGCGGGGATCAGGCGCTTGACGCACTCGAAGCGATTTTTCTCGGCGGCGAACATGAGCGCGGTGCGGCCGAACTGGTCTTGCGCCTTGGCGTCCGACAGCGGCAAAAGCAGGTCGATGCATTCGAAATTGATGGTGGCGGCGGCGCGCATCAGGGGCGTGCGGCCAATCGGGTCCCGGCAATTGGCATCGGCGAAGGGCAATTGCATGCGCACGCCTTCGGTCAGGCCGCAGAGGGCGACGCCCAGGAGTTTGTCGTTTTGGTCTTGTTGGCTTTGCATGATTGGCCTCGTCTTTTGGTTCGTGGATCGTTGTTCGGGTCGCCGCGTTGAGCGAATGAGAAGATTATACGCCCGGGGAAACCCGCAGACAAACCGGCGAGGCAGAAACGCCGAAAGTGTTGCTTTCGCGCACAGCGAGCGCGGCGAACGCGCTGGCGCGCCGCGGCCATCGCGACTCAAAAAGCCAGCGCGCTTCCCCGCTCGGGCGTTGCAGGCGCGCCAGAGGCGTGGTCAAGACGAGCCAAGGCCCGCCGGCGATCCCGGAGCCGAGCGTCGAGGGCGACACCGTTCTTCGCTCCGGACAATTCAGCGTTGGCGTTGGTCGCGCTTTCATCGAGCGGCGTGGTGGAGGATGCCGCGTTTGGCGTCGTTTCTTGCGCCGTCGGCAACCCGATGGAGGTCTTTCGCTTCTCCAAAAGCGGCGCTGGGCGGCTGACGGAATAGCCTTTCGCCACGCCAAGCTCCGCGACTGAGCGGAAAAGGTTCGCGGCCGAATGCCCCCGCGCCAGATCCGCCTCTATTTTGGCCGAAAACTTCGTGGCGATGCCATTCATGCTCGACCAGGAATCCGCGGAGGGCGACATCGGCGTCGAGAGAAAATCGGAGGGAAGAAAGGAAAGGTCGCCATTCGCGCGAAGCTCGCGCAGGCGGCGTTCGTTGTCCGCGAGGCGTTTGGCGATTGCGCCAATCTCTTCATTTCGAGTCGATTGGTCTTTGGCGGCGTCTCCCGCTCGAACCGATTGGCGCTCCACCGCGCCGTCGAGTTTGTCGACCTGCCGCCGTTGGAGCGCGATCGCGGCCTCTGCCTGTTTTTGGCCCCCAAACGCGCGATGGGCAAGCCGGGAAACAAATCCTTCGCTCATTTTCGTTTGTTGGGCATGCTCCAGCGCGGCCAAGCGCTCGGCCGCGGCGTTTTGTGCGAGAATCCGGGCGTCAAGCTTCTGGTGCGCCTTTTGCGCGCGAGTCGTGGATGATTCGAGTTGCTCGCGGCGCTCGATCAGGATGGCCGAGTCCTCCGCGGCGGAAGCGAGGGCGGAAAAAGCCGCTTCTCGTTGCGGTTGTTGGCCCAAATGATGGCAGGCCGCGCCGACGTCTTCGAGCGCCGCCAACAGCGCGGGCATGGGCGCGAGCTCCGCGGAGTCGTGCAAGACTTGAGAGCCCGAGTTGCTCAGGCGAGTCAAGACGACGCCGCGTTGAGCCTCTTTTCGCCAAGCCAACGCCTCGGGGAGGCTCACGAGAGGCGTGGCGCGCGCCCCAGCCCGAAGGTCAGCCAAAACAACCTCAATGGCCACGGCGGACTTGCGCAAGTTGTTCGCAAGGCCGGGCGAAAAAGCGTCTGCCTCTTCAAATCCCGCGTGCCCTCCCCGAGCGAGCTCCGCCACCGTTTGGTTGGCGACTTGCTCGTCCACGGTGGATTTGCGGGCTTTCACGACATCGACCATCACGCTGGCCAAGGGGCCCGCGGACATCGGGTCAAAGTCGATGAACCGCGAGCCGCCCAGGCCATTGTCGACGACCACCCAGGTGCGCGACGGAGCCAATGCGGCCGGCAGCGCGATTTCGTAAAGATTCTTTTCTGCGTAATCGAGAATGGCTGAGCGAGCAGACAGCGCGCCGCCGCCCGCAGGGCCGTCGGAGTCGAGGGCGCGAGCGTAAGCGGCGGCCATGGGAGCCAAAGCCTCTTCGGCTTCTTGAATCGACAAGGGACGGACATTGCTTTTTTCGCCCGCCAAGTCTTCGATGCCGAAATTGCGGTGAAAAACCGCGTCAGGAGGCAGCGGATACTCGGCGAGCGCTCCGATTCCGTCCGTCGCTTTGCAGCGAAGCCCCATGTGGTGATTGGCCGTCGTGGCGTAGCCCACGGCGAGATCAAAAACGGGGCTTGCGTGTTTGGCGCCAATTTCAAAGGTGCCGGCGTCGACATCCGGATCCTTGGAGCCGCGATAAGCCTTGGCTCCGGTGAGCAAAGGGAGGCCCGCGCGAAAGTTCCGCTCCAAAAGATCGACGAAAGAAACGCCGGATGGGCTGGCGGGAGCGACCGTCGAGGAAACGGCGTTGCCATCGACAAGGCTCTGGATGCGTTGATGCAGTTCTGCGTTGAGCGAAGGCAGGTCAGCGGGGGTCATAGCGCGGTTTAAAATTTAAAGTAATAAAGTCAAGGACACGGACTTTATTCAAAAAAGCAACTGAATCATTGCGTGAAAAATCCCTGGGCTAAAGGATAACAAGTTGGCGTCAATAAACAAGGGCGGCGGCGCGCAAACTGAGAGCCAAGTGGGTTTGGGCGCC
>Ga0209855_1000320_pt1 | contig 12635 bp, 9 predicted proteins | sample OrgsoiDNA_201063_FD_185811 | JGI IMG/M metagenome (GOLD analysis project Ga0209855, IMG submission 185811) | Permafrost soil microbial communities from the Arctic, to analyse light accelerated degradation of dissolved organic matter (DOM) -... | ecosystem: Environmental > Terrestrial > Soil >...
TATAGATTGAGGTAGCTCGCGGTATGCGGAACTGAGAACACGTTCAAGCGCAATCTCAATATCTCGAATGTAGTCCGGGAGAATTTTGGACTTGTCGAGTTCGGGCAGTATCCCAAACGCGGACTCAGCACGCAAAGTCAGCGGCTCGATGACAGCCGTCGGCGCTGGCGCACTGGCCTGCAGCTGGTGATGAATCTCCGATCGGCACCGGCGGCGTTCGGGCGCGTCGCGCGCCAGTCGTTGCGTTGGTCGCTCGTACTTCGATCGCCGATCAGCGGCTTGACGTCTGCCGTGGGCGCCAGCGTGCTGGCTAGCAGCTTGTGGTGGACCTCCGATCGGCGCTGTCGTCGGCACCGCGCGCCGCGCGCGCTAGTTGCTGGCGGTGGTCGACTTGGCGCTGGTACCAGATTGACCACCACCCGTAACTGGCGCGCTGGACGCCGCTCGCGCCAATCGGGGGCCGCTACCAGCGGCTGTCTAGTGCCAGCGCCAATGGCCGTCATCGAGCGGCTGGCCGCCGATCAGCGCCTGGTCTAGCACCGCCTGCAGCTGGCACGCATGACTAAAGAGCTGGGTTATCGAAACCGCCTCCTCAGTTAGTTCTGTGATACGATATTTCGATTCATATTTCTATTCACAATTTCATTCAAAATATCCACTTCCCTCTATGTGAGTAGGCGAAAGTTTTCTATTCACTAAATCTCAAAAAATCATGGCCAAAGAGCGAAATATTGAAAAATTACAACTTGCTCTTAAGCAAGGACCAGGCAAAACATCTTTCCTCCTAAAGGAGCTCGATGTCAGTCAGCCTACTTTTTCTCGCTTATGGACTACTGTGCGAGATGGCGTAGTGCTAGGCGCGGGGAAGGCGCGGCAGTACGCGTTGAGGCGCCACATCCCGGGAGTAGACGCTCCTATCCCAGTGTTCAGGGTTTCTGAGCGAGGAGCAGTAGAACCGATTGGATACCTGAATGTTCTTCAAGGCGAGTTCTATGCCATGACTCCTCTACAAGGGACAACCTACGAGATCTATCGGGGAATACCGTTTTTCATTGGTGATTTGCGCCCACAAGGCTTTTTAGGCCGGATGGAGCCTAGTAAGCACAGAGATTTAGATTTGCCGGCCAACATTTTGCTTTGGACGGATGAACAGGTCTTAAAGTACATATCCCGGCGAAGTGAAAATGCTGCTGGTGATCTCATTCTTGGGAACGAGTCTTACGCGAGGCACATTGGGTCCTTCGCAGCAGAAGAGAGGCTGGTCATCTTGGATGATCAGCGTCCGGTCCGTTACCCTGTAATGGCTGAAGACTCTATGCAAGGAGAGGCACCAGGGTCATCCGCAGGTGGTGAACAGCCAAAGTTTACTGCGGTAATTCGTCGCGGAGACCATGCCGAATTAGTAGAGCACGTTATCGTGAAATTTTCTCCTCAAGTTAGTACGCCGTCGGGAAGGCGATGGGGAGACTTGCTGATATGCGAGCACCTGGCGCTAGAAGTGCTGATTCGTAATGGGATCCCCGCAGCTCAAACGTCGGTACTTGAATTGGAAGAGCGGATTTTCTTGGAGGTCGTTCGGTTTGACAGAGTCGGATTACGAGGGCGACGCCCGATGGCCACTTTTTCCGCCTTAGATGGTGACCTTGGCATGATGGACCAAAACTGGACGGCCGTTGCGCGCGAACTCGGCCGTTTAGGCGAGCTGCCTGACGAGGACATTACGACAGTTGAGATTCTCGATCTCTATGGATCACTAATTGGCAATACGGATAAGCATCACGGTAATATCGCCGTAGCATGGACATTGGAGCGCAAACATCGATTGCTTAATGCTTATGACATGCTCCCTATGCTTTATCGCCCTAACTCGCACGGTGAGATTGTAGATCGCGAGTGGGCACCAATCTACCTTGGTCGCGTAGAGCTGAAGCATCTCCCGAGGTGTTATGAAATGGCTCTTCAATTTTGGATGGAGGTGCTCAAAGATCCAAGGATTTCAGATGATTTTAAAGGAGTCGCTCATCGTCATATCGCAGCGGTGAGGCCGCTGGCTCCTAGTTGAGGCCGGAATTTTTGGTAGTTAGGGTAGCCATCCGCGCGGGCGTGCTCAATCGCATGACCTCGCTGGCACGCCCTCAGTCCGTCCGTATCGCGTGAATTCATAGGGAGAGGGGAAGTCCCAGTTAGACTCGATTTATGCAACATATATGGACGCCCTCAGTTTGCAAAGCATTAAATCGATGGTGGTGAACGGGAGCCTGTCAGAAATTTTGTGTGAAAGAAGTCATACGATAAAATTTATCCCTGGAAAGGATACGTATGACGATCGACAAAGCCACTCTAGACAAACTGCTTGAAGGTGTAGACCCGAGCAACCCGCAATCCATGTTCACCGACGCCGGGCTGTTCGGCCAGTTGAAAAAAGCGCTTGCAGAAAGAATGCTTCAGGCCGAGCTCACGCACCACCTCGAGCAGCAACGCAATGCTCCAGAGCCGACGCGTAATCACCGTAACGGCAGCAGCAAGAAGTCGGTGCTGGCCGCCGAAACCAAACTTGAACTCGACATCCCGCGCGACCGCGACGGCAGCTTTGAGCCGCAGCTCGTGGCCAAGCACCAACGGCGTCTGCCGGGCTTTGACGACAAGGTCCGCGTCGGCCGCATCATTTTTGTTCGTCTTCACGTACGGCTTGACGAATTGCGGCGCCATCAACTTCACGGTATGTCCCATCACGGTCAGCTTGCGCGCCCAGTAATGCGCGCTGCCGCACGCCTCCATCCCGATCAGGCACGGCGCCAGCTTGACAAAGTATTCCACCATCTTCGATCGATCCAGCTTTTTGCGCAGCACCGCTTTGCCCTGCGCATCTACGCCATGAACCTGGTCGGGTACCCTCCTATTTTGCCACTTCGATGCCGTTTGAAAGAGGGCGTCCATTCCATTAACGCCATCGAAAAGCGTACAAGCATTTTCTCGGGAATTTCAGTTGCGGATTTTCTTGACTCGCAAGGATCATTGTGCTGTTTGAATGGCCTGGACGGATAGTCGTAAGAGCGAGATGTGATAGTTTATCGTTACATTTGGATAGAATCTAGGCTGCGACCGTGTCTCTTTTGCATCACGCTGTCTCGGAGCGGGAAGAAGGATCTAAATATGGAGCTAAGTGTTTCCACACGGCTAAAAAAATGCGGTAAGATAACAAGTAAGTAGAGAAAATACTATCGGTTTCTCTTCGCCTAGATTTTTTGAAGTAGCGTCATAGGTCTTTTCCGAAGCCTAGGGTTGCTGCTATTTCGCAAGTAATGTCGTTTTTTGTTTTATTTTTTAAAAAACAATGAATCTAAAAAAGGCTGGAGAGTGGTTGTTGGATTCAGGAACATGGCTAGCGACGGATATTGCGTCAGGACTTAGGTTGGTGAGTACGAAATTAGGCTATCCAATATCGGCTCAGTTGAAGACTGCTGACATTGCTGACTTTATGCAAACGCGGTCGTCTGGAACGAATGTGGAGGAACAATTTCCTCCTGAGTTCAAATATTCTCCTCTCGATGGCCAGCTCTTATCTGCATTGTCCAGAACTTTGCCGGGCATGATTTGGATCGCGCCGTTTGGCTCACGTGCTTTTAACTCACCGGCCAATCCGGACGCATCAGGTCTGCGTCAGAGTGGCGCCGCGTTTGCTCTGAACGGGTTGCGCAGGCACCATGCGGAGAGTGATCCAGATGTTTGCATCCCGGTGCCGCCGCCAGGAAGTTATCATTTTTTTACCGGTCAGTTTGGCACGCTACTGAATGCGCTGATTGCGGTAGATCCCGGAAAGGGGGCTCTGTTTAGTTGGCTTCCGGCGTCTGAACAGTGGTCGCTAATGAGCGGTGTAGATGGTCTGCTTCTATCGGAGTCTTCGCTGTCGCGTGGTAGTTGGCGCGCTGAAATGGTCACTGAATTCAACAGCCGTCTGTATTTGCCTACCGAACGCGGCCTAGCCTGTCTGACTCCTGACTTACCATCACAGCATTACCGCGTTAGCTATATTGGTCAAGCCTCGGTCATTGGTTCACCAATTGCCTTCAATCGTAAGATGTGGGCACCCATGCAGTTAGCTGATGGCTCTATACAATTTGTTAACGTAGGTTTAGATGGAAAAGAGGGGCAAACACTTACATTGGCGGATGGTCCAATTGAGTTACATGGAGGCAGCGCCCCAGTGGCTTATGGGCGTATGGCGGTTTGGCCTTTCACAAATGGTCAGCTCGTCCTGCGGCAACTGTCTGATGGTGGTGTGGCCACGCAGTATGTGCCGTGGAGTGCAGGCATCGAGCCGAAATTCGCTTTTGGCAGTCCCTACTTGTCTCGCGCGGGTGATCTCTGGCAGTTGTGCTTCGACAGTAAAAGGGATACCTATGTTTATGTGCAGTTAGGCGTGCCACGACCAGAAATGGAAGATGCTCTCACTCCACGACTATGCTCCGGAGTGATCAACTATCGATTTTCTCAGAAACAGAAGACGCACCCATGGCAAGAGCCAGAACAAGGCGATGATGGCGGCGCGAATGAAATTGTGATTCCAATCTTGGAGGTAGCGGAGCGTACGGTCATTGGGCTGAAGCTTCATACTTCGGCTGGGTTAGAGACGTGCCTGCAGTCCAGTGAGCGGGTGCATGTGCGGCTGATACTCGACGACGACTCCAGCGAAACAGTTTTTCACACAGCTGTATTTAGCGAACCTTGGCAGTTGCGACTGTTTTGTTATGCCGGAAAGTTGTGGGCCTACCATCCTGAACTCGGTCGTATTGATGGCTGGGAATTGTCGGCATGAGGGCCGGTTTGCGAATAGCAACTGTTGTCGCGATTTTAGGTGTATTGCTGAATGTTCCGGCAATGGCTGCGATTCAACACGCTTTCCTAGTGCAAAATTCTGGATGGATGGAGCCATTCTATTCAGATCCGCATTCTCAATTAAAGCCTTTGATTGCGGCGGTTGCGCAGGCCGTGGCAGGTCCCGATGATAAGGTCTATACGTTGGCTTTCAGTCAGAGTAGTGGAGGCAACGAATCGCCTCAACTACTGGGGCAAGGTGTCGGCCCCGGCGGCGTAGCGAACCAGGTGACCTCATTGACAGTCGCCTTGAAAGGGAAAGGTCCTTCGCTTGCGGATACAGATTTTCAAGAGGCCGTGACTAAGACCATTACTGGTCCGTTCAACACCGGTTCAGGCATACTGTGGATATTCACTAACAATAAAAATAGTCCGGGTAACGATCCCGCGACCGCCGCACGGAATTTGGACTTCTATCGATTGCTGCATCTTGAGCCATCGATAACGAAAACCGTTGTGTTTCCTCTTAAGATGCCAGTGACCGGCAAGTTATACAGTGCGAAAGGTTTGATGGTTTACGCGCTGGCTTACGGTCAACCAGCGGCTGATGCTTTAAACCGTATCCTCATTGATGGTCGTTTGTCGCGTGTTCTAACGAAACCTCCGGCGCGTTTGAAGCCAGTAGACCAAGAGGCTGTTCGTATTGTGCCGGAGTCGGTGTTGAATACAGCGAATGTGCGAGCCAGTTTGGGATTGGACCAGCGCACTATTATTCTTGACGTGAATGCAGCAACACTGGTTCCTACTGTGCGATTGAAGGCGTCACTGCAGAATTTGTTCTATCCATACCTGATAAAGAGTGCAAGTGTTGATGCGGTCCTGAATGCCGCAGGGTACAACATGCCTGTCAAAGTAGAACCGCGCGAGATCCATAATCTTGCACCTGGTGCTAACCAATCCGTAGAGGTGCAATTCAAACTGCCATTGGAAGATGTGCCATCCGTATGGTCAGGGAGGGCCATTTCGGCAATGGGTAAAAGAGTTCTGCTACCTATGTCGGTTAAATTAGGGCTCATTGACCAACAACTAGAATTGCCTGATAGTTTTAAAGCCGACATGCAGGAACTGTTCCCTGGTGACCCGATTTCCGATGTCTTTATTCCACCTTCAAATGTTCGTACTTCACACGTTCAGGTGCCTATACTGGTGCGAATTCAGTACCCTCTGACACCGGTATTACTCTTGGTCAGCAGTCTAGTCATTTTGGTGATAGGCATTGCGACGCTTTGGCTACTGTCGGTGCGTAGCGCGCGATACCAACTGGACGTCAATGGCATGCGTCGGCAGGTACTGCTTAAACCATTCAAGTCGCTTGTGATTCTGGATGAAGAGGGGCAAGCAGTTGGGGAGATTCGACGCGGCCTTGGACGCCCGAAAGTCGTCAACGTTCAAGCTGGTCAAACATTAAGCTTGTTCTAAGAAGTGCACGTATTCAGTTTTTATATTCTCATTCAGGAGACAATGTTTATGGCTCAAGATTCAAAAGAAAGTGCAGGGTTCACTTTGCCACCACCGGCAGATACGAGTTCGTCGGCAGCCAGTGCCGTTGTTAGTGCACCGCCTATACCACCGTTGAGCAATAGCAGCGAAGTACCAGCACTAGCGGCGGGCAATACTGATACCGCTTCGCGCGACCTGCTTGTTGGGGGCGGTATCTTGTTGGTATTGTTTATTGCTTTCTTTTTTGCTAAAAATTCTTACGCCAATACATTGGTAGCGAAACGGGTGGCACCAAACAGGGCCAATTCAGCCGGTTGGTGGTTGTTCATTTTTCTGGCTACTCTAGCTACTGGTGTGGTTCTAGCAACCGTTAATGCCGCAAAGTACATGGCGCCGTTGATTATTGGACCTATTGCATTGATTGGGCTCGTTGCGTTGGTTCTGACGTTCGTATCCGGTCGTAAATAACTTTAGATAGTCTCAAAAAGGACTTCAGTACCATGGCAGACAATCTTAACCAGACAATCGACGGCGCAGGGGACCGCAAGCAAGAGCAAAGCATCGACTTGCGTCCTACTTTGTTTATCGGTATCGGTGGTACCGGCATGGAAGTATTGATGCGGGTAAGGCGTCGTATCCTGAACACCTTGTGGGGCGGAAACGGCGCTCGCACGCGCGTTGAGAGCCTAGCTGAATTCCCCGTTGCGCAGTTTATACAGTTCGACTTGGATACCGGTGCAGTGATCGATAGTGGTCGAGCGCAGGCCGAAGATCTCCAATTCGACTTGGTGAAATTTAGCGACGAGGACAAGATTGTTGAATCATTCGACATGGACAAATATAGCCGTGACGACGACGCGCTTGAAAAATATCCACATATCAAGGAATGGCTATCGCTGACACCGAAAAAAATTCGCGAACTTGGCATTGATCCCGCCAAAGGGGCTGGACAGATTCGCGCGGTGTCACGGTTATATTTTTTTGATAAATATGCCAAGGTGCGCGATAAGATTCGTCTGAAACTAAAGACGTTAAAGGCCGGGCTGTCACACGAACATCAACTGAGCAAGTTGGGCTTGCGTATGGAGGCGAGCAAGTTCCGCATAGTTGTGGTTGGCTCGGTGGCTGGCGGTACCGGTTCCGGTGCCTTTCTTGATATGGGGCTGTTGGCGCGATGGTTGGCCAAGAGCGAAGTTGGCTTAGCCGATGTTGAGTTGATGCTATTCCTGCCAACCGGTTATTCCGGTGCGAATAAAGACCGCACCGAAGCAAATGGCTATGCCGCTCTCATGGAGCTGGAGTCGGCGATGCTTGGCAATAAAGGCTATGTGGGGCGTTGGGACGCTTACGACCAACCAGAATTGCCCCGTGAACCCTACAACGAGGTCTACCTAATCGACTCGGGGAATTTAGCGCAGCAGCATACTAAGGATATCAAGGACGTCTACCATATGGTAGCGGATACGTTATTTGAAGATTTCGCGTCCGGTGATTTTGCCCGCCGCAAACGTTCGGTTGCTGTCAATCAGGCACAGCACAAGAATTTTCTTCATGATGCTCTGGTGCCGAAGTCCCGCTTTGCTGATATGCGTCTATCCTATTCCAAACGATTCTCTGCGTTTGGTCAAGCGGTCCTCGATACTCGCCAGGAAGCGCGTCGTGATGAGCAGGCGCACCGTTGGGCCGGAGCTATGTTGAAGGCATTTTTTGGTGTTGGAAGTTCTGACGCGGGCGCTCACCGAGCTACCGATAAGCAGCGCGACGAATTCATGGCGGCGCAGATGGCGCTGCGAACTTTTCCGTTTAGCGATTTTCCAGAGTTCTCGGACAAAAAAATTGAATTGAAACGTTCCAGCGGTGAATTTTCGGACTATCAGATCGTTGAAGACTTACTTCAAGATAAGCATGGTTTGTTGTTGGCTGGAGTTGAACAGCGGGTCAACCTTCGTATTGATGAAATTCGTACAGGGTTTGAAAGGAAAGAGTGGCCGACTCAGGTCCGCGATGCGGTCAGGCAGCTCGAACGCGACGCGGTACGTGACCAAGACTCAACTGCCGACACTACGGAAGATCGCGTTTCCAAGCGTCGTCGAGAAGTGTTGGAGAGGATCAAGCACACCGCGCGCGATCAGTTATATGCCTATTTGGACAATAAAGATTTCGGCGGTCTTGAGTATGTGTTGTCCTTGGTAGAGCAAATTAAAGACAGGTTAGAAGCACCGGGTTCTGGTTTGGTGCTCGCATTGAACAACAATGCTGAAAGGTATCGTGAAATCAAGGAAGCGGTACGTACTCGCGAATATGAGAGGCTGCTGACCAATTTGGAGCAGACCAAAGGCGGCCTGTTCGGCGGCGGTGAGAAGCAGGCAATCACTGTGATGGATCATCTGCGTACCGAAATCGCCAACGCGCTTAAATTCCATTTGCGCGCCAAGGCAGCAGATGAGGCCGCGACATTGATGGGCGAACTGTCGGCCTGGTTGGGACGGAAGACTGGTGTCGATTCCCAGGGCAGGGCAGTTTGGAATGGATTGGTCGGTGAGTTTCAGGCGGGCCGCGAAGCCGTGTTGGACATGTTGACCCAGTTACAAGTAGCGAACGCGATTCTTCAACAAGACCTGAACAAGGACCATGCAACTTTAATCGCGATACCGAGCAGCGAACGAGATGTTTCGCTGCCAGGCTCGCTGCAATTGCGAGAATGGGCGGATGAAGCCTTCAAGGATCTCGGAGGCTCGAAGACGCTTTTCCCTATGTTGGGCGAAAGCGCGCAACGGGGGGAGATTTTGGTAAAGGTCATGCGTATGGCCGAGCGCCAACTGGCCTTGGTTAGTGCTGTCGATGGTGAAGCGTCTGCAATGGACCCCTTGATTGAGGCTTTGGAACAGATGAATCCAGCCGAGCGGATGGACCGTTTCAGGAAGTTGCTGGCATGCGCCATGCCGTGGATTGATGCTAATTTAGCTGGTGATTTTACCGTTAAGGCCGATCAATTTAAATGCTTCCTTGGCGTCGCTGGTGCTGATGCATTCAAACGAAAGTTTGGTGCTGAGCTTGATGCCAGCATCCCAACTCACGCAGGTATTACCTCCGCGCAGCTATCGATTGTTGAGACTGGAGTCCCGGGACGTGCGGTTTGTTATTGCGAGTTGTCGGGCGTGCCGATGACGGTGTTACGTGGTCTTGACGGGTGGCGTACCAGCTATCGAAAAGAGGCGGAGAAAAATCCAACCCACACGCATATTGATTCGACCCAGTTCAGTCATCCAATGGCTCCAAGCACTGACGAGATTAACCGGCTTGCGGAAGACTTTAAGCAATTTCTACTGGCAGTCATGCTCGGTATATTGACCCGCTCCACTCAGCGTGTGGTGCCACCTGGCCAGTACCAATTTGCCGTCGCGCGCGGCGATGTACGGCGCATTGGGAATGAGCGAGCGATTCGACAGAATGGTCTACCCGTAACTTATCGCGAGTCAATTATCGCACGTGTGCAAGAACGTGTGGCTGACCTCGACGCGATGCAAACTGTTGCGCTCGCTGCGCTTGCAGACTATTACGAGAATGCCGTCTATACACCTAAGTTGGTGGAGGACGCGACCGGAGCACAAGACGATCGGAAAGGATTCGCGAGCGCTATTGCTGGTGAAGTTAAGCGTGATATGAGCGATAAGGCGCGCCGGAAAGGTGTCACTGAAACCGAATTGGTGAGTGCTTGCGACAGCCTGCTAGACCAGCTGAAAGCCTGGGCCAGCGTAGTCGTGGATTCTGATGATGATGCCTATGATTGGGAAGTTCGTGAGCCCGGCGATGATGGCCAGCCACGTTTGAAATATCTACTCAAGAACGAGGTGCTTACAACTGGGTATATCGAAGGATTGCTTTCTAGCGTAGTCCCAGCGATTAAAGCTGGCTTGCAACCGTCTTCGGTGCCAGGCTCTTTCCCAACTGCAGCGGTCATGCCTCCGCCGCTGGGAGTGGCTCCAGCTCTAGGTATTCCTATAGTAGAGCACCTGTACCATCTCGGCGTGAATGGCCAGCAATACGGCCCATTTAACGTACAACAGGTTGTGCAGATGGTTCAGGCCAATCAAATTATTCCCGCCAATACGAAGGTCTGGCGCCAGGGACTACCGGGGTGGAGTGAGCTGACGCAACTGTCCGAGTTAGCTCCATTGCTGCAATCGACGCCGCCACAGATGATGCCGCCACCTTTGGCCTAAGGATAAGTTGTGAAGAATTGTTCTAGCTGCGAATCGTTGCTTTATACGCTGGTGCCATATTGCCCGTTCTGTGGCGGTAAGGTTGAGAGCGAGGCACTTGACGTCGGTGCGACTGTGAATAAGCTTGACGAAGTTGCACCGGTTGCTGCAGCTGAAGCACGGCCGACTGCTAAGCGCGCTGGGTCTAAAACTAAGCCTAGTCCGCAAATCGACGAGAGTGCAGTAAAAGTCGCTACATCAAAGTCAGATGAGGGGCGGGGGAATGCAGCTACTCAATGGCCATTTACAGAGCAATCAGCTCCGATAGCTACCCAAGGGGCGAAGACCGTAACATTGCCGGTTCCGGACGCAGCACGTCCTCCAGTCGTACCTCGACAGACTATCACACAAGTTCCGCCAAAACGTAAGTGGGGGAGAGTGGTCCTCAGCGCCATTGTTGTTCTAGCTGTATTGGCTTACCTAGGGAAGAACCCAAATGAGAATGACGTCGCCTGCAATGCTGCGTTCGACTTAGGTACTAAAGCCATTTCAACCGGTGATTTGGTTGTGGCACGGAATCAAAGCCTGCAGGCGAACGCTTCTTGTACGGGAGTTGTGCGTGCGAAAGCGGAAGCATTGCAAGCGGCTATTACAAAGGCAGAAGTGGCTGGCAATGAGTGCCTTCGGAGCTTCCATACAATCGCCAGTCTGTTGGAGGACCATCGGTTGACCTCTGCACGAACAAGCCTCGATCAGCTTGGAAGCATCTGTTCAGCGGATCCATCGGCGGCAGGTTTGCGCCAAAAACTGACGCTGGCCCAAACAAGTGCCAATACTGCGTTGCAGATGGTACGCAAGGCCATCGAAAATCGGGATATTCCGACGGGCAAACAGGCGCTAGAGGTCTTGGCTGGGTTGAATAGTGAATATCCGAATCTTGCAGAGCTGAATGCTGAAGTGGAAAAAATGGCAGTTACCGAAACTTCGGCCGCAGTAGTTGAATCAGTTGTTCAACAGGCGCCTAATGAGTCGACACCAGTACCTGCTCAAGTTCGTCCTTCGCCAATAGTGGTAGCCGCGCCGATAGAGTCGCGCCTTCCGAAACAAGAAACTGCTGTCAATCCAAAAGGGGAAATGGCCCAGGCATTCCTGCGTGATGCTGAAATTTCTTTGGGGCAACGAAAATTTGACGCCGCTCGGACGTATCTGGACAGTGCTCGGAGGATGGATCCGAACAATCCGAGAATCGAGAGTTTGTCACAGCAAATTCGCGAACGTGAGCGCCAACTTCTGCAGCAAGATACAACGATTAGATAGGTAGTTCCGTAATTCACCAATGGAGAATAATTGATATGCAGACGATCCGAATGACTCGAGTAGTTACCTCCGTGCTGGCTGTCAGCATGATTGCAGGTTGCGCTCCCATGCAACAAAATGGCGGTAATTATCAGGCAAGTCAAGGTAACAATCCACAGCAACCACAAGATCCTTGTAGTGTCGGCCAGTCCGCTGTAGCAGGGGCAGTTGCAGGTGCGCTTCTCGGAAGCCTCTTTGATGGAAAAAAAGGCGCGATCAAAGGTGCTGCAATTGGTGGTGCTGCGGCAGCAGTCGGGTGTCTTGCGATTAATTCACATTCACGCCAGACTAAAACTGCAGCACAGACAGATCATGAATATATACAAGCCCGTGGCAGTCTGCCATCCGATCCGCAAGTCTTGTCCTATATGCCGCAATTGAGTAGCGGTGTTGTGCAGCGGGGGCGACCAGTGCATGTTAATACTGTTGTTGAACTTGTGAATGGTAGTGTAACCCCCGTGAGAGAGGTTCGTGAAGAACTGGTGGTTTATGACACACATGGCGAACAGTTCAAGACAGGATCTAAACCTCTCGTTAATAATACCGGTGGCCGTTTCGAAAATACGTTCGAGCTCAGTTTGCCACCTGATGCCTCTCAGGGAACATATGCTTTGAAAACTAATTTGTATGTTAATAATAGATTAATGGCAACACGTGATTTGCGTGCACAATTGGTTTGGAATGGTTCGAATGGTGTTTTGGTCGCTGGCTTGTAATTCACTCGTGCGTGTTTAGACGCCCGACTCTTGCCGGTGGCGTCAG
>Ga0209855_1000321_pt1 | contig 12632 bp, 9 predicted proteins | sample OrgsoiDNA_201063_FD_185811 | JGI IMG/M metagenome (GOLD analysis project Ga0209855, IMG submission 185811) | Permafrost soil microbial communities from the Arctic, to analyse light accelerated degradation of dissolved organic matter (DOM) -... | ecosystem: Environmental > Terrestrial > Soil >...
TGTATTGCACACTGCGAAGGCGTGCTGATTGGTTTTCTGACCCCTGAATATATGCAGGGCATCAACGTCGCCGGGTATCACGAGCACTTTATCAACCGCGAGCGCAGCAGCGGCGGCCACGTGCTGGACTACCGGTTGGAGAGCGGCGTACTGACCTTCGGCACCGTTGACAAACTACTGATTGATTTCCCAACCGACCGCGACTTTAAACAGGCTGATCTCAGCCCCGAGAACCTGGATGACGCCATCCGTTCTGTTGAAAGTTAACCGCCACTGAGCCAACGAAGGAGTGTGAACCATGAAAAATTCAGACAGCAGAAATACGTGGAACTGTGGCGCGGACCTGGTCGTCGCCCAGCTTGAACAACAGGGCGTGAAACACGTCTTTGGCATCCCCGGCGCGAAGATTGACCGGGTATTCGACTCACTGGTCGATTCGTCCATCATCACCATTCCGGTACGCCACGAAGCGAACGCCGCCTTTATGGCCGGTGCGGTGGGCCGCCTGACCGGCAAAGCGGGCGTGGCGCTGGTCACTTCAGGCCCCGGCTGCTCTAACCTGATCACCGGCGTGGCGACTGCCACCTCAGAAGGTGACCCGCTGGTCGCCATCGGCGGTGCGGTAAAACGCGCCGACCACGTTAAGCAGGTGCACCAGACCATGGACACCGTGGCGATGTTCCGCCCGGTCACCAAGTTTGCAGCCGAAGTGACCTCGTCGTCTGCGCTGTCTGAAGTGCTGGCCAACGGTTTTCGCGCCGCTGAGTTTGGCCGCCCCGGCGCGTCATTCATCAGCCTGCCGATGGATATCATCAACGAACCGGCCCAGGGCCGTTTACTCAGCTCACAGCCGCCAACACTCGGCAGCGCGCCACAGGACGCCATCCGTCAGGTTGCGGCCTGCCTGCAAAAAGCCAAAAATCCGGTGCTGCTGCTCGGCCTGATGGCCAGCCAGCCACGCAACGCCGCAGCTATCCGTCGGTTACTCAACAAAAGCGATCTGCCAGTGACCAGTACTTATCAGGCGGCAGGCGTTATCGATCAGGCGCACTTCCATCGCTTTGCGGGCCGCGTCGGCCTGTTCAACAATCAGGCTGGTGACCGCCTGCTGCGCAATGCCGACTTAGTGATCACCGTCGGTTACAGCCCGGTGGAGTATGAACCCGCACAGTGGAGCAACGGCCACGCCGAGCTGGTGCACATCGACGTGGTGCCCGCCGAGACCGACAGCGATTACTCGCCTGATGTGGAACTGGTGGGTGACATCGCCGATACGCTGGACCTGCTGACCGAACAGGTGCATCAATATTTTGATCTCAGCCCGGCGACGCTTTCGATCCTCGACGATCGCCGCCAGCAGCGCGAACTGCTGGCGCAAAAAGGCCGCAGCCTGAGCCAGTTTGCTATTCACCCGCTGCGCCTGGTGCGCGCCATGCAGGACATCGTCAACAGCGACGTGACGCTGTGCGTGGACATGGGGAGTTTTCACATCTGGATCGCCCGCTATCTTTACAGCTTCCGTGCGCGTCAGGTGCTGATCTCCAACGGCCAACAGACCATGGGCGTCGCACTGCCGTGGGCGATTGGCGCCGCGCTGGTTGAACCCGGCCGCAAAGTGGTGTCCGTCTCCGGCGACGGCGGCTTTATGCAGTCCAGCATGGAGCTGGAAACCGCGGTACGTCTGGGCGTCAACCTGCTGCACATCATCTGGGTGGATGACTGCTACAACATGGTGGCGATTCAGGAACAGAAGAAATACCAGCGCACCTCCGGCGTTAAATTCGGCCCGATAGACTTCAAAGCCTACGCCGAATCCTTCGGTGCCAAAGGCTTCGCCGTCACCTCATCCGAGACCCTCGAAAGCACCCTGCGCGCCGCCATGGACGTACAAGGCCCGGCAGTGGTCGCGGTCCCGGTCGATTACAGCGATAACGTGTTATTGATGGGGCAGTTGAATATGGGGGAGATGTTTTAGGGTTGGGGAATAATTAGGGTTCTGTCGCATTAAGACGGCGTCAGGTAACATGCTGTTTTTTTTTATGATGTTGCCTGCTCATGCCTCTGATACGTAAAGCTTTCAAACGCCTGCATTACCCTATTGATGTTATTGCTCAATGCGTTCGCTGGTATCTGGCGTATTCACTCAGCTTGCGCAATCTAGAAGAAATGATGGCCGAGCGCGGCATTATTGTTGACCATTCGACGCTTCACCGCTGGGTTATCCGTCTGGTGCCGCTGCTGGATAAGGCGTTTCGTCGGCATAAGCGCACCGTGGGTCGGCGGTGGCGCATGGACGAAACCTACATAAAAATCAAAGGCCGGTGGAAATATCTGTACCGCGCGGTAGATACGGCAGGTCAAACCATCGACTTCCTGCTGACCGCCAAACGGGACGCCGCCGCTGCGTTGCGTTTCTTTCGCAAGGCCATTCGTTATCATGGCGAACCCGAGGTGGTGACTATCGATAAAAGTGGTGCCAACACGGCGGCGCTGTCCACGCTCAACGCTGACAAACCAGAAGAAGACATCATCACTGTCAGGCAGAGCAAATACCTGAACAACCTGATTGAGCAGGACCATCGGAATATCAAACGGCGAATACGGCCGATGCTGGGGTTTAAGTCGTTCCGTCGGGCACAAGCAATTCTGGCCGGTATTGAACTGATTCATATGATACGTAAAGGGCAATATCAGCATTCCGCCGGCGCGCATTTATCCCCGGCGGAACAATTTTATTTGTTGGTTGCCTAAAATATCGGCAGCGCAACTTTTACTGACTCCGCTCCGTTAATGCGACAGAACCGCTTGCAGGAACCGTCTGACAGACGATCTGATTATCAAATTGAATAGTCACGTATGTAGCAATCGCGAAAGAAACTAAATTCACGTCAAAAATGCTTATTTGTATTAAATCCAACTCCTTGTTAATGCTATCAAAAAATACACTAGATTAAGAAAACCCCTAATCAATAGTATCTATGAATGATTAAAGGCAAATTAATAGACCAAAGCAATTTTACAGCATTCTGTTTAAACCTGTAACGTGTTGACATATTTGTTAAGGCTCTGATCATATTCGACATGCTTTGAAGCCGTTTACGGTCCTTCTCCTCAGCATAACGACACCATTGGCTGAACTCGCTTTCGCCACACTGGTTCATGTTCAGCTTCACGCCTGTGCCCCTCGCATAAACGTAAACACAAATAGCTTAAGGATGAGTCTCATCTCACCCGCGGTCAGCTTTTTGCCGCTTTCTTTGCACAATGTGTCTCTGATTCTCAGCGTATTGGTTGCTGTAAACCAGGGGCGGTAGCGTGGAAAAAACCCGTAAATTCCTGGAATACAACAGATGGCACGCAGTGGTTTTGAAGTACAAAAAGCCGCAGTTAAGGCTTTATTTTTAAGAGAAATTAAAACCCGTTTTGGAAAATTCCGCCTCGGGTACCTGTGGGCTGCGCTCGAGCCCTTAGCTCACATGCTGATTTTGCTGACGATTTTCGGTTTCATCATGCACCGCACCATGCCGGATATCTCATTTCCGGTCTTTTTGATCAATGGAATCGTTCCCTACTTCGTTTTTAGCAACATAAGTAACCGGTCGATTGGCGCCATTGAAGCCAATCAGGGGCTGTTCAACTACCGGCCGGTCAAACCCATCGACACCATTATTGCCCGCGCCATTTTAGAAGCGCTGATTTATGCGTTGGTCTATGTGCTGCTGATGGCGATAGTTGGGCTGGCGGGGGAAGAGTTTGAAGTAGTGAAACTGGTCTCGCTGGTACTGGTCTGGGTGCTGTTGGTTATCTTCTCATTCGGGGTGGGACTGATCTTTATGGTGGTAGGTAAAACCTTCCCGGAGACTGAGAGGTTCCTGCCTATCCTGTTGAAACCGTTGTACTTTATCTCCTGCATTATGTTTTCGCTGCACACGATCCCGAAAGAATACTGGCCGTATCTGTTATGGAACCCGATTGTGCACGTTGTGGAGTTAAGCCGCGCAGCCGTCGTCCCCGGCTATAGCAGTGACGGAGTCAGTCTGGCTTATCTGGCACTTTGCGCACTGGCGACCTTGTTTGCTGGGCTGGCGCTCTATCGTAACCGTGAAGAGGCGATGCTGACCTCATGATCAGAATTGAAAACCTCACCAAGTCCTATCGCACGCCGGCCGGTCGCCACTATGTCTTTAAAGATCTGCACGTTGAGCTTCCTTCCAATAAAAGCGTGGCGCTGATTGGCCGTAACGGCGCGGGTAAATCTACCCTGCTGCGGGTGATTGGCGGGATTGACCGCCCGGACAGCGGAAAAATTATTACCGATAAAACCCTCTCCTGGCCGGTCGGTCTGGCGGGTGGTTTTCAGGGCAGCCTGACCGGACGCGAGAACGTTAAATTCGTCGCCCGCCTGTATGCGACTCACGCCGAACTGCGGGAAAAAGTCGCTTTCGTCGAAGAATTTGCCGAACTGGGTAAATACTTCGATATGCCCATCAAGACCTATTCATCCGGCATGAAATCCCGCCTCGGCTTTGGCCTGAGCATGGCGTTTAAGTTCGACTACTACTTAGTCGATGAAGTCACCGCCGTCGGCGATGCAAAGTTTAAGCAAAAGTGCGCCGACCTGTTCAAAGCCCGCCACGAAGAGGCCAGTTTCTTGATGGTGTCGCACAGCCTGGGCTCGCTGAAAGAGTTCTGCGATGTGGCGCTGTTTATAGGGCGCGATAATCAGGTGAAGTATTTTGAATCGGTGGATGAGGCAATTGCCACTTATAAAATTGATGAAAATATATAAATACAGAGGAAATACAAATGCGCACGGTAATTACTTTCGGTACTTTTGATGTTTTACATATTGGCCATATCAACATATTGCAACGTGCTAAAAAACACGGTGACCGCTTAGTTGTTGGTGTTTCCTCCGATGCTCTCAACTTTTCTAAAAAAAGCAGGAATCCAGTTTATTCAGAACTGGAAAGAACAAGTATTATCGCAGCACTTAATTGTGTTGATGACGTTTTCGTCGAAGAGTCCCTTGAGCTAAAAGGTGAATACATCCAAAAATACAATGCTGATGTTTTAATAATGGGTGATGATTGGGCTGGACGATTTGATATGTTTAAAGAACTGTGTGAAGTGCTCTACCTTCCACGAACGGAAGGAATTTCCACAACACAATTAATAGAAGAAATTAAAGCTTATGGAGAAAATGTCATAAACAGTTCATTAATTAACACTAATCCAGTCTGACACGATTTTTTGGCAGGGTTAACAGAGCACACCTGGCTAGTAAATCAGGTTTTCAAACGTTACAACTAGCTAATCTTTTGAGCATGAGGTTTTTTTGTCAGCAATAAATTTAGCGTTCAAAAAGGCCTATCGAGAATGTAGGTTTTTGGGAAAAATAACGCCATTAAATATTTTTTATGCCTTAACTTTTGATTTTTTTAAATCAAGAGGCAAGACTAACATAATGCATAAATTTTTAGGTTGGAAAAAGTCAGATAAAAACCCTCTGCTAAAATATTATGATGCGCACTTAAGTTTTTTATTTGGAGACTATCAAAAAACAATATCGATTTTAAAAAAACTCACCAGACTATATCCTCAGCATGCTGACATGGCGTTCCTGCTCAGTGAAACTTATAGATTAGAAGATAAAAAAGAGTTAGCGAGGGATATTTTAGAAGGAACTCTTGAACACTCGCACAGGCTAAAAACATGGCTATTACTTGCGAACTTAACAGTCAACAATGAAGATCATCAAAGATTAAAATCACTATGGTTGCTTTACAAAAAGAAAGGAAAAATCCCAGCGCACCATTACGAGCTTGATAGCTATATTTCAACTTCGGCCATGCGTTCAAAAAACTACGGTGAAGCAATAGAGTTGTGGAAAGACTTCATTCAGAAAACTATAAATAAAGAAGCTATCTTCCCTTCCAATGGTAGCAAAAGAAAATTTTCCTCTGGTAGTGCATCAAAAGCTTTAATTGATTTAAAGAACGTATTTAAAAATGCAGGAATAGAGTTTTTTCTCGTCAGTGGAACATTACTGGGGTGTATACGGGAGGGAAAACTTCTAGGCCATGACAAAGATATTGATGTTGGTGTTTGGAGTGACGTCCGCACTGAAGACATTTTTAATCAGGTTAAAAAGTCTGGGCTGTTTTACATCCAGGCTACCCGCTCATCGTTAGCTCTTCGAATCAAACATGTAAATGGAACTGCAATAGATATATTTCTCCATTTTAGAGAAAATGACAATTACTGGCATGGTGGTTCAAAATTAAAATGGAATAACACACCATTCTCATTGGATACATACGAATTTTTGAACGATGAGTATTTAATTCCTGCTGATTATGACTTGTATCTAACAGAGAATTATGGTGACTGGAGAACTGAAAAACCTGATTTTGACTCAGCCTTTGACACGCCAAATGCAAGTTTATTGAGTAATCCAGAATTAGTTGTACATACATACAAAAAATTAGCCAGATCTATACATTTAGACGAAAGCCAAAAAATAAATTTAAACATAAATATCCTTAAAAACCTTGGCGAAGAAAATATATTTTTAAAATAATCAGACTATTGGATTAATAAATGTTGAAATACTTATCTTACGGAAAATCACAATATTTTTTGAATAAAAAAGATTGGGTTAAAGCAACCTTACACTTAGAAAAAGCTATAGCAGGTAATGAGAATTGCTTTCCTAAATGGCATTATCAGTTAGGTTTCCTCTACAGTAAACTTAGAAAATGGGAACTTGCTGAAAAACAATTAAAAATCGCAACATCGAAAGAAACGAACAATCAACGTTGGAATTATCGACGAGCCATTGCATTAGATAATACGCAAAGAAAAGCTGAAGCAGAAGATCTAATAAACTCTGTATTCCTCTTAAACGGTAGCAATCCCCAGAAACATTATAAGTCTGGTGTTTTATTGTTGGGTTTTTCAAGAGCAATAGCTGCGGAGAATGCTTTTAGAAAAGCGGCAGAACTTGATGGTAATAAATTTGAATATTACTCTAAACTTGCTGAGTCTTTAAATAAACAAAGAAAGTGGTGGCAGGAAGTTGAAGCCTTAGAACAAGCAACCAAGATTAATGATAAGAATTCAGAACTCTTTTTTAGATTAGGTGCAGCTTGTCTAAAAATGAATGACTTTACGGCTGCTGAGATAGCATTCAAAACCGCTACCCAATTAGGTTATAATAATACTGAATCTCTTTATAATTTAGGTTATTGCTTAGAGAAAAATGGTAAATTTGATGAAGCTGATGAAGTTTACAAAAAAGCAGTAGCACTTTCCAAAAATGCTGATGTAAAAAAATATGGTGTTGCTGCCCTTCATAAAAATAAAGGCTTATGGCCAGAGACAGCCAACGAACTAGAAAAATACGTTAAAAACAACAGGAAAAATGCGGACTTAATATATAACCTGGGCATGGCGTATGACCGAAGTTATCAGTGGAAAAAGGCAGAGTCAAATTACAAAAGTGCACTAAAAATTAAAGCTGGAAATCCTAATTGGAATTTCAGACTTGGGTTTGTCCTAGAAAGACAAGGGAAGTTCAAAGATGCTGCAAAATATTACGAAATAGCTTCTCGAGCGAATATAAAGCACAATTCACACGTATTCTATCGACTAGGATATGTGTTATACAAAATTGGTCAACTTGAAAAATCTTGTTTGTCTTTTTTAATGATGAGAACAGACCGCACCTTTATAAATAAATCTTTTTCGCATAAATTATTTTCAACCAACCCATGGACTGCTGATGAATATCATCAGAGAGCTATAGAACTAGAGCAATCCGGTGATTTTGTAAAATCAAATGATTTATTTAAAAAATCATCAGATAGAAAAAACACTTATAACTCTGAGTGGTATTTTAGGCTCGGTTATACATATTTTAAAAACAAAAAATTTAACGAAGCCTGTAAAGCGTTTGTCGAAACAAGAATTTTCTCTAAAGCATATGGTGTCCCCCTTGACGAATATGAATCAAAAGAGCAACTCAAATTTTCAGCCAGTTATTTAGAGTATTATGAACGACTAGAAATAAAAGAAGATTATATTCTATTAGAAAGTTTTCATGGTGCATCTGCCAGCTGTAACCCATATGCTATATATTCAAATTTGATCAAGCGAACTGAATTCAAAAACTTCAAATTTGTATGGGTAATACAAAACGGAATTAAAACCCCAAGCAATATCTTAAGAAAAAGAAAAGTCATCGTTGTCAGCAGAAACTCAGATGCTTACTTAAGATATTTAGCCAGTGCTAAATATTTAATTAACAATGTATCATTCCCAAACTTCTTTTTACGTAAAGAAGGTCAGAAATATCTTAATACTTGGCATGGGACTCCAATGAAATACTTAGGAAAAGATATCAAGGATAGTTATCTTTCACATGCGAATGTTGCAAGAAATCTTCTTCAAGCGACTCATATAATAAGCCAAAACAGCTATACAAATAATATCTTACTTGAAAGATACGATGTTTTAGGTTTATCGGAAGCAATTGTAGCTGAAACGGGTTATCCTCGAACAGATATTACATTAAATGCTACCAAAGAAGAGTTATTAGCAATTAAGAAACGACTCAATATATCTCCTCAGGAAAAAATTGTTTTGTATGCACCGACATGGAGAGGGGTTCATGGTAAAGCAAAATTCGATACTACTCGTTTACTAGATGACCTTAAAGCTATGTCCCATAGTGGATATAAGATAGTTTTCCGCGGGCACCACATGATGGAAAATTTAATTGCTAATACCAAAATACCTGCAATTGTAGCTCCCGGGGATATCGACACTAATTTTTTAATATCTGTAGCTGATTTATTAATTACAGACTATTCAAGTATCGCATTTGATTATTTAGCCCTGAGACGACCTATATTATTCTATACTTATGATATTGAAGACTATAAAGCTGAGCGAGGTTTATACATTCCGCCTGAAGATTTCCCCGGCAAGATCTGTCATGAGCAAACTGAGCTTTCTGGGGCTATTGTTTCCGCAATGGAAGCTGGATTTGATCGAAAACATCTTGAAAAAATTGATTATTTTGTTCCTCTTGATGATGGAAATTCTTCATCAAGAGTAATTGACATGTTCTTTTTCGAACAAATGTATAATGTCAATATTTCAAGTGCTTTCACGAAAAAGAACATACTCATTTATGCTGGTCCATTTATGCCGAATGGTATTACAACATCAGCCATAAATCTTCTGCACGCAATAAATTATGAAGAATACAATGTTTTTCTAGCCGTTGATATTTCTGCGCTAAATGGTCATAATGAACGTTTAGATATGATTAAAAAAATACCTAAACAAGTCAGGATAATAGGGCATAGTGGTGCCATTTATTCAACACCAGAGGAAAAATGGGTATCAGGTAAATTTGATACTTATAAATATTTCTCTTCTGATGAAATGAAAAAAACCTATTTAAAATGCTATCAACGTGATTTTTATCGTACTTTCGGTAGAAAAGAAATTGATGCCATAATTAACTTCGAAGGCTACAATAAAAAATGGGTGTCATTATTTGCATCTATTGCTTTTAGAGCAAATAAAAGCATTATATATCAGCATAATGACATGTGCTCGGAGTTCAAATTACGTTTTCCTTATCTTGAATGTAATTTCAATTTATATAATGATTATCATTCTATAATTTCAGTTTCATCGGATACTAGAGATTTAAACTGTAATAATATGAGTGATACCTACAATATTCCGTCAGAAAAATTTACTTTTTCGGATAACTTACAAAATCCAGATAGTGTTACTCTGTTATCACGTGAAGATATTGATGATTCTATCTTCGATAATGGGAGGCATACTTTCGTTACCCTCGGACGTTTATCTCCAGAAAAAGATCATGAGAAACTGATCAGAGCATTTAAAATAGTGCATGAATTCAACTCTAATTCACAGTTGATAATATTAGGTGATGGTCCATTAAAGTCTCATTTAACTGTTCTTACCAACCAATTGAAACTGAGTGATTCAGTTATACTGCTTGGTAGGAAAGACAATCCTTTCCCATATCTTAAAAAGTCTGATTGCTTTGTTTTATCTTCTAATCATGAGGGGCAACCAATGGTTCTTTTTGAAGCGTTAATTCTTGAAAAACCAATAGTAGCAACAGATATTGTTGGTAACAGAGGCATATTGGGAAATGATTATGGCATGCTTGTTAACAACAGTATCGAAGGTTTGGCCGATGGCATGAAAAAAAGCATGAGACAAGAATTAGTCACCGATAACTTTGACATAATGACATATCAAAATAATGCTATGAATATGTTTTATGATCACATCAACTAATTTTTGAGGCTGTAAATGTCTTCTTTCGTTTTAAATATAAATGCTGATATTAGCAATGAAGAACTTGATGAAATTCTTGCAAGTGGTTTGTATAGATACATTCACATTGACCACTCGAGCTTATCTGTAAACCAAGAAAATATCATCAATCTCGCACGAAAAAATACCGACATCAAGCAAAAACTTGTTTCACTGACAAATCATAATTTCTTCACTTACGTTCTGAGAGAGGGAGTATCTTCTTTTGTCAATATATGTGAATTACATAAACTATGGATTCCTTTAAAAGAAAAAAAATATAGCATTTCCGACAAAGGCATTGTTTATGAATATGTTAACTCAGAGCATGATATCGATAAAAAATTACTCGTAATATTCTCTCAAATACCACTAGACCCACACTCATCAAGTCTTAATAGGTATTTTAGTCGTAGTTTTTCCACATTAGAAAAATATGTTGGGAAAAATGTATCTATTTTAAGAATAGCCGACATCGGTGGAATTACAGGTGCGTTTTATTTAAACACCATAGGTCTGCCTAACAATGAAAATAACATCCAATCATTGATTCAAAAAATCGCATCTGATAATAATATTGATGTGCGAAATATTGTCCTTTACGGTGCTTCTAAAGGAGGCACTGCTGCAATGTATCACGGTTTATCTTGTAAGTTCAAAGTGGTAGCTGTTGATCCTATTTTTGATGACGAGTTTTATCTTTTTGAGCACAATGATCTCCATATGATAGATGGAATTTTTCCAGATACTAAAAAAAATAAGTTTAATATGCTTTTGTGCGATAAAATAGATGATTTACCTGACATTAAAGTAATAACGTCTAAAAATTCCGAACAATTCCATTACATAGAAAGTTTTTTGAGGCCAATAATACCGTTCATAACGCTTCTAAATTGCGTAAACCCTATGATCACAAAACATCCTGATGTTGGACCATATACTATCCATGCAACGACTGCATTAATTAATGCTAGCCTTATTAACTTACCTATTACGCCAAACTATCAGGTATTCTTGTAACAGGCATGAGATAGTTTAGTCCTGGATGTTATTATTTGCCGGACGAATAAGTAAAAACTAAATGTCCGGCAATTCTCCTTTTGTGAGGAAAAATAAATGAATAAAGCGTCCAATTTTTTGAAACTCGCCTCATGTTTTTGTTCATTACTCCCTTTTTTGGCCAACGCTAATAGCATTCAATCCGGCCCAGATTCTAATAATATATTTAACAATAAAAATTTATATCTCAAAATTCCATTATTATTCAAAGATTACAACTACCTCCTGACTAGTGAACCGGCTGCTGAATATATCTATCCTGGCTCGTTTTATATTTCCAATAATGGTAAAATTTACATACAGTATATTTTCGATCCTAAAACCACTAATAATGTAATCGTGGTTTATTCACCTAAAGGTATTTATGAGGGATACTACCTAATTTCAAATGGTGGTCCCGGTGTTGCAGGTGAAGGCCTAGTAGTTGCAAAGAATAAAGACAATGAGATGACAGTCTACGCTGGTTCGACAAATGGTGTTTTGAAATCCTATAGTTTAACGCATGCAAAATATGGCGATTTATTGAAAATGAATCAAAGCTATGCCATAGGTTTGTACAATCAATTTACTTTCCATAATCAAAAATGGTTAATCGAATCAATTAATCGCTCAAATGACGTAATGTCGCGCACTAATTTAGTATACTTAGATTCAGATTTTAATCCGTTAAACAAGATTAGGCTTGAACTTCAAGATTCTGGGTATATAACTGATAAAACCACACGCTACGCTAAACAATATAATAAAAGGCAGGGGTTAGGGCTTTGCGGTGATTACTTAGTTGCTGGATATGGTGCTTACTATTCTAAAGTTGTGCAAGACACGACTAACACATATCAAGGGATCAAATTATTTGATGCTAACGGAAAAAAATTATCACAGTTTATGTATAACCCCAAAAAATTGATTTCACTATTTTCTAGCATGGGATTAAAAGCAACAAGAGTTGAAAATGAAGGTGTTGCATGTTCTAGAGATGGGAGAAATGTATTTAGCATCTTCATTTACAGTGATAGAAAGCATCCATCTATTGCTGAACATGAAGGTATAGCAATTTTCAAATCCTCCATGCTAGATCTAACAAATAAACCTAACTAATACTGATCTCCTCCCTGAAAACAGTGCCAGCCTAAACTAAAGTATCCGGTCTTTCTTTCATCTCACTGAGAGGCATATCAACCATGAAAAAGACCCGTTAT
>Ga0209855_1000348_pt1 | contig 12031 bp, 8 predicted proteins | sample OrgsoiDNA_201063_FD_185811 | JGI IMG/M metagenome (GOLD analysis project Ga0209855, IMG submission 185811) | Permafrost soil microbial communities from the Arctic, to analyse light accelerated degradation of dissolved organic matter (DOM) -... | ecosystem: Environmental > Terrestrial > Soil >...
CCCAATCCAACTGCAAAGCGGGCGTCCATTGGCCCAGCAGGTTCGGGTAATCGTCGACGCCCGCCTCATCCGGCTCGGGCTCCAGAGGCCTTGCGGAAATATGGCCGGAAGCCACGCCCATGGCCAGTGCGTGCTCCGCGGCCGCGCGCAAAAAATGCTCGACGCGAGGGAAGGGCCCAAAAGTTTCGCCATAAAATGGGTCTGTGGGCGCCGCCCCCAGCTTAAAGACGGAGGCTTTCACGTAAAAACCCAGGAAGCCGGCGCCCGGGCCCAAGGCGCCATCCGGGTCGCCCTCGATCGGCTCAAGCTCCGAGAGGTCAAACACCGGGGACAGAACCACCTGGACGCCGCTGGCGATGTTGGAGGCGAGATCAAAAATCGTTTGCGGGGCGTGGGCGCTGTTCACGCCGCCCGAGAGGGGCGCTTCGGCTCCATCGCGATTGAGGGCGTCGTCCGCGAAAGCCACAAAATCAGAAAATTGATCCAATTCGTCAAAGTGCGCGAACACATTGAACGCAGAGCCCGGGAAAAAGGCTTCGCGCACGGTGATTGTGGCCGGGATCGATTTGTGCTCAGGGGTCGAGAAGGCGACGCCGAAAGAGACAGCGGCCGCCTCTTCGTTCTCGTCGACCTTGGCGTCCGCTATTGACTGCAAGCTGGACAAGGCCTCGTTGGCGTCTTGGCCCGGCAGCAGTCGCACAGACCCCCGAAGCAGCATCGGGCGCGATTCGCCCTCCATGTGCAACCCGTCGATCAAGGGAATGCCTGTCGGCGTCGTCGTTTGCGGAGCTGGTTTTTGGCTCGCTCCGTGATACAAGCGCAAGGCGGCGCGCGCCGCGAATTCCCCGACCAATTCATGGCCCACGGGGGGCGCGTCCGGATTCTCCGCCAGTTGAGCCAGAAAATCCTCGCTCATGGCCATGTCGCCGGCTCTTTGCGCGGCCTTTTCGAGGGCCCATTCATTTCCGTCATGAATCGCGGGCCAAAATCCCTTGATGTCGCGCCCATTCCGGAGCAAATACGATTCGCGCTCAATGGGCTCTCGCATCGCGGACAAGGGCGCCACGCCCGCTTCGGTTTCCAGGTCATAAAAGCGCGGGTCCACCAGGGCGTTCCCCGGCGCCCCCGTGACCGCTCGCGAAATGAGATCTTCAAGCGCGGGAGCTCCGTCCATGCCCACCAAGGGCGCGTTGCCCGGAGCGGCCAGGTCCACAAACAAGGAGAATTGAAGCCGTTGCTCGCCGGCTTCTTCGGACGCGGTCAGATCGGGTTGCGCCCACGGCCTGCAATTCAAAAACAAATCCCAGAAAATCCCAAGGCCGTCTTTCAACTCGCTGTTTGAAGAGGCGCGGGCGGCTTCCGCCAAACCGTCAAACCAATCGCTGTCGCTTTCAAGGAAAGGGCGCTCGGACAATCGATACGCGGTGTCGAAGGCGTTGTGGAAGGCGGCGTCTTCGCTCGCCTCAAGCTCGCCGAGCCTTGGGTGCAGGCGAGCCATGCGCGTCAAGGCGCTTTTCATGCTCAGCAAGGCTTGCGCGGTTCCGGGAGCGGCCTTGCGTCCGGCGTTGCGGCCTGCGCGGCCTCGGGGCTTGTTCTTCTTGGTTCGTGTGGCGGATTTGGGCATGGCGAAAGTGCGACTGCTGTGAAAGGGTGGGAGTCAGGAGCCGGGGCCGCGCTCTCGCGCCAGCATTGGCTCACTCAAAAAAAACAAATGAAACATCAAAAAAACAATAGGGCTTGCGATAAAAAAACGAGGCCAGCGAGTCAGCGCGACACTCCAAAACAACAGTCGATTTTCACAAAAAAGAAGCCATGGATCTCGCGAAAACGCTAGCGCCGCCGGCAAGCGGCTAAAATCACAAAAGAAGAGGGATCGATAAGAGAGTGAGAACGGTGAGGCCAGAGACACAAAACAAAAAACAAAAATCATCGCGCAGATTCTCGAACAGAGCGCAAGCCACGGGGCGGAGAAAAAGAAACGAATAAGAAAAAACCAAGCCGCCCCACTGACGGCCTTTGCGGTGCCGGGCCGTGTCCGGCGGGGCGATCCAAAAACCTCAATGCCCCGAGATTGCCACAAAAAAAACGACCGCTGCAACTATTTTTTAATTTTTTGTCACATTTGCGCAAAAGCTCGCCTCTTGCGACATTTTTTCCGAGCGTTTGCCCCCTGTGCTAAAATAAACGTGACGCCGCGTTTTCTGCGCGCAAACAAGCGAGCCGGCAATTCCGCGGCAGGCTCGCGCATCGCTCCATCGGGGCGAGCTCGCCGTTGCCCTTGATCGAGAAAAAACATGAATTTGCCCACGCCGGACGCCCCAAAGCCCAACGCTGAGCGCTTCGGCGAAAAAACACTCGCCGCTTTGCCCGCGGGCTTTGTCGCGGCGCTGGCGTTGTTTCCGGCGGCTTGGGCCGAATTCACGGTCGCCGCGGCGCGGGAGGGCAATTGGGAGCTTCTGCGCGAAGCGATCAAGGCGGGCCGCCAAATCAAGGATCGAGAGTCGTTCTCAACGATTGTCGCGTCCGCGCTGCCCATCTTGGCCAACACGGGCCGCCTGGAGGACGTCCGCTTGGTGAGCGAGATGTTGGGCTCCCTTCCGCCAGGAGTGGCGCCCGGCGGCGATTTGCCGCCGCTGAGCGCGCAAGAGACGCAAGCGTGGTCCATGGCCGCGAATCTCGCGGCGCACGACAGCCGCCACTGGAAGGAGAACGCGCAAGAAACCTTTGCGGCGCTGTTTGGCGGAGAAGCGGGGCTGAGGACCGCTGGCCGTTGGGACAAGCAGCCCCTGAGGGCCATCAGCCTGTCTGAACATTTGGTGTGGGGCGGTTGCGCCGACATCGCGCTGTTGCGGGCGTGGGGCGCGGGAGACAAAGAGAAGCGGGGCGTTTTGGTCGCTTTCGCGCCCGAAAAAACAAATGGCGTCATCGGCGCGCAAAACATGACGCCCGATCGCAATTTGGAGCGGTTGGCCCCCGAAACGATTGAGTGGGCTTGGGAGGACGCAAGCCGCAACTCTTGGTGCGATCGGAAAACGGTGGAAGGCGTGTTGAGCTCGGGCGTCATGACCGCGAGCCCCGCCATTCAAACGTTGGTGGCGGCGACGCTGGAGAAAGGCCTGTCCGGGTGGATGCCGCAAGAAGAAGGCGCTGCGCTCGCCGTGACGGAGGCCTTCGCCCATGGCGCGTTGAAGTTCGCGAAAAATGTCGCCGAAACGCATGGAGAGGACGGAGCTCAAGCCTGGGAAGCCTGGATTGGCCTGGCCGAGCGGTGGGCCGGCGCTGAGCGTTTCCTGGAAATGGCGATGGAGCCCTGGAGCGCGTGGGCCTTGCCGTGGGGGCTGAGCGAAATCGCGTTGACGAACGCCTGCAAAACCATTGCGTTCAGCCCCGAGGACGGCAGCTTCATGTCGCTTGCGGTCGCCTGCGACGCCCTGGGGCGCCGAGGGTGGGCCAGCGAGGCCCTTGCCAAAAGAGGCTTGCGCGTGAGCGCGCGGCACGCCGAGTGGGCGAAATGCATGTGGGAGTCAGCGCGCGGCCTGAGCCCCGCGGAAATTGTGGCGCCGCTTGGCCGCGCGCCTGGGCAGAAAACCCAAAGGGGGCAGCTCGTGGAAGACGTGCTCGCTCGCAGCCTGGCGGCGTATGAGGCGCTCTCGCTCTCCGTCGCCGTCAAGGGCGGAGAGAGAAGCGGCATTGGCCGCCGGCCGCCGCGATCGCTGTGACCGTCGACATGGCCGCCGTTGATTGAGCGACGGGCTGTCGCGAGAAGGCGCCAAAAACAAACAAAAACCCGCTTTTGGGCGGGTTGCTTTCGAGGGGGTTGCCGCCGGGCAAACGCCGCGTGGCCGTCAAAGGCGCAGGGCCTTGCGCGGGGGGGCTTTGGCCTCAATGTCCGGAGCCGCCTCAGCGCGCGGGGCGCCAACGGTCTCGTCAGCCACGCCTGGCTGGGCCGCGGCGCGCGCCCCCGCAGATTGCGCTCGGGTTGGGCCTGGGCTTTTGCGGGGCAAGGGGCGGATGGGGCGGCTTTCTGCTTCGCGCAGGGTGGCTTTGATTTCGCGCGCCTCAAATTGAACGGCGGCGGCGCGCGCCAGATCAAGCACGCGTTCCGCGGAGACGCGCTCGTCGTGTTTGTTCTTGACGGCTTGCGCCAAATCCGCATGCGCGAGCATTTTCAAAATGAATTCGGCAGGAGACGCGTTGCGTCCCTTGGGAGCTCGCTCGACAGGGGAGCGCGCCCAAGAGAAAGGCAACGAGGGGCGCGCCAAGGGGTCGAAATTCGGGTGGCTCGCCACTTGTTGGCAGAACGCGAGATTCCACGAGGGGGCTTGCGCCGCGAAGGCTTCGCTGAGCGCCGCCGGGTGCCCGGAGCGCAACAGCCAACGGTCGAGGCTGCGGCGCATGAGAGGACCGGCGCGGCCGATGGCGGCGGCCGCCTCATACAGCGCGGTGGCGCCCCGATCGAGCGCCGCGAGTCCGGGGGCCCGGCTTGCGAAGCCAATGAGGCTCGCAGCCAGCGACAGAGAAAGCGTCGCGCTCACCAAGCCCACGCCCGCGGCGAGGGCTCCATAAAAGAAGGCGGCTCTTTTCGCGCGCCAAAAAAGAGGCGGCCGGGGCGCAAGGCGCGAGGGCTCGGCCGTGAGCGCGCGAGCCAATATTTGCCAGTGAGGCCCGCCTTGCGGCTCTTGCTTTAAAAAATCGACAGAGTCCGCGGATCGCTCCCAAACGGCGGGGATGGGCGCGGCGTCAAGCGGCGTTGCGTTTTTCTGGGCCATTTTAAAGCCAAAAGAAGAAGGGGAAAGCGATTCAGCGAGCAAAAAGGAGCGGGAGGCTGCGCGCGCCGTCGAATGCCTCCATTGTCTCAGAACGGAAGGCGGGCGTCAAAGAGAAAGAGCGCAAGCCTCAATGCCCGGCCAACTGGGGCTTTGTTTCGCGCAGGATCGCGCGCTTCGCGGGGGGCGGATTGAACATGACAAAAATGCAAGAGAACGCGAACGCGCGCCAATCGGGTGGAGGGCGGGTGGCCGAAAAAGCCGAAAAAAACGTAGCGGCCGAGGGACGGGAGGCGTATAAAAACGTATAAGCGGTTAAAAATCAGCCACTTCCGACGCGAAAAATTCACCGTTGGGCGGCTTTTGGAAGGATGGGCGGACAACTCGCGGTGAAAGCTTGCTGTCCGGGCGGGCCTTTGATAGAAAGAGCCGCCTTTGAATTTCGGCCCTTCGGCCCGCCCTTTTTTCGTTTGCCCTTTTTTTGGCCACGCCCGACCTATGGACATCATCAGCCTGCTTGAATTTGGCGTCAAAAACAACGCATCGGACGTGTACATCTCCGCAGGCATGCCGCCTTGCCTGCGGGTGAATGACGAGGTTCGCCGCGCCAACATCCCGCCCTTGTCGCCGGATGAGACCAAAAAGATGATTTACGACATCATGTCGGACGAGCACCGCAAGCGCTACGACGAGACGCATGACGTCGACTTCGCTTTTGAGCGCGAAGGGCTCGCCCGCTTCCGGGTCAACGCGTTCCAGCAAATGCACGGCGCGGGCGCGGTGTTCCGGACGATTCCAAGCAAGGTCTTGACCTTGGAGCAGTTGAAGTGCCCGCCGATTTTTCGGCGCATATCCGAACACAAAAAGGGCCTGGTCCTCGTCACGGGCCCCACGGGCTCGGGCAAGTCCACGACGCTCGCGGCAATGATCGATTACGTGAACGCAACGCGCTACGGGCACATCCTGACCATCGAAGACCCGATCGAATTCGTGCACCAGTCGCAGCGCTGCATCGTGAACCAACGCGAATGGGGCCGCGACACGAAGTCCTTCTCGGCCGCCCTCGACGCCGCGCTGCGCGAAAAGCCGGACGTGATTTTGGTGGGCGAAATGCGCGAGCTGGAAACCATTCGGCTCGCTTTGCGCGCGGCGGAGACCGGGCACTTGGTGTTCGGCACGCTGCACACGTCGTCGGCGGCCAAAACCATCGACCGCGTGATTGACGTGTTCCCCGCGGAAGAGCAATCGCAAGTTCGCTCGATGCTTTCGGGCTCCCTGCAAGCCGTGATCGCGCAAACCCTCTGCCGCACGGCCAACGGCAACGGCTTGGTGGCCGCGCATGAAATCATGATCGCCAACTCCGCCATCCGCAACTTGATTCGCCAAAACAAGGTCGCCCAGATGGAGCAAGTGATCGAGACCGGCAGCCAGGCCGGCATGAAGAAACTGCGCCAAGCCCTCAAAACGCTGGTTGAGGAAAAAGTCATCACCCAGCAAGAAATGGACGAGAAGCTCGGCGACATCGAGTTTTGAGCCTCAGGCGCCCGCGGCGAGGAGCTTGCCCTTGCGCCCAAGCCGCCCTCCGGGGCGGTTTGCCTTGGTCCAGAATCCAGGCCCTGAACGGCCCTTGTTCGCGACGCGCGCCAACAAAAAAACCTGCTTTTGCCTCCTTTTGGCCGCGCGGCGGTTGCGCCGGCCGCCAAAATGAATTAAATCATGCAGGGCGTTTGCCGCGAGCCTTGTTCGCTTTGTCGCCTTATTGTTTCGCCTTATTGTTCGGCCCTATCGCCACGCCCTTGAATTCACGCGAGCTCCGCTCGCCCGCACGGAGTCGCCATGTCAGAGTTGGAAGCCCAATCCGCCCAGCAAGAAAAAATGGAGCAGATAAAGAACTATTTGAGCCAACTTTTGGCGCAGATGAAGAACCTGGGAGCCTCCGATTTGTTCATCACCGCGGGGTTTCCGCCGGCCGCGAAAATTGACGGCAAAGTGGTTCGTTTGAGCGAAAAGAAGCTTGAGGTGGCGATGGTCAAAGCCATCGTGCACGCTTCAATGAACGACCGGCAACGCCGCGAGTTCGCCGACAAAAAAGAATGCAACTTCGCGATCGTGGATCCGATTTCGGGCCGCTTCCGGGTGAACGCCCTGACGCAAAAAACGTATCCCGCGATGGTGCTTCGCGTGATCACGACGAAAATCCCGACCTTTGAGGAGTTGGGCCTGCCCGACACGTTGCAAAAAGTTTCGCTCTCCAAGCGCGGCCTGGTGCTCTTCGTGGGCGCGACGGGCTCGGGCAAGTCGACGAGCCTGGCGGCGATGGTCGGGTATCGGAACCGCAACACGGCGGGCCACATCATCACGATCGAGGACCCGGTCGAGTTCGTCCACGAGCATGACCAGTGCATCGTGACCCAGCGCGAAGTCGGCGTCGACACCGACAGCTGGGAAATCGCCCTGGAAAACACGCTGCGCGAAGCCCCGGACGTCATCCTGGTGGGGGAAATCCGCAGCGCCGAAACCATGGAGCACGCCCTCAAATTCGCCGAGACCGGGCACTTGTGCATGGCCACGCTGCACGCGAACAGCGCCAACCAAGCCCTCGACCGAATTTTGAACTTCTTCCCGCCGACCAAGCGCAACCAAACCCTGATGGACTTGTCGCTGAACCTGCGCGCCCTGGTCTCGCAGCGCCTGGTGCCCAAGGAAAACAGCAGCGGCCGGGTCGCGGCCATTGAAATCCTGCTCAACAGCCCCTATGTGTCGGACCTGATCTTCAAGGGCGACGTGGGCGGGTTGAAACGCGCCATGCAGGAAGCCGAGCACGACGGCATGAAGACCTTCGACGACGCCTTGTTCGATCTTTACGAAGCGGGCCACATCGGGCACAAAGAAGCTCTCAAAAACGCCGACTCGGAAAACGAAGTGCGCCTCAAAATCAAGCTCAAGAGCGAGCGCGCGAAGCGCGAAGAGACGCTCCCGATGGACGCTTTCGCCGGCGTGGCGCTCTCGGAAGGCCGTGGCAAAAAGGACGAGTGACGGCTTCGCGAAGTTTATGCGGAGCGCCCGAGAATTTGCATCCCCCATTTCAAGCAGGAGATTCCATGAGTTTTGACGATGATGACGACCTGTCTCTGGACCCGGAAATGACGCTCGAAGAGCAGGAGCGGGCCGCCGCGCTCGCTCCGGAGCGCTGGCTCAGATCGATCAAGCGATATTCGACTCCATAGCTCCATTTTGGCGCAAGCAAGCATCTGTGATCATGCGCGCGATGGAAAAAATGGGACAGGATCGGGTTTCTTATTTGTTCTAGGCCGTTCGAATCAGCGATTTCGCGGAAAAAGGCCTCATCGAATCCGCCGGCGATTTGAGGCGAATGCGATTCAGCGAAGTTCGATTGCCTCAGAAAGAAGATTGAGGAGCTTCGCGCGAGATCGAAAAAGAGCCTTCTTGCGGAAGGCTCTTGTTTGACAGTGCGTTTTTTCGGCTACAATGGGCGCATGCGTCCTGAGGGATGCCCTCGTTGTTTTCTCTCTGCCAACCGAGTTCGTCCATGATCCGTCTTTGTTCATCTTTGGCCTTCGCGGCTCTTTTCTGCGCAGGATTCTTTTGCGCGACCGCCGCCATCGCGGCTTCGAGCCCGAACCCCGGGGAGAGGGCGCTCACGGATGAGTCCATCATTCGGATCAGCGCGCGCCCCGCTTATGTGTCCGTCCAGTGCGTGGAGTTTGCGATTCTGCCGCGCAAGGGAGAGACTTCGAAAGAAATGTGGAGCAAGGCCGTCAATGACTTGAAAATCGCCTCTTTGCCGTCAGGGGCTGGCCAGCGCGAAGCAGGGCCTTGGGTGGGCACGGTCGAGCGGCAATCAGCGAAAGACGCTTTGGCGCGGTTGTCCGCGTCGGGCCCCGCTCGCGTCTCGCTCAGCGAAAGCCAGACGCAGCGCTCGGGAGCGGTCATGCGTTTTTCCGGAGCCGGGCTCGCGGAAGGGCAATCCCTGGACGTGAGCGGCGCGCTGCGTGGCGTCCATGACCTGGCGTTGGGCTGGCGGTTCTTGCCTGGGAGCGCCAATTCGCGAATCGCCGCGACGCGGGGGTTTGCCACAATGACGTCGGGCCGAAGCTTTGTGATCGCCTATGCGCGCGACGGCGCGTTGCGCCTCATGGTGGTGTCGGCCACGCCATCGGCGTTTTCGTCAACGATCGCCGTGTGGTGATCCGTCTCGCGCATGCGGCTCTCCATTGAGCGCAACAGCAATCCGCGCAAGAACAATTGCGGAGGAAGTCGCGTGGCCAACAAAGAGGCGATCAACAAAACACGCGATCAACACAAAGAGCCGCCAGCGCGCGTTTTGCAGCTGCCCGACACGGACCAATCGACCCGGCCGCCCGAATAGCTGGGCCGCAAGACAAACGTCTCGGCGTTGAGGCCCGAAGCGGAGGCCGCCGTGGCCATGATGACGCCGCTTGCGTCATACGAGACGGTGGCCGCGTATTTGGTTGACGGCGCGCAGTTGCCGTCGGCCGAGTTCACGCAGGGAATGCGGACCACGGTGTTCGCGCCGCCAGGCGCGTAAGCCGCGATGACGGCGTTGGGGATCGCCACCCAGCACGTTTTCACCGTGCCATAATCCGGATCGCCAAATGTCCCATTGCCGCATGTCGCGCCGTTTGACATCAGTTGCTGAATATTGGTGGTCAGCGAGCCATAGAGCACCGAGTAGGCGCCCGTGAACGCGCATTGGCCATTTTCGCCAGCGCATTGGATCCACGTGGAGTTCGCGGGCGTGATTCCATTGCTGGGAATCGGCGTCGAGCTGCCCGTCGCCACGACAACAGAGGAGAGGGAGCTTCCATTGGACAAGTAAATCGCGTTGCCAGAAATGCAGTCGCCGGTGCCCGCGCAAGCGGCGATCGCCGTTCTTGTGGGCGCGGTGGCGAGCACCACTTCGGAGAACTTGGCCTTCGTCGAGTAGTTGTTGTAGGCCGGAACCGCAAGGGCCGCCAAAATGGCAATGATGGCCATGACAACCAGGAGTTCGACCAGGGTGAAGCCTGCGTCCGCGAAAACGTTTGGTGTGCGATTGAGCGCCGCAAAGGGGCGCGGGCGAGTCGGCATGGTCAAGCCTCGATTGAGCGGGGCTCGTGAGGGAGCGCGCAAGGTTGTTGTGTTGTGAGCGATGCAGTTTTTCAAAAAAACGGTTCATGCGCAATGCCGCTGAGCGGCATTCGGGGGCGATAAAAGGAAAACCGCATAAAAACCTCTGAATCTCGCCGTGCATGCCCGGACGCGCCCACTGCGGAAACGGAAAAGGCCACAAACGCGATCTTGGCCAACTTTCGGGCGCGGATAACAAACGAAAGTGCTTGGGTCCAAAATAAAATTGAGGCGCGCCACGAGTGAACCCGGCTCATCAGGCCGACCTGAGCGAAAAGAATTGCCACTTCTCCGACCTTGTGATAAATTGGTGGTTCTCGCTGTCTTTGATGGCAAAAGCTCGTCCTTCTTTGTTTCCGGAGTGGCCCCATGAACGCAATCTCGCGCAATTTGCGGCAAACGCCAGCCCATGTGGCCGGTGTTCGCTCGCGCGCGTCGCGAATGCGTCGGGGCGCTCCGCGGAGCCGAGGCTAAGAGCGGGAAACCCGACGACACCGCAGATTCGGTTTCGTTGGCCGCGCAGCCCTCCTTTTTGCGCGCGAAGTTTGGCCACGCCGTGATTAATGGCGCGAAAAAGCCGAGCTCTCGCTGCCCATAAACCTCCTTCCTGGCGGAAGCGCCCTTCGCGAAGCTGTTCTCGCCCCTCCGGGTAGCGTCGCGGCTTTGCCCTTCTTGTCGCCTGTTCGCATCCCATTTGATTTTGCGCGCGCAAAAAACGCCCCAAAAGCCCTTTGCCGCCCTCTTGCCAGGAGAACCGCCATGACGAATTCGACCCAGCTCTCGCCTCGCCCCTCGTTGGGCGCGCAGGCCCTTGAAGAACAACCCATCGGGGCTCTTTCCGCGATTCCGGAGCGCGATCGGCCGGCCAATCAGTTGGTGACAGCCGCGCTTCCATACGCCAACGGCTCCATTCATTTGGGGCATTTGGTGGAGTCAGCGCTGACGGACATCCATGTTCGCCGATTGAAGCAAAAAGCTCTCTCAACGGGCGCCGAAATTCGCTTTGTGTGCGCGGATGACCAGCACGGGAGCGCGATCACGTTGCGCGCAAAAAAGGAGGGCGTGGAGCCTGAGGCCCTGATCGCGCGGCTGCGAGAGGAGCATTTGCGCGACTTTGAGGGTTTCCGCATTGGCTTTGATCATTATCACGCGACGCACTCGGACGAAAACCGCCGCCTTTGCGAATGGGTGTATGGCCGCTTGAAGGACTCGGGGCTCATCCGAAAGTCCGCCGTGCGCCAGTTGTTTGACGCCCAGGAGGGCGTGTTCCTCGCCGATCGCTTGGTCAAAGGCGGTTGTCCCGCATGCCGCGCTCCTGGCCAAAACGGCGACAACTGCGAGAGATGCGGAGCGACGTATCGGGCGTTGGAGTTGATTGACCCTGTGAGCCAGATTTCGGGGGGCACGCCCGAGGTCCGCGACAGCGAGCATGTCTTTTTCAGGCTTTCGGATGAGCGCGTGCAGGGGTTTTGCCGCGAATGGGCGTCCGAGCCCGGCCGGCTTGCTCCAGATGCCTTGAACAAGATCTCCGAGTGGTTGCATGAGCCTTTGCGCGACTGGGACATTTCGCGCGACGGGCCTTATTTTGGCTTTGAAATCCCCGGGGAGCCCGGCAAGTATTTTTATGTTTGGCTGGACGCGCCCTTGGGCTACCTGGCCGCGGCATTTGCTTTTTTCGAGAAGGAAGGCCGCTCGGGAGAATGGGCCAACCTGACTCGCGCGGACATTGCGGGCCAAGGCGCGAGCCTCGCGACCTTTGGGGCTAAACCCCGGGAAGGGCGCATTGCTGCGCCGTGGGAAATCACGCATGTCATTGGCAAGGACATTCTGTATTTCCATGCCTTGTTTTGGCCCGCGCTGCTTCATTTCTCCGGATTGAAGACGCCCAAAGCCATCAAAACCCATGGATTTTTGACCATCGACGGGGCCAAGCTCAGCAAAAGCCGAGCGAACGCCGTCAGCGCCCGCCAGTATTTGGATGCGGGATTTGACCCGGAGTGGCTCCGGTTTTATTTTTTCTCAAAGCTCAACGGCACAAGCCAAGACATCGACTTCACGGTCGATGATTTTTGCTCGAAAATCAATGGGAGCCTCGTGGGCAAATACGTGAACCT
>Ga0209855_1000351_pt1 | contig 11998 bp, 9 predicted proteins | sample OrgsoiDNA_201063_FD_185811 | JGI IMG/M metagenome (GOLD analysis project Ga0209855, IMG submission 185811) | Permafrost soil microbial communities from the Arctic, to analyse light accelerated degradation of dissolved organic matter (DOM) -... | ecosystem: Environmental > Terrestrial > Soil >...
CCCACACGAGAGCCCCATTTTTCGTGCTTGGCCGAAATATATAGCCTTCGCGCACTCCATTTTTTTCAGACCAAGCAATCATTGTGCCGTCGGCCTCAACGTCCAAATTTTTGCTGTTTTCTTTGCCCTCAAAAGAGCACGTGTCTGCCAAACAAGGAACGGCCCCGGCCTCCAACAATCCAAGATCGATGGTCGTCACGGATTCCGCTCCTCGCCCAGAGACTTTCAGGCAGTCTCCGCTGGCAACGCACTTTTTCACCTTGTTCTCGACCTCGGCTCGCGTGGGGGCGGAGGCCTGAGCGATACCATTTCTCAGGGCCTTATCCTTTTGCGTCGCGACCTCCCGCCTGGATACCTCTTCCTTCCTCGCGTTGCCCACATATATCCACACAGTCGAAAATGCTAAAAAAACCAATATTACTGCGCAAAGTACCACGATTGCCAGCACGTCTTCAACAGATTTTTTAGACATTTCCTCTCTCCTCAACTATTTTCTTCCCTGGAACAAGATCTGATCGTTTAACCCCGAGCCACATGGCCAAGGCCGCAGCCACAAAGACGGAGGAGTAAATTCCGAACAGAATCCCTATCGTCAACGCCAGCGCGAAAAAGTGCAGTGTGGCGCCGCCGAAGAGAAGCATCGAGAGCACCATGGCTTCCGTGCAGCCGTGGGTGATGATCGTGCGCGACATCGTGGACGTGATCGCGTGATTAATGACGCCGACCACAGGCATGTTCTTGTTTTTCCGAAACGTTTCGCGAATCCGATCGAAAATCACAACGGATTCATTCACTGAATAGCCCAGCACCGCCAGGATAGCGGCGAGCACGGACAGCGAAAACTCCCACTGGAAGAAAGCGAAAAAACCCAAAATGATCACGACATCGTGCAAATTGGCGATGACGCCGGCGACGGCGTATTTCCACTCGAAGCGAATCGCGAGATAAATCATGATGCCGGCCACGACGCACGCGAGCGCCAGAAGGCCATTTGTGACGAGCTCCTTGCCCACTTGCGGCCCCACAAACTCCACGCGTTGCAATTGCACGCTGGAATCTTGCTTTTTCAGCGCCGAAAGCACTTGCTCGCTCTGCTGCGCGGAGGTCAGCCCCGCTTTCAGGGGCAAGCGAATCAAAGCGTCGCGCGAAGAGCCAAAATTCTGCACTTGGACATCCGGATAGCCCAAAGCGCCCATGGCCGCGCGCACAGGCTCCAATGGGGCCGCTTGCGCGTATTGGACTTCGACGACGGTGCCGCCCGTGAACTCCACAGACAGATGCAGCCCCCTATGGACGAGGAAAAACACGGCGGCCAGAAACGTGATCAGAGAAATCGCGTTGAAAATCAACGCGCGCTGCATGATCGGGAGGTCGCGGCGAATGCGGAAAAATTCCATTTTAATTCCCTTCCTTCGTGTTTTCGTTGTTCGTCGACGCAGAACCGCCGGCGTCTGCCGCGGCGCTTTGAGCGCTGACAATGGCGCTGGTTTTGATCGGCTCGGCCGGCGGCAACGGATCCACCGTCGGAGGCGTGTCGTGCGACGCGCCAGTATTTTCTGCATGGCCGGCCAATTGCGCGCCGGATTCTTGGGTTTGTGTCGCCTGGGCCGCCTGGGGCGGTTGTTGCGCGATCACGCCGTATTTGAGCATCCGACGCTGCCGAATGGATTCAGCCGTGTCCGGCGTGAATTCAGCGCTCAATCTTGGGCTTGCAGCGGCGTCAGCGGGGTTGGCGTCAGCGGGATTCACAGCGGCGGAAAAATCGCCGGCGCGCGCGGTGTTTGTCGGGCTCGGCGACACAGGCGCATCAGACGACGATGGCGAGGGCGTCGAGGCGATGAGCGAGGCGTCAGGAGTGGATGAAGAAGTGGTCGAAGAAGTGGCCGAGGACGTGGCTGAAACCGACACCGTCGCCAAATCCGCGCCGGCCGCCGTCATTCCTTCGACATATTTGGAGCGAACGCCGGTTTTGCGGGCCATGCGGGCCGCGCGCTCAGCCGCCGTGGGGGCCGGAGTGTCGACGGGCGAGTCCTCGCCAGTGTCGCCGCGCAGTTTCGCCAGATAGGCTTGCGTGGCTGCCGTCGTCTCGCCCGCTTTCGGAAGTGCGTCACGGCCTTGGCCAATCGAGAGATGCGCGAGCTTGCGCTTCGCGCCATACCACCAGTTCACGATGCCACGCGAGAAGAACACGGCGGAGAACATAGAGGTCAGAATGCCGATGCAGTGGACGATCGCGAAACCGCGCACAGGGCCCGAGCCAAAGGCCAGGAGGGCCAAGCCTGCGATAAGGGTCGTGACGTTGGAGTCCAGGATCGTGGCCCAGGCGTGCGTGAAGCCGTTCTGGATCGCCAACTGTGGCGGGGCGCCCGCGCGAAGCTCTTCGCGGATGCGTTCGTTGATCAGGACGTTGGCGTCAATGGCCATGCCGAGCGCGAGCGCGATGGCGGCGATGCCCGGCAACGTCAGCGTCGCTTGCAGCATCGAGAGAATCGCCACGAGGAGCAGCAGGTTCAGGGACAGCGACAGCATGGAAACCAGGCCAAAAAACGCGTAATAGACGATCATGAAAATCGCGATCGCGGCGAAGCCGTATTTGATCGAGTCAAAGCCCTTGCGAATGTTGGCCGCGCCCAGGCTCGGGCCCACGGTGCGCTCTTCGATGATTTCCATGGGGGCGGCAAGCGAGCCCGCGCGCAGCAGGAGCGCAAGATCGGTGGCGGCTTGCGCCGAGGGCTGCCCTGTTATTTGGAACCTGTCGCCCAACTCGGACTGAATCGTCGCCACGGTCAACACTTCGCCCTTGCCCTTCTCGAACAGGATCATAGCCATTGGCTTGCCGATGTTTTCACGTGAAACAGCGGCGACGGCATGCCCGCCGGCCGCGTCCAGGCGAATGTTCACCGACGGCTGCTGGTGTTCGTCAAAACCGGCGGACGCGTCAATAATACGGTCGCCCGTGAAAATGATGTCTTTGCGAACCAGGGCGGGCGCGGCCGGCCCCTTGGCGAACAGGTCGTCATTGGCGGGAACCACGACCTTCGGGTCTTGCGGACGCGGGTTGGCGGGATCCGCCAGGCGCGCTTCGAGCGTGGCCGTGCGGCCGATAATGTCTTTGGCTTTGGCTGTGTCTTGGACGCCTGGGAGCTCCACAACAATGCGATCCGCGCCTTGCTGTTGGATCACGGGTTCGGCCACGCCCAATTCATTGACGCGATTGTGCAGTGTGGTCACGTTTTGCTTCAAAGCGGCGTCTACAACGGCCGCTTGGCCCGCGGACGAGAACTTGCCCACGACTTGAAAATTGCCGTCAGTGCCTTTGCCGACGCTCCACTGCAAGTCGCCCACCCCGTCGGAGAGGAACCGTCGCGCGTCGTCTGCCGCGCTTTCATTGCCGAAAATCGCCACCAGCGTGTCGCCCGAGCGGCTCACGCCGCCCGAACGGGCGTTTTTGTCTGACAAAACAGCTCGCGCGTCGCCGGCCGCCGCGTCCAGGCGCTTGCTCAGGGCGCCCGCGGTGTCCACTTGCAACAAGAAATGCACGCCGCCGCGCAAATCCAGCCCCAAATACATTGGCAACGCATGCAGGGCGGAGAGCCAGCCGGGCGACGCCGGCTGCAAATTCAACGCCACTATATAATTAGTATCCGTCGGATCCGGATTCAGCGACTTTTGCAGCGCGTCCTTGGCCCGCAACTGAGTGTCTGTGTCTTTCAGGCGCACGCGGATGTTGGCGTTTTGGGGGCCGGCGTCAAACGTGATCGCTTGGGCGGCAATTTTTTCGCCCATCAAGGCGATTTGGACGCGTGTCATAGCCGTCTCGTCCAGCTTCACCGTGGCTTTCGCGCTCGTCACCTGAACAGCCGGCGCCTCGCCAAAGAAGTTGGGAAGGGTGTAGACGAGGCCTATGACCAGGGCGGCCAGCATGACCAGGTATTTCCAAAGGGGGTAGCGATTCATCGACAGGCCTTGCAAGATAGAAACAAGTTTGGTTCAGTTGAATATTGCTGCGAGGTCCGATCATACACGATCTTCGCGGCCTCAAATTTATTTTCCTTGACTTTATTGCGAAAATTTGTAATAATTGTTCGATCCCTGTTTTTGTCGACCAAATCCGCATGCGAATTCTTACACCCTATCGAGTCGAACAGTTGCCGTCCATGCTTCGGGGCTTGGTTCTTGTTCCTGACACCAACGTCTCCAACAATTGGGGCGTTTTTGGTTCGCGAATCATTCCGCACGCGGCAGCGTGGGCTGTCATATATCCGTTTATTGAGGCGTTCGAGGATGCGGCTGCAAAGCTCAACTACAGTTGTGGCGATGCGGCATTGTTGGAAGCGTTTGACGATTTTTTGGAAAAACATCTTGTGGAATTTTCGCATCACAACGAGTGTGTCTCGGATTTTTTGATGACACCTCTCCCAATGGCAGAATTGCGGCGTTCCACACTCGTTCTTTCTGGGATTATGGACAATTGGTCCTCTTTTAAGGGGCTTCTTGGCTGCACGGCTGGGCTCCTTCCTCAGTCTCGCTCATCCTTGCCCGCCGCCGAAGCGGCGGCGGATCAGCTAATTCAATGGATTTCTCAAAATTTGCCGCCGCATGTATTTTGTGCCGCTAAATTCGTGTGTCTTGCCGCTCTTTTTGGCGCGCCTGGCGCAACCAAAATTTTCAAAGCGAAAAGGAAAGCCAACCCGACACCGGACGAGCTCCACCGATGGGCCAAAAACTTTCTCGTCGATTGCGCTGTTTTGGACATGGCCATGCTGGCGGATGGAATGTGGGCTAGCGGCAATGCGAAAATAATTTTAGCCTCAAATGAAGCAGGCATTCCAGCTTATTGGAACAACGAATTCTTTTTCGAACAGGCTGTTTTGCGTGACGAAAAAAAGAGTCAAGCCCTTTTGACGAATTATTCGGATGACGATGTCTTGCGAATGGGTTTTCAGTTTTCAGCGGTCTCAGGCTTCCCCTTCGAAATCACGGGGGTTGGCAACGCTCAACAGCAACAGGTTGACCGCGCCATCGCCACAAAAATGGCAGCTCTCAAGCAGCTTTCATCCGGGCGTCCCCTTTCACTGCCCAACCGCGCGCCCCGCCCCTAAGTTCAGCCGGCGCTTCAATGGTTGCAATCGCCTGCTTTATGTCGAAGACGCGAGTAACGCGGCGTCGCTGCCTTTTTAAATAATTTGCCATGTTCTTCCGTTGCACACATCGGTGGAATGACGTAGAGTGTAATTTTCCGCACACGTGGTTTCAAAAATGCCCATCAAAAAACCAACTGCTAACGAACGAAAAGTCTTTTTGGCTGCTCTTTCCCAATTCTCTGAAGCACGGCACAGTGCTGCTTTGCCATCAGAGATCGATCCGCAAATAAAAAACGGCTTGATGGTTATTCCCAACCCCCAGGAAATTGGGCGTTTGATTCTTGACGACATCCACGCCAATCGCCTTGAATGGCTTGACTTCTTTCTTGATATTTTTGATGTCAACGCAATCGTCCTTGCACCTTCCCGCTCGGGTTTTACAGAGCCTCCCAGCAAAAAATACATTTTGCCGGAAGCTGTTGAGCGCGCACGGCAAGGACGCTACAATAAGCCCGACGAAATAGCGGCCAATCCAGCAATTATTGATCTTTTGTTGGCGCGGAATGCGAATCCTAACTTAGCTGGGCCTGGGCAAGAAGCCCCCTTATCCATCGCAGTGAAATGGGGCAATGTTCAGAACCAGGGGCTTGGAGAGGTCGATGGTCATCAAACCATTGACCAGCTTATTGCGCATGGGGCCGACCCTTCTTTTTCGGGGTCTTCTGCTGAAACGCCTTTTATGGTGGCTGCGTCATGCAATGATCTTTCTACGCTCCAAAAACTATATGCGTTGTCGCCGGCTCAACTCAACACGCCCTCCCACCATCACACGCCATTAGGCGTGGTGATCGACCGTCCAGAAAAGCAGCAAGTTGCCAATCAATTGCTTGCCTGGGGCGCTGATATCAACGCAAAAGTGAAAAATAAGCTTTCCGCGCTGGAAATCCTTTATCGGAGAAAGCAGCCGGGCGAAGCCCCATCGGTGTTTAGCGATCGGCGTAAAATTGCGGATCAGTTTGCCGCACAATCCAATAACCCGGATATTCGTCATTTAGCAAAATCTGTTTATGGCGCAAACATGCTCCCTCATCTCAAAGCTGATGAAGAGCAAAAAATACTTCAAGGTGTCGTTTTTGGGCAGCCTTCTTTTAAGCCCAGCCCACCTAATAAAATGCCCCTAACTTCGGCTACAAAAAAGAAGCACAAAACGGCGCAGCGTCTTTGACCTGTTCACAACAAAAAAAGCCTCTTTCAACAGAGGCTTTTTCTGCATGCTGGTTATTGAGCCAAAAATAGATGTTTTTATTTTGCCCGGGTGTGTTTTTTAAATTGTTTTGAGCCACAGAATCGAGCTGCCGCATATCTTTCAGCGCCCCCACTGGACCGCGCTTGCTCGGCAGCTCGGAGCACTTAAACATGACGAGCAGCGTTCTTTTTGACGACGCGCTCTTTGACCCGCGTGAGGAAGTTGCTTTTGTGACGACCCCGGGCATGCTGGACAACGGCGGCCACTCGGACATTTTGCGAGCCCGCTCGGATATCTCCAAAAGCGACGCCTTTATGTCGATCGGCCGGTGGAGCTATTCAGAGCTGATGTCGCCGAAGGCGTTCTCCCTGCTGGCGACGCGCGCTCCGGCGCTTTCTGGCGCCAATTTTCCCCGCGCCCGCTGGCTGATCGCAAGCGCGCAAAATGACAACACAAGCTTCACCGGCGTTTGGGTGAATGCAGGGTTGGCCCTGTTTTTCTTCGTGGCGCTTTTCACGGCTCCAATTGCGGTCATTGTTGTGGCGCTGAACATCGTTCGCTCCGCGGCTTTGGCTGCGCATCAGGACAATCAGCTGCTTTCAAATCCGTTCTATGACGGCAACGCCAGCGCAGATTTCGGCCCGCGAATTGCGCGCACGCACTCCACATGAGGGCAAAAATGGCGGGCATCAAAAAACGCGCGGTTTCTCACACGCGAGGTTACTCATCCACGCAGCCGGTCGAGAACATGGGCCCGCAGAACCGCATTGTTCCGCCCGCGCCGCCGCGCTTCAGCAAACACACTGTCCAGAATTTTGCCAGGCGAGATCAAGCGCGACAAAAACGGCATCTTTCGCAGGGTTCCGATTCGAGGGATGTCCTCTCGGCTTGATCGAACGGCGATTTTTCGGGAAAAATCGAGCAAAAAGCTTCGCCCCGCAGCCAATTCGCCAATATCACATTTTCGGGCCGAGGCCCGTGCGTGTCGGTGTTGGCTCGTTATCCGCGAGTGGGCGGCCGTCATTTTCGCGACGCCACTCCCCGACGCCGCGAAGTTGAGAATTCGTCCCTGGTTCTCCGGCTGGCGCCATGGGCTCTGCCGCCCCCTCTCTCAACTCTTTGGAGAGGTGATCGTCGGATAATTTTTCCAGCAGGTGCGGAGCAAATTTCTTAGCGAAAGCCTCGAATTGGTTTTTCTCTTTTTGAGGCCATGTGTCGAGCGGAATAAAAGAAATCAACGCCATCATTCGATCCACCGAACGCAAGCCGATTTCTCGCTTTCCAGAAACAAACATTTCTGCCCGATGAGCAGCCCTGAAAATCAACTGCTGGTCCTCCCTTTTATGGCTTTGGGGGATTTGATACTCCAACAAACGTGCTTTTTTTGACCACTCTTCAGCGTTTGTTTCAATGGGCTTAGGTCGCGACATATTGCTTAATTCGCGTATCTTTTCCAGTTTTCGATTAGCCAGCAAAAGGGCCAATTCATCAGGGGACAAGTCGAATTTTTCCGCAAAGCGCACGATACTGCCTCCCCGATATCCAAATCCTTTTTTTGCCGACTCAGAAATCCAATCCAGTTTTTTCTTATCGAAGGCCAACATCATTGGCAGAATCAGTTTTCTGTCCAGCATTTCGGCGAATTTCGGCGCCAATAAATCGCTCGAACAAAGTTCCACGGATTTTTCGTAAAGATCTTTCGCCCCGGGAATTGTCTTGTGCGTTTGATTCAACGCCACGCATAGCGCGGCCAAGAGTGTTTCCTCTGAACGGCCTTCCCACCGCGCGCAAACCGCGTGTCTGGCTTTTGATGATAGCGCCGGATTTTTCTGAGAATAAACGCCAGCCAGCCACCAACCCTCTATATTTCCTGTTTGATATGCCGTTTCGCCGTCTTTGTCTGTAGAAAAAATGGTGTCGTTAGGCAATAGAGTGATGAATTTTTCCAAAATCGGAGGAAACTCTCCACTCGTGTTTTCGGTTCCCAATTTTCTGGACATTCCTTTGAGCAGCGTCATTGTGGCCTCCATCGTCCGTCGCGCCGAAACAAAGCCTTTCTTTTTCTCTGCCGAGCCCGCTGCCACTTCCGCGAGCTCATTTTTGTTCAAAAAATTCTGGGACGCCCCGCCGAAGTTCCAATCTCGCGAATCCTCGGGCACCCCTTCAACCGCCCTCAAGAAGCTCGCGAGCTGCTCACCTGTTATTTCTGAGCCATGGACCACTTCTCCTCTGGCTTTGAAAAAACCAGCCCGAGCCCAGTCCGTCCCAACGATCTCGACTTCTTGGGTCAATATGCCTTGGCTCGAAAGCTCTTTTGGCAAGTTGCGCACGAATTGCCCAACTCGGGCGCCATGCTCCTCGTCCATAACGCCATTGGCGAAAGCTTTGAGCTGCTTCAACTCGTGGAGCCTGCTTTCAATTGTCAAACGCGGCTGATTGTTTTCGTCCCGCAAAGACCATATTTTAATCTCGCCCGCGGCCACCTGTTTGGCGTAAGATCCAACGCAGTGGCGCATCAAGGAGCCTTCGCGGTCCAGCGAATCCGGAGACACAACTTGCACCCAGCGCCAACCCTTTTCCAGCTCCATCACGGTTCTAACGCCGTTGGCATCCACGTCAATGTCCGCCTGTTCAGCAAGCCGGCGCTCAGCGGCGCGCGCATTGTCTGCGATCCACGATTCGACGCCCTTTTCGGCTTGGGCAACACTGATTCTTGACCAATCGCTTGTGAGCGATGGGCCATTGTCCGCGCGCAGCCAATCGACGATGTGCTCAATGCGTTCTTTTTCTTCGTCGGACAAGACCACCCGAATAACAGAAAGGCCTTGCGACAATGATTCTTGCGCCCATTTTGGCAAATTGCCCAAATCAGCATCCGATCGTTTGACGTCCTCAACCTCGCCCTCGCGCAACAGCCACTTGCGGGCCACGCTGCCCAACCACTGCTGAGTTTTGCCTGCCCGCTCCTCATCGGTGTCGCGCAGGCGGTCCTCGCCCAGCGCCGTTAGTTTCTCCGCCACTTCGGCTGCGTTCAGCACATTGCGCGACACGCCCTCTTTTTTGGAGGCGATGGCCGCCAAGTTTGCCATTTCTGGCTGCGCTGTTGCGGTTTTCGTCGGCGCAGGCAACGAATCGATGGTGTCTGGCATGGCGGATCTTTTGGAACTCTATGGAAATGAAAATGGAACACAATATTTGCGGGCGAACCCCTGGTTGAAAACGCCCTGGCCCCATCACCTTAACGCATTTTATCGCTTGGGGGCAGCAACCCGGCAATCTGGGAAAAATCGAGCTCACAGCACGCGGAGCTGCGGACACGGCAAAGCACCGTGAGCGCTCACAAACGGCGGCTGTTTCTCTGGGTTGCCTGTTCTTCGTTTGTGACGGCGCCATTCGACGCGCTTTGTTGCGCGACCAGCTCTCGCAACTCTTTTTGGACTCTCACGGCGTCCGCTTGCGCCATCCACTGTCGCATGTCAGCATCGGTTGCTCGTGAGGGCATTGAGTTCTTTCGACGCGTGGTGATCTCCAGCGGCCGAATGCCAACATGCTGTTCTCCCACAGCGTTGCGCAGAAGCCCGATCCAAGTCGTCAGCACTTCTTGAGCCGTCGCGTCAGATATGAGTTCCCGTTCCCTTGCCCTGTCTCTGCGCGGAGTGGCTTTGAGCGCCAGTGTCCAGCTTTGCGCGTCAGCGCCTCCCCGACCGCCGCCGGGCAAGTTTTTTTCCAGTTCGATTTGCAAGTGGGGAAACCTCGAAGCCATTTGCGCCTTCAGACTCTCTGCGAAAAGCGCTCGACAAACGGCGGAGCTCAATCCGGACAAAAAAGCGGGCAACGGTGTTTCGTCCACGGCGGCCTCAAAACCGGCGCGAGAAATGGCCCCTGAACTCCAATGGATAGGGTCGTCCCAGTCGCCACTTTGCGCTGACATTGAAACAATCCATGGAAAAACAACGGGTTTTTGGCTTTCTCTTTTAATGTTTTTGACGGCATGCCGGACAGCTCGCTCGATCTCGAAGTCTTGCGCATCCTGCTGTCGCCAGGCTGCGCCTTCGCTTAATGTTTTCGCGGCGGCGTTCCAGCGCGGTGAATCCCATTCCGGGTGCTGAGCCATAAACAAATCGCGCGCCGGCCTTATCGCATATCCGTTCCCAGATCCATCAAACGGAAGCCAATCGATCACTTCCGGATCGCTTGCGTGCGATTCCCCAGCCTGCTCGAACTCCTCTCGATTGGGGAACAACGTTTCGGGGTCGGCCGTGGCCAGCCATTGCGCCAGAGTGAGAGCGTCAGCGCGAGCGCAGAGGCTTGCTTGATAATCCACAACAGAACTGGGCATGGGGGCTTCCGAAAATCAACATTCGCTCAAACAACGCGGAGCTTGGGGTTAAGAGCATATCTTGCATGACTGTATTTTAACTTTTTCCCTGTTCGCCAGGCTGCCGTCAGTCTGTTTTTGCATTCGCGAACACCATTCTTTTGAATTTTCTCTTCTTTTTGCGGTTGTCATGCTCGGAAGGCGATCAAAAGCCCCCATATTTGGAGGCTTGGTCGGCAAAAAGAAAACCCAATCACCAGGGCCGCTTCAACGCCGCCATATAGTCCACGGCGGAATGGTGATGAAGGATTTCGATTTCCATGACATTGTCATCTCCGACAAAGCAATCCGGAGTTTTCGTTCGTCGCAACGCCGGCAGCCCAAAGATGTTCAGCTTTTCATACGTGACCTCGCCATCCTTGATGGTTTCGGCGACGCTGGCGGTGGACATCGAGATGGTTTTTATGCCCTGACTTAAATCTGCCCAAGAGCAGTAATCGAAAATGGTGGCTCGCGCAGTTATTGCATTGAACGCGCACGACGCGTGCTTGGAGCCCGGGCCTCCCTCGTCTGACCAAGGAATCACTTGCTCCACGATTTGCCCTGTGAGCATCGCCCTTTCCGCCACGGCCTGCATATCCGCGCCAGAAATAAGCACGGCATGCCCATCGGGACATGTGGAGAAGAAGGACTCCACGTCTTTTTTAATTTTAGATTCAAGATCGGCGGGATCGCTGGCAGCCCTGAAAAATGAGCGCGCGCACATCTCTCGGGTTGGCAAACTCGCGGTTTGGCTTCCCATGCGGAGCGGGTGGCCATAGCCCACAATCTTATCCGCCAAAAAACTTTTTCGGATAGCGGCCATTTTCACCAGCGGAGCATCACCGGAGATCCAGGACCGCGTGGTCTCGTGAATTTTCTGCTCCAAATCGGACAAGTCGACAAAAACAATTTTCATAAAAAACCTCTTTTTGTGACGTTGATCTTCCAGATGAAAATCCATTTTCATGCAAAAAAACACACACGCTGGGTGCTTTTCTCGCAAAAAACCCTGCAAAAAATGCCGTCCGCCCCCTCTGCGAGGCGCCTGCCGATCAAAAAAAGCTCCGACTTAGGAGCTTTTCTTGACAAGCCTTGGCATCTTGGCATCCAAGCGACTTTTTAGGCCGCGAACACGAACGGCATGCCTTCCGCCAGGACGCAAACGAGGCGGAACGGGAAACCGCTCTTGAAGTGCTCCGGTTTCGTCGCGATTTGGGCGGCTTGCTTGGCGAGGCCCGCAATCGCTTCCGGGCTGTGTTTGGTTTCCAGCACGCCGATCACGAATTCGCCTTGCGGCAGCGGCACGAT
>Ga0209855_1000360_pt1 | contig 11726 bp, 15 predicted proteins | sample OrgsoiDNA_201063_FD_185811 | JGI IMG/M metagenome (GOLD analysis project Ga0209855, IMG submission 185811) | Permafrost soil microbial communities from the Arctic, to analyse light accelerated degradation of dissolved organic matter (DOM) -... | ecosystem: Environmental > Terrestrial > Soil >...
AGTTGCTGCGCACGGTGGGATGCTGGGACGGCGTCACAGGCGATTTCGCCGGGCGCCTCGCGCGAGGCGAGATTAAGTGCTACGACGACACTGCCTTGCCGCCACAGCTACCTGAACGCTTCACGCGGGAATGCGAGCGCCTGGCGCTGGCGGAGACGCAGCTGGAAGCCTTGGAAAAGACCCTGGTACGGCAGTTGCCGGCAGCGGTGGGCGAGCGCATCGCGAATCTGAAGAGGCTCAGGGGCGTGGGCGAAGTCGGTGCGATGCGACTGGTGCTGGAACTATTCTGGCGCGACTTCGACAACCGGCGGCAGATTGGGGCGTGCGTCGGTCTGGTGCCGCAGCCTTACGACAGCGGCGAGAGTCGGGTCGACCAGGGAATCAGCAAGCAGGGCAACCGACGGGTGCGGGCGTTGCTGATCGAGATGTCGTGGTTCTGGTTGCGCTACCAGCCCGACAGCGCCATATCGAAGTGGTTCGCCTATCGGACGCAAGGTAGCGCAACGAACAAGCGCTGCAAGCGGATCGCCATCGTGGCCGTGGCGCGACGGCTGGTGATCGCCCTGTGGCGGTATCTGGAGAATGGTGTGGTCCCGGACGGTGCGGTGATGAAGGCTGCATAGAGGCAAAATCAGGCATCCGGCAGGTCTCACTGAAACAGCGACAAGGAGAATTGGCACGCAGCGAAAAGGTATGAAGTGGACAGGCCCGTAGGTTACCTTGGTTGCATACGCAACCGATCATATGAGATGGGGTCTATCCTAGTCACGGTCACCTGAGCGCAGACGCGCATGCGGGATCAGGCTGGATTAAAAGCCAGCGGATAGAAGGTGGTGAGACGTTCAGTCTCACGCAGGGATGACCAAGAGCTTCAGACTGATCGCAGGAACGGCCAATTCGAAGATCGTGTGATGTGACGGCGTGCGCGCCAAGAAACAGCCGCAGCAACGCAACGGCTGGAAAAGAGTGATGGAATGAATTTGCAAAAAACCTGGACACGAATCATAGAAGGTAGCCTGAGTATTCGCATGATCGCCGCCACTCCTTCTCATAAGTCGCCGCTGCTCGCGCGAATCAGGGGACTTCTGGTGGAGGCAATTGAATTGCGGCCTTCCGCTGTTCGCGTTTAGCTATTTTTTTCTTCCACTTTTCATCTAGCCAAGTTCCGTACGCGGGCATTCCTAGATTTGCTGCGTGAGGTCTGCATGCACTCTTAGATTGTCCAACCTGATCCCTCCAGCATTAGCGAACTCGGCATGCTGGGCGTGCAGCTCGCCACCAGCCAGCAGGCCACGGTGCATTAATTTCATGATGCCTTGTTTCAATCGATTATAATATACCCCCCTATACTATATTTGACGATCATGAGTCATACGATACGAGACAAGCAAAAGCTGCTCAACCGCGTGCGCCGCATTCGCGGGCAAGTCGATGCCATCGAACGGGCGCTGATTGATGAGGGGGATTGCCTCTCGCTGCTGCAGCAAATTACCAGCTGCAGGGGAGCGATGAACGGCTTGCTCGGTGTCGTGCTGGAGGACCATATCCGCAGCCACCTGGTCGACATCGATGATGCCGGCGATAGCAAGGAAGTCGGCAAAGAGCAATTGATCGAAATCGTACGAAGCTATTTCAAATGAGGCCAGACATGAACGAACTATATGATGCACCTTTTTCCGCCGGCCACGATCACGTCTTTCTGGGCGCGGGCCACGAAAGCAACGAACGCAAGACCTGGGCCGTCATTGTCATCTGCGGTCTGATGATGGTCGCCGAGATCGCCGGCGGCAGCCTGTTCGGCTCCCTGGCACTCGTCGCGGACGGTTTGCACATGTCCACCCACGCCGGCGCAATGCTGATCGCTGCGCTGGCCTACACCTATGCCCGCAAGCACGCCAACGACCGACGCTTCGTATTCGGCACCGGCAAGCTGGGCGATCTGGCAGGCTTCTCCAGCGCGATCATCCTGGCTATGATCGCATTGCTGATTGGCTACGAGGCTGTTGTTCGCCTGATGGCACCGGTGGCCATCCGGTTTGACGAAGCGATTCCGATCGCGGTCTTGGGGTTGGCGGTTAATGTGGTTAGCGCTTGGCTGCTCAGTGGCGGCGGACACCATGGCCACAGCCATAGTCACGGGCATGCTCATGGCGAGGAGGAACACGCAGATCACGATGACGAGGTCCGGCATATCCACACCGCCGAGGGCACTTATACGTTGTCGATCTTTGAAGAAGGCGTGCCGCCGGTGTTCCGCTTGCATGCCGATGCCGATGCCGGCGCCGCGCCGCAGGTGGCCGCGCTAGTCGCGACGACAGTTCGACCGGGTGGTGCACGCCAGCAGTTCCAGTTCGCGAAGAAAGCAGGTTTCTGGGAATCGACCACGGACATTCCTGAGCCGCATGGTTTCGAGGTGATCGTGGCGTTGCCGGGGGGCGAACAGACCGTCAGCTTCGATGAGCATGAGCATGAGCATGGGCACGATGAGCACGGTGGCGATGCCCACGACTACAACATGCGCGCCGCCTATGTCCACGTCATAGCCGACGCTGCGGTCTCGGTTCTAGCGATCATCGGTCTGCTGCTGGCGAAATCGTTCGGATGGCTGTGGATGGATCCGCTGGCTGGTATCGTGGGGGCCGTCGTGATCGCGAACTGGTCGTATGGACTGCTGCGTGACACCGGCAAGATTCTGGTCGACGTCAGCTCGGACGATTCCATGGCTAATAAGGTGCGCCGAACGGTCGAAGGCGCCGGCGACAAGCTGCTCGATCTGCACGTGTGGCGCTTGGGCCCTGGCCATTTTGGCGCACTCGTTTCCGTCGCCACGAGTGAGCGGCGCGGTCCGGCGTTCTATCATCACCTGCTGCAGTACCAGAAAGGTTTATCTCACATCACCGTCGAAGTGCATTCGCCGTTAGCGGCTTGACATATGAACGTGAAATCTCCTTGCATCGAGCTGTGCAAATTCGACAGTAAAACTGGCGCTTGCACAGGTTGCTGGCGCACTCGCGAAGAGTGCCGCCAGTGGAAGAAAATGACGAACCACCGCCGCGATCAGATCCTCGGAGAGCGTGCACGCCGGCAGGCTAAGATGAGGGGTTCAGTCTAGACTCGGCAGCTTCCCGATGCTATATCCGAATTGCCCCTCTATCCGCGATGGTCAATTCGATGTGCGGGCGTTCAAGCACCAAGCTCGGCGGCTTGCGCGCTCCGCGCGCGACGTAGCGTCATCGGCCGCGCGGCGACGCGCCGACTTGGCGAGTATTCGCGCGACGATGTGCGCGGGAATAAGATTGGATGCCAGGAACACCCATGCCTGTGCGGCACTCTTCGTCGCTTCGATGGCGATACCTTGCTCGATCAACTTTGCCCAGTGGCGATTCCTTCAGACCTGCATATGTATTCTCTTTGGCGGTTGGATTAAAACTACAGCCATCGTAGCGCCGGTTTATTACTGTGTGCTGACAATAGCAGCTAAGCCAACCGCAGCGCCATCCTCACTGTTTGTCTCGCAAGGCCTAAGATGGTCCGTTCACAATAACGCACGGGATCCCACCCACGCAAAGTTGAGGCAAGAATGGATGAGGACTTTGATCGCTTTGGTACGCCCGAGGAAAATATCCATGCTGCAGCGAAATGGGCAAAGAAATACAGAAAGAAGCACACCTACCATACGCATGTGCCGACTAGAAAAGAAATCGGGACTTTGCCCGCCGTGGAGCTGAGATCGCAAATGCTCAAACGGATTGATGCCGTTAGCTTTCGCGGTTTGCACAAGGCTGTACATCATGGCGTAGGCACGTATAGCGAGCGACCTCGCCATCGTCTTCGACCACCAGCCAAGGCAGACCGGCAGTCTGCACGTCGGAGATGCGCTGCGCTATTTCGATATCGGTGATGGCCTGTTCTTCAAATGTGATCGGCGTATTGAGGACGAAGTGGTTGTATATCTTCACTACGGCTTTGGCGTCGTCTGCAACGGCATCGCGAATATGCATGTCAGCTCCTCTCCGCGATGATCAAATTTTCTTGATGGCCTGGTCGATGGCTTTCATCGATCGCTCATTGCGCTCACTGTAGCGGTTGTTGAGGTAGTCCGTGCGGCCGCGCAGGAGCAGCGTCATTTTAAACAGTTCCCCCATGACATCGACCACTCGGTCGTAGTAGCCGGACTGGCGCATTCGGCCGGCCTCGTCGAACTCCTTGTAGGCCATCGGTACCGACGACTGGTTGGGGATTGTGAACATACGCATCCAGCGCCCCAACAGTCGCAGCGTGTTGACCACGTTAAACGACTGCGAGCCGCCGCAGACCTGCATCACCGCCAGCGTGCGCCCCTGGCTGGGCCGGATCGCGCCCATCTCCAGCGGGATCCAGTCGATTTGGTTTTTCATCACGGCCGTGATGGCGCCGTGGCGCTCCGGACTGCACCAGACCTGTCCTTCTGACCACAGACACAACTCGCGCAGCTCCACGACCTTAGGATGGTCTTCAGGCACGCTGCCGGCCATCGGCAACTCAATGGGATCGAAGATTTTCACCTCGGCGCCGAAGTGCTCCAGGATACGTGCGGCCTCTTCGGTCAGGAAGCGGCTGAACGACCGCTCGCGAAGCGAGCCGTACAGCATCAAAATGCGCGGCGGATGGCTCATGTCGCCGACCGGCGCGAGCTTGGTCGTGTTCGGCAGGTCAAGCTGTTCAGGATTGATGTTGGGCAGGTTCGCAATCTTATCCATGCTTGACACGCTCCGCGTGTTCGTCGATCATACGCTCCCCATCCTCCTTGGTGAAAGCGCCACGTTGCGGCTGGGGTAGGATGTCGAGCACCAGTTCCGACGGGCGACATAAGCGCACGCCCAGTGGCGTCACCACGAACGGGCGGTTGATCAGTATCGGGTGAGCGACCATCATTTCAAACAATTCCGCCTTGGTCTTGGATGGTGAGTCGAGCCCCAATTCCAGATATGGCGTGCCCCTCTGGCGGATCGCGTCGTGGACGCTCAGGCCGGACTTGATGATCAGGTCAACCAGCACGGCCTGGTCGGGCGGATGCTTCAGGTATTCGATAATGACAGGCTCGATGCCGGCGTTGCGGATTAAACCCAGCGTATTGCGCGACGTGCCGCAGCCGGGGTTGTGGTAGATGGTAACGGTCATAAAAATTTCTCCCTTAAGCCAGGCGCACGGCGAGCGCGGCCAGCGTGATCAACAGCACCGGCAAGGTCAACACGATGCCGACGCGGAAATAGTAGCCCCATGAGCTTTGAATGTCCTTGCTAGCCAGGATGTGCAACCACAGCAGCGTGGCCAGGCTACCGATCGGCGTGATCTTCGGACCCAGATCGCTGCCGATGACGTTGGCGTAAATCATCGCCTCGCGCACCACGCCTTGGGACGTGGTTGCGTCGATCGACAAAGCTCCGACCAGCACGGTGGGCATGTTGTTCATGATCGACGACAGGATCGCGGTGATGAAGCCAGTTCCGAGCGCGGCGCCCCATACGCCATAGGTCGCGCACTCGTTCAGCACGCCGGTCAGGTAGTCGGTCAGGCCGGCATTGCGCAAACCGTAGACGACCAGGTACATGCCCAGCGAAAAAACCACGACCTGCCACGGAGCGTTGCCCAGCACCGCACGTGTCGAGATTTTGTGGCCACGCGCGGCGACCAGCAGCAGCAGCGCCGCACCGGACGCCGCGACGGCGCTGATCGGCACGCCCAGGTGTTCCAGCCAGAAGAAGCCCACCAGCAGCAGACCCAGCACCCACCAGCCGGTGGCAAAGGTCGCGCGGTCGTGAATGGCCTCGTGAGGCGCCTTCAGTTGCGCGAGGTCATAGTTCGCCGGGATGTCCTTCCGGAAGAACCACATCAGGGCGGTCAGCGTGGCGGCGACGGCGACTAGGTCGACCGGCACCATGACGGCGGCGTAGCGCGCGAAGCCGACGTTGAAATAGTCGGCCGATACGATGTTCACTAGGTTTGACACCACCAGCGGCAGGCTCGATGTGTCGGCGATGAAGCCGGCCGCCATCACGAAGGCCAGCGTGGCCTTGGCCGGAAAGCGCAGCGCGCGCAGCATGGCGATGACGATCGGCGTCAGGATCAGCGCCGCGCCGTCGTTCGCGAACAAGGCGGCCACCGCCGCGCCCAGCAGGACCAGCAGCACGAACAGGCGCTTGCCGCTGCCGCCGCCCCAGCGGGCGACGTGCAGCGCGGCCCACTCGAAGAACCCAGCCTTGTCCAGCAGCAGGCTAATGATGATCACCGCCACGAAGGTTCCGGTTGCGTTCCAGACGATGTGCCAGACCACCGGAATGTCGCCGGCGTGGATCACGCCGGCCAGCAGCGCAACGACGGCGCCGGCGGCGGCGCTCCAACCGATACCCAAGCCGCGCGGCTGCCAGATAACGAGAATCAAGGTGGCGAGAAAGATCAGAAATGCGATGAGCACGGCTTGTCCTTGTGGGTGGGGTCAACAGTGAATAGGAAGCCGGCCGGGGCCGGTCGGGCATGGCTCGTGGCCGGCTCAGGCCAAAATGGTGCCGATCTTGTCGAGTTCGGCCTTCAGCCTCGCTTTGTCGTTGGCCAGCTCGCCCAGCGGCAGCGCCAGAAACGCCTCGATGCGGGCGCGGATGATGCGATAGGTCTGCTCGAATGCGGTATTGATCTCGTCCTCCTTGCCCACCACGTGGCCGGGGTCGTCAACGCCCCAGTGCGTGCGCAGCACCGGGCCCAGATAGGCAGGGCAGGTTTCGCCGGCGGCGCTGCTGCAGACGGTTACCACGATGTCCGGGGTCACCGGCAGGTCGCCCCACGACTTACTGTAGTAGCCCTCGGTGGAAATGTCCTTGCTGTGCAGGAGCGCCACGGCGCGCGAGTGGAGCTTGCCGGCCGGCTGGCTGCCGGCGCTGATCGCTTTCAGTCCGGCCGGGGCCAAGTGGTTGAAGGTGGCTTCGGAAAGAACTGAGCGGCACGAGTTGCCTGTGCAGAGAAACAGGATATTCATAGTGACTATCGAAAAAGAATTAAACGGAGGTGGTACCGATCGCCTGGATTTCGCGCTGGATGGCATTCTTCTCCAGCATGTGCAGCGGCAGGCTAACGAAAATGTTCATGCGCGTCATAATCTGCCGGAAGATGCGGCTGAACACCGCACGTTTTTCTTCGACGCTACTGACAAGCGCCGCAGCCGGATCTTCAAAGCCCCAGTGCGCCGACATCGGATGGCCGGGCCAGTGCGGACAGACCTCGCCGGCGGCGTTGTCGCACACGGTGATGATGAAATCCATATGTGGCGCGTCCGGTGTGCCGAATTCGTCCCAGCTCTTGCTGCGCAATTGATCGATCGGATACCCGCGTCGTCCGGCAAGACGATACGCCATCGATTAAACCGAGGTGGCGACCGGCAGGCCAACAACGCGTTGTGGACTATTGCCATGGTACGGATGCGAAGTGAACCACGAACACGCGCTTATGTTGAGAGGCGAACGACAGAAGGGATGTCCAACAAGGAGATCCATCGCTGCTTAAAACGATATCTCATCAGGGAGCTGTACCCGTTCATACTGGCCGATTTGCTGGCGACAGCAGTGGCCCCTTGACATAGGAGCGTCAACGCCGCGATGGAGAGTTTCTTCTCGACGCTTAAGACTGAACGTTTAAGCAAAAAGCATTACCGCACAAGAGATGATTTACGTGCTGATGTGTTCGACTACATAGAAAGGTTTTACAATCCACGCCGACGGCATTCCACCATCGGCTATCTCAGCCCAGTACAGTTTGAAAATCTAAAATGCGCCTAGCGGAAGTGTCCGTGACGTTGGGGGAAGGCCAAGCTGTTGACGCGCAAATGGCCATCGGCATAGCTGTTTACGTTGCTTAAGGCGCCAGCCGGGGTGCCATTGAAGGCATCATACACAGAGCCGTTGTTGGAAAAGGTGACGTCGTTCAAATTCTGGAAATAGTAATAGGCACCCAGTACAGAATCGACGGCGCCGCTTGATGGCGTGGCCAGTCGCACTTCCTGGGTGAATTGCTGGTGGCGGGTCGCGATACCGATATTGAGCTGGTCCGGTACACTCAAGCCGTCTGAGTTGTGCGGCACAAAGTCCCAGAAACGGTAAGCTGTGATGGCCGTCATCTTGTAATCGTTGGCCAGGTTCCAGTTCGCCTCAGCCGACAAGCCGCCCTGATGCACACTGACATGCGAGCTGCTGTCGAGATTGACTTCCCGCAAACCGGGGTCGAGGATGGGCGCAGCACCGACCAAAGCAGCCTGTGTCAGGAACTTGCCGGTGGGGCCTGCGCTATAGAGCAACATCGTACCAATGGTCGAGTCTTCCGTATGATAGTCGGCAATCAGGCGTGCATTGAAGTGACTGTCGGACTCGAACAACACAGCACAGAGGAAAGCCGTGCCAACTAATTTTCGCTAAGCGACTAGCTCCGTTCGATAGGCTGCTCCCCCGGGAGTGCTGAGGGAGGTATCCCAGGCCGAATGTAAGATGGTTGTCGTCAACAGTTCACCGATCAGCCGGATCAGTGCGCCGATAAAAATCTGAATCATCACCGAAGTCGACCGATCTTCGACAACGCTGCTCCTGCCGGATGAATATTGAGCTCACAATCGATTACAAGCAATCTGACAATTGTCCTCGACACAAGTTTTGAAAATCCCTGTGCTGATGGTTCGATCCCCCTGGGCCACCAAGAACATACCAAGCAAAACGCCAATCCAAGCAGGTTGCCGGCTCTATCGTGCGGCAGGAGTAAAAATGTGGCAACATCGTAGCCTTTGGCGCTGCAGCAATGCTGTATATGCGCCATGCAGCGTTGCTTTTTCCCGCACGCGGCTTTGATCCTAGTATTGCTCCATTGCGGGCAGGAGGAAAACATGTGTGCCGCGTTCAGGCTGGAGGGCAGGATGGGGCGTTGGCGGGCGTGGAGCGCCGGCATGTTGCTAGCCGCAGCGCTGCTGCCGGCGGCGCGGGCGGGCTGTTCGCGGCCCATCGTCGCGCCGGCGTCGGCGCTGGGCAAGATGGTGGTCGTTGACAAGGATAGCGGCGCCGTCTCCGGCATCTATCCCGAGCTGCTGCGCGAGCAAGGCCGCAAGGCCGGATGCACCTTCGACTTTCCCGTCGTGCCGCGCGCCCGCGCCGAACTCATGCTGCGCACCGGCCAGGCCGACCTGCTGCTGGGCGCGACGGCGGGGCCGGAGCGGCTGCGTTGGGGCGACTATATTCCCATGGTGGGCACGGAGTGGCGGCTGGTGTCGAAAGTCGGCACGACACCGCCGTCCTCGGTGGTCGCGCTGACGGCCGTGTCCGGTATCCGGTTCAACGCCGTGCGCGGCTTCAATTACGGCGCCGCGTACCAAGCCATGCTGGCCGCGCTGGATCGCAGGGGAGATCTGGAACTGGTGGCCGACGCGCAAGTGGTGGCCGCCAAGATGCTGGCCGGCCGCGCCGACTACACCTATATGCCGTCGAATACCTTTGTCGGCGCGCTGGAGGCGCTCGGCCTCGACAAGGCCCACCGCGCCGTCTTCCAATACACCCGGCTCGACGGCATTGCAAGCTCGACCAGTGGCGTCTACCTGTCGAAGAAGCTGGCGCCGGCCGATGCCCGGCAGGTGGCCGCCGTGCTGCTGGCGCTGCGAGCCAACAACAGCCTGCTGGCGCGCGCCCGCGCCGTCTACACGCCGCAGGAAATGAGCAGCATCTTCCCGCTGCCGGCGTCGTTGCCGGCCCTATCGTCGCGCCCACAGCAGCCCGTGCGGCAGGTCGTCCAGGGCGACTAGTGTAGTCCGGCACCGTTAGCGAAATCGTGACTATTCAGCCGCTACGCGGGGGCATGATCGGGTCGCCGATAAATGCCCGGCGCAGCACGTTCAGCATGCTGTGGTCTTACTCGCGTAAGGAATCCAGGCAGGAGCGGATGACGCAGAAATTGTTTGCACTCTCGACGGTGCGGAAGCGGCCTGAGATTTTCTGTTTGACCTTGGGCATGCGAACGGCCCGTTCGGCGACGTTGTTGGAAAACGGGACCGATGGGGCAGCGATGAAGCGCAAAATGGCATCGATAGCGCTAAACACCGGCACGCTCACTTCGGTTTGGAGGCCCAGGCAACGCAGTAGCCGGTCGGCGACACTTCCGTGTCGCCTGGAAATATTTTGCACCCTCCAGGACCGGAAGCCGTCTTGCCTGGAACGAACTGTGTACATTCGGCACAAGCCTTTCCGGCATTTGGCGTATCCTGATACTTCATTGCACTGCGCATGCCCGCGTTGGTGGCGGCAGCGGCCTTATTGGTTAAGACCAGCAACGGTATCGCGGCCATTGTCATGCCTCCGATCTTGATGAATTGGCGCCGCGCAGAAGTGATTTCGTTTTTCATCGATGATTCCTTTCTTGTAGGGGGAATTTCAGGATCGAGCAGCGCCAAACGCAATTGCTCTACCTTCTGAAGTCGGGTAGGCAAAAACCTGCCTCGTGACATGTATTCATCCATCAGCTTACTCATGCAATCCTCACCGTGTACAAGTACTCTATACCTATTTCTGGCCACGCTTAGTTCGATTGCCAGTGAGATTTACTACTTTCTTTTCCGCCTTAAAAAGTCGGCCGGTAGCATTCTTTGGCATGTTGTGTCGGTATCTGTTCGTTTGCGCGCTGAATTGACCCACTCCGTTTGACCCTCCATTGCCTGGCGAACGCCGCCACGCGATCGTAAGACCCTCCGAATCCCAATTCCGATAGATCCTCGTGGAGCTGTTTTAAGCTGCGCCGCTGCTTGCGTGATTTGGCCGCCTCGGTCTTGAGCCAGCCGGAAAGCTGGAAGGCGTATGGGTCGATTGCGCTGGCCGATTGGCGCTCCGCATAGGCGGGCTCGGTCGTTTCCGAGCGCAGATAGCGCCGGACGGTGTTGCGCGAGATGCCGAGGCGCTTGGCGATTTCCCTCAAAGGGACTTGGTCGCGAAGATGCCAGCGCCTGATTATTCCTAGTAATGCCACGTCGATCACTCCGATCCCCCACTCATCAAGATAAGTAGGATTGTGTGCTAAACGTGGGTTTTCGGTGCAAATCAACACGGTAGCGCACGAGCGAAAATACCTCCGGGCTACACAAATCCAATATCGAGATCGCGAAGGTATTTGCGCCCCTCAGCAGTGATACGAATACCGCCCTCGTCATTCGATTCGACGAATCCGCATGCTGACAGTGTTGCCGCCTCGTTGTGCAATGGCTGATACATGCTGCCAAGGCTCGCCAGTTTTTTGAGAGCGTCCTGTTCACGATCAGTGAGTTTGGGATTCATGATTACCTCGCCGGTTCAGAAATGCCGCCAAGCATTGACCTACATCAGGCATTGTAAAAGCTAAGCTCATAAAATTGGCAGGCCGCAAGTGGGCAAAATGCATGTCTACGTGCCCAGCAAAATCCGCGAAATTCATGACTCTATGCACTATACTGAAATCGATACTCAAGAATGAACCGTTGCACATTGTCGGTGTCCTGAGTACGGAGAGGAACTTATGGCCTCCATCGACCATCATCGGCACCAGTCGATTCAACTGGCGATTGCACAGCACCCAGACGCGATGGTGAACACCAGCATCGATCTGTGGGAACGGCTAGCCTCGACGCTAGTCCTGACCATTAGCGAGTTTGGATTTCAATCGCTGTTCTCGCGCAGCGTTCATAGTACCAGAGAAATTTTTCC
>Ga0209855_1000364_pt1 | contig 11628 bp, 3 predicted proteins | sample OrgsoiDNA_201063_FD_185811 | JGI IMG/M metagenome (GOLD analysis project Ga0209855, IMG submission 185811) | Permafrost soil microbial communities from the Arctic, to analyse light accelerated degradation of dissolved organic matter (DOM) -... | ecosystem: Environmental > Terrestrial > Soil >...
CGGCCCCCAGCGCGACACTGTTCGCGCCCGACGCCACGGCGCCCTGGCCCACGGCCGCGGTGTTTTGGGCTCCGGTCGCCACGATCGACGCCGCGCCGGAATTGCCTGATCCGCCGACGGCCGCATTGGCCGGGGCGTTCGCTGGCGGCGTCGCGGCTCCGGAACCCGAGCCGGCCCCCGTTGTGGGCGCGCCGCCCGCGCCGCTTGATCCATTTGCGTTCGCCGCGCTCGTCGCTTTGCTGGCCGCGGTCGCCGCTTGTTGGGCCGTCGTTTGGGCGGTTTGCGCCTGTTGCGACACCGTGGCCACGGTCTGCGCCAAGGTTGACAGAGACTGCGACACGCTCGCGAGGCTCGTCGACGCGACGCCCACGGCCGTGTTGGTCGCGTTCAGCTGCGAGCCGTTCACGGCGTCCGTCGAGCTCGCGCTCACGCGGCCGGCCGCGACATTGGTTATTTGGCGCTCGGAGCCCGCGGAGCCGATCGACACCACGCCAATCGGCGTTGACCCAGCCACCGCGTAATTTGTCCCCGCCACGGTCATGGACGAGACGCCTTGCGCGTTGGCGACCACCGCGGAGTTCTGGCCCAGGGCCACGTTGCTGCCGGCCACGCCCGACGCCACGCTCGCCATTGAGCCCACGACGGTGCTGCCGGAGACGCCATTGTCGGTTGCTTGGTTGCCCACGACGGTTGAGTTCGCGCCAGCGGCGTTTGCGCCAAACCCCACCGCCGCGGCGTTCGAGCCCGTGGCCGTCGGTTGCGCCGAAGTGATCGAGCCGTCAGAGACGGCGACCCCGGCCTGGCCCGACGCCGTGGCGCCCGCTTGCGCGGCCAAGGCCGACACCGATTGGTTCGTGGCGTTCAGCTGCGAGCCGTTCACGGCGTCCGTCGACAAGGCGCTCACGCGGCCGGCCGCGACGTTCGTGATTTGGCGCTCAGACCCAACCGAGCCCACCGACACGGCGCCGACGGGCGCTGCGCCCGCGTAAGCGCGCGTCGTCCCGTTGATCGTTCCGGAAGAGACCCCAACGGCCGCTGACGACACGGTTGATCCCTGGCCTAAGGCCACGTTGCTCCCCGAAACGCCCGCGGCCACGCTTGCCATCGAGCCCACCACCGTGCTGCCGGCCACGCCATTGTCCGTGGACTGGTTGCCAAGGGCGGTTGATCCCGCGCCGGATGCGTTCGCGCCGAAACCCAGCGCCGAGGCGTTGGAGCCCGTGGCTGTCGCTTGGACCGCCGACACCGCGTTGTTCGACACTGCGGCGCCCGTTTGGCCCGCCGCGACCGAATTGACCGCGGAGCTCAGCGCGTTGACGGACTGGTTGGTCGCGCTCAAGTTTTGGTTCGTCGTGTCCAGTGATTGCTTGACCGAGTTCAGTTGCGAGCCGTTCACGGCGTCCGTGGATGAAGAGTTGAGGGCTCCCGCCGCGAGGTTCGTGAGCTTGACCCCCGCGGAAGGCGCGCCCGCGCCTCCGGTGGCCCCCAAGGTCACGGTGTTTCCGCCTGCGGCGTCATACTTGACCGCGACGCTTGCCGTGTTCGCGATGCTCGCGTTGAGGTCCGAGACGGCGCCCCCAACGGTGCTGGCCGAGCTCGCCGAACCCACCGCGCCCGTGGCGCCCACATTCGTCGTCGAGTAAGACGGCGCGACCAAGCCCCCGGCTTGCGAATAAGAGGAGCCCCCGCCCAAGGCGGCCGCCGTGGCGGAGCCCAACCCGTTTGTTTGCGCGGCGGATCCATTGGCCGCCTGCGTGATGGCTTGGTTGGCCGCCGTGACGCTTTGGTTCGTCGCGTCCAGCTGCGAGCCGTTCACGGCGTCTTTGGACGACGAATTGACGCCCCCCGCCGCAAGGTTCGTGATTTTCACTCCGCCCGAAGGCGCGCCGGATCCGCCCGTGGCGCCCAGCGTCACGATGTTTCCGCCCGCGGCGTCATACTTGACAGCCACGTTCGCCGTGTTGGCGATCGAGGCGTTGAGCGCAGAAACCGCGCCGCCCACCGCGCTGGTCGCGCTCGCCGAGCCCACGGCGCCCGTGGCGCCCACGTTTGTCGTCGAATACGAAGGCGCGACCAGGCCACCCGCTTGCGAATACGAGGAGCCCGCGCCCAGGGCCGTGGCCGTGGCGCCTCCCAGCGCGTTCGTTTGCGATGCGGCCGCCGCGGTCGCTTGCGCAGTGGCCTGAGCCGCCGCTTGATTGGCGGCGACGACGCTTTGGTTGGTCGCGTTCAATTGCGTTCCGTTGACCGCGTCCATGGATGACGAAGTGAGCGCCCCGGCTGCCAAATTGGTTATTTTCACACCCGCCGAGGGCGCGCCCGAGCCACCTGTGGCGCCCAAGGTCACGACGTTGCCGCCGACGGCGTCATACTTGACGGCCGAATTCGCGGCGTTCGCGATCGACGCGTTCAGGGCGTTTACCGCGCCGCCAACGGTGCTGGCCGTTCCCGCTGAGCCAACCGCGCCCGTGGCGGACACATTGGCCGTCGAATACGACGGCGCGGCCAACCCGGCGGCCGCCGTGTAAGTCGCCCCGCCGCCCAAAGCGGCCGCCGTCGCCGATCCCAAATTGTTCGCCTGCGCTCCCACGCCATTGACGGCTTGAACCGCGGCGTTCAGCTGCGAGCCGTTCACCGCGTCTGTGGACGTGCCATTGACTTGGCCCGCGGCCACATTCTTGATTTGGCGCTCGGCGTTCGCCGTGCCCACGCTCACCGCGCTCGTCGGAGTCGCGCCGCCAAGGCCATAGCTCGCGCCATTGACTGTCATCGACGCGGTCGGCGCAGCCGCCGCCGGCGCGCTGTTGTTGCCCAACACCACCGAATTGTCAAAACCCGTCGGAACCGTCACGTTGCCGCCCAAAACCATCGTGTTCGCGGACGCCACATTGTTGCTCGCGCCAATCGCCACGCTGCCCGCGCCGCCCACCACGTTGCTCGTGCCCACGGCGAAGGATCCCGTTCCCGAGACGTTGTTGCTCGTCCCCAGCGCAGCTCCATTGGCGCCCGAAACCGTGTTGCTCGTGCCGATGCCCACCGCGTTGTTCGCGCTCGCCGTGTTGCTCACGCCCAAGCCCACCGTGTTGTTCGCGCTCACGTTGTTGGTCGCGCCAATGCCGACCGCGTTGATCCCCGTCGACGAGTTCGCTGATCCTAAACTAATGGCCTGAACGCCCAGCGCGCGCGAAGACGTGCCAATGGCGATGCCGTTCAGCACATTGCCCACCACCGAGTTGCTGCCAATCGCGATGTCGCTAGACCCTCCGGTGCGCGCCGTGTAGCCAATCGCCACCGCGTTGGTTCCTGCGTTGGTGGCTGTGTAGCCAACCGCCACGCCATTGGCGGCCGTGGACGCTTGAAGGCCAAATGCCGCGCCGTTTGCCGCCGCCATCGCGTTGAACCCCATCACCGTCGCGCCGGCCCCCGATGCGGTCGCCATCGAGCCAAAGATCGTGGTCCACGCGAATCCGCCGCCTTGCGCGTAGCATCCGGCGACGGTGGAAAAACTGTCCGAGCCGTCTGTTCGCGCCTGAGGCGTGAGTTGTTGCGCGCCGACAGGGCCTGCGATCGTGCTTCCCGCTTGCGAGCATGCCGCGCCACCGTTGGTGTCGATCGTGCTGGCCATGGTCGCGCGGCCGAACAATATGAGCGCCAGGGCCGTCAAAACCGTGGTGATCGCGCGGGCCTTTCCTTTTCCTCGAGAAAACGGCGCGAAAAACGAGCGAGCAATTTTTGATTTTTGTGGCGGCCGGCCTTTTTCTTGCGCGAAATCGCGCGCGCCTGCACAGGCCGCGCTGGATTGAATTATTTTGGAAGCCTGTCGGGCTCTATTTTTGGCGCTTGTTTTCCGCGCGCCCATCTTGGATTTTGTGATCATGGATTGGCCATTTTTGTGTGAGTTGTCTGGACCGGCGAAGACAAAAGACTTCAAAAAATCGCCAAGGCGCGCTGATTGATCGCTGAGATCGGATGGGGGCGAGCCGCGTTGATTTCCCCAAGTGTAACCCAATATTTGAAACATCAACATTCTTTTCGTATCTATTTGGTAGCGCTACACGTCTGATTTATATGCTTTTTTTCCGATTTTTCGTCTTGCCTCTGTCGTTCGGACAGCAAAAGTTACGTCTCTTCAACCTCCTTTGCCACTCATTCTTCCGTCTTTTCTTCCTCTTTTTCGCTCTTTGTTACGTCCGGCATCTGAGTCCCATTTAGCGCAAAAAAGCGCCGAACAGCGCGATAAAGACAATTGTCTGTTTTCTTGATTATTTTCTCTTTTAGCCCATTTGACGTTATGTTTTAAGCGCTCATAGCACAAATCGAATATATCCAGCGCCAAGGCAGCCGTTTTTTATTTATTTTTATTGCTCCGTTGTTTTTTAACGACACCCAGACAAGAAAACGCATCAAATCATTCTCACTCTTTCTGTTGTTTCACCGCTTTGATCTCTTCTGCTCGCTTTGCGCGCGACATCGGCCCGCAGCGGTTGCGCTCTCTACGCGGAGTTGCGCGCGGCAAGGATTCGGCGCTAAAATGGTTGTTCAATACATCCAGCGGAAATTCTCCTTCGATGGAATTTGACTAAATTTTAGGCCCGCTTCTCCCCTGTGCGTTCTCGCGCAGCTTTTCCGCTCTATATTCCCCAATCGCTTATGCCCGCATCCGCCATGCCGTCTCCCGAACGCAATGTCCTCAACGCCCAAGAAGCCACCCAATGGCTGTCCGCTCTCGCCTCCGAGCGTTTGGAGGGGATTCCCGAAGAGCGAGCCGAAAAGGTCCGCCAGTGGCTTTCCGGAGTGGCCCGCAAATGGATTTTGCGAGAAGGCGCGACGGATGCCATTTCGGCGTCTTCTGCCCATGACCCGGCTTTTCCGGAGTGGGCTCGCAAAGCTTTGGGCGAAGGCCGTTCGGTTGATCGGCTCCTTTTCACGCGCGACGAACGCGACCAACTGATCCAAATCACCGACTGGTTGCGCGCCTCTGATGGCCCCTCTTTGCGCACGGATTGGACGCGCATTGGCGTGGAGCAAGCTCTGATCAGCGAAAAACAGTGGATCGCGGACAATGTTCGCGCCGCGGAGCGCAGGCTTGCGGCCAAAAAAGACCAAGACGTGGACGCCCAGGGCGTCTCCACCGTCATGTCGTTCGAAGACGGCTCTCGTTGGGTGAAGGTTCTCTCCAAGGATTCTTTGGACCGAGAAGGCGCCTTGATGCGCCATTGCGTGGGTTCCTACGCTGACTCTGTCGCTGCCGGACAAATCGAAATTTGGTCTTTGCGCGATTCCGACAATCAGCCTCATGTCACAATTGAAACGCGCGACGGCGGCCTGCGCCAGTTGAAAGGATTTGCGAACGCGCCCATGCGCGTGGAGTTTGCGGCGCAAACGGGCGCTTTCCTCCGAAATTTTGAAAACGGGCACGCCCTTGAGGCAAAATCAAAGAATGCGATATTTGAACCCCTTTCGATTAACGCCGATTTATCCGCGGCCCACTTTTTTCGAACCCCGAATGGCCCTATTCGCCACGGAGTCGAAGTTTCACAAGCAGAACGCGACAGTTTTATTCAAGCTATTTCTGGTGGAATCGAGCCAATGGAATTTTGGGGTGTGCCAAGCTTCACTCTTGAAGCGCAACGAGCGCGATCTGTTCTTTATGACCAGGCCTTAACGGAGCAAGAAATTCAAACAGCGCTCCACCCATCTTTATTCGGGATGAGCCGCGATGACCAGGCTCTCGCCCCACACGAAGCCGCCTGCGTTTTGCAGGCAGTCAACCGCGATTTTCGGGGGGAAGAGCATCACCTTGTGGAGAAAATGTCCGAGTTGGCTCAATCCGTCATGTTTGGACTTGAAAACGACCCATCTGATGTGGCCGCCGTGCAACGGCAAAAATTAGCGGTTTATTTGGGGGAATCCCGTCAGATGGCGGAGCGCTGCCAATTCGTTCGCTTTCCCGACGCCACTCTAAGGCAATGGACGGAATTGGACACGGCCGACCTCGCTTCCTTTTCTCGGGCCTTGGCTGGGGATGAAGAAGCGACGGCTATTTGGGGGATTCGCTCCTTGGCGGCGGTGTTGGAGGAAGCCGAAGAAATCAATGGACACTCGGCCAAAAACAATGTCTGGATCCAAAAAAAACGAACGGATATGGATCTGAGCCAAACCCTGGTTCGCGCGTCGACGCAACAATCGGATGTTGCGGCTGAGTCTCTGCGAGATCAGGTCATTGCGCATTTTTCCGAATTTGACGACCCCCATAAATCGATGTTGGCTGTTGAAAGCGCCTGGTTGTCGACCATTTTTATTCAAAATGACGAAAACCGTTCACGCGCGGCCGCCCAACGCATTCAAGCTCGATTAGCCGACACTCCTGAACTGGCTGACAATGTGATAACCCGCGCAATGCTGGGGTTTATGAAATTGCGATTGCCTATTTCTTTGGACTTTTTCATTCACACCGCCACCATGGCGCATCGAATGATCCAAGGCCAAGAATTGGCGTCCATCTTTGCTCATAATTATGGTCCAATTGATCTGGCTGTCCAAATGGGCAACCTTCCCCTGGCGCGAGCCGCGGTGGCGGCGGGAATTCCAGCGCGCAACCCGGCGTGCATTCTTAACGCTTTGAAACTGAACACCGCTGACGGAAAAGCATTCGCCAAAGAAGCGACGACGCTTTTGATGGCGCTTGTTGAGCAGCACGCCTCGTCGCCCGAATTCGAGCGCCACGCAGCAGAACGACTGACCTTGTTGGGGAGAGACGTGGCCCAATGGGTTGTCGAACAACCCGCCTCCGACACCGAAGCTGTTGAATTTTTTGCGCCTTTTGCTCCATACGTGAGCAATTTGTTCTGGCGACTGGAAAAAGGATTGGCGATCGCAAAATTGGCGCCGCATTTGGTCCCGGCCTCCGCTGTGGGGGCGGTCCCGGCTCCTGCATTCCAATCGATCGAAGAATGGCGGGCGAAAAACAGAGGGCAAACACTCAGAGATCCGGACGCCGCCAATGCCAACGACGAGGCGCCGCTGCGCCCTAATTCTGGCCTTTGAGCCTTTGAAACTCTGTTGGCGGCCCCGAACGGAGTTTTTTGTCAATTTTTGGCGAGACATTGCGCATTTTGCGGTCTCCTGCCATCAAATCCTTTTTGCGCGAACCGGCGTGATTTTTCCGCTTTCGGATTCATGGCCGACGGTCTTCTTTTCGGTGTCTTGGGCATCCTCCACGGTTTGCGCCAATTGGCGCCGCTCCCAACGCACGCGCGCTTCTGATCGCCACCGCTCCCACACTGTGCCATCACCCACTCCGAATAAGCGTTCGGTCTCGTTGATCCATTTTTCAGCGGCAGGGCCCCAGCCGCCGAGCGCCGCAATCTTCTCGGCGAACCCGAAGTCTCTTCTGAACAAACATTGCTTTAACAGGCCTCCTCCGGCGGCCGACCCCTTCGGCGACGCGCCTTGGGACAAACACCACCGGACCATCGTTTCCGAATGGTCGCGCTCGGACAGCGTTTCCGCCAAGGCAGACCATCCAGCGACAGACAGGCCCTTTCCTTGCGCCGAGAGATCGCGGAACAGCGTCGCCAAACGCGCCAAACGGACAAAAATCACCGCCCTTTGGTTTTCGCGTCTTTTGTCATCCGGCAAATCTTCATCGCGCTTCACGTTTTCCTCTCGATCAATTTTTTCGCTTGCCGCTCTGCGCGCCACAATGTGGACCAACGCCACGGCGTCGACGACAGTGAGGTAATACGTTTTCCGGACCCATTCCCACGCCCAAGGCCCGTCGCACCGTAAGGCTGCGGCTCCAATTTCCACTCCATACGCGGGCAATTGGCAAGGCTTCAATTCCCGCAAAAGACGCTCACCCTTCTTTGGGTCCGCTTCACCCAGCGCCCCTCTTTTCCCTCCGGGCTTGCGCTCGGGTTTTGATTTTTCTTCACCCACGCCGATCAGGCGCCCAATGGATTGCGAGGTGAATTTCACATTGTTTTCCATCAACCAGGCGAGTCCGGAGTCTCCGGCCAGGCCCAACAAGCCGCTCGCGTCCATTTGCTCCACGCCTCCGCCTTGCTCCACCAACCACCGCAACAGACGCAACGGGATGTCTTGTTTGCCGGTTTGAGTGTTGATGTCCGCTGCCCAGTGGGCGATTTGGCGAGGCCAATCGGGATTTATTTGCGCGATGGGGGACAAGGCCTCCAACACGGCTGGCGCACGCCCCGCTGGCGTAGCCTCCCACTCCTCCTCTGTCGTGTCATTGAGCGCGGACCACATCACCCGACTCCATTTTTCTGAAATATTGTTGATTTCTTTCACGGCGGGGGTGTCGGGGCTTTTCGCCGGCGGGGCCTCCCACAGGCCCTTTTTGCCCGTGTCGCCATCGGCCGCGGCTTTTGCCGCAATTCGCGCCAAAACGCCCACCGCCCGGATTTGTCCAGCGTCAAACGCTCCGCACGCGGCCCAAACCGCTTGCATGGTGTCCAGGGCCTCCGGATTCGGCTGCGCGCGCATCTCCAGCCCTCGCAAGCCCCAAGCGGCGTCAATCCAATCGGCGAGGGCTTGGCGCTCGGACGCGCTCCATGCGTCTTGCGGAGCGTCCCACGCGCAATCGTTGAACAAATCAGAACACAATCGATTTTCCATTTTCTCGGACTGCTCGGCGTCGGGGAGGGAGTGGCTGAAGTCGAACGCTGGACCGCGCTCGCCATGGGGCGATTTTAGCGCAAAAATCGCAATTTCCGCTCCTTTTTCCGATCCCCCAAGGCTAAATCCTTTGCGGATTTTTCTTTCTTCCCGGAACGCTCTTGTTTTCTCCATCCGCCGCCGCTTCGGCCATCGCCCGAGTCATCGCCCATTGCTCCGCCAAAGACCGCAGCGCATTCGGCTCACAATCCTTCTCCACGGGTTGGTCGAGCAGCGCGACAAACAATCGCTCTTTTTCCACCGCATCCAATAGCCCCGCCGCCACCCAATCCCCAAGAGCCACAAGACTGTTCCTTTGCACGCTGGATTGATGCTCCTCGTGCATTTCTTTTGTTGCCTTTTGAGCGATTTTCCGAATCAGAGCGCGCGCGGTCCCCGGCGCTTGTTCTTGAATTCTTCGCGTCAACTCTTGCGCACGCTCAGCGCCCACCATCAACCACTCCGACAGCACATCGAACGCCCCCTCTTCATGCATCGAATGACAGTGAGGCCACACTGCATCCAACAACCGCCTCCATTCTTGGTAAGCGAAAGCGATCCCTCTCAGAGCCTCTTTTGTTTGCGTCTCGCTGACATGCTCGGGACGCAACTCTTCCACCAAATTCAAATGGTCGGCCATCCACTCTTCGGAGAGGGCGTCGGCCCAAGCGGTTCTCCCACTCCTCCCCGCGGCGTCTTTTTTGCAAAATGGCAAAACTGTCCGAACCAGGGCAAAAGCTCGATCCGGATCGTTCGGACTTCGGCGAGCCTGAAAAAAAGCTCTCGGCAGCACCGACATTTGATGCGCCTCTTGGGATTTGAAGCTGAATCCCGCGGCCAACAGTTTTTCCACCAACTCGTTGTTTGGAATCGCAATGCGTCCAGCCGTCGACTGGCGCGCCGCCGGCACCCAAGCCACCGCTTGCGCAAGGAGTCCTTTTTCGGCCCCCTTCTCCAACCATTCCAACGCGCAACTGTCGATTCGTTGATGTTTCTTTCTGGCCGTTCCCTTTTTAGGTTTATGCCGAGTGTCCAATTTGTTCAATTTTGACGCCGGTCCTCGATGCGCGCCGAAACAGCTCCACAAGCCAACGCCGGCACGATCTTTTTCATATTTTCTGGAGGTCGCGATTCGACTGCGCCGAGCTCCGCCCCGTCGCTTGTTTTCCTGTCGAGCTCTGCGCCCCCATTCACGGGCCCAGAATTTTGCTTTTTTCGAAGTTGTCATTTTTCGATTTTTCTTGATTGCCACGTTGCGAATGCAGAGCGGCGGGTTGCTCCCTGGCCGCGGCTGGTCAGATTCTCAAGGCCTTTTTGGGCTGGGCTTTCTTTTTTGCTTCGGGGGCTTTTTTCGCTGACAGCCCTTCTTCGCGGCGATTTTCCACCGTTTGTTGCGCGCCCGCCTGTTTTTCTGCCTCTTCGGCGATCGCCCGCTGCATTTGCCGCCGCTCCCATCGCGCGACGCCTTCGCCTTCCCACCGCGGCCAAGCCTCCGCCTCTTCTTTTGTGATCGCCACGCCCTTTTTCTGCGCAAGGGTCCGTTTCTCGGCATGATTGGCCAACCACGCTTCCGCCGCGGGTCCCCAGCCATCCAAAGCGGCCAATTCCTCCGCGAAAATGAAATCTCGGCGTTGCAGGGCCTTCATCAACAAGCCGCCGCCCTCCGCCGCGCCTTTGGGGGAAGCGCCTTGCGCCAGACACCACCGAACCATCTCGGCGGGTTGGGCGTCCGCCATTTTTTCCGCCAACGCCGACCACTCTGCCCACGACACTCCTCGGCCCTTTTTTGCCAAGGCCTCGCACAGCGCGGCCACTCGGTGAAGCCTTGTCGCAAGCTGTTGCCTCATTTCGTCGGCGCGCTCCTCATCGCGCTTGGCCAGCGCCGGAGGGCGTGACGCAAAACCGCCAAAAAGCCCCGCTTTGCGCATTTTTTGCCCCCACTCCATTCCAACGGCGGTCGCCAGGGCCAAGGCGTCTCTGGCGTTCAACGTGAAATTCTTTTGGATCCATTTCCAGGCGCGGTCTTTGTCTCGATCCACCGCCGCTAATCCGAGGTCCACGGTGTAGTCGGGCAACTGCGCGGGAGCGATCGACCGAATCAACTCGGCGGCTTCTTCGCTTCGGGTGAGAGAAACCGCGGGAGCCCCTGCGGCTGATCTTTTTCGCGGACTGTCCGGAAAGCCGTTTTGGATCAGCGGGGCGAGAGCCCTTGCGCTGAATTTCGCGCCCCTCTCGGACAACCATGCCCGAGTTTTTTCTGACGCTTGGAACATGAGGCTTCCCAGGTCTATTTTCTCGGCGCCGTTTTCTTGCGCCGCCAACCACTGTGCCATGCGCAACGCGGCGTCTTCAGTCGCTCGCCATTGCAGGCCATTGAGAAAATTCGGCAGCCGTCGGACCCAATTTGGATTGAGTTTGAAAATCGGCAAAAAAACCGCGAAATTTTCCGGGGCTTCGCCTTCGGGGGCATCGATCCAGGCTTGCGCGGATGTCATGTCGAACGCCGCGCGCATGGCCATGGACCACGCGATGTGGGTTGTGCGCATGGACGGCCCGGAGGAAATGGACGCTTCGTCATTCCATCGCGCCATCTCGCCAGGCCCTCCTGCCTTTGCGGAGGCTGCCGCCTGACGGGCCAAAAAAGCCGCCACGCGCATTTCTCGCGCTCCAAACGCCCCCAGGGCGGCATGAGCCGCGGCCAGGGCGTCGAGCTCTGACGCAGCGGGCGAGTCGCAATGGCCTTCGCTGTTGGCTGCGCGGCATGCTTGCGCGTCGCTTTCGCTCATGGCCTGCCCCGCGGCGCTCCAATCCTCCAAAGCCTGGCGTTCGCGCGCGCTCCACTGATCGAGCGGGGCGTCCCATAAGTGGCTGTGGTTGGCGGTGTTTGAGGCGATCGGTTGCGTCATGAAATGGGAGAACTCAAAAAAAAAAGGAATGAACGCAAAAAAT
>Ga0209855_1000366_pt1 | contig 11548 bp, 6 predicted proteins | sample OrgsoiDNA_201063_FD_185811 | JGI IMG/M metagenome (GOLD analysis project Ga0209855, IMG submission 185811) | Permafrost soil microbial communities from the Arctic, to analyse light accelerated degradation of dissolved organic matter (DOM) -... | ecosystem: Environmental > Terrestrial > Soil >...
ATTGAACCAGGAATGGCGCGCAAAAAAAGCAAACGCGCGCGGCTTGCGGCGAATCATTTGGCAAGCGAAGGGCGTGTAGCTTTCGGAGTCGCGCATGCGCGAGTCGGAGTCGAGCGACTGAATGCGCTCGCGCTCCAAAGACTCAATGGAGCCGTCGCCAAACGTGAAGGACTCCGCCACCATTTCGTAAAAAGCCAAATCTCTTTGTTGGTCCGCGGCGACCCAAGAGGGGCTGAGCAAGGCCGTCGGCAAGAAAAAACAAAGTCCGGAGCCCGCGGGGCGAAAGAACAAGGTGCTGGGCGTGAAGCTTTCGGCCAGGTGCCCCCCCGCCGAAGCCTGGGCGGCGAGTATCGCATTGACCGCGCGGCCCAAGTCGACGACGCGCGGCGAGCGAACTTGCCAGAGCGCCTCGAGGGACCAGCGACGAATTTCCGCCGATTGCTCAGTGCTCGCGCCGTTTGGATAATAAGTTTTGAAAAACTCAATGACGCCGTCTGCGAGCTGGTCGGCGGGCGATGGAGAAAATTGGGCAGCGGCCGTTTCTGTGGCCCATAGCGCGTTGCGCGCCCAAGACGAAAAAAAAGCCAAGTGCACTTCATGCGGCATGCCGCTGGGCAAAAAACGAAAACTCATTCGCAAGCCTTTGCCGTCCCAGCGCGGGCGCCCTTGCGAGGACGGCGCGCCGGAGTGTCCGGATTGAGCGCGAAAATCAAAGGGCTCGAACGCCGTGGCTTCGCCGCGAGCCGGAGCGTCGGACCATTCTTCTTTCCCGTCGATCCACGCTTTCAGATAGTCATAGGCGAGGCGCGCTTCGTGGAATTTTTCCGGCGCATGGGGTTCTTTCGCTCGATCCGGGTGCCACCTCCGCGCCAAACGCCGCCAAGCCAGTTGGGCTTCGCGGGGATCCGGGGGCAATGAGCAACCCAAAGCCAGCAAGGCTTCAGTGTGAGAGGAAAACGCGCGCGACATAACGGCACCAAGTGAATGGGGCCGCATTTGAGCGCTAAAGAAGGAAGATTTCCAGTGCCGTCAATCGGAGGGAAAGCCTTGCGGAGCTTGGGCGACGTGGAAAAAAGAACAGCCGTCGAAAAAAATGGGCAAAAATCAGAAAAAATTATCCAGGAGCCGTCGAAGGCCGAGAAATCCTAAAGACGAAGATTATTCACGCCCTTACGAAAAAATGGCGCTCAGGCTTGTCGCGCTAAGCGCCGTTTTTTCGTAGCGGGGCCAAATGGAGCGCAACAATGAACAAAAGAAAGCCCGGGCGGGCGGGTATAAGGGACAGAGCGAATTTTGACGGCTTCCCGCGCGTCGTTGAAAAGCACGCAAAAAAGCAGACAAACGGCGCCGGGCGGTTATTTCACGCCACAGCGATTCGACGCCGGGCTTCGCCGCTCATCCCGCCTTTGAAGGCTCACCGGCCTCCACGCTGGCGGCCTCGACTGGAACCAGAATTTGCCAGCGTCGAACTGAATGCCCCTGAGCGTCTTTCGCATCCCACAAAGCGCATCCAAAGCGAATCTGCGCCAAATCCAACGCTGCCAAAGAGAACGCGCGGCTTTTTTCATCCAAAGCAGCGCTCAAAGCCAAAAACTGGGCCAAAGGCTGTCGCCCCACGCGCAAGGACTCCGGCGTGGAGTGCTTTTTTTGCCATTCATCCAAGCCGGCGCTGAATTCTCGCGCGGATTGAGCGCCAATCGCATGCGCGACGCGCCGAAGCGTTTTGGCGTCTGCGGAGGCGATCGAGCCCATAAGGGCTCCCAAGGGATTGGGGCGCAATGATTTCGTGGACGCCATCCATTCCGGCAATGAGCTCGCAAGCAAGCGCAGGGTGGGCGGCAGACATTCCGTCGGCAGCTCGCGCCACTGGTGGCTTGCGAGCAATTCCGGTTCGAAAATTTGCGCCAGCAAAGGCTGATTGGCGATTCTCGCAGAAACGACGCGCTGCGCTATTGCTTCGGCCGAAAGCGCCTGCCGCGCCCATGCGATTGTTTCTTCTTGGGCTATGGCCACGGAACTGTCGAACAGCGCAGCCCATGGATCCAAGCCCAATCGCTCATACAATGAACTGGCGAAGTCAAACCATCCCGCTTGCGCGAAAACGCCAAACCACAAGGGTTTGTGCTCTAAAACGGACAACGCGAATAGCGGGCGGGCGCGCTCTTCGCGACGCAGGTGGCGCTTGGCCCCCTTTTTGCCAACAGGAGCCGGTGTCGCATGCGGATTCCACGCCGCCAAATATTTTTCCTCCAAGGCTTCGACGCTGCGGTCAAAAACAATGGTCTTTTTGACGGTTTGGGCCCAATCGACTTCTTCTGCGCCGTTTTTCTTTTGGGGGATTTCAAGCATGACCGCCGGCAGCCAAAAAAAACGGCTCCAATCCAGCGCGCCGTCGCCTGGCGTGGAAATGGTGAAAAACAATGCGAAGCGTTCAATGAACGCAGGAGCCATTCTCAGAGCCGCCATTTCGGCCCGCAATGGCTTCAGCAAGGCGGGCAGCCGTTTGTCTCCATTGAGCCACAACGCACGGTGAGCCAAGAGCGTGAAACGAGCCAAATGAGCGCGGGATATGCCTTTGAGCCATCCACGGCTGGAAAACTCCGCCAATTCGGCCGCAAGGGCGAGCGCTGCCTGCGCAGGGGTTGCGCCGGCGTTCAACGCGTTGATCGCGCTGGCCCAAAAGGACGCAAAAAAAGTCGAGCACACAACCTCGAGAGCCCCTCCTGGGGGAATCTGGGTCTTCATGTGCCGTCCGGCGGGGCCTCGGCCAAGGTATTCAGAAATAGCTTTTCGGCCATCTGCGGGAGACGCCCACAGCGCGAGCAAGGAGTCTGGATTGCCCTGCCCGAAGGCTTGGTCGGTCGGGCGCATCGCCTTGTAAGCCGTGGCGGGATCGCTCGCGTCGGCGAACGGGCGCGAAGACGGCGCCGTTTTTTGCTTGCCGGATTCTTTGGAGGCTTGCGCGGCTCGCGCTTCCCACGGGTTGGCGTCGGGTTCAAAAACATTTGAGTGCGCTTTTCTCGCGGCGCGCCACGCTTCGCTCGCTTTGGCCAAAATATCTTCATCGGCGCCCCCGGGAGCGGCGTCGGGGCGACCATTGAGCCAATTGTCCAATCGGTCCTTCGCTTGCTGGATGACGACAAACCGTTCGTGCGCGTTGGGCTCTTGGCAAACATCCGGATGCCATTGCCGCCGCAGTTTTCGATACGCGGCAAGAACGGTCGCGGGATCGGCGTCGGGCGCGCACCCCAAATCGGCTAGCGCTTTGGCTTGTGTGAGTTTTCCTGTTGGCATGGCGTGGTGCGGGGCGTGCTCGGCTCTAAGGTGGATATATGCCGCCATTGTGCCAGAGCTTTTTGCCGAAAGAAAATTATTTTAAGCGAAAAATGCAGAGGCCTCTGGATGGGCGAAAATAAAATAAAATCCGGTCATGCGCGGAAGTGAGCGGTCGTTCGCCGCTTGCGAACGCCTCGGGGGCGCGTTCGCGAATGGGGCGTTTTCTCCTGCTCCTCGAAGGCCTGTGATTTCAAAGGCGCGCGGCCCTGCGCGCTGCGGCCAATGCGTTGTGAGGCGCTGAGCGGGGCGCGATCGAATCGCCAAAAGCTTGAATCGCCAAGGCTCGCGCTTCAATCGGAGCTCGCAACATTTCTTGGGCGGCGGCCAGCCACGGAGCATTCGCCATTTTCGCGCAAACGAGGGCCGTTGCGTCAATATCGCGCCGCATCGCGTGCGCCAGCGCGAGTTGGAGGAGTGGTTTTTGAGTTTCGGCCCGTTGGGCCCAATAAAGCCGACGCGATAAAATGGCTTCAAGAAAGGACACGCGCTGTGGGCTGGCCAACGCGCGCTCAAAGGAGCCCAAGCCGTGGCTCAGCAACGCATCGGTCAATTTGAGCGACCGATCGGCATCCGCGGCGAGCGTGTTGTCCGCCCCGTTGGAAAGATGAAGCCACCACAAAGCGTCGCGCCCTTTCCACAACGCTTCGGAGCTAGCCCCATGCTCCAAGGCCCATAACCCCCAATGCGGTTGTTGGCTCGCGCAGGCATACGGCAAAAAAGCCGCCTGGTCTCGGGCCAAATCCAGGCCATGGTCCAACAATTGTTGGGCGCAGGCGTCTGCGCCTTCGCTTTCGGCGCCCAAAATGCCGATCCAAAAATGCCCATTGAGAGCGCTGAGATCGGGAGCCTGGGGGCTCGGTTCGGAGAGCGCTGGCGCAAAAGGCGCGCCGGCTCGCAAAATCGCTCCGGAAAGTTGATGAAAAGACCATCCCAATGCCGCGCTCAAAACGGGGGGCGCCCACAGGCGCAGAGAGCCGGACGGGGCTAAAAGGCTCGACACCGCGTTCAGGGCCGCGGCTTGCCCATGAGCGTTTCGACGTGAAAAATCCCGTTTTAAAAACACCGCGAAATTGGAGAAGCTCGGGTCATGATCAATCGGCAATGACACATTCGCCGCCTCGCACAGGCGTTGCGCGACGCCAACGGCTTCTTGCGCATACAGGGCGGAGGGAATGGGCATGGGAGGGGAGAAAGATCAAAATGCGGCCCTGCGCGGAGGGGAGAGCCTTCTCATATGATACGGCGCGCGAGGCGAATTGGGAAGCAGGTGGGGCGGATTTGAGCGGATTGAATTGTGGGGGCAAGAGAAATCGGCGATGAGCGACTTGCGGCCGAGCCCAGAGGCGGCCAAACCAGTCGAGGCGAAGGAAGGGCGTTCATTTCAGGTTGGATGGGGTCAGGGCTTGAGCCGACGCCCTTCCCGTGGGACAATGAGCAAGCCCCGGCGGAGCTCTATGACTTGAGCAAGCCCGCCTTTTTTGAAGCCTCCCTCCCATGCCCTCCAAAAAGCCCGCCGCTCGCATTGGCTCCGCCAAATCCCGAGAGAAAGTTGAAAAACAGGCCCCGCAGGCGCGAGCGCAAGCCGCGCTGAGCCTGGCGGCGCGGTGGGCAAAAAACGCGCGGGAACGACACGCGTCGCCGTGGCCGCCCGAAGTGGCGGAGTTGGCCGAGACGGCGAAAAGCGATCCAGTTGTCGCCCAGTCGCTGTTTGACGCGTTGGCGGCGGACGCCCCCGCGAGCGCGGCCTCTTTCTTTGAGGGGGTGAGCGTCTCCGCGCTGTGGGCGTCCCGGCCAACCTTGGCTCGAACACGCCAAGCGGTGGCCCAAAACGCTCCATTTTTAAGCATTTTGGACACTCGCGGCCAGATCGACTGGGGCAATCGAGACGCCTGGATTTCGGCTCTTCAACGCGCTTTTGACGCGAGCGCCGGAGTGGCTTCAGCCTCGATTGACGGGGACGTTGAAACGCATTCGCCCATGGAGGGGGCCGCGCGGTGTTTTTCACGCTTGCGCCCTTTCAACGAACCCGAGGCTGTGAGGCTGGCGGGGGGGCTGGCGCGTTGCGTGGCGCATTCAGAGCGGCGCCTGGCGAGCGACATGGCCTCCACGCACATGCTGGGGCGAGGGCGCTGGCGCGCGGCTGAGCAAGCGGGGTTGTGGGATGAAGCGGCGATGGACGCTCAGTTGAGCCTTGCCTTGACCGCTTTGCCCCAAAACGCTTTGCTGTGGGGCGTGATCTTTGAAACCAGCGCCCAAACGGCTCCGGAGCCGCAAAAATTGGCGCCGGCTTTGCGCGCGTTGGCGGAGCAAATCACCGAGCCCGTTCTTGCGCGCGCGTGGGCGTTGTCCCGATTCAACGACGGTTTCAAGGAGGAGGCGCGGGCGGCTGGCGTTTTTTGGCCGCAAGGCCACGCGTGGCTGCGAGAGGAGGCGGCGCGCGCCATGGCGTTGGGCGGGGCCGGCGCCTCGCTTGCCCGCGCGCAAGAATTCGCGCGCTCGCCAGGATTGTTGGCCGCGGAGCGCTGGTTGCAAGTGGCTGATCGGCTGGCCTTCGCCAAAACGGATTATCCGCCCGCCCACGCGTTTGCCGCGGCGGCGCTGGGGGCGGCTTTGCGCGAACAAGCGAACCCAGAGGATTGGATGCGGTCCGCCCGCAAAACATGGCGGCAGGCGCTGCGCCCCGTGCAAGAAGAGATGCAATCGCGCTCCGAATTCTCAATGGGCGTCTCGCCGGACACGCTCGCGGCGCTTGCCACGCTGTGGGGCGGCGCGCCAAAAAGCTGGCGGAGCGAGCCGGCCGCCATTTGGGCGCGAAAACGGTTCACAGGCGAAAGCCTTGCGCTCGCCGAGCAGGCCGAATTGGCTTGGGAAGCCCTGAGCGCGAAAGAAAAAGCCGAGACGGAAAACGTTGCGCGCGCGGCGGAGATCGCGCTGGCCCCTGATTCTGAGGAGCCGAAAAAAGAATCGCGGCCGGCGGCGCGCGGCCCTCGCCGAATGTGAGCGCCACAGCGGCCAGAGGATTGATGGGCAGGGGCGGCGCAAGGAAAAAGTCGGATAATCGTGGGCTTTTCGCAACCTGAGAAAAAACGCCTTCGCAGAGCAATAAAAGGGTCTGATTTTTCGCAAACGGCCTTCTTCATATAGACGAATAAAAACTTCGGACAGGCGGGGCGGAACATTTGGCGCTTGGGCGGCCTGTTGGACAGAGCCCGCTTTTTTGGGCTGGCGCTCCGAGCGCTCTCATTGTATAGATAAAGGGTGGTTGAAAAAAGTTCTGCGAAAAGGACTAGACGGCGAGGCAAAAGTCAGGCAAAACAAAGCCCGCGGAAAGCGGCGCCTTCGCGCGACACCGGCCGCCCTTGCGAAAACGAAGGGAATTGGGCAATTGAGCGTTTTCTGGCGTTCGAGAAATCAGCAGGAGAGCCGCAAGGCTCTGTCAGACACTTTAAAAAGGCCGCCCTGGCGCGGAGGAGAATCAAATGAAGGGATTGCGTCGGGGTCGCCAAGTGGCGAGCAAGCGCTTGGCTCAGGGTTTCACCTTGATCGAGCTGCTGATTGTGATTGGCTTTTTGATGGCGCTGGGCGTCTATCAAGTGCAATCGGATTTGAGAAAAGCGCAGACGGACATCGCCGGCGCCACAGCCACGCAGCTGACGACTTTGGTCGACGGCGCGAACGCGTTCTCAGTGAACCATTACCAAGAGCTGATCGGCGCAGTCACGCCCAGCACGACAGGGCTCACCTGCGTCGGCACTGATTTGGCGCGTCGATGCAACATCACCATCGCATCCCTTCAAGCGGATGGCTTGCTGCCCGCCGGATACGTCAACACCACGGCTTTCACGGGCAATGGCGCATGGAATATCAGCTACCGGCTGTTGGGCTCGTCCTCTTCGGGTGGCCCAGGATACAACGTCGAGGGCTTGGTGATTTCGACCGCCACCACGCCATGGACCACGGACGGCTCCGCGAACGCGGCAAAAGCCAATTCCCAATACATCGGGCTCGCCGCGCGCCGAATCGGCGCGGACGGCGGCGGCACGATTCCGAATTGCGGCGGCTCGGCGACGCCCACATTCTGCTCAACCGGTGGCGCGTTCAAGCTGACCAGCACGGACTACACGTCGATTCAAAACAACGGACAGATCGGCGCGCGCGTGGGAACCGGCACGGAGCTCTTCAACGCTTACCTGCGTCGCGATGGCACGTTGCCGATGACCGGCAGTCTGAACATGGGCGGCAACTCGATTTACAACATGCTGAACATCACCGGCACCGGACTCGCCAGCTTCGGCACCATCGACGCGGCAGGGACGGCGTTCACGGTGGACAACTTGGGACGGGTCAACGGCGCGGCGGTGAGCGTGGGCCCGACCGCAAACCAGGCAATGCTGACCGTGACGGGCGAAGACAGCAATGCGGCCGGCTTGGGCGTTTTGACGGTGACGGGGTCTGTGAAGACGCCGAACATCAACAACAGCGGCGGCGGCGTCGTGATCGGCGCGTCAATGGCCTCCAGTGCGGTTTGGAACGGCCCGACAGCCAGCTCGGGTGCGAACTTGTCGGTGGATGACATCTACATTCGCAAGATTGGGCACTGGGCGTCGGAAGTCGCGAGCCAATACGCAAGTCGCGGCATTTATTTGGCTCCGGACGGCTCCCTTGTGGTCCAACCGACCTGCCAACAGGGCGGGGGGGCGAGCTCCGCCACGACTGGCATCCCGAAAATTCAAGTCACGGCAGGCGACCAAGTGATCACGACCTACTTGCAACAAGGCACAAGCGTGCCGACTGCAGGCGGGACGATTTCCCTGCCGGCGCAAGAAACGGTGGGCGAATTCGCAAACTACGCCACGGCAGGCACCCCCGTCGTCGTGAATGGCGTGACTCGCCAAACGTGGTTGATTCACGTCGAAGCCAGTCAGTTGACCGGCGGCGCGACGCCCCGCAAAGGCAATTACGCCTTGGCGCATGTTTACTGCGAGTTCGTGTTGGCCAACAACAACTGATCGCGTTCGCGCGGGCAGAAGCGAACCAAATCACTCAAAAAGCGCGAGGATTTTCCTCGCGCTTTTTCGTCGATGAAAAACAAGCTTGGCGCGACGGCTTTGTTGAGAGATAATGAAAGACTGAAAGAATCAGCAATTACGCCGATTTCGTTTTTCACTCGCCCCGCGCGAAAGGATTCCTCCGCGATGAACCGATTCGCTCGCCTTTGCGCACAGTGGATAAAAAGAAAAACCGCGCCAGACGGCTCAAGCCGCTCCGAAGCGGCAAGGCGCTCCCTTCTTGATTCAACTTCGTCCTCGATGCCCGACGACGGAGGCACGCCGCAAAACATGCCCGCCCTTCTGGCGAACGAGTCATTGTCAGCCCAGGTCGAGTTGCCATTGCGCTGGACCGCGCGCTCCGACGCCAGCTGGGATTACGCTCGGCAAAGCGGAGCCGTGGGCGGGGTGGTGTGCGACTCGGAAGGCGTCGTCCTCGCCTGTTTTTCAGAAGACGCTCGCCTGCCCGATGGGGCGAGCCCTGCCCGGGCATCCCATTACCTGGAAATGGAAGCGCTCGCGCATGCGCTCGAGCTCGTGCGCGCAATGGGCCTCAAGGCCAAAGCCGGGGCGCTTTACACCGATTCCGCGACCACTCTGCATTGGCTGGCGCGCCAAGACCTCAACGCCTCAGAGGAGGCCTTCGCGAATTTGACGCGTCGAGCGCAACGCGCCTTGAGAGAGGTGCCTCTGGCCCAAGTGCGCTGGAGCAGCCGCAAAGGCAATCGCATGGCCGACTGGTTGTCCAAGCGGCCGCTGGGTTCCGCCAGCGACCTAAACGAGCCTGGAACGCTCAGCGCAATCGATTGGCTGTGGGCGAGCACCGTGGGGTTGGAGGACAACGCAAAAATGCAGGAAGTGGGGCGAATCCGCATGCCGAAGGGTCAAGGGGCGGAATCGGTGGGGCGAGAGGAAAAAAGAGCCAAAATGGAGCGCTTTTTGGAGTTGGCCACTTTGCAGGCCGCCAAGGCCGATCAAGGCGTCAAAGTGTTGCTGAACCAATATGACAGCAGTTTTAGCGGAACTCGGCGCCAATTTGAGCTGTGCGGCCCGGGCGACTTTTCGTTGGCGGCTCTCACGGTCGCCACCCGGCAGTTGGGCCGCGGCCCGGGCTTGTGGCCAAAAGAGGCGGCGCAAGGCGGGATGGCGCGGATCGCGGTGCTGAGTTGGCGCCAGCGCGAAGGCGCTTTCGGCCCGCGAAGAAAAGGAGCCTACGGACTTTGCGTTTCGCGCGCCGAAAAAACCGCTCCGGGGGTGGGCGCCAGTGAAGACTGGATCGGGCCGCAAGACCATGAGCAATCGGGCGAGCGTTGCCGATTCGGAGCTTGGCAAGAAGCTCCGCGCGGACGCTCCATGCAATTCAACGCCGCCAAGCGCGCCATAGGCTGGGCCAGCAGAAGCGGCGCCGAGCGCGCGCGAATCGTGTTTCTCCAAAATCAAGCATTGAGTGAAAAGGAAACGGATCAGTTGCGCGCTTTGGCCATCAAATTCAAAATAGCGATCGAGTTTGAGTTCTTGCCGGACGCTCCGCCGCATGAAGGAGAGGGGCTTGCGCGAGCGTGGCGAACCCTGTTGAGAGCGCCCGCTCTCGCCCTGGCCGCGCAACGAAAAAAAGCCGCCGCGGACGAAGCCCCGCAAAAAGCGGCGCAAGCGAAAAAAGAACGTCTGGCGCGCCCCTGAGCAGGCTGATTCCGCGCATTGGCCGCCTCGCGCGACAACCGCCCTGCGCCAATGGGGGCGGCAAAAACCGCCAACGCAAAGCCGTGGCCCTGAAAAGAAAAGCCCTGATTTTGTCAGGGCTTTCTCATTCAAAAAAAGAAAGATCAAAGGACCGCGTCTCGCATCGCGACGGCTCTTCGGATCACAAGCGTTTCCCGCGTCGCTGCGGAGCCGCGAGCTCAGCCGGCGGCAAAAGCTCGCCCTGGGAAAGCGCCATTTCATGCTCGTCCACTTGTTTCTGCAATGCGTCTTCGACCGTTTTGTTCAACGCCTTTTGCTCAAAAATAGCGAGCACGTCGGCCGGAGCCGATTGCGGCGTGATGGTGCCGTTGAGAAGGCCTTTCAATCGGGTTTTTCGCATGGACAAAGCGTCCGTGGCGGCGGCGAGAACCAAGGAGCGAAAACTGCCGATGACAAAGCAGCGTTCTTTTGCGCGCGTGATCGCGGTGTAAACCAGATTGCGCGTCAAAAGCGGCTTGGGCGTGCTGTGGTGCAGGGCGAAGAAAATGAGCGGAGACTCTGAGCCTTGGAACTTGTGGACGGTGTTGGCGTAAGAAAGCTGCAGGCTTTTTCGAGCTTCTTCCTGGCTGAACGACACGCATCCGGAGTCAAATTTAACCCACATGGCGCCATATTTGTCGACGGACTCAATGAAGCCCACGTCGCCATTGAAAATGCCTTTCTCGTCAAGAATTTCGCTCGCCTTGCTGGCGTCTTTGAAAATTTCTTTTTTGGACTCGTTGATCGTTTGCATCACTTTGTCGCCCGCGCGCAGATAAAAGGGTTGCGAGACGCCTTTCACTTTGCGGGAGCATTCGACTTGGCTGATGCCTTTCCTGAAGGGATTGAACGCTGCTTGCAGGGAATTGTTGAGCGCGTGCGACCCCGCAGCGCCAATGTTGGAGCCCACGATCACTTGCGCGTCTCGCAAAGGATCCATTTTCCCCTTGTTTTTCGCGTTGTTGAGCAACGAGATAAGGCGCGTGGCGAGATTCGCGGCGTCAGGCTCCTCCAAGAACAAGCAGTCGGACTTGATTCGCTCTGGCGGGGCGTTGGGGCCCAGCGCGAAATCAGGGACGTGCCCTTCATCGATGGCCCGAGAGACCTTGATGATGTCGCTGTTGGCGCCTTGGCGCAACACGCCATTAAGGTGAGCTGTGGGGAAGGCTTGTGAATCGATCAAATCGGCGAGAACCTTGCCCGCGCGCACGCTTGGCAATTGGCCCGGATCGCCCACCAGCACCAAAAGGGTCTTGGGGCCAATGGAGCGCAGGATCGAAAGCATGAGCTTGGTGTCGATCATGGACGCCTCGTCCACGACCACGGCGCTGGCTTGGCGCAACGGCGATTGTTTGTCGTCTTTGCCGTTGGACTCAGCGACGGAGCCTGATTTTCCCAATCCGAGCAAGCTGTGGATGGTGCTGGTTTTGCGACCGCCGCCCAAA
>Ga0209855_1000382_pt1 | contig 11254 bp, 7 predicted proteins | sample OrgsoiDNA_201063_FD_185811 | JGI IMG/M metagenome (GOLD analysis project Ga0209855, IMG submission 185811) | Permafrost soil microbial communities from the Arctic, to analyse light accelerated degradation of dissolved organic matter (DOM) -... | ecosystem: Environmental > Terrestrial > Soil >...
GCCGTCGCGAGCCCGACGGATCCGGTCTGCGCGATGGCGCTTTTGAAAAAAGCGGGGCTCTCCAAAGCCCTGGAAGCCAAAATCGCAGGCGAAAGCCTGCTCAATGACGGCGTGGCCATGCTGGCGTTCGCCGCGGCCCTTCCATTCGCCTTGGATGGCAGCGGCGCGCAGACATTTCATTTTGGCGCCCTTTTGTTGGATTTGGGGCGCGAGGCCGCGCTCGCGGTCGCGACCGGCCTCATCGTGGGCTTCGTGTGCCACTGGGCGGTCGACTCCATCGAGCACGCTCCGACAGAAATCATGCTGAGCTTGGCGGCCGCCGCGGGCACTTGGGCCATCGCTGAGCGCTTGCACGCCTCTCCCGCCCTGGCGGTCGTCTGCTGCGGACTCGTCGTGGGGCTGGGGAGCCCCAAGAGCCTCTCCAAAAAAGCCCGTGAGCGCTTCAATCCTTTTTGGGAGACGTTGGACGAAATCCTGAACGCCATTTTGTTCTCCATCATTGGCATCCACGCGTTGCTCTTGGCCCACATCAACGCTCCGTGGCTCCTTGCGGGCAGCGCGATCGCCATCGCTTTGGCGGCTCGTTGGATTTCGGTCGCGTTGCCGCTTCTGGGCTTGCGCCCCCTTCTCGGCCCCTTGCCTCCGAAGGGGCTGTCCCTTCTCACCTGGGGCGGCATTCGCGGCGGCATCACCGTGGCCCTTGCTTTGTCGACGCCGGCGGCGATGGACAACAGAGACCTTTTGATTTGCGCGAGCTATGCCATCGTCGCATTCTCCATTCTCGTTCAAGGCATTTCTTTGCCCTGGCTCGCCAATCGGGCGCACGGGTGCGCGCAAGCGAAAGACCTGGAAGGCGACGGATCGGACCGCTCCGACTGAAATCGCGGCGCGTGTCCTTGCCGTGTTTTCGGCTCGGCAAGGCGCTGCAATGGGAGGGTTTTCCCGCCCGTCCGAACCCAGGCGCTTCGACGCTTGACACCGCGCTTGGCTTCGGCGTAATGTGCCGCCAGGCCGCTGTGAGGCCTGCCGCCCCCCAATGGCGAACGACAATGGTCGACACGGACGCGACACCCACACCCGCCTTGAACATCAGGCCGGCGCGGAAAACAGGGGGCATTTTCAGCGATTTATTCGTTGCGCCAGGCCATTCGATATTCAAGGATTCACCATGGGCTATTTGCCGCCCGGCGACGACGTTCGCCGACTTCACGCGCTGGAAACGCGCCTGATCCCCCTTGTGCGGCAACTTGTCGCGCTGTATCCGGATGTTTCTTCTCCGATTCCTCTCGCTCCGTGCCAAGAGGTTGTGGCGCGTTGGTTTGGTCATCCCAATTGGCATGCCGCCGCCAAACAAGCCCAAACGCAAAACGCTCGTGGACAGAAACATTTTCAAGACGTTTCTGCGCCCAGCGTGGCTGACGCAGCAGACTCGGCGTGGATGAGAAACACGCCGATCCAGACGCTGAGGGGCTTTGCCCGCAAAACGCACGCTTTTTTCAATGGCCACTCTGAAAAACGCCCGCCTCCTGAGGAGTGGGATGGCTCGGGCGACGCGGCTCTCATGGCGCATATTTTTGGCTTCCAAACCTCTTTGGAAATGAACCAAGCCTGGATGGAGCGGCACGCTGCGCAAAAGCCACGCCGATCGCTGTGGGCCCGCGCCGTTTCTCTTTTGCGGCCAACGCCGCCGACGGGCCCTTGGACTTGGGCTCGCCAAGAATCAGAGCTCCTGGACGCGCGAGCCGCAGATGGCCATCGGCAGGGAGTTTCCGGGGCGAAAACTGCGCGAAATCTTGGGCAAGACCTAGACAGCGGTTGGTGGATGGGCATGACTGACGCGCAGACGCGCACGCATGCGCTCTTGCTTGGGGCGGCGGACTCAGGGCGAGACGAAGTTCTGTCGTCGTGGGTTTGGGACAGTGTCCAGAGGGGGCAGGGGGTTTTGTGGATGTGCGGGCGCCCGAATGAAGAGGCGCGAGATTTTGAGCGTGTTCTGGATGAACAAGCGCGCCAATCGCTTCGCCCGCAAGACCGTTTCACGCTTGATTTCACAACCTCATCGGCGGAGACCTCCGAAATAATCAACACTCACACGATTGATTGCTTTGAAGGGTTGTCCTCCGGCGGATTGACTGAGGCGTTGATCCATGCCCTTCCGGCGATGGAAAACGGGGGTGGGCGGGCACACACGCGCGGACGCGCCATTGGCCTGATTTCCGCGATCGCGATGGCGTTGGTCCATGACAGGCTTTTTTCGCGCAAACCAACACGCCTCGCCCGATTTCCTTTGAGAAGCTTCATGAGGCGCTTGAATTTGAGGGCATTGAGCGATTGGCCGCAAGGACTGACTTCCCCCCTCATATTTTGATCGCGCTTTCAACGTACTTCGGCGGGTTGCGGACCGAAGCGACCGCCCGAGACACCGCAGCGGCTCTGCACCAAAGGGTCGCTCAGCCGGTTTTAGGCGCGCTGGCTCAATTGCGCGAGTTTTCGCACGTGATTGGCGGCGACTCTTCAAGGACTCGCGGCGAGGCTCCGTGGGCCAAAGCCTTTTTGTCAGCGTCCTTGATGTTTGTTCGTTTTGGAGATTTTGAGCGCACCCATCCGGCGGCTTTTCGATTCTTCACGGTCCTTTGCCGGCTTCCTTTCACAGAAGTCATGGGGCAGGCGCTGAATCAGGGCGAGGACTCCTTGCGACGGCCGCCGCCCAACACCGTGGTTTATGATCACTGCCTTTGCGATGGCCTGGCGTCCTCCGTGCTCCCCGCGCAAGCTCGCTCATTAGGCATTTCCATGATTCACTGCGACGACAGCCTTTTCTCCATGCAAGAGCGCGTCTCTTCGGAGGGGCTGGATGCGCTGCTCGCCAACACGCTCACCCAAGCGTTCATGAGAGGGCAAAACACGCAAGGCCTTGAGGCCCACTGGGCGCGCCTGGCCGGCCAAATTGAATCCTTTGCGCGAGGGTCCGCCGCAGAGCGGCCGGCGCGCCCCGAAGCGGACCTTTTGCCTCACTACGCAGTCGGCGAAGCCACGGTTTTCCATGGGCGGCAATGGTGGCGCGCGCGAATGTCGCACAGCGCGCCTTCGGTGTCGTGAATCGGCCCCGTCGAGCGCGCGATCCCCAAGCGGTTTTCGTTCGTCGCCTTCTCACCGATTTCAGGGATTCAGGCGCCGGCGCAAAAGCCGCTCAGTTTCACAGCCGATTGCCGCGTGAGCGTGGCGCGGGGATTGACGCCTCGGGGCCTGACTGGGCCGCTTGCGCGTCCCGGGCGGCCTTTTCCGCGGCCTTCTTCGCTCGCGATTCGGCCAACAGCGCCAAACCCTCTTCGACATCCGCGTCGCTCATGGTTTGCCGCAAGGCGCGCTGCTCGATGCGCGCGTCCACCATTTGCTGTATTTTCCCCGGGGCAAGCATCAAGCGGCTCGGCGGCGGCAACGCGTCCATCGGGTCCCCGCCAACGCGCACCACTTGCTCAAAGGCATTCTCGAGGGCCGCGCGCTCCGCCGTTTTGGCCGAGGTGTTTTTTGCTTTTTTGTTGATTTTCGCGAGCAACGACAAAGGCTCTTGGTCGTCGTAGCCTTGGCTTTTGGCTTTCCAATCCGCGCCGTTTTTCAACAAGGTGGCATAAACGTCGCCCATTTCAAGCACGGATTGCGGAGCGTTCAAAAAAGCCCACAGAGCGTTGGGGTTTTGTTTTTCGAAAAGATTCGCGGCTTCGTTCATCTTGAACTCTTTGCCTTCGGGCCGCTCTCCGTTGGGGCCGTAGCCCATGCGAATGAGCGCCGCGGCCGCCTCTGGCCATCCTTGGCATTTGTTGCTCCCGTGCATCGCGGCGCTGGCCAGCGCCCACAACGGATGCGCTCCTCGCCAAAGAGCGGTTTTATGGTCAAATCGCAACCAGGGCAAAGTGTCCGCTTTTTTCACGACATCTATCCAATCTTGGCTCAGCGCGGTCTCTAGGGATTCTCCCAAACGCGCGAGAATCAGAATGAGCAACGGAGTGGAATTCGATTTTGAAGGGCTTTCGGCTTGCGCCACGCCAAAATAGTCGAGCTCTTTGAGAAATTTTTTGCAATCGTCGCCTTTGTTGCTGGCCGGCAGCGCGGCCAGCACCGAACGGACCGGGTCGGCCCCCAAAGCGCGCAAGGGAATCCCGCCGCGAGCTTCCATGGCCTGTCTGAGCACGGAGTGTTTCAAAACCCACGTGAGAATCGAAGTGCCGTCGCGGGGTTGGAATTCTGTTTTGATCGCCGCTTCATGGCCATACATTGCGTGATGCGCCGTCGGGTGCATGTGCAGCGACAGATAAGTCGTCGCCATTGGCTGCTGCCAGTTGATCTCCGACTGCGGATGCAACAATGCGTTCAACATCAAGGCGCTGAGCCGTTGAATATCCGTCGTTTCAAGATGCTTGCGCTCGGCCGGCTTGTATCTGCAAATGGCGACAATGGCCTCTTGCCGGCTGACCGGCATAGACCCTGACGCAAACTCGGCCTCCAACACCGCGATGGCGTCTTGGATTTGCTGAGGCTTGCCTTTTGTCGGGCCCGCCGCGACTCGGCGCAGAGCGAGTTGCTCGGGAGTGTGCACGCCAGCGTCCGAGGGGTCTGTCACTTGCGGGCCATAGGCTTCCGCCACGCGCTCCGCGAAAGATAATTTTTTTCCGATGGCCATTTATCGCGCCTAATTCAAAAGAGGGTTGATTGCGAATTGAGGCCTCTATTGTCTCACGGATGGGCCGCTGAGCAAAGCGCGGACGCCTGCCATCAATCGGGCGTCGCGAACGTCTCCCCGCCCCAAAGGCCGGAGAGGGAAAGCGCGACCCGATCAATCGGCCTCGGCCGGCTAGAGTCTGCGCGGCCCCGCGGCGTGCCCGGGCGTGATTTCTCGCGCTTCTTTCTCTTCGCCCAAAATATCCTCTTCGGCGTTCTCGTCCGATTCGGGTGGCATCAAGGGATTTTGCGCGCGCGAATCGATCGGGAGAGCGGGCAGCGCGCGATGCGGGTCAGGCAATCCCAAGACGGCGGCTTCGGCGCGCGATTGCGCCCGAGCGGCGTCGTCGCGCTCCTCGCGGCCCTTCGCGGATTTTTCTTGCTTGCGCACCGTTTGCATCAATTCCCAGCGCTCGGTGGCCAGTTTCGCCACTTGCTTGATGTTTTGCGTCGCGCATTCGTCCGCGGGGCTCTTTTGCTGGCGAATGCCCCAGGGGTTCGCGCCCATGTGCAACAATTCCGTGGCCAGCGCTTCCCAGTCCGCGAGCTTCACCGCGGGGATGGTTCGGGCGCTCGGGGCGTTTTTGGCCATTTCTCGCGCCTTGTTGTTCGCGTGCCCAAGCAGAGTCCAGCCGTCAGCGTCGATGGCGTCCAGATCGGCGCCCGCGGCGACGGCGATCCGCACGGCTTGAATCAAGCGCACGGGATGATAATTGTGGGCCGACGTGACCAATCCGGGCAGCCCGCGGATTCCCCCGGGGTCCACCATGCCGGGGATTTGGCTCACCCAGTCGGTCCATTCCTGGCGAAAACGCCCTTCGGCCCCGAGGGCTGTGTTGGAGCGCAAGGCGATTTGCAGCGGCTGGCTGAAAATGCTGCCGGTTTTCGACTCGCGCAGCCACAGTGTCGCAGACCATTCGCGGGCCAAACCCAAAAAGGCGTCTTTAGCCTCTTCGCCGCCGATCAAGCTCCACCGGATGCCGGCCGTGACGAAGTTTTGGGCGAGAATGTTGTCCGTCAGCGCCGCTTGGGTGTCGTAGAAAGCCTCTTTCACCTGCGCCAGGCGGCGCAGGGGCGCGATCGCTTGCGGCCAGCAGCTCGCTTCATTGGGGCCTTCTGCCAGGTTGCGCACGAATAGCCGCATGGCGCCCATATTGCCCAGCTGGGTGTGGGAGACGATTTCGCGCTCCAGCGCCAAAGGGCGCAATTGCAACGCTTGCGCCCAGTCGAAATATTGGGCGCGCGCGTTGATCCAGGAGACGGCCTCGGCCCCGGCGGGCTGTCCATGCTTTGCGGCGCGCAAAACATCCGAATGCATCCAATGGCGCCATAAAAGCGCCAGGCAGCCCAATGCGAGAATTTTCGCGATTATTTCGTCGCTTGCGCCCTCTTCGCGGCTTTGGCGCAGAAAATAGAGAATTTCCTCTTCCCGGGCCTCGTTTTTGGCCAACAGCGATTCTTCCGCGATGGCGCGAGCGCCCATGCGCAGCGCGATCGCGAGCTTCGGGTTCTCGCTCGGCCAGTCGGCGAGGAGCGCCGCGCGGGCTTTTTGCTCCGCGTCGCTGAATTCTTCTCGCTGGTTGTTCCTAATGGCCATGATGAGGAAGGAAGTCGGTTGTGTCGTTTTCAGCCAAACGAACGGTTTCAATTGGCTGGATGGGTCAAGAGGAGCGCAAAATCAGTCGTCGCGCCTTGCGGCCACTCTCTGGCTTTGGCCTTATTTTATCGAATATTTTCGCCTCCGTTGGGCAATATTGGACGAAAACCTCAGAGAATCAAGCGCTCTTCCTGTTTTTCTTCGCTGTTTCCCGCAAAATCATCGTTATTTTCGGAAGGATGTGGAATTTGCGAGGAAAATATCTCGTCAATTGCCCTCTTGCCGTCAGGACAACCTGCATGCGCAGCGCAGAGCGCTCTTTTGGGCGCAAGCGAGAGCCACGGCTCCCTCACAAGCTTCGGGGGCGCCGCGCGGGCCGCGAGGCGTTGGACAAACCCTGAGAGGCTTGATCCGCTCCTGCGCTTTTTGACGCCCGAGCCACTTCCTCTTGCAGTTGGGCATGCTCGAACGCCGCTCGCGCCCGTCCACCCAAGCCTTGAAGCTTCAACAGCGCCCGGGCCTCTTGCGCTCGGAGAAATCCAGACTGGGCCAGCCAACGCGCCCGCCCCTCGCTTTGCGGCCCGTTCCCAATCGCCTGCGCCCATTCGGTGGCTGAGGGGCGCTTGCCCGCCAATCCTTGCCGGACTTCGATTTCCTCCAAACCGCTTGCGCCGCCGCGATCCATGGCCACATGAAGGGGCCAATCGAACGCAATCGCGTCCGCATGATGGCGCGGGTTTATTTGCTGGATTTTTTCAATCACTTTTTGCGGGCCAATGACGCCGAGCAGTCCGTTTTGCGCGCAGCTTTGCGTCGCGCATCGAATTTCCGCCTTTCCCGAATAGGGCTCCGAACGCAGCGCGGCCTCCATCCAAACAAGGCCCCATGGCGCGTAGATGGGCGACACCCGCCCCTGCGGGGAGCTGGCTTCCACTCGCTGCACAAGGGTTTTTGCAAAACAAGCGACCGCGGCTTGCACGTTTTCGTCTCCGGGCCTATCGTCGTCGCCCAACAGAGCCCAGTCGGCCCATTGCTTGGACCCGAAGGTTTGCGTGAAGCGAAGCTCCGCGAGCGCTCGGTCGGCAGCCTCTTGCGCGCAGAGGGGCTCTAGCAGCGCCCACGCGAAATTTGAAGACAATGGCTCATCGGCGCGAACGATTTGCTGCCGGCGCGAAGTGGTCGCCGGCATCATCGCGCAGGCCTTGACGATCCTTTTCGCCCGAGGAGCCACGATGCCCATGAGCTCCGCCCATTGCGAGCCATTCACTCGGCGCGGCTTCATCGCGTGCGCCAAGCACATCCCCAGGTCCAAGTCCGACATTTGCGACGCCAGCACCCCGGCGAGGCTTCTTTCGCCATCTGCGGCGTCTTTCGACGCCCCTTGTGTTTCAGCGGTGAGCTTGGAAGCCATGGAGGTCCTTGTGAAAAAACGCGCGAAGAAAGGGAGTGAACACTGGCGCTCTCCCAGTATATCCCAAATTAATGCTTTTTCGCCGTGGTTGAATTGACCGCCCAATCACCCCGAACTTTTGTCGCCCAACCGCGCTTCACATGCGCCGGACGAGCCGGTGTTTTTCGGCCGAGAGCGCAGTGGGTTCTTCGAAGCCCATTTTCAAGCTGTTTGCGCCTTGCGCGTTCGACTCGACTCCGATGACGGCCGCCTCTTGGGTCGCGGATATCAATTCGAGAGTTTCCTTTTGCGCCATGGCCCGCCTCAATGCTTGCGCCCATCCACTGGGCCGCGCGCTGGCTGCATCCACGTCTTGCAGGCAAAAATCAGCCAAAACCTCGATACTGGAGAGCCATGATTCCCACGGCTCGCTGTCCAGCCCCAGCTCCTGCGCTTCTGAAACAAGAGCCCATGCGGCGCAGCCCGCTTTGGCAAGGCGCGCTCTCTCCATAATGGGCAAATCAGCCGCTCGCTGCAAGGCCGCTGACAAGTGCGCGCTCAAAACGCGCGGCAAATCGCTTTTTTCAATCCAGCCAGCGGCGAGAAGGCCGCGCAAACTGTCTCGGGCAATTTCGCCGTGCTCATGCTCTTCGAGAACGCCCAGCCCTTCGGATGACTTGGACCAAAAGTCGAACAATGCGACTTTTTCCCCATCTGTCAATTGAGGCCCCATGCCGGATTGAGCCATGCGCGCCACAACCTTTTGCGGAGCCCAAAGCCGAACGCCGTCCGCGAACGCCCCAAACAGCAGCAGTTGGTTTTTTGGCTCGGACCAACCCCCCGCCCAGGGGCGCGCGATTTCCCAGGCTTGCAATTCAAGGTCGAGAGCCTTGAAGTCGCGCCCGGCCTTGACCTGCTCGGCGCCGGCGAAAATGCCATGCGGCCTGGGCTTCACGATGAACTCGACCACGCCGGGCAATCCGATCAGGAGAATTGCGAAATCGCGCCACCCTTCGGGCTCGTCCAGAGGCGTCGAGCCACGGTGATGCAAGGCGGCCCACGCCACGGCTCCCCAAGGATCGGACAGCTGCGGCTCTTGCTTCTCTAAGCCAGGCGCGCTCATCGCTTGTGTCCAATCGGACACGCATTGAGCCGCCGTCTTGAAGTCGTCGTTGGCGATTGCGACGACCGCGGCGTTGGCAAGCTCCACGGAGCGGGCTTTCAATTTTTCGGCTGCCTGCAAGGGCTGCGCTTGCGCGCTCTGCGCGTGTTTGCCCGCGGTCATTTCAAAGCCTGCGCGAGGGGGCCGCTGATTTCTCGGGTTTCGCCGCGACGCCGGGCGCGGCCGCCGGAGCGATCGTCCTGCGCAGCTCGTGAGCCTCCGCCAAAGCCATGGGTTCTTCCAGCCTGGCTGTGCCTTGAAACTCAATTCGCGCGAGCAGCGTTTCTTCCATGCCGTCGGGCGATGGCCATTGCGCGCCTTTTTCGATCATTTTCATCGCCCATTCCTTGCCTGAGCCGGTCGCCCACTCTTCCTTTTTCTCACCGTATCCATTCTCCAGCACCGACATTTGATCTGGCGACAGCAATTGGATGAGCGCGAGCGCGCCCAACAACTTCGGAGACAAGCCCTCGACGCCCGCGGCGCGCGTCGCGCCCCAGGCAAGGGTGATCAACCGCGCCGGATTGTGTTCTTTTTTGCCTCCCCAATACGCGTCTTTGAGAAAGTGGTCAGCCATTTCGTCCTGCCGCTCGGCTGTCGCTCCCCACCAAACGAGAGAGTCCTTCACCGCGTCGACAATTCCGCCCTTGAGCGACATGGTGGATTGCGAGCTGTTCTGTCTTTCGGCCGACATCGCTTGCGCGAAAAGGCCACGGCCTTTGGCGTCGACCTCCGCGGGAATCGTTTTCGAGAGCCAACGGGCCACGTCGCCGTTCATGGCTTTCCCTTGGGCCAGCATGTAAGCCCACAATGTGCGGCCTTCGTGGTCCTTGGCGAGAATGCCCTCTTCCGCTTTTTTGATGTCGATGAACGTTTTCGCTTCGTTGACGTTTTTCAAAACCAAATGCATCATCGGCGTGCGCCCTTGCGGATCGCGCTTGTTTGGCCAATTTTTGTCGGCCTTCATATATTTGCCGATTTCATTGTGTTGGGTCGAAAATCCGGCCCAATATTTCTTGTCAATGTCTTGCAGCAATTCGTCGCGGACGTTCGCCTCGGCCCAGGCTTTCGCGAGAGCCGACACTTCTTGAGCCGGCCCGCTCTGCGAATTTCTTTCGCTCAAATGCTTCCACAATGGAATCAGGCCTTCCCCATCGCGCCGGGACTCCACTTTTTGGCGCGGATCTCCGCCCTCGGCCAAAAACCGCCCCCAAAGCGCAGGCGACTGCAAGCCCTTGGCCAACAAGCCGCCCGTGACTCTTTTCGCGCCGTTCAACGAGAATCCGCGATCCAGCAACGCCAGAGCCGGTTCGTCCGGGAGAGACTCTCCCACTGCCCACTCCAGGATGCCGGCGTTTTCAGTGTGGTTGAACCGCGGGCTCCAGGCCTTGACCTGCGCCAAGGGGGCGTTCTCAATGACCCAAGCGATTTTTTTTGCGGTCTCGCCCTTGGACAGCAATTCGGACCCTCCATCGAAGGCGGCCATGACGGATCGAAACAAACCAGCGGGGCCGTCATGACGCCGCGAATGGCGCCCAAGATCAGGGGATTTGATCTTCTCCCCCCACACGTCCAAGCCGTCCTCTTTCGCCCATCGGGCCAATTCCTTCAATCCATCCAGGCTCAACGCCACATTTTCGTCGCTGGTGACCGAGGCCCAAGCCTCAAGCAACGGTTGCTTGGAGTGCCCCAAGGGCTCGACGAGGCTCAATTGGCCGGACGCGCGCAGCGCGCGCGCCAGATTCAACGCGGCATTTTCCTTGCCGTAAGAGCGGCTGCCGTCAATGAATGTCCACAGCGATTGGGTCGCGACCGCCGCGCCCGGCGACAACGCGCGCTGGGCGGCCGTCAACTCTTCGGGTCCCGCCGCGGCGGGCGAGGGCTCTTCGGCGAACAGGCTGGTCTGGGACTCGATGTTCTTTTGGGGCATGGCGGATGTCTTGTTTGGAATGCGTGAAAGGCGTAAAAAGCCGCCAAAGGCGGAGCGCGGCGGAAAAGGAGCGGCGCGTGAATGAAAACAACCCCTTCATCATACCGCGCGCCGAGACTTTGGACAAATGGCCGCCTTGCCTTTGGGCGCCGTTTTTTCCTTTTTCGCCCTTTTGTCGCCCAGCGAGGCCCAAAAAAGCCCGGTTCATGTCGGGATATCCATTGAGCGATCGAAAAACGCCTCTCGCATGCAGCGAGAGGCGCATGATTTCGCAACCCATCCATCCACCGGCAGCGCCTCGAGCGTCACGGACGCAAGGCCTTGCGGCCTTCAGGGGCCTTTTTGGGCGCGATGGCCTCCGAAGAGGCAGCGGGCGAGCCTTGGCAAGATTTTCTCATCCACGCCACCAATCCCGCAAGCGCCGGAGACGAGGCCTCGACGGACGCCGCGAGGCGCTCC
>Ga0209855_1000396_pt1 | contig 11045 bp, 9 predicted proteins | sample OrgsoiDNA_201063_FD_185811 | JGI IMG/M metagenome (GOLD analysis project Ga0209855, IMG submission 185811) | Permafrost soil microbial communities from the Arctic, to analyse light accelerated degradation of dissolved organic matter (DOM) -... | ecosystem: Environmental > Terrestrial > Soil >...
GCGCGAAATTACTCCCCTGGCAATACCGATATTTTTTGAGAATTTATGCGTATTGCTGATGGGCGTTCTGAGTACGTTTCTGGTCAGCTGGCTGGGCAAGGAGGCGATGGCGGGGGTCGGTCTGGCCGACAGTTTCAACATGGTGATCATCGCGTTCTTCGCAGCGATTGATCTCGGTACCACCGTGGTGGTGGCCTTCAGCCTCGGCAAACTTAACCGCAAACGGGCGCGCGCCGCAGCCCGCCAGTCGCTGGTACTGATGACCGGCTTTGCCTTCCTGTTGGCGCTTGGCATTGAATTCGCCGGAACCCACATTGTCGATCTGATTGCCGGCAGCGCCGAACCGCAGGTCAAAGCCTTAGCCCTTAACTATCTCACTATTACCGCCTGGAGCTACCCGGCCGCGGCGATTGCGTTGATCGGCTGCGGTGCATTGCGCGGGGCGGGCAACACTAAAATCCCAATGTTGATCAACGGCGGCATGAATATCCTTAATATTATGATCAGCAGCGTGCTGATTTATGGCTGTTTTGGTTGGCACGGTCTTGGTTTTACCGGCGCGGGACTTGGGTTGACGATTGCGCGCTATATCGGTGCGGCGGTGGTGATTTATGTGCTAATGATTGGTTTTAACCCCGCGTTACGTATTCCTTTGAAGAGTTATTTTAAACCGCTCAATACCGGTATTCTGATGGAAGTGCTGAGCATCGGCGTACCCGCCAGTATTGAATCGGTGCTGTTTAACGGTGGCAAGTTGTTGACCCAGGTGTTTGTCGCCGGGATGGGAACTGACGTGATTGCCGGGAATTTTATCGCGGCGTCTATCGTGTCCCTTATCAACCTGCCGGGCAATGCGCTGGGTTCCTCCTCTACCATCATTGTGGGTACACGTTTAGGCAAAGGGCAAATGGCGCAGGCTGAGCATCAGCTCAAGCATATCTTCTGGCTTTCGACCATTGGGCTTTGTGCGCTGTCGCTGCTGTCAGTGCCGTTGGCGGGTGTTCTTGCCTCGTTCTACACCAAAGAGGATGACGTTATTCACGTAGTAAAAGTGCTGGTGTGGCTCAACGCCGCATTTATGCCTTTCTGGGCGGCGTCATGGGTGCTACCTGCCGGGCTAAAAGGGGCGCGCGACGCTAAGTTCACTATGTGGGTATCACTGTTGAGTATGTGGGGCGGACGCATCGTCGCGGGCTATCTTCTGGGCGTGGTGCTGGGCTTTGGCGTGGTGGGGATCTGGCTTGGCATGTGCCTGGACTGGATCATCCGCGGTGCCTTTTTCTACTGGCGTTTGGCGAGCGGAAAATGGTTGTGGAAGTACCGTTAATCGTGAAGGGAGCAAAAATGTTGGCACTCGGGTTTGTGAGTAAGCAAGCGCTGGTTGAATGGAAAAATAGACCTCTTTATCTGCCGCAGTTTCAGTTCTATGAGCAGCACCGTACGGTAATCAGTACTCTCTATCCCGACAAGATATTACCTGCTGTTGCTAATTATGATATCCAGCAGGACACCCTAATTAAAACCCTGATGTCGGTGCGGCAACTGCCTCAAAAATTACGGCGTCATAAGTCTCAAAGAACGATGGATCCATTCGGGATGCACAGCTTTACTTTGTTGGAAAGCTCAACCACTGAGCTTTGCTATGGCTTAAGAGGACAATTCTGGCGAACGGATTTTGGTCTTGAAGAGGTTGCGGACAGGAGTGCATATTGCGCAGCGCTTAGCCCTGGCAGTGCAAAACTGCTGTTGCGATATCGGGTACGCCCGTTCGCCACCGATAAATATGAGCTCTGCACAGAAACCTTCATACTTTGTTCTGACAGAGCCACTCAGGTTAAGATGGCCTTATACTGGCTGGCGATCAGGGTGGGAAGTGGCTGGATCCGGCAAAGGACTCTTAAGGCGGTAAAGCTTGAGCTTGAGAAAGTGGCTAACATTCCTGAGCAGGATAATAACGGTCCTCATTAAGGCCAGCCAGCCCAGTTGGCGCCGTTTGGGGGGCATTCTCGCTTCATAAGTATTAAACGATCAGGACTCACATGAAGTGAGCTGAATAGAGATAAAAAACCAGCCCATTAATCGGGGACTTTTTTCTATATAAAGACCCCGAAAATGTAACGGATACCTACGCAAGATGGATGCTGTGGTTACTAAAATAGTATTTAATCAATGGTGATAAAAATGGGGTCGCTGAAGGAGGCCATTCCTACGGTGTTTTCTACCTCATAGTAGACAGTATGTTGGCCTACTGGTGTGAGTTTCTCAGGGACTAAAACAACAACGGGAAAATCGGACTCGCCGTTCCGCGGAACGGTTGCTGAGATTCGTTCATCATCCCAAAACACCGCAATCAGATCACTAATACACATCCCAATATACGGCATAATTGTTATCGAGACCCCGCCAAACTGAGCTATGTCAGACGAGTGAATCACATTAGTCGCTTGCGGTAACATAGGTTCAAGTAATTCCATGGACTTATCCTCATGTTTAAATTATTGAGAATAGTAGACTAAGAATATAAGTCATTATGGAAAATATAATATTCTCAGCGATATTGAAGGCGTCAATGCCATCTGGCCTATCATAATGAATAATATTGAGAATGTAAGCCATCTTATCATTCTTATATCCATTTCATGTGCTCTGATTCTTTTTTAGGTATTTAATGTGTCCCTTATGTTAAGTAGGTATCTTCATTTTTACTCAACGTTAAATTATCTACAACGTATTATAATTATCGTTGAATAGATGATTACAACGCATGATAAAGTCAGGTTTTATGCATATGAAATCAAAAATAGTTATTACGAAAATTCATCATCCGAATCTAATTACGCTGTGTCAGCCTGTAATAATACTGCCATCATCCGGCATATTTGCTCTTAGATAGCGCATTTATATCTTCGGGGTACGTTGCCGGACATTGACTTGGTGGGGATCTGGCTCAACACGCGCCTGGTGAGTGGATCAGGTTATTGAAGTACAGGTAATCGAGATTTAATCCGTACCAGAGTATTCCGTTGGGGAAACCCCCATGATCTTCTTGAAAGAATAGCTAAAGGCGGCCGTGCTGGAGTATCCCAATTCGAGCGCAATCGCTGTGACACTTTTCTTCTGTTTAAGCATTATGATGGACTCAAATATCCGCATTTTTTGCTTCCATAGACTAAATGACAACCCGGTCTCTTTTTTGAATCTTCTGGAAAACGTTCGGGTAGACATTCCCACTTTCTCTGACCAGGACTCTATAAAATGTGCAGCACCCGGTGTTTCCACTATTGCACGACACATATCGTTAAGTACCGGGTTCTGTGGCCATGGAAGTACAAAATCTACCTGGGGTAGATTCAGGATAATATCAAGGAGTACGCTGACCAGTTGGCCCTCTTTGCCATGCTCATCGTATAATACTGGAATTACATTATTGGCATAATGTATAAGTTCTTTTGCGACATCACTGATCGTCACGGCCGTACACGCAGAAATGGGTTCGCTTAAAAAGCGTGTTTCAATATCTAAACCTTCCAAAAATACATCATCCAGAGCCCACACGGAATGCTCCGTATTAGCGGGGATCCAGATCCCATAATGGGAGGGCACAATCCAGCACTTATCTTCAATCTCTATACGCATATTCCCTTTACGGGCAAAATGAAATTGCGCGAACTCATGAGCGTGGGGTAAGACGCCCGTATTTGACTTCAGCAAATAGGAGCGAAAATGCACAGGCCGGGGTCCTTTGGTCATTGGATAGTCCTGTGATGAAAGCCAGTTTGTTTTTGCGAAGGTTTTCATGGTCAGTTCCTCGTGATTGTCACACGCAGACCTCTTATCGATACAGATTGTCTTGTCATGATAATACATTCGCTGAATTTATCGATAATAATAATCCGCCTGCTTTGTTACGGAGGTTGAAATGAAAAATGGTTCTGTATCGCATAATACCATGATTAAATTGAATATTGATCAATCCTGATGCGCCAGAACTTGAGCAGGGAACGGAGGGGGAAAGGGCCATCAAGGGGAAACAATCTCTGGTTGCTCAACGTCGATATCACCTTATGGGGTGGTAATCACAAAGACAGGCAACTTTGCTCTCCCGGCATCTCCACTCTAAAAAGTCTGTCCGCGAGGGGGCGCAGATAAGAACAATGTTTTGGGTTACCGTGAATTTCCGGGTGGATAGGGGTTTCCCTAATTATTCCTATCGAAATAAGTAGCATGCGGGTTCTAAATACTTCATTTAACAACGAATTGTGTCATTCAATTAGAGAAGATCATGAAATATAAATCAGTCATTCCTGTCATTATCATTTCAATGCTGACAATGACGGGCTGCTCAAGCTATAACTCACTAAAGTTAAGTAAGCAGGAATTAGAAAAAAATTCACTCTCATCGCCCTATACGTACTATAAAATTGATCCTCCTCTCTATAACGGAGATGTTGTTCAATATTCATTACGTAGTGGTGATAGTGCCACTATCACCATAAAGAAAACTACGCCACAAACCTTGGTGAGTGATGAAGGACAGGTAATTAATTTAGGTGACATTGCCTCACTGAAAAGAAAAGAGATATCAAAAGGAAAAACCGCAGCAGCTGTGGGTACTGGCGTTGTGACCACCGCTGTCGTGGTGGCGGTAGTATTCACTGTCGCCGTCGGTGCTGGTTTTGCGGCAATGCTTTCTGCCAGTTAATATTATTAAGGCAGTGTAGAATTATCAGGTAATAGTACCGTCTGAGATTCTTTTTATTCCTTCTGAAACGGTGAGTTTTATAAGTGAAATGTTCAGTTAAATTTTGATGGGTCTGGATTCGATGCAATGAAAATTGAACTAAACAAAAGCTTGCGTGAAAGGGTTTTTCACGCAGTGCTTTTTGAAGTTTTTGGGAATCTGGTTATAGCGATATCGCTCGCTTATCTCTTAAAAATCGAGATAATTCAGTCTGGGAAATTATCAATTATCTCCGCCCTTACTGCGACAGTATGGAATTATGTCATCAATAAGGTTTTCGATGAATTACAAAGACATTTATGCTTTGAAAGAACTTTCTTTGTGCGAATTTTGCATGCGGTTATATTTGAAGCCGTGCTGGTGATTTCATTGACTCCCGTTGCTATGTTCCTGCTTCGGTTATCAATAACGAAAGCTTTGTTGGTTGAAATTAGTCTAATCTGTGTTTTTCTTCCCTATACCTTAGCTTTTAACTGGGCCTATGATTATGTCCGCTGGACGTTCTTGACAGACCATTAATGACTGTCTGATTTACATTCAAGCCAATAGCATGGCAACGGGCAACAGTTCGTCAGCCTCAGGTTATATAATGGACCCGATGTTTAACATTCCAATATGGAATGTTTTAGATTCATATTATTCATTTTTAGAATTTTCTAATGAATAGTATAGTCATCATATATGAATAACCAGATAACAGTGTTTTATAAATCGTTTAAGAAAATATACGAGGTTGTAAACATGAGAGGTTTGGGTTTGATGAAAGAAAAAGCTTATTTTCTTGAAGGGAGAGGGTTGTTTCGAAGAGCAAAATTAATATGGCACAATATCTCTTTGGATAAAAGGTTTAGTGAATACGAAAGAGATTTAGCCATGGCCAGTATAAAAAGGCTGTCGAATATTATTTCAGGAAAAGTCTGCAAGCAGAGGAAAAAGTTAAGTATGCATCCTGATAGGTATAAGAATATTGAAGCCGATCGGGAGAGAGTATTGCAACTGTTCCGCACTGGGTTAACGCCCAAAGAAATACAGGAAATAACACATCGCTCTCGAGCATTTATTTATAACTGTAAGAAGAGTTCCTCAACCTGTAAGTAGTTTCTATTGTAAAAGGCAATCCAGTGAAAAAAAACATGATCCTACCTAAAGACTACAATGAGTGGCAAAGAATCTGTCGGGAACTGCTGAACGAAGCAGGGATTGAATTAGATGGCAGCAAACCCAGTGATATTCAAGTAAAGAATCCTAAGTTTTATAAACGTGTTTTAAAAAGAGGTTCTCTTGGTTTAGGTGAGAGCTACATGGATGGCTGGTGGGATTGTGAACAACTCGACGTATTTTTTACTAAAATTATTGATGCAGATCTGCAGTCCCGAGTACCTGACAATCTTAAAGATATGATCAGGGTTGCCGGGGCCAGATTTATCAATTTCCAGTCGAAAAAAGGGGCGTTGAAAGTTGGCAAAGAGCATTATGATTTGGGAAATGATCTTTTCTGCCTGATGCTCGATCCCTGGATGCAGTACTCTTGTGGCTACTGGAAAGAGGCGGATGATTTATACCAGGCACAGCAAAATAAGCTCAAATTAATTTGTGAAAAGCTGCAATTAAAGAAGGGGATGAGCCTGCTGGATATTGGTTGCGGTTGGGGAGGGCTGGCAGCCTATGCGGCTGAACATTATGGTGCGAAAGTAACGGGAATTACGATATCTGTAGAACAACAAAAAATGGCGCAAACGCGCTGTGCCAATTTAGATGTGGAAATCCTACTACAAGATTACCGAGAACTTGATCAACAATTTGACCGAATTGTCTCTGTTGGCATGTTTGAGCATGTTGGGCCAAAAAACTATGCGACTTACTTTGATGTCGTGAATAAAAATATGACCCCCGATGGGATTTTCTTATTACATACTATCGGTGCTAACAAAACAGATATGAACGTCGATCCCTGGATCAATAAGTATATCTTCCCTCATGGATGTCTGCCTTCCCTCACCCATATTACCTCATCAAGTGAAAGGTATTTTGTTATTGAAGACGTTCACAATTTTGGCCCGGATTATGACAAAACGCTGATGGCTTGGCGTGAACGATTTCTTGCATCCTGGCGGCACATTGAAGATAACTATTCAGAGCGCTTTAAGAGAATGTTCGTTTATTATCTTAGCTCATGCGCCGGAGCTTTCCGCTCCCGCGATATTCAACTCTGGCAGGTGGTCTTTACCCGGGGCATAAAGGGAGGTTTGGTTGTCCCTCGTTAATTAATGCGAGAATTTGACCGCAAGGGCATGTTTGATGAGGTTTATATTGTTCAATTCCGAACTGCAATGTGGCACATAAGCAAAAAGCCGCTTAAGTTTCCTTAAGCGGCTTTTCTAATATGGCTCCTCTGACTGGACTCGAACCAGTGACATACGGATTAACAGTCCGCCGTTCTACCGACTGAACTACAGAGGAATTGTCTGAACGGGGCGCATCATATCCAGTGGCCCCTGGAGTGTCAACGCTAAATTGGCACTAATGGGCTGACTGCTCATCAACTGAGCAAAAACAGATGAAATCCATCATTGCCTGCGTATCAAACTCTATTTTCTGCCTAAATTAGCCGTCGCAGGGATGGTACCGGCGCAGCCTTGCCAGCGGGTCCTGCTTGTAAAAACGGGTAAAATGGCCATAAACCAGCGGAAAGCGGTTGGAAAGCAGTTCAGGTGCACTGAAAAAGTATTCTGAAAGCACCGCGAAGCACTCTGCGGCATCGCTGGCGGCGTAAGCATCCATACTGGCTGCGTCTTCACCCACCATGTCGATTTCATCCTGCAAATTTTCCATCGCGGCATGCAGATCGTGTTCCCAGGCCACCACGTCACGTAAAGCGATAGGCGGTACCCCACTCACTTCACCGCCGTTGCGCAGGTCCAACTTGTGGGCCGCTTCATGGATGATCAGGTTAAAGCCGGAGGTATCAAAGGAGTCTTCAATATCCTGCCAGTTGAGTACGATAGGCCCCTGATCCCAACTCTGCCCGGCGTGGATCTGCGAACCGGCATGCACCAGTCCGTTCTCATCTTGCCAGGGGGAATCGACAACAAAGGGGGTAGGGTAGAGCAAAATTTCATGAAAACCGTCCAGCCACTCTGCGCCAAGTTCCATCACCGGCAGGGCAAACAACAGGGCAATTCGCGCCTGCATCTGCTCATTGAGAACGATGCCCTGCAAGGGTACCAGGCGTTTTTGATGCAATAACTGGCTGGCTATGTGCACCAGCCGTTTTTGCTCCTGCTCATTCAATGATGCGAAAAGCGGGATATTCAGCGCATCTTGCCACGCTTCCCACTTTTCGTTCTGCAGGTCATTTGTTTTCCACGGCCACTTAATCATCGGATTGCTCGCACAGAGATCATTTGAACTGCTCGCTGGAGGTGAACTGTAAACTTGCCGCAAAACGGGGCCACTTTACAACCATCATTACGAGAGATATTGAAAACACTGAATCATATCGGCTCGTCACTGCCTGAACCTGCACCCGTTTCGCTCAAGTTCAAACGGCTTTCTCTTTGCGACTATTCAAGCACTTACGGCAACAAATGTCTGTGACCAAAACCACGTTACTCTGTGCCTAATTGATCGTATCCTTTCATGCGATAGTTGACCGCCGATACTCCCCAGAACAGGATAAACAGCGCCACGGCGGCGTAGCCCACGCTGCCCATATTATCATTCAGGGTGTCGATGATTTTCCACCCGCCCTGGTGCCAGTCGAGTTTATCCGCCAGCAAACCCAGTGCTTCCAGGCCACCAATCCCCACGGCGATTACCACGCTGGTGGCGGTGATCGTCATGTTGTAATAAAGCTTACGCACCGGTTTGTCGAAGGCCCACCCATAGGCACCGACCATAACAAAATTGTCCAGTGAATCGATAAGCGCCATGCCGCTGGCGAACAGCGCCGGAAACACCATGATGCTCCAGACTGACATACCGGATGATGCGCCAGCCGCGGAAATACCCAGCAGGCCAATCTCCGTCGCGGTGTCAAAACCTAACCCAAACAGAAAGCCAACCAGGTACATCTGCCAGCTGCGGTTGACCAGACCGAAAGCGAAACGGAAAACTTTCGTCATCACCCCTCCCTGTAAGTGATGGGTATTTTCGGTCTCAATAAAGGATTCGCCTCGTTTAACCTGCCCAAAGCGTCGCCAGACATCGCGCAGGATAGCCGCATTGACCGCCGCCATGATGAATAAGAACAGTGCTGAAACCAGTGTGCCAATGGTGCTGCCATAATCATGCAACCAGCCTATCTTTTCACCGAAAAGTAAAGACGTGGCGGCAATCGCCGCACAGGCCAGCACCACGATGCTGGAGTGACCGAGGGAGAAGTAAGCCCCAACGGCGACAGGGCGCTGGCCTTGTTGCATCAGTTTACGCGTGACGTTATCAATGGCAGCAATATGGTCGGCATCGACCGCGTGGCGAAGACCATAACCGTAGGCCAGCAGGGCGGCGGCGATGAGCCCCGCGTGCTGGCTGAAGAGGGCAAACGCCCATACCCAGGCCAGTACATTAAGTGCCACCAGCCCGAGCAGTAGCCAGAAAGCACGCTTATGGGTGTGAAAAAATGCGCGGTTAATCATGAGAGTCCTTATTTAAATCTGCTGTGAATGAAGTCTGAATTCGGGCGCAGGCCACCATGGCCTGGCCTAACGCCAATCCGCCATCACCGGCAGGAATAGCCTGTGGGGCGAGGACCTGAAGAGGCGCTAAATGTTTGAGGAGGCACTGGCGCAATAGCCTGTTATGAATAACGCCACCGCCAAGCGCCACGGTTTGGACCGCATGCTGCCGCGCGGCGTGGTGCGCCATGCAGGCGAAGCCTTGCGCCAGTGCGTCATGAAATGCCCATGCCCGGGCTGCGGGCTGCGCTGGCCAGTTCAGCCATTGTTGCCAGAAGCCTGCCAGATCCAGAGTAAGTCCATGCTCTGTCGTTATGAGCCCAAGCGAAATAGGGTGAGGCTGGCCCTGAGCCTGCTCTGCGAGCGCCTGCAGGCGGCAGGCGGCTTCGCCTTCCCAGCTCAACGTTTGCGGAGCACAGCCTAAAGCCGCCGCCACTGCATCGAATAGTCTCCCGCAGGAGGAAGACGGTGGGGAGTTCACTCCCCCAGCGATGGCTTGCGCCAGCGGCTGCCATGGCTGCATTAGCAGGCGGTTGGCCTCAGGATATTGCTGCCAGGCGGGTACGAAGCGTAGCCATTGTGCCAGCAGATTACGCCAGGGTTGCCGGGCCGCCTGTTCGCCCCCTGGCAGGGCTACGGCCGGAAGACCGCCCAGATGTTCACAATGCAGGTAGTCGACCAGTAAACACTCCCCTCCCCATAGCTCTCCCTGGTCGCCGTAACCGATGCCATCGAGTGCCAGACCGATCACCCGGCCGCCGTACAACGGCCATCGGTGTTCAGCCAGACACGCGGCAATGTGCGCATGATGATGCAGGACCTCCGTGCGGGGTAAGGGCTGCTTCTGTGCCCACTGCTGGCTGAAATAACCTGGATGGATGTCGCAGGCCAAATGTTGTGGCTGACAGTCAAACAGCCGCGAAAAGTGCTCCATACCCTGTTGCCATTGGGTAAAAATATCGCTGTGCTCCAGTGAGCCCATATGTGCACTCAACAGGGCTTGTTTTCCCCGTACCAGGCAGAAGGTGTTCTTGAGGTCGCCTCCCAGTGCCAGCAGCGGGGGTTGTGCGCCGAAGCCCGCTGGCAGTTCAATGGCATCGGGCACATAGCCCCGGGCACGCCGCAGCATCTCAGGGGCCCCGGGGGTGAAACGCACCACGGAATCATCGGCGCGTTGCACAATATCCCGGTCGTGAAGCAGCCACAGGTCGGCGATATCACTTAACTGGGTCAGCGCCTGCTGATTACTCAGGGCTGGGGCGCACCCGGCGGCATTACCTGATGTCATGACCAGCGGTGATTTCATTTGTTGCATCAGCAAATGATGCAGCGGTGAGGAGGGCAGCATCAGGCCCACTTCGTTCAGTCCCGGGGCGACGGCGGCGCAAAGCGGTGTCGTCGGGGCAGGGGTTAGCAGCACTATCGGTCCGGCAGAGGACTGCAGCAGCGACTGTATTTCAAACAGGGGGGCGGCGTCGGTACATTTTGCCAGCCAGAGGGAATCCGGCAGCATGACGGCCAGCGGTTTTGTCGGGCGATGTTTCCGCTGACGCAGCCGCATTACGGCGGCCTGTTGTGTGGCGTCACAGGCCAGATGAAAACCGCCGAGCCCTTTAATGGCGACGATT
>Ga0209855_1000412_pt1 | contig 10637 bp, 6 predicted proteins | sample OrgsoiDNA_201063_FD_185811 | JGI IMG/M metagenome (GOLD analysis project Ga0209855, IMG submission 185811) | Permafrost soil microbial communities from the Arctic, to analyse light accelerated degradation of dissolved organic matter (DOM) -... | ecosystem: Environmental > Terrestrial > Soil >...
AAGAAGAGCAGGAAGCCTTAAGCCCCCGCTCAGGGTTCATTACTTCTTAGCACGCTCTTCCAGCATCACAACCGCTGGCAGTGCTTTCCCTTCTACGAATTCCAGGAATGCGCCACCGCCAGTGGAGATATAGGAAATTTTGTCAGCAATACCGAACAGGTCGATAGCTGCCAGAGTATCGCCGCCGCCAGCGATAGAGAATCCGTCGCTGTCAGCGATAGCTTGCGCTACGATCTCGGTTCCTTTACGGAAGTTAGGGAACTCGAACACGCCTACAGGGCCATTCCACAGAATGGTTTTGGCGTTTTTAATGATCTCAGCCAGGCGATAAGCAGACTCGTCGCCCATGTCGAGAATTTGTTCGTCGTCTTTGATGTCTTTTACAGACTTCACTGTCGCGGTCGCAGTTTCAGAGAACTCAGTCGCTACGCGCACATCGGTAGGAACTGGGATGTCACAAATCGTCAGCAGACGTTTGGCTTCATCAACCAGGCTTGCTTCGTACAGGGATTTACCGACGTTGTTGCCTTGTGCAGCCACGAAGGTATTCGCGATACCACCGCCAACGATCAGTTGGTCAGCGATCTTAGACAGGGAATCCAGTACGGTCAGTTTGGTTGACACTTTAGAGCCACCAACGATAGCCACCATCGGACGAGCCGGGTTGCCCAACGCTTTGCCCAGTGCTTCCAGTTCTGCTGACAGTAACGGACCGGCACAGGCGATAGGTGCAAATTTACCTACGCCGTGGGTAGAAGCCTGCGCACGGTGTGCGGTACCGAATGCGTCCATCACATAGATGTCACACAGGGCAGCATATTTTTTAGACAGTGCTTCGTCGTCTTTCTTTTCGCCTTTGTTAAAGCGAACGTTTTCCAGAACAACCAGTTCGCCTTCAGCAACGTCAACGCCGTCCAGATAATCTTTAGCCAGACGTACAGGGGATTTCAGATGCTCTTTCAGGTAATTAACAACTGGCAGCAGAGAAAACTCTTCGTTGTACTCGCCTTCAGTCGGACGACCCAGATGCGAAGTAACCATCACGCGTGCACCTTGTTTCAGGGCAATTTCGATGGTAGGCAATGACGCGCGAATACGTGCATCAGATGTCACTTTGCCATCTTTAACCGGCACGTTTAGGTCCGCACGGATCAATACGCGTTTACCCGCTAAATCCAGATCGCTCATCTTAATAACAGACATGGTGAATCCTCTCGTTGATTCTCTTTAAAGTTGCTTGAGGGCAAGCCCAGCCACTGGCCAGGACTGCCGTACTAGAAACCGCTAGCGGACATTGCCAATGTTGTATCCAACATTCGGTTGGCAAAACCCCACTCGTTATCGCACCAGACCAGCGTCTTAATCAGGTGCTGTCCACTCACCCGTGTTTGCGTACCATCGACGATGGCGCTGTGGGGATCGTGGTTAAAATCTGTCGAGACTAATGGTAGTTCGGTATAGTCAACAATACCACGAAAAGCGCCATTTGCGGCCTTTTGCAGCAGCTGGTTGACCTCATCGACCGTCACACATCCCCCGACAAAAACGCTTAAATCTATCGCCGTGACGTTGATGGTGGGCACGCGCACTGAAATGGCTTCAAAGCGATCGCAGAATTTCGGCATGATGCGCGTGATGCCCGCGGCAAGTTTGGTATCGACCGGAATAATCGACTGACTCGCGGCGCGCGTGCGGCGTAAATCCGCATGGTAGGAGTCAATCACTGGCTGGTCATTCATCGATGCGTGAATGGTGGTCACAGTGCCGGATTCAATGCCATAGGCGTCGTCCAGCAGCTTAATAATAGGGATGATGCAATTGGTGGTGCAGGAAGCGTTGGAGACAATGCGGTGCTGGCGTTCGAGCAGATCGTGGTTGACGCCATAAACAACAGTGGCGTCGAGATCATGACCACCGGGATGCGCAAACAGGATTTTCTTGGCGCCCGCAGCCAGCTGCACTTCACCATCTTCGCGACTGCCGTAAACGCCGGTGCAGTCGAGAACCACATCAACGCCCAACTCGCCCCAAGGTAGCTGGGAGGCGTCCGGTTGATGCAACAGCCGGATGCTGTCGTCGCCGACATACAGAACGTCGCCTTCCTGACGCACGTCCCAGGCGAAACGCCCGTGGCTGGAGTCATACTTTAACAGGTGCGCCATGCCTTCAGGGCTGGCCAGTTCGTTGATAGCAACGACGCTGATTTCCGCCCGACGTCCACATTCGTATAACGCGCGCAATACGCTACGGCCTATGCGACCAAAGCCATTAATTGCAATACGTATTGGCATACTTCTCCCTGTTACACGGTTGTTACCTTTTGGCGGTAACCCCTATAGTAATGCAGTGCGCAGTAACGGTGAATCGTTCTCAACAACGTTTCTGACACCCTGAGACGTAATTCGTTCGTCATATCTCGTCACGTTAACAACCCAGCGTGGACGTTGAGCGCTGATAAGGCAACTGAAACGGTTCAGCTGAGCATAAACCAAAGTGTGCGCAAAAGGAATAATTCGACCGTTTAGAACGCTATTCTGCGATCGAACGCTGAAATATTCAGCAGGAAAAACGTCGTTATTACAGCCTCTTCACTTCTACATCACGTTTACATTGGTCTTTTTAGCATTTGGCTGACATCAGTAAACACGGATTCAGAAAGACGAGTGTAGCTCAGGTGGCTATTTTGCAGTTTGACCTGCGTCATTTAGGGACAAACTGAGAGGCGGGTCATAAAATCGGGATGAAAAAAAAGCACCCCGAAGGATGCTTTTTCCCTATAAAACGTCAGAGTTACTTCAGCAACGACTGTGCCTGCGCAACGACGTTTTCAACGGTGAAACCAAACTCTTTGAACAGCTCTTCTGCTGGAGCTGATTCGCCGAAGCTGGTCATACCCACGATAGCGCCATTCAGGCCAACGTATTTGTACCAATAGTCAGCAATACCCGCTTCTACTGCTACGCGTGCGCTGACCGCTTTTGGCAACACGGACTCACGGTATGCCGCGTCCTGTTTGTCGAAGGCGTCAGTTGACGGCATAGACACTACGCGCACTTTGGTGCCCGCTGCGGCCAGTTTATCTGCAGCTTCTACCGTGATACCCACTTCAGAACCGGTCGCGATCAGGATCACTTCTGGTGTGCCGTTGCAATCTTTTAGCACATAACCACCGCGCGCCACGTTGGCCAGTTGTTCGGCTGTACGCGGTTGCTGAGTGAGATTCTGACGGGAGAAGATCAGGGTAACCGGACCGTCGTTACGTTCGATAGCGTATTTCCACGCGACGGCGGATTCAACCTGATCCGCCGGACGCCAGGTGCTCATATTTGGCGTCACGCGCAGGCTGGCGATTTGCTCAACCGGCTGGTGTGTCGGACCGTCTTCGCCCAGACCAATCGAGTCATGGGTGTAAACGAACACGTTGCGAATTTTCATCAATGCCGCCATACGCACCGCGTTACGGGCGTATTCAACGAACATCAGGAAAGTCGCAGAGTATGGCAGGAAACCACCGTGCAGCGCGATGCCGTTGGTGATAGCCGTCATGCCGAATTCGCGCACGCCGTAATGGATGTAGTTACCGGCTTGGTCATCGCCCAGTGACTTCGAGCCAGACCACATGGTCAGGTTGCTTGGCGCAAGGTCAGCGGAGCCGCCGAGGAATTCAGGTAACACTTTACCGAAGGCTTCCAGCGCATTTTGTGAAGCTTTACGGCTGGCGATGTTGGCAGGTTTAGCCTGCAACTCTTCGATGAATTTCTGTGAGTCGGCCTGCCAGTTAGCAGGCAGTTCACCATTAACACGGCGTTTGAACTCTTTTGCCAGTTCCGGGTGGGCTTTCGCATAGGCCGCGAATTTCTCATCCCATGCAGCTTCTTTGGCTTTACCGGCTTCTTTGGCATCCCACTGGGCATAAATGTCCTGTGGAATTTCAAACGGAGGATAGTTCCAGCCCAGCTGTTTGCGGGTTGCTGCAACTTCTGCGTCACCCAGCGGTGCACCGTGTGCATCGTGGGAACCGGCTTTGTTTGGTGAACCAAAACCGATCACGGTTTTGCACATCAGCAAAGAAGGTTTGTCAGTGACTTTATGGGATTCTTCGATCGCTGCTTTGATGGAGTCTGCATCATGACCGTCTACGCCACGCACTACGTGCCAGCCGTAAGCTTCAAAACGCGCTGCGGTATCATCGGTGAACCAGCCTTCTACGTGGCCGTCGATAGAGATGCCGTTGTCATCATAAAACGCGGTCAGTTTGCCGAGTTTCATGGTACCCGCCAGCGAGCAAACCTCGTGGGAGATCCCTTCCATCATGCAACCGTCGCCCATAAAGGCGTAGGTGTGATGGTTTACCACATCGTGACCTGGCTGGTTGAACTGTGCTGCCAGCGTGCGTTCTGCGATAGCAAAACCGACGGCGTTAGCAATACCCTGGCCGAGAGGGCCGGTGGTGGTTTCAACGCCGGCCGTGTAGCCGTATTCCGGGTGGCCTGGGGTTTTAGAGTGCAACTGGCGGAAGTTAGCCAGTTCGCTCATCGGCAGATCATAACCTGTGAGGTGCAACAGGCTGTAAATCAGCATTGAACCATGACCATTGGACAGCACGAAGCGGTCACGATCAGCCCAGTGTGGGTTGGTTGGGTTGTGGTTCATATAATCACGCCACAGGACTTCGGCAATATCTGCCATACCCATAGGGGCGCCAGGATGGCCGGATTTCGCTTTCTGCACGGCGTCCATACTCAGTGCACGGATAGCGTTCGCAAGCTCTTTACGAGAGGACATGTTCTACTCCAGGTCGGATTAAAAAAGCAGTCAAGAAAGTCATTTTCTCAGACTAGGCATTAAAACGGCAATCTCTAATCGCTCTCGTGATGAACTTCACAGAATAGGCTTTTAAATCAGTGCGTTTTTTAGGATATCAACTATAGATTGCCACAAGCAAAAAACCTACCTTAACGTTATCCTCACGTTCAGTGCCTTTTAACGGCTTTTTTCTCTGTTTTTCTTTTTACTTTTGGGAACGACTAGTGATGAAATTTACCCCTACTCTGTTGAGTCTGAGCGTAGTAGCTCTGCTGTCAGGTTGCGCCAATCTGAATACCGACACCCTGATGCAATCCGGTGCACAGGCCTATCAGGCGGCAACGCTGTCAGATGCCGATGTTAAAACACTCAGCGTACAGTCCTGCGAAGAGATGGACAAAAAAGCGCAAATCGCGCCGGATAGCAGCGAATACGCCCAGCGTCTGAAAAAAATCTCCGCCGCCCTGGGTGATAACATTAACGGGCAACCAGCGAACTATAAAGTTTACCTCACTAAAGACGTCAACGCTTGGGCGATGGCGAATGGCTGCATCCGCGTTTACAGCGGCCTGATGGACATGATGAACGATAACGAAGTCGAAGGCGTGTTGGGCCATGAAATGGGTCACGTGGCGCTTGGACATACCCGCAAAGCGATGCAGGTCGCCTACGGCGCCACGGCAGCTCGTTCGGCAGCGTCTTCATTGGGGGGTATCAGCGCAACACTGTCACAGTCGCAACTGGCTGACCTTGGCGAGAAGTACGTTAACGCCCAGTTCTCACAGAAACAGGAGTCTCAGGCTGATGATTATTCGTTTGATCTGCTGAAAAAACGCGGCATCGACCCGACCGGGTTAGCCACCAGTTTCGAAAAACTGGCCACTCTGGATAAAGGCGGCAGCATCGGTTGGTTTGACGATCACCCTTCATCAGAAGCCCGCGCTAAGCATATTCGTGAGCGAATTGCCGCAGGAAAGTAAGTCGTCACTACGGTCATATCTGAAATAGAGGGTGCATCACAGGGTACACCCTCTATTTTTTAAAAATCGCGGCTAAAAACACACTCACTTTCTATTCCATATAAATAATGCCCATCGGTGAATATATTAAGCTACGGAATTTTAACAGGCTCTAAGCCTTTTTAGTCTCTGCCGTGATGAACCGTTTCTGTATTTGCAAAACGATAACCGCCACCCAGTGCGCGAATCAGGCGAATATCTGCACTGACCCACTCTCCCTGCAACAGAATCTTTTTCGCCTGCTCTTCCAGCAGCGGCAATTTCGCTTTAGCGACCTGCGCACCGCTGAGGAGACCGACGTCAAACCGCTGCTGCGCCAGTGAGTAGATGTGCTGAGTGCCGTCCACAACCGTTTGCTGATGAGCACTTTCATCAGAAAGTGTCTGCAACTGACTGGCACTTTTAGCGACATCACTGACCGCTTCAACAACCGCTTTGTTATACGCTGCAATGCTCAGGTTACTGTTAGCGCGCACAATTGCCAGATTGGCATTCAATCTGCCGCTGTCAAACACCGGCAGCGTCAGCCCGGCGATGGCCCCCATTTGCTGCGCCGAACTGCGGAATAAGTCACTCAAGTGCAGGGCATCATATTGCAGGAAGCCCATCAGATTGATGCTCGGATAAAACGCCGCGTGCGCTGCGTCAACGGCGCTCAACGACGCTTCGATATACCAGTGCGCCGCCTGCAAATCCGGGCGGCGCGCCAGCAGTTCGTAACCCAGTGTCGGTGGAAGTGTTTCCTCAATTGGCGGCAACGCCACCGGCGTCAAATGCAAAGCCGGTGAATTCATCCCGAGCATCGCCTGGAGTGACGTTTGCAACAGACGTAAGCGCCCTTTCGAGACATCTATTTTCTGATCGATTTTTGCCAGCCGGATTTTAGTGCTGGTATCGTCGAGAGATGACCTGACGCCCTGTGCATACAACAGTTGATCAGTTTGCGCGATCACCGTTTCCTGCTCCCTGAGATCGATCAGAGTGTGCTTCAGCGCCATATACGTCTGGATATCCCAATACAGCTCAACCACCGCCGAAGAGACCAGCAGACGTGCTTGCGCCAGCTCGGCCTGCTTCGCCTGATAAACACCCAGTGCTGATTGGATTTGCGCACGGTTTTTTCCCCACAGATCCAGCTCGTAACTGCCCTGTAAGCCGAATGTTCCGTTGGTGTACCACGGACCGGTGGTGCCTGCCGCAGGGTCATCCAGCGCAAACGGCCCCATCACGCCTTCTGCCGACAATTTTTGCCGTTCGACATCAGCCCCGAAATCCAGCTGCGGGCCGCCTTGGGCCTCGCCCATTTTGACCTGTGCTTTCGCCAATTCCACACGCTGCATCACTACGGCAATCGACGGCGAATCCTTCAGCGCCTGCTCCACCAGCGCATTTAACTGAGGATTTTGGTAACTCATCCACCAGTTGGAACCGGGCCATTTTTGTATTGCCGCTTGAGGCATTTGCACCGTGCGTAATTGCGTAATATCGGTTTGTGCCAGCGCAGGTTTTTCGTTATGCACCCACGCGCAACCACCGAGAGAAATAAACAGGGGAAGCAAAATAAACGGCGTGATTATTTTGTTTTTATAAAACTCATGAATCGATTTCAATTTAATTATTCATCCAACAAATGAAATTATAAATTTCAGAAGGGGAAATAGGCGAGGGGCAAAGAATAAGGGATGACAGGCTGAAATGAATTATGAAACCGTGCGGCTGCTCGTTATTTGCTATAAAATTATTATCGCGCTTAGAGTTTAATGAATAACTAATTTGTTTTTAATATTTTAAATTTAAATGCATTCACAATAAAAATAATAAAGACACCACGAAGGTGCCTTTATTGTCAGACGGATTAAAAGCGAACCGTCAGCCTTTTTTGTAAGCCTGTACGTGCAGCATTTCCAGCGCCAACGTGGCGGCAGCCAGTGCAGTGATTTCAGACTGGTCGTAAGCCGGAGCCACTTCTACGATATCCATGCCGACGATATCCAGATCCAAGTCTTTCAGGCCGCGAACCAATTTCAGCGCACGATCTGACGTCAGGCCACCGATCACTGGCGTACCCGTACCAGGCGCATGCGCCGGATCCAGACAGTCGATGTCGAAGCTCAGATAAACCGGCAGATCGCCAACGATCTGCTTAACCTGCGCCAGAATATCACCCACAGTGCGGTCGTTAACCTGTGCAGCATCCAGAACGGTGAAACCCAGATTTTTGTCGAATTCAGTACGGATACCGATCTGCACCGAGTGGTTAGGGTCGATCAGGCCTTCGTTCGGTGCATGGAAGAACATGGTGCCGTGGTCGAATTTGCTGCCGTTGGAGTAGGTGTCGGTGTGCGCATCGAAATGTACCAGCGCCATTTTACCGAAGTGTTTTGCGTGCGCACGCAGCAGCGGCAGTGTCACAAAGTGGTCGCCACCGAAAGACAACATTCGCTTACCGGACGCCAGCACTTGTTCAGCGTGTTGTTGCAGTTTGTCCGTCAGATCCTGCGCATCACCGAAGTTGAACACCAGGTCGCCGCAGTCAATCACATTCAGGCGATCGCGCAGATCGAAATCCCACGGCCAGCGCTGACCTTCCCACGCCAGATTCACCGATACCTGACGAATAGCGCCAGGGCCCAGGCGTGCACCCGAACGGCCAGAGGTCGCCATGTCGAAAGGAATACCGGTGATCACCCAGTCAGCATCTGAGTCGTATGGCTGGAAATTCAGCGGGAAACGCAGAAAACCAAATGCGTTTGAAACCAGAGAGTTATCAGGCTGATGGCCTAAAGTGCTCACTAATTTGCTCATAAAAAGTCCTCTTTGAATAGGGCATTGCGACGTTTGTACGTCGCAATATTATAGGTAACATCTTTATAGGTAAAAAAGGGGCCTGCGGTTACTCGTCTTCTTCCAGATAGGTGTAACCGTACAAACCGGCTTCAAACTCTTCGACAAACTGCGCCTGCAGATCGGCATCCAGATCGGTTTCTTTTACCTGATCACGGAAGCGGGTCAGCAACACGTTCGGATCCAGCTGCACGTACTCCAGCATGTCGGCCACGGTGTCGCCTTCATCGGATTGCTGCACTTCGATGCTACCGTCAGGGAAGACGAACACGTCCACCGCCGCAGTATCACCAAACAGGTTGTGCATGTTGCCGAGAATTTCCTGATACGCGCCAACCATAAAGAAGCCCAGTAATGGCGGATTCTCCGGATCATACGGCGGCATTGGCATAGTGGTTGCCACGCCGTCACCGTCGATGTAGTGATCGATAGTCCCGTCGGAGTCACAGGTGATATCCAGCAGCACGGCACGGCCGACCGGCGGTTTATCCAACCCTTCCAACGGCAGAACCGGGAACAGCTGATCGATACCCCATGCATCCGGCATAGACTGGAACAACGAGAAGTTGACGTACAGCTTGTCCGCCATGCGTTCTTGCAACTCGTCGATGATCGGACGGTGCGCACGGTTACTTGGATCCAGCTGATCCTGAATCTTATTACAGATATTCAGGTAGATATCTTCCGCCCAGGCGCGCTGAGTGAGATCCAAAATACCGTGTGCGTACTGGCTGTGGACGTCATGCAAGTCCATCTGGCTGTCATGTAGCCATTCGCGCAGTGAGCGGCGATTTTCCGGATCGTGCATTTCATTCCAGGTATCCCACATGCTGCCGAGCGCACGCGGTGCGTCTTCTTCCGGGGCAATCGGGTCACGGAATTCATTGCGCTCAACGCCGATGATGTTGGACACCAGCACCGTATGGTGCGCGGTAACCGCACGGCCAGACTCGGTGATCACGGTCGGATGCGGCAGGCCGTGCTCATTACAGGCATCGCCGATCCCCCAAATCACGTTGTTCGCGTATTCGTTCAGGCCATAATTGACCGAGCAGTCAGACTGCGAACGGGTGCCTTCATAGTCAACGCCCAAACCGCCGCCGACGTCAAAACACTGAATATTAACGCCCAGCTTGTGTAACTCAACGTAGAAACGCGCAGATTCACGCACGCCGGTTGAGATATCACGGATATTTGATAACTGGGAACCGAGATGGAAGTGCAGCAGCTGCAAGCTTTCCAGGCGGTTGGCTTCGCGCAGCATTTCCACCAGTTGCAGAACCTGCGAGGCCGCCAGACCAAATTTGGATTTTTCGCCACCGCTTGACTGCCACTTGCCGGAGCCCTGAGACGACAGACGCGCACGCACGCCGAGGCGCGGGGTCACATTCAGGCGTTCGGCCTCTTCCAGCACCAGTTTAATTTCGGTCATCTTCTCGATAACCAGATAAACCTTGTGACCAAGCTTCTCACCGATCAGTGCCAGACGGATGTATTCACGGTCTTTATAGCCGTTACAGACGATCACCGAGCGGGTCATCCCTGCATGCGCCAGTACGGCCATCAGTTCTGCTTTAGAACCGGCTTCCAGACCCAGCGGTTCGCCGGATTCAACCAGCGACTCAATCACGCGGCGATGCTGGTTTACCTTAATCGGATATACCAGGAAGTAGTCACCCTCGTAGCCGAACGACTCACGCGCACGTTTAAAGGCGGCATTAATCGAACGCAGACGGTGCTGTAAAATTTGTGGGAAGCAGAATAGCGCTGGCAGACGTTGACCGTCCTGCTCACGCATATCTTTCACCAGTTGCGCCAGATCCACGCGGGCCGACGGGACGTCAGGGTCAGGGCAAACACTGATGTGGCCCAGTTCGTTGACGTCATAATAATTGTTACCCCAATAGGCAACGTTGTAAGTGCGCAGCATTTTGCTGGCATCACGATCGTTCACGGCAACCTCCTGCA
>Ga0209855_1000425_pt1 | contig 10446 bp, 9 predicted proteins | sample OrgsoiDNA_201063_FD_185811 | JGI IMG/M metagenome (GOLD analysis project Ga0209855, IMG submission 185811) | Permafrost soil microbial communities from the Arctic, to analyse light accelerated degradation of dissolved organic matter (DOM) -... | ecosystem: Environmental > Terrestrial > Soil >...
TTATGCCATGGACCAAGCCGTTTGGCAAGCTTTTTCGCAGCTTTTCGCTTCTTTTTTCCGATTCGCGCGCCTCGCTTTTCCCCGCCCTGAAGGACGGGGTCTGCGCTCGGCAAAATCTGATCAAATTCGGCCGCATCAGCAATTGGCCGAAGGTCTTTTGGCTTGCGGAGCCGATCCTCGCCACGCCGATGAAAATGGGCTGACCGCTTATGGCGGCGGCAGGGGCGGCGCTTCCAGATAGTGAAGCAATTTTGAGGTTGTTGCTTCCATTGAGCGACGCAAAAGCGAAAAATCGCGTCGGAAGAACGGCGTTGATGCTCGCGACGCAAAGGACAAGGGCGGAGATCTGGCCCGAATAGAGCGCAAGAGCTTGCCGAAGCGGCGCAGGGGGCGCATGCAGCCATCGGTGGCGGCGTGAGCGAGGATGAAGGAATAAGCGAAGAGAAAAAGCCACGCAACGCAATGCGGCTCTGAGGGCTGGGCGCGAAATTCAACGCGAATTGGCAACGCTCCGAAGTTTTCGCATCCGCAGCGCGAGAACTTTGGCGGGGACGGTCAGGAACTCAGACGTCCTGGCCGGGGCGGCTGGAGTGAGGGCTCTCGTCCTGGGTTTAGGAGCGGTTTTTGGCCAGTTCCATCGCCAGCTCCCACTGCTCCACCGCGGCGAGCATGTGCCCTGAAAAACCAATCCATTCAGGAGCTTGCCAGAGCTTGACTCTGGCGGCCAATTTTTCTGGCGTGGTCGGGGAAGGTGAAAAGAGCGCGTGTTCAGAACCGGGATAATTGTCCAATCCGGGGCCGCGCCCACTGGCGCACCAGAAGCGGCCGCGTCGATAAAAAACGGCAAAGTATCCGTTGCTCATATCCTCGCCACAGTCCTCAAGATGAGCGAAAACAACCAGGGCCGTGGATATCCAACGCCGTTTCCTGGCCGCTCCCCAGCGCTTTTCGTCCAAAGACAAAAACCGGAGAAGGATTTCTTTCGATCCACGATTTTTCCACGCGCCCGAATAGACAGGGGGCGGCCCGCCCCGATGAAGGCCGCGTGATGTTGGCGAGGTTAGCGCGCGCAATGGCTTGATCGCCCGAGAGCAATGCCTTCGCAACCATGCGGCAATCGTTTTGGCGGTGGAGGAAATCATGGCAGCGAGCAATCGCAAGAGTTGGCGTCGGATCCCTCATGATACGCCAATTGGCGAACGTTTGCATTCCGTTGCGCAAGCGGATTCAACTCCATTGGACGATCAAACCCAGCGCCCCGGATCGTTGCGAGTGCTCGGAGTCGATTTAGGAGCGGCGCTTTTCGCGCGTTGGGCCTCAAGCCTGCGCTTCAAGTCGCGGACTTCCCCAGTGAGCTCCCTTTGCGTGAAAAACGCAAACAGGGTGATGACGGAAGAAAGAGCGCCAATTGTGAACAACAACGCCATGCCGCCGCCCAAGAGGTCGTTTTTCCGGTCAGCGGCGTGAAAGGCGTTGATTGCGGCAAGCGGGGCATATCCGGAACGGATGACCACCTCGGGGCGCCCGTCTTCGTTGGCGCGCATTTTTTGGGCATAAGCCCACACCACCTGCGCGTCGCCCACAATGGCGGGAGCCACGATGCGCGCCATGGGGGGCGCGGCGGCGAGCTCCGGGTTCAATTCTCCGGCCGCGACGCGCGGCAGGTCATTGGCGCGCGCCAAAAGCGCGGAGCCCGGTTGGTCTTCTGGGTTTTGGGAAAGCCGTTGCGCGGCGTCCTTGTTGACGTTCGAGATGAGCGAGCCGCTCACGTCGGCAGCGCGAAAACCGCTGGCGGGGACGAATTCAGTGTGGTAGTTGGTTTGGTAAGTGGCCGAGTTGGTCTGCGCGTTCCAGCCGGTCATGTCATACGTGCTCCAATGACGGCTCATGGCGGGCGTGGCCGCGATTTGGCCCTGGACGTCGATTTCCACGGCTTGGCCGACTTTCCCAACCCGAACGCCGCTCCAAACGTTGGCGGAAACGGACTCTCCGGGGCCGGGGCCCTCAATCGCCACGGCGGTCCAGCGTCCAGAGTCCTCCATGCCGATCCACTGCGGCGGATTGGCCCCGTTGCCGCTCGACTCATGCCAGCCGTCCTTGACGACCACGGGCGTCCATTCGATGCCGGGCCACTGGCGCTCAAGGCTTTCTTGCTGCCGGTCGGTCGCGTGTTTCAGCTCCACGCCGGCGTAGATGGAGGCCAGCGCGGCAAAGGCGGCCATGGCGCAAACCGCGCGGCTTTTCACCAGGGATTTTTGTGTCGGATGCATGGAGAGCCTCGAATCGGGGTGGCGGTGTTCAGGGACAACCGCCGAGTCAGTCTTTATTTTCGGGCAAACCAGGCGGTTGCGCAAGGCAATTGGAGGCCGTTTGCGAAAAACAACGGAATTGAATCGCGGTCAAAGAACTTGGGGTTGGGGATTGGCTCACCGCTCAGTGGCGTCCTGGCAAACGCCTGGGACGAAGGCGTTCAAGGTCGGAGAGTTGTCCGCGTTGGTTGTCGGAGAGTCCGTCGCCGTCGCCGGCGTTTTGTGGCGCAAGGGCGTTTTGCGCGCGCTGGGCCTCAAGGCGTTCCTGGATTTTGCTGCGTTGGCGGTCAATTTTTTTCGGGCTAAACGCCTGGCCCACGGCAAAAGCGACCAAAGAGGAAATCGAGAAAATCGCGCCAAGCAGGAATAGAGCGGGTGCCGTGTCGTTCAAAAGATCGCTTTTCCGATCAAGCGCCTGAAAAGCCGTGACGGCGGCGAGAGGAGCATATCCGGAGCGAACAACCACGTCCCAACGGCCATTTTCATTGGATTGGAATTTTTGGGCGTAAGCCCACACCACCTGCGCGTCGCCCACGATGGCCGGGGCCGCGACTCGGCCCAAGGGGGGCGCTTCGTCAAAGGCGGGGTTCTGTTCGCCATCCGCAACAAGCGGAATATCAGCCGCGCGCGCCAAGAGCGTGGAGTCCGGCTGGTCATCCGGATTTTTGGAGAGTTGCTGGGCGGCATTTTTGTTCACGTTCGAAATAAGCTCGCCCGTCACGCCCGCGGCTTGAAAATCCTGCGCCGGGATGAACGCGGCGTGGTGATTGGTCACGTGAGTGAGCATTTTAAGCCCGGGATTCCAGACCAAACCATCGGTGTCCCAGTGTTTGGTCCGCGCGGGCGTGTTTGCGATTTGGCCCTGAACATCTATTTCCACAGGCTGGCCGACCGCGCCCACGCGAAAGCCGCCCCACGTGTTGCCAGAGACAGCCCCGCCCGGGCCGGGCGCCAGAATGGCGAGCGCCGTCGCGCGCCCAGAATCCTCCATGCCAATCCATTGCGGCGGATTGGCCCCGTCGCCATTCGAGGCCGTCCATCCGTCATTGACGACGGCCGGAGTGCCCCAGAGGCCAGGCCATTGGCGCTCGATTGCTTCTTGTTCGCTCGCCGCGAGGTGGTTGGCCTCCACGCCGGCGTAGATCGAAGCCAGGGCGGCGAAAGCGGCCATGCCGCAAATGACGCGTTCTTTTGTCCAGATTTTGGATTGTTCAGCCATGGAGTGTCTCGTGCGTGGTTGGGGCGTCGCTTTTGTTTCTGGCGAGTGTGTTCAAGAAAAAACGCCTCGCAACGCACTCATTTTCAGGCAACCAGGAGACTTGCGCAAGCCAATCGGCGGCATTGCGCGCTTTGCGTGAAAAAAGGCGACGAACTGCCAAGCAGACGGGCCTCGTCGCCCTCCGAGGCAATGCCGACACGTCTCACTGCGCTGGGGGCGTTTCCGCATCTGGAACTAGAAAGCAGGTTTTCACCTATCTGGCCGATGTTGTGAAAAGAGGCGAAGAAAAGGTATAATGGAGGCATCGGCGGAGTCAGAGACGCCGGAGACAAAGACAAAAGCGCGTCAGACACAGCTTTGTCAAAGTCCGCGCGCGGCCGCTTCCTCTTCCGTTGCCCCCCTCTTTGAGATCGTCCCCATGCCTGGCTCAAAAAGCACCGCTTCGACCCGTGTCAGATCAGCCGCCGAGCGACAGGCGACCCAATTCTTGTCGGACGAACAAAGAGACGCGGAAGCCATCGCCGAGCGCGAAGGCTGGGCTTGGGCAGAGGCGTGTCTGAGCGATGAAACGGATGACGCCGCGTGGCTGGAAAAGGCCCTGGCGGAGCAAAAGCGCCGCGGGTTGGCCAAGTTGGGCATGATCGGGGGCATCGCCGCCGGGTCTCTCTTGGCGGTGGCCGCGGCCGAGGGCGATGCGCCGGCCGTGAGGTTGTTGCTGGATTGGCACAATGTCGACGCGCAGGACGCAAGAGGCCGCACAGCCCTTTTGGAGGCCGTGAGAGCGGGGTCTTTGGAGTGCGTGAAGCTGCTGGCGGAGCGAGCGGACTTGCGAGCCGTGGTGGGCAAAGAAGATCCGGGAATGCTGGGCGTGGGCGCCCCAATACTGCATCACGCCGCGCGCATGGGAAACGCTGAGATCGTGGCTTTTTTGGCCAGCGTTTGCGATCCAGCCCAAAAAGAAGAGTTAACCAGAAAAATAGCCCTGCACGTGGCTGCGGAGTGGAGCGACGAGGACGTGGTGAGGGCCTTGTTGGCGGTTTCCGACGCCAACGCCCGCGACGACAGTGGGCAAAATGCCCTGGGGTGCGCGCTTCACAACGACAAGCCCCGAGTGCTCAAAGCCCTGCTGGACGCCGGCGCGTCCTGCGTGAATGGCCCGTTGGGCCGAACGGCGGCGATGGAGGCGACGCATCTTTGCGCTTGCGAGTGCTTGCCCTTGTTGCTCACAAAACATGACTGGCAAGTGTCCGACAAACTCGGAAACGACATTTTCGATTATGTGGCGGCTCGCGGCGCTGAATGGCGAGCGAAATTGAGCCCCATCGTTGAAGCAGCCGCTCCCATGAGCGCGGGCTGGGACGCGTTGTCCAAACACGGCGCGCAAATGTTCCCCCTGCTGGCCGCCCGCGGCGCAGCCGAAGAGTTGGCCGCTGAGCTGGCGCTTGAATGCGAGGCGGCCAAAACGACGAACGAAGAGGGCGAGCCGCGCGCGCCAGGGCCAAGCCGGCCAAGAATTTAGGGCGCGCGGAGAAAACCATGGAAAAAGACGAGATTGCCAAAAAAGGGGTTGGGCCGTGGCCCATGGACCAAGCGGCGCAGGCCTTGGAGCGCGCGGCGGAGGCCGGGGACGCAATGGGCGCGCAAAAAGCGTTGGATTGTTTTCGGGCTTTGGGCGATGGCGGCTTTTGGGTGAGTGGCCTCCAAGACGCCCGAGGGCGAACGCCTTTGATGCTGGCCGCGCGATCAGGCTCTCTCGACACGGTGCGGGCGTTGATTGGCGCATGCGACCCCAACGGAACGGATTACAAAAAACAAACGGCTTTGATGATCGCGGCGGAGCGCGGGGATCTCGAAATGGTCAAAACGCTCGCGGAAAAGAGCAATGTGCTGGCCGCGGACATCCTGGGAGACACCGCGTTGTTCGCGGCTTTCACGGGGGATCACCTGCCGGTGGTGGAGTTTTTGGCGGGCATGAACGGATTGACGAATCGAAATTCGTTCAGAGAAACGCCACTGCTGGCGGCGGTCAGCGCGGGCGCCTCCAAATGCGCGGTTTTTTTAATCGACCATTGCGATCCGGAGGACGAAAACAGCCACGGAGAAACGGCGCTCGGAATGGCGATAGAGCGAGACATGCCGGAAATCGCAGAAGTCCTTGCGCGCGTGTCGGGGGTTGGATCCAGAGCGTTTTTCCGGGAAGGCGCGAAATGGGAAAATGTGTTTCAATCCGCGAGATTCGGCGCCGAAAAATGCTTGGCGTTGTTTTTGCCCGCGATGGCGTCGCGCGAGGATTGGCTCACGGCCATCAAGGTCGCGGACGCGGAGGGCGCGAAAGACATTTTTGCCTGGATGGCGAGCAGCTCCGCAGAACCGGAAAAGAAACGGGCGTGCTGCGCGTTGCTGGCGGGCGCCGTGCCCTTGGAAATTGGCCGCGCAGTGGTCGAGCGAGGGCTGGGAAAGGATTATCCGGAGCTTTTGGCGCGGATTGAGGCCGCGGAGCTTGCCCAAACGGTGGCCGACGCCCAATCCGGGAACGGAAAGAAAAGAAAGGAAAATGGCGGCGAGAGTGGCGAAAACGAGCATTCTCCCCGAAAAAGCATCCCGCGACTATGAAACCACACAAACGGCTCTCCCGCTCGAATTGGATGGTAAAATAAGCGCTAGGCGTTCGGAATTTCGCGCTGGCCAAAGTCGGGGAGTGTTCTCGCGCCGTCATGCCGGCAAAGCAAGCGGCCGGAGTCCGGAGGGCGTCCCAATTCAGAAGCCTCGCTGATCGCGCGCGATCAGCGAGGCGACGAAAAGAGAAAAAAGCGAAAAGAGCGAAAAAATGACTCAAAAAGCCCCCGAATCAGAGAAGACAAAAGAGCGAAAAAGCATTCTGCGCGCGGAGAAGGCCCTTGAAAAGGCCGCTGAGCTTGGAGACGCCGCAGGCGTGAAAAAGGCTCTTGGCGATCTTTCTGAATTGCGCGTTTTTTTCGTCGACTTGCGAGATGATCGCGGGCGAACGCCATTGATGGCTGCGGCGATGTCTGGCTCGGAGGAAAGCGTCAGGGCATTGCTCAACGCATGCGGGGTGAACGCGCGCGACGTCAACGAAGCCACGGCCCTGATGATGGCCGCCGAACGCGGACATTTGGAGATCGTCAAAATATTGGCGGAAAAAAGCAATGTTCGGGCTCTGAATCGGTATGGAGAGACGGCGATGAACGCGGCTTTCGCCGGCGACCATTTGCATGTGGTGGAGTTTCTGGAAAGATTGGACGGATTCCCTGCGGAAAATGCATTCAATCTGACCCCCTTGCAATCGGCCATCGAAGCAAAAGCTGAAAAATGCGCAAAATTTCTCATGAGCCGCTGCGACCCCAATGAAGAAAACGCTTACGGTGAAACAGCCCTGTGCAAAGCGATCGAAAAAGATTTGCCCGACATCGCTCTCGCGCTGTCCCGCGTGTCGGGAATGGGAAGCGCGTGGGAGAATATGAAAATGAGGAACGCGGCCAAAGTGTTTCATGCAGTGAATAACCGCGCTGAAAAATGCCTGGCGCTCTTTCTGTCAGGGTTTTCGTGGGATGCCGGATTTCCCACGCCAGATGGGGAACTGGATGTCTTTGGGCTGATGGAGCACGACGGGGATCACAGCGATAACGCCCGGAAATGCCGAGCCGCGCTGGCCGCGGCAGTTCCGTTGGACATTGGTCGAAAAGCGTTGAAGAAGCACGGGGGCGAGGTTTATCCGATTCTTGCGGCCCGCGTCGAGGCCGCGGAGCTGGAAAATGGGCTGCGCGAGGGCGAGCGTTCAAGGGATGATGGGGAAACGACGAGCGAGCCGGGCGCCCCAAAAAAGCCACACAAAACGAGGATTTGAGCCATGCCGAGGCAAACAGCGGCCGCGCCGATGGATGCGCTGGCGAAAACGATTGAACAGGGCGATCAGCAAAGGATGAAGGCTCTTTTGGAGGCGTTTCGCGAGAAGGGCGGAACGAGATTGCCCCAGTGGATAGGCGATCGCCGGCTGATCCATGAAGCGGCGCGGCGCGGTCAGTTGGAGATGGTCCAACTGCTGGCGGATTGGGAAGATGTGTCCGTCATTGACAAGTTTCACCGGAGCGCCTTGATGTTCGCCGCAAGGGATGGGCATCTCGAGATCGTTCGATTTTTGGCGGAGCAAGAGAAAAAGCAAGACTCCGACTCCGCGGGAGGTCCGGCCGAAAACATCCATTCGATGCGCGACAAATACGGCCAGAGCGCCGCGGAGTTCGCCTTGGACGGGGGTAATTTGGAGGTTTTGAGGCATCTGGCCTCGTTGGCTCCCTTGCCTTTGGCTGCTGATGGCGGAACGCTGCTTTGTTTGGCAATTGCAATCAGGGAAAAAGAATGCGCATTGTTCTTGGCGGATGAATGCGATCTGGCGCATGAAAAAGCGGGCGGTTGGACGGCTTTGGCGCTGTCCATTCAGGAGAATTGGAGAGACGTGGCCGAAAAAATCGCAGGCCGCGCAGGGCATGGCTTGGGAAAGGGGGGCGCCTCGCAGCTGGGTTCGCCAGAGAGGATCGCGGCTTACGCCGCGTTTGTGGGCGCGACGGCTTGTTTGCCTTTGTTTCTGCCCGCGTTCGATTGGCGTTGGCGCGGCGAAGGGGGCGGGGGAGAAAACCATGATGTTTGGGGTTTGGCCTTGAGATCGTCCGCGCCAGCCGCCCAAAAAAGCCAGTGTTTGTCTCTGTTGCAAGAGGCGGCCCCCTTGAGCCTGGCTCGCTCGGTTTTGGAAAGGCACGGAGCCGACGTTCTTCCGCTGCTGTTCGCTCGCGTGGAGGAGCATGAATTGCGAGCGGAAATGACGGCGGGCAAAATCGCCAAGGCTCCCAAGCTCGCCCCCGCGACGCCAAGGCCCAAAAAGGAGCGCCGGCTATGAGCCCTGACGCCAAGGACCGTGGGGGCGCGCGCGAAAACGCAGATTTTCCAGAGAGCGCAAAAACCGATGAAAGGGCGGGCTTAGGCTTTGTCGTCGGTGCGCCGATTTCGCAAGAAATCGACGCCCTGACAGTGGCCGCGACCATTGCGGCCGGCCGCCAAGACATGCCCGAACTGGAAGCCGCGCTTCAAGCGCTCACAAAACTCGGAGTGCGTCGCCTGGAGCGAAACGGAGAGCCCGTGCGCGGGCTTTTGCGCGCCGCGGCCCAAAGCGGGCCTGCAAAGGCGGTGTCGCTTCTGCTCGACTGGCAGGACCCTGACGAGCGCGATGCGATGGGCAACACCGCCCTGATGCTCGCGGCGCGCCGGGGGGCTTTGGAGGCCGTGAAGTTGTTGGCTCCAAAATCGAATTGCGAAGCGCGCAACCATCAAGGATACACGGCGGCGCATCTGGCGGCTTGCGAAGACCAGATCAAGGTTCTTGAATTTTTTGTGGGCCTGGGGCCTTTGCCTGTTTCCGCCACCACCCTGGACACCGTCCTGCATGCGGCGGCCGACAGATCGAGCCTCAATTGCGCGCGGTTTTTGATTGAGGGCGGCCATTGCGACCCGAAGGCCAAAAACGTGTTCGGAAACGCCGCGCTGATGCTCGCCCTCGACAATGATTGTCTGGAAATGGCTCGACTGGTGTCTCCGGTGTCGAACCCGCCCGTGGCGCGCACCGTGGGCAGCAGGGTGGAGGCGGTGTCGATGGCGTATGCCGCGGCCGCGGCGGGCTCGCCAGAGTGCCTTGCGTTTTTTATGCAAGAGTTCGACTGGGCGAATCCCGTGGAGGGGAGAGCCATTTGGGAGACAGGCTTTGGCGTCGGAGGCCGGGTGGAAGAGAGAGCGCGGTGTTTGGCGCTGCTGCAAGCGGCGGCGCCCTTGGACATCGGGCGCGAGGCGATCCAGCGATGCGGAGAATCAAACTTGCCCGCGCTGTTTGCGAGAGTCGAGGCGTTTGACTTGGCGCAAAGCCTGTCAGAAGCAAGCGGGGGCGCAGTCACACCCGAAATCGCGCAATCCCGCGCGGAAGACAAGAGTCGGCAGACCAAAAAAGAGCGTCGATTGTGAGCGAAGAAAAATCCACCACGGCCATGAAAGACGACGGGCCCGTGCTTTGCGCCTTGCTGGAAGAGACGAAGCGAGCGGCGCGCGAGGCCGATGCCGCCGGGCTGGCGAAAGCCCTCGCGGGCTTGTCGGCGTTGGGCGCGAATCGCCTGGCCAAAGAGACGCCGAGCGCGCGCACGCTTCTTCTCGACGCGGCGGAGAATGGACATTCCGAAATCGTGGCGCTTTTGGTCGATTGGGAGGACCCAGAAGAGCGAGATGTGGTGGGAAACACCGCGTTGATGCAGGCCGCGCGAGGCGGCCACCTGGAAAGCGTGAAGATTCTCGCGCAAAAATCGGATATGAACGCAAGGAACCGTGAAGGCTACAGCGCGGCGCACGTGGCGGCCATGAAAGATTTTCTGGCGGGGCTGGAGCACTTGGCGAGCCTGGGGCCGCTGCCGGTGTCCAACCCCTACAAAGAGACCGTTTTGCATGTGGCGGCGGCGTATTCGAGTGTGAAGTGCGCTCGGTTTTTGCTTGGCCGGAGCGATGTGAGCGCAAGAAACATTTTCAATGACACTGCGTTGACGCTGGCTATGGAAGAGGATTGTTTGGAGGTTGTGCAACTCTTGTTGCCGTTGACTCACGAGCTGGGAGCGGGGCGAGGCGCGCCCAAAGAAGAAACGATTTCAGCGGCGCTGTTCGCGACAACGGCGGCGGCGCCGCGATGCCTGGCCTTCTTTCTGCCAGAATTCAACTGGGAAGATACTGTCGAAGGGATAAGCATTTGGGCAATGGCCTTGAGCCGTTCGGGCGCGAAAAAGGAAAAGGCCCAGTGCTTGGCATTGTTGCAGGCGGAGGCGCCGGTCAAAGCGGCTCGCGCGGCGATCCAGAAATACGGAGCGACGAACCTGCCCG
>Ga0209855_1000438_pt1 | contig 10234 bp, 6 predicted proteins | sample OrgsoiDNA_201063_FD_185811 | JGI IMG/M metagenome (GOLD analysis project Ga0209855, IMG submission 185811) | Permafrost soil microbial communities from the Arctic, to analyse light accelerated degradation of dissolved organic matter (DOM) -... | ecosystem: Environmental > Terrestrial > Soil >...
CAGAAGGCGCAACCCCGCCAAGGGCGTGATTTTCGGGCTCGATGGCCCAAAGAAAAGGGTTTGCGCCCAGTCTCGGGCGCGCAATTGCTCGTCCGGGGTCGCGGCGGCGCGCATGAGTTGGTCCGCGGCCTGCGCCCGGGCGCGGCGAACGACAAAGGACCATCCGCGCCAGGCGTCAGCGCTCGCGCGCTGCTCCAAGAGAAATCGAGCGCTGAATTCGAAGAACGACGGGCGACCCAGAGCCGAGGCGAAAAGGCTCCACCAGGCGCGGGGCTCCAAATGCCCCAAAAAAGGAAGGCGTCGCTCGTCCAGCGCGGTGCGGGGCAACTCGCCAGTCGGCGTCGCCCAGTGAGAAAGGCCCAAAGGCGTGGATATCCAGTGATGGATCGCTTCTGTTCCACGTGGATCCAGTCGGCCAAGAACCTCCAAGCGGACCAGGACTTCCGCTGCGGGAAATGGCCGAAATTCTGGAAAAAGAAGAGCGTCGCCCGTCACGATGTTGGCGTTGTGGGCTTCGAGGGCGTGGAAAGGGTCCGAAAAGACATCGATCACGCCGGGGATTTGGGAGAGCGCTATTTTCCAGAGGGCGCGCTCCGTTTTGGCGGGAGACGCCTCTACGAGGGTTTTTGGGCCGACCAGGCGCTCATGCGCGATCTCTTGCGCGGCGATTTTCCGCGCCAAAAGCGCCTCTTGCCGCGCCTGCTCGCGCCGCAAGGATTGCGCGCGATGCAAAGCCTCAATGGAGAGCGTTTGCTTGATTTTGCCCCACCAGGACTCGGCCGGCGGCGTGGCGCCTTGGGCTTGTTGAAAGCGGGAAATGCTCTGGGCTGCGTCCGCGAGCTCTGCGTCCAGATCGCTGACCTGGGCCAGCGCGCGCAAGGCGGTTTCGGTGTCTTGGAAATCCAGCAACAGGTCCGTCGCCGCAGTGTCCAAAAAATCGGCCAGAAAATCAGGTTGGGAATCGGCCGAAGGCGCCGCGGCGGCCGCTCGGCGCTCCTGGTCCAGATGCGATTGGGCCCGTCCGCGGCTCTCCGCGGCGAACGCCCACGGGAGCTCGGGAAGGGCGTGGCCAGCGTGGTCGGAGATTGCGGCGGAGTTTGCGGTGTCTGGCGGCATGGCGTTTGGCGGCTCGCCCGAGGGCGGCAATAAAAAGGCGGGAAAAGTGAACATCGAGGGTTCTTTCGATTGTAGCTCAAAGGCGCTTCGATTTTGATTTTTTTGCTGACGCGACAAGCTGCGCCGACTGCGCGTCCAAGAACTTCGCAGAAAAATGCGCGCGCGGGCAAGGCAAAGCAAAGAGGAAAAGGGGGCCGGCAGGCTGCGAGGCTGCGAAGCGGTGAGGCGGTAGAAGGGGCGCAGAGCAATCCGTGATGAAAATGAGAAAGTCGGCCCGGGGCTTGCCAGATGAAAAACAATCGATATTGTGGGGCTCCGTTTTGGAGCGTTGATTTTTGGGCGCTGTTTTTGTTCTTTTTTTTGGAGTCGAGCCGCATGCCCGCGTCATCACCGTCAAAATCGCGGCCAAGCAGCCTGCGAGAGCCGCTGTCCGTGTCTCGCGCGCAGCCAAAGCCGCTGTTTGGGTTGCCTGAGGGCGCTCGGGAGCGATGGAAATCCGGCCAGCCTTTGCGGATCTTGTTCATGGGCCAGGACGACGAGTTAGGCGAAGCCGCGGGTTGGCTTCAATGGGCGGCGACGAAAAAGAGTCGGGGCGGCTCAATTGCCAAAAGGGACGCCCGCGAAGCGCAGCCTGTTTTGGTGATTGAAAACGCTCTGGACGGATCGCGAAAGGCAGAATTGGCGAGGCTCGCAGCATTCTTCTTGGATCAGCGCGAATTTTTTAGAAGACGCCGGAATGCGCATCCGATGAACACGCGCTGGGCCGACTCGTGGAGAATGTTTGAGGCCGGCGAGGAATTTCGCGTGGGCGACGTGTTTTTGACGGGACTTGTGACGCGAAGAGTTTTCGGAAATGTTTCTGCGGGCATGGTCGCGGCGGATGGGATGCCAAGAAAGCCACCTCGTTTCATGCCGCCCAGCAAAAAAGCGGACACCAGGGTTTATGAAAAAAAAGAGGGCAAGTTTCACTTCGCTAAAAAGTCAGCGTCTCGGTTGGGAGTCGCGCACGCCGCTAAAAGCGCAGAGCGAATCCGAGGACAGAGCGGGTCGTTCAGGAACAAGCCGAGCCAAAGGCCCAGCCTCTCGCCCATTCGAACCTTGAAACCAGAGCGAGGAACAATGCTGGCGACAATAATGCCAATCGTGCGGCAGCAAAGAAAGTCGCTGATGGCGCGCCGGTTGATGGAAAAATCGCGAGATTCGGCATTTGTGCGCAATCACGGCGGCCGATGGAGAAGGGAGGCGTTGGCGGACAATTTCTGGGCTCTCAAAAGAGCCCTCGAAGCCATGAACATTGGGTTTGAGACATGGAGGCCGGAAACATTGCCTGCCGAGTTCTTCAAGTCTCACGGGATGCTAGAGTGCGCGAGAACAATCAGCGCGGAAAAAGAGGGCTCTTTATTGAGCGAAGCCATGGCTCAAACCAATTCAAACACTGCGACGGCCAAGGCGGAAGAAGAGGGTTGTGCAAAAAAAGAGTCAAAAAAGGTGAATCGAAACCGGTTGTGATGCGACCCAGATAGGATGCGACAAGAAAGCCTTGAGGCCAATGTGTGAGAGAATGAGGCATCCCTTGAAAAATGTCGCCGGTGACTCCATGTCCTTATTGCCCATAGCCCCTGCTCAGCTGCCTGTGAGCGCGCAATTCTCGTCAGAAGAGAGTTTGTTCTTTGGGCTTCGGCAAACGGTGTTGGCGAATTGGGCTCCGGAAACGCCTTTGCGGTTGGCATTCATCACCACCAGCATGGCGAAATTGGACGACAAAGCGGGATGGCCGGTGTCTATGGGGACCCGTGTCGCAAGAAAACGAGTCCCAAACAATAAAGTTGGTCAAAATCAACAAAAAACGGCCCTCGTCGTGAAAATGGCGTTGTCAAAAGAACAGCAAGAACAATTGGCCTTGGCGGCGTCGCGATGGTTTGATCAGTTCCTTTTTTTTAGAAAACGGCGGCAGCCACCGCGGCGAGGCGCGCCAGACCGAACGTTGTTCGAATGCCGGGCCTACGAAAAAAATGGCTTGTTTTTATTGAGCGTCGAAGCCCGCGCGACTTCTTCCTATTTGGCGGCGTTTTGTGGCGCAGGGGCGGCGGCCCTCCCAAAAAAGCGAGGTAAATTCATTCCGCCATCGCATAAAAAAAGTTTGCGGGTTTTCCGCTGCACAAAAGGAGTCGGCATGAGGCGGCGCGCCGGGGGCGAGGACAGAAGGTGCGCGGGGCGCGTGAGATCAGCGCAAAAAGCATCGTCAATCATCGGGGCAAAAAGAGAAATGAGGCGGCAGCCGATGAAAAGGCCCACGGCCGTGGCGATGCCGATTCGAACACTGAAGCCCCAAGAGGGCTCTGAGCAACACAAAAAGAAGACACAAACGATGATGCAATCACGGATTGCAAGGCGCTGGCGAGAAAAGATGATTTTTTCTGCGCATTGTCTCGATCGAATGGATCGTTGGGGCCGGGAGGGGGAAATAGCGCAACGCCATGCATTCAAAAAAGCGTTGCGGAGCGCGAATATTCCGTTTGAGGAGTGGGAGCCCAAAGGGCTGGGGCCAGAATTTGAAAAAGAGAATGGGTTGGCGGCGCTGGCCTTGCTGCTTGGCGCGAGAAAGGAGCAAATGGCAATCGCCAAAGCGGTCTCAGAGACGGGGTTTTTAGGAGCGAAAATGGCGGATCCGGTTGCCACAAACGGTGAAAAAAAGGAGAAAAAGTCCGTAGGGGGCAAAAGGCTGAGATTATGAGCCGCGTTTCATTCTCCGCCCGCATTCGGCAACCTCGCCCGCGGTTTTGGCACGGAAACGGCCCGTCGAATACGAATAATCTCTAACGCCTGAAATCCTTGCCGCACTTGCGTTTCGTGCGGTATCAAGGGCTCAAGCGCGAACAAACGCTGGCGCAAGCCATGGCCAATTGCGACGATCGGATGCCGTTGCCCGCGCTGGCGGATGCTCTGCGCGCGCTGAATGGCGCAAGCCCCGAGGCGAAGGCCGCCGCGGCGCAGCGATATCAAGCGCATGAGGCCGCAACAAACGCGGCCAAGAAAAAGCCCCGAGCTTTTTGAAAGCCTGATCTGGCCCTCCGGCAGCCGCCGAGGGGCATTGCCAGCAGGGCGCGCGCCGGATAAAATGAGGTCTGTCTTGCTTGCCGCGCCGGCTTGCGCCAGCCGCTCCCTCCTTTGCGCTCCGCCTTGCGATTGATCGCTGGCTGGTTTTTCGCCAAAGAGATACTTTCAAGTTGCTCAAATGCCCAAAACCAACCCGCATTCTCCCCTGGCAACGCCCGCCGACGCGCTTAACGACGCGCTCTTGGTGGCTGGCGTCGCCGCCCGATCCAAGACGCTCGACAATCTGCTCATCGAATGGATGGAAGCCCCGGCCGAACGCGAGGCGATCAAGGCCCGCTTGCGAATCGAGGGGCGGGAGCAAATGATGTCGTGGGGGATGAGCCGCGAGGCCATTGACGCCTTGGCGGAGCCCGGCTCCCTCTTGCCTTTTGCGCTGCCGGCCATTTTGGGGCGCCACGAATCGGCGGGCCAATGGATGGAGAGTTTTGAGCCGCGCAATCCGCGGCAGGGCGTTGCCCAAGACCGGTTTAGCTTGCGCGAAAGGTTGAAGACGGCGGGAGAGAAGGTGCACGCCCTTGTTTTGGCGACACAAGACGCCGCATTCAAGGCTTCCGCCGAATCGGCTTTCAATCAGTCGCCGGCCCTTCTGGCGAAAATGGCTCAGTCCGCCCTCGAGGGCTTGAGATGGCTGCTGACTCCAGGAGCGGGCAGCAGCGGAATCGGGCGCGTGAACAATTACGGCGCTGGAGCGCCCGTTGTCTCATTTTTGTGCGGCCAAAGCTCAGGCTCGGCCAGCGTCGCCGACCCGCGCGGAGAAGGCGATTTGATTTGGGGTTTGAGCGCGGACGACGCTGATTTTGTGCGCCAAGAAGCGCAAGGCCTCGCTCGATTTATGCCGGCCGCTTTAGGCGCATTTTGGACCGAGCGCGCAGTCAGCGCCACCGCCGTGAAAGATTTGAAAGAAAGCATTGCCCATCGGTTTTGCCTTCCCTTGGCGTCGGTTCCGGAGGGAGCGAGCCTGCGGGACGAGTTGCCTGAGTGGACGCCCGCGTGGAGCCTGCCAGAAACTGCGGAGCCGGGCGCGAAGAAAGAGCCGCGCGCAGGGGCCAAAAGGGCTTTGAGCTCAAAAATAAAATCCGACGCGCTCAAAGAGGGCGCTTTGGGTGAATTGGCGGTCGCCGCGGCGGCCGCTTACGGATTGAGCGCTCCGAACGGGATCGCCCTGATTGGCGAAGCGAGAAAAGCGCTCATCGCCGAAGGCGGCTGGACGCCCGCGACCTGGAAACTGGCCGCGGCGAGCCCTGAGTTGGCCAAATCATGCGCCGCCATTGTCGCCGCGCAAGCGGCCGCCACGGCGAAAAACCAATCGGGGCGCGACGCGAAGATAAAGCGCTTGGCAAAAGACGCAAAAAATATCTCGCAGCGCTCAGAAACGCTGCAAGACAACGGCTCCGAGGCCCGCGCCTGGGCCGATGAGCTGTTCAATCGGCGAAACGCCGAACGTTCGTCGCGCTTGACGCGCGGGCTTTCGACGCTCATGCGGGGAGCTGCTGAGCGCGGAGTGCACAATCAGCCCGAAAAAATCAAAGATCTCGAAGAGTTCGCGGCCTGGATGGCGTATAAAAAGCCAGCCAAAGATCCCCATGCCTGGTTGACGCCAGCGGATCCTAACGCGGACCACGGGCGCGAGCGCGCGATCGTGTGCGCATGGCTCGGCGGCGTCGCGCAGCGGACGGGCCGCCTGAGCTTGGACTTCAACGGCTCCGTCACGCCCCAAGAATTGGCGCAGTGGGCGGATGTCGCGGAGGCGCTGGGCGCTCGTAGCGCGCAATGGGCGGGCGTGTTGCTCGACGGCTACGCGGAAACCAAAAAAGCGCGCGCCGCGCCGCAGGAAGACACGTTGGTGGCGTTTCGGGCCCAAGTGCACGATTTGGCGGATTTCATCAACAAACAGGACGGCTTTTTCGCGGCGCTTCCGCAGAAGATCGCGTGGGCCGGCTTGATGCGGCAAAAAGAGCGTTGGCACGAAGAGCTTGCGCGCGATGCCCAAAGAACCACGGTTCGCGGCGCGTTGTCCTGGACTTCGGGCGCGGTCGATTGGTCGGAAGGGGAGTTTGAAGCCAAAGTGCTGCCCGATTCGGAGGCATTGAGCAAGGAAGGGGCCGCGATGCATCACTGCGTGGGCTCTTACACCGAAACGTGCTTTCGAGGGGAGAGCCGAGTTGTCTCGATTCGGTGGCGAGGCGCTCGCGCCGCCACGCTGCAAATGGAGCCGTGCTCAGCCTCTGGGGGCGCGATGCTGCTGCGAGCGGATGGCTCGAACGCCGAGCAGGTCGCCAGTTGGCGAATCACTCAAAATCGCGGCGTGTGCAACGCGATGCTCAAAGATCAAGAACTGATCGATTTTTGCGCTGATTTTGTCGCGCGCCAACCGCTCTTGATGAAGGCCGCCCAAGCGGCTCGGAGCCCGGATACGGACAAAACCATCGCGGCTGCATCCGAAATTTCGGCGACGGCTCCTGGCGCGCTCGCCGACCAAGGGATTGGAGGCGCGGAAGGAGCTTTGCGGCGTCGAAATGCCCAACGCGCAGCCCCCGGAGGGCCCGCTGAGCCGGCTGCGGAAGGGTTTGGCGCGCCCCGGCTTTAGCCGGCAAGCCAGGGCCTTGGGCGCTTAGAGACTTAGGGCCGAAGCCTGGCCAAAGCTCTTCGTCGAATCAAAACAAAGGGGCGGCGATCCCCCCCCGCGCGCTGTTGGGCGCAAAGGGCCTTAAATTTGGCGCCGGCAGAAAGTCGTTTCAAACGCCGCTCACAGCCTGGGCGCGCGAGTGGAGGCCGCGGGGTCCGGGGCGCAAGCGGCCAATCGGGCCTCGGTGATTTGCGCGCGCAATTGAACCGCCTCTTGCTCACGCGCCGCGCGCCCGGCGGCCACAGGAATGAAGCGCCTGGCGGCCTGGAACACCGCGGCCATGGCGTCTTGCGCGGGGAGGGCCGCGATCAGTATTTCGACTGCCTCCCAGCACTCCTGTTCCACCGCATGGTCAAAGGCGGTGAGGCCCTCACGATCGCTGACGGACTGATCCGACACGGCGGCGAGAAGTCGGATGTTGTCGGCGACGTGCGATGCTATGGCGTGGACAAGGGGCGTTTTCCCTTCTTGGTCTTGGTGGTTCGGATTGGCGCCCGCGGCGAGCAGAAGGCGCGCTGTTTCGTCGGAGTGCGTCGCCGCGGCGATCGACAACGCCGTGCGCCCGGTGGCGTCCGCGGCTTCAAGGTCGGAGAACGGCAAAAGCGCCTGGGCATTGTCGGTTTCACAAGCGCCCGTCGCAAGCATCAGAGGCGTTTGTCCCGTGATATCTTGTTGTTGGGCGTCAAACCCCTGGCCTAAAAGCCATTCGATTTGCTCGCGGCTACCCGTCGTGGCGGCGAAAGAGAAAAAATCCGCGCCTTCCGCGAAGCCAGTGAGGTCCGCCAGGTACGAATTCATGCGCCAAGCGGGCAAGTCAACGGTTTTCTGGGCCAACAACAGCGCCGGCAAGTCCTGAGCAAAAATCGAGCAGGAAGCGATTTGCGTCCATTGCTCTTGGGAGGGCGAGCACCATGGAGCCAGAAAAACGGCGGCTTCGTCGCCGCGCGCGTCGCCGCGGGAGGCTTTGAGCGTTTTTTTCAAGGCCCAAGCGAAGTCTTCCGTGGTGAACAAATCAGCCGTCGAAGGCGACAGCATCCGGGGCAAGACGTCCACAAGAAGATTGTCAATCGCGGCGCAAAAAAGAACGCTGCGGGCTGCGGGAGTCCTCGATTGAATGATCTCGGCGAGCCCGTGCTCATCAGCGACACGAAGAAGCAGAGACAAGCATTCGCCAGCGTCAGCGTTCAAAGCCAGCGTCAAAAGCTCTTTGGATGATTGCGCGTCAAGCCAGGAGATGCCTTCCAAATGATCAGAAAGGCAATTTTGATCGTTGGCCATCACATCCGTTTTCAGCGCGGAAAGTGTTTGCTCGTCGAGCGTCGACGGGCCTGCGGAGGAATTCGCAAGATCAGGGGAGTGTGTGCGGGGCTGGGTCATCGTCGAGGCGCGCAAGGGCAATGAGTTAAACAAAAGGAGACGCAGGCTATTGTCTCACGATGGAGGCGAAAAGTGGGGTCGTTTGCCGAAAATGCGACGACAGGACGGGCAATGAGCGGCGTGGCCTCGCCGGGAAAGCTGCGTTTCGGGCCAAGGCGCCAAAGGCGTGGAGAAAAACGCTCGTGTCCCTCGCTCTTGCCTCACATGGTTGGCCACCGCGGCTGAGCCAAGCGCTGATATTTAACCAAAAATTGAAATGAAAATTAAACACGCATCGCGAGCGCCGCCCCCTCAGCAAGTCGCTCCTGACGTGAAAAGCTTCGGGTTCCGCCTCACACTCGCAACGCGGGGCGGCGTGTCCCGTCGGTCGAAACCGTCTGTTTTGCTTCGCCGTGGGGCGAAGAAGCAATGGCCGAGGCGTCGACCGTGGGCGCAAGGAGGCTCGCGCGCCCTTCAAAAACGATGCAGAGCTTCGCGGCTTGCTCGCAGCGGCGCAAAATATGCTCCGAGCTGCGCGTCGAATTCCCCAATCCCAAGATGGAATCAGGGAGATTGCGCTCAAAGAGGCGTCGTCAACGCCTTGCCATCGGCGTCCACCAAGGTTTTTTTTTGCGGATGTCCGACTAAGGCGTGTTATTCACAGCCTGGTTGGGCGTGCCGAAGGAGAATCGGTTTCTGGCGCTCGGGCGGCCAGCCGCCCTTCGGCGATTTGCGCGCGCAATTGAGTGGCCTCGTGCTCGCGCGCCGCGCGCTCGGCGGCTTCCGGAATGAATTTCCCCGCGACCTTGAAGACGGCGGCGATGGCCTCTTGCGGAGGAAGGCTTGAAACGAGGGCGCTCAGGGCGTCCCAGGCCGCCAAGCGCATCGCATTGTCAAAAGCCGTGAGCCCGAACATATCGCGGACGGAGTGGTCAGAGACGCTGGCGAGGATTTTGACGTTTTCGGCGTTTCGGCCCTGCATGGCGCGAATCAAGGGCGTTTCGCCTTGCGAGTTTTGATGGTTGGGGTTGGCCCCCGCGGCGAGCAAAAGACGCACGGTGTCGTGCGAATCCGTCGCGGCCGCGATGCTCAAAGCGGTTCGCTGCGTGTCGTCGGTGGCCTCAAGGTCAGACACAGGAAGGAGCGCCTGGACATTGTCGGGCGCATAAGCGCCCGCGGCGTGCATCAAGGGCGTGAGCCCCATGAGGTCCGTTTGTTTGGAGTCGAAGCCCAGGGCCAAAAGCTGCTCGATCTGTTCAGGGCTTCCACTTCTGGACGCAAAAGAGAAAAAATCGATGCCCTCCGGCATGTCGGTCGTTTCGGCCTGGCCGGAGTTCATCCGCCAGGCGAACAGGTCAATGGCTTGCGCCGCGAGAAGCAACGCCGGCAGGTCTTGGGCAAAAAGAGAGGACGCGGCGATTTTCGCCCACTGCTCCGGGGAGGGAGAGCAGTGCGGGGCCAAGCAAGAGGCGATTTCATCGGCTCTGATGTCGTTCTCGGATTCAGAGAGTGTGCGCTCCAACGCCCAACACAAGTCTTGCGCAGTGAACAGGCCAGCCGTCGCGGGCGAGAGCATGCGAGGCAAGACGTCCACGAGCAGATTGTCGATCGCCGCGCGAAAAAGGACGCTGCGGTCTGCGGGAAGTCTCGATTCGAGGAACTCTGCGAGCCCTTGCTCATCAGCGGCGCAAAGAAGCGGGCACAAACATTCGTCAGCGTCAGCGTTCAACGCAAGCCCAAGAAGTTCCTTTGACGCTTTTGAATCAAGCCACGAGATGCCCTCCAGCCGATCGGACAGGCCCCCCGAGTCATCGGCCAGAACGTCAGTTTTCAACGCCAAAAAGGTCGCGTCGTCGAGCGTCGCGGGGCCTGCGGGGGCATTCGCGAGGTCGGAATCGAGGAGTGGGGCGCTGGGTTGGGTCATGGTCGCGGGCGTGCAGAGGCGGTGAGCGTTGGGCGCAAAAAGGCGGCGCAGCCCATTGTCTCACGGCGCAAGAGAAAAGTGGAGGACAAGGGGGG
>Ga0209855_1000439_pt1 | contig 10176 bp, 5 predicted proteins | sample OrgsoiDNA_201063_FD_185811 | JGI IMG/M metagenome (GOLD analysis project Ga0209855, IMG submission 185811) | Permafrost soil microbial communities from the Arctic, to analyse light accelerated degradation of dissolved organic matter (DOM) -... | ecosystem: Environmental > Terrestrial > Soil >...
CGCTCATAGCTGCCTCAGGGGAAAATGAATAGATGCCGACATTTTATAAGAAAACGTCGGACAGGGTACGGCCGCGCGCCGTCCGGTCGGCATGCAAGCTGCCGACGCGGGACGGCGGCTATGCAAACCGCGCGTACGCTGGCCGGGGATCAGCCGCGCAGCTTGGCGAACGCCGCCGCCATGCTGCCGCCCGCCGGTTCCTGGCGCGCCTGCTGTTTCTGATGCTGGCCCAGGCTCTTGCGGTCATTGCGGTCGCCGCGCTGCTCCGGTTTCGAGCCCGCTTGCGGTGCGCTGTCGGTCAGGCGCATGGTCAGCGCGATGCGTTTGCGCTTCTCGTCCACTTCCAGCACTTTCACCCTGACCACCTGGCCGGCCTTGACGACGCTGTGCGGATCCTTGACGAAGGTGTTCGATAGCGCCGAGATATGCACCAATCCATCCTGATGCACGCCGATGTCGACAAATGCGCCAAACGCGGCGACGTTGGTGACCACGCCTTCCAAAATCATGTCCGGCCGCAAGTCGCGGATTTCCTCGACGCCTTCCTTGAACGTGGCCGTGGTGAATGCCGGACGCGGATCGCGGCCCGGCTTTTCCAGTTCCTTCAAAATATCGTTGATGGTCGGCACGCCGAAGCGCTCGTCGGCGTATTTGGCGGCATTGAGCGTCTTGATCAGCGCTGTTTCGCCGATGACGGCCTGGATGTCTTTTTTGATGTCGCTCAAGATCTTTTCCACCAGCGGATACGATTCCGGGTGCACGGCCGAGGCGTCGAGCGGGTTGTCGCCGCCCATCACGCGCAGGAAGCCGGCGGCCTGCTCGAAAGTCTTGTCGCCCAGCCGCGGCACCGCTTTCAGACCGGCGCGCGAGGTGAACGCGCCCTTCATGTCGCGATACGACACGATGGCCTGCGCCACCGACGACGACAAGCCCGACACGCGCGCCAGCAGCGGCGCCGAGGCCGTGTTGACGTCGACGCCGACCGCGTTCACGCAATCCTCGACGACGGCGTCCAGCGAGCGCGCCAGTTGCGTCTGCGACACATCGTGCTGGTATTGGCCGACACCTATCGATTTCGGGTCGATCTTGACCAGTTCGGCCAGCGGATCTTGCAGGCGGCGCGCGATCGAGACGGCGCCGCGCAGCGACACGTCCATGTCCGGCAGTTCGCGCGAGGCGAACTCGGAGGCCGAATACACCGACGCGCCCGCTTCGGAAACGACGATCTTGGTCATGTTTTGATCCGGATGCTGCTTGATCAAGTCCTGCGCCAGCTTGTCCGTCTCGCGCGAAGCGGTGCCGTTGCCGATTGAAATCAAGGACACATTGTGCTTGGCGGCCAGGCGGCCCAGGGTGTGCAGCGAGCCGTCCCAGTCGTTTTTCGGCTGATGCGGGTAGATGACGGCAGTATCGACGACTTTGCCGGTGGCATCGACGACGGCTACCTTGACGCCGGTGCGCAGGCCGGGATCGAGGCCCATCGTGGCGCGCTGGCCGGCCGGCGCGGCCAGCAGCAGCGCCTTTAAATTAGTGGCGAAGACGTTGATGGCGTCGAGTTCCGAACGTTCGCGCAGCGCGCCCATCAGTTCCGTTTCCAGGTGCATGAAACTTTTCACGCGCCAGGTCCAGCGGGCCGTGTCGGCCAGCCACTTGTCGGCCGGACGGCCCTGCTGCTTGATGCCGAAACGGGCGGCGATGCGGCTTTCGCACGGGTTGTGCGGCGCGTCCCACTTGGGTTTCTCGGCTTCCGTGTCGAGCCGCAGCACGACGTCGAGCACGCCTTCGCGGCGGCCGCGCAGCAAGGCCAGCGCGCGGTGCGACGGCACCGTGCCTATGGTTTCCGAATAATCGAAGTAATCGGCGAACTTTTCGCCCTCGTCCTGTTTGCCTTCGACCACTTTCGATTCGACCACGCCGTGGTCGAGCACATATTCGCGCAGCGCCTGCAGCAAGGTTGCGTCTTCGGCGAAGCGTTCCATCAGGATCTGGCGCGCGCCGTCGAGGGCGGCCTTGGTGTCGGCCACGCCGGGATTGTTGCCGTCGGGCGTGGTGAAGGCTGCGCGCAGGAACTGCGCCGCTTCGGTTTCCGGCGTCAGCTCGGGATTGCCGAGCAGGCTGTCGGCCAGCGGCATCAGGCCCGCCTCGATGGCGATCTGCGCCTTGGTGCGGCGTTTTTGCTTGTAGGGCAGATATAAGTCTTCCAGACGGGTCTTGTCTTCTGCGTGCATGACAGCATCTAACAGCTCCGGTGTCATCTTGTTCTGCTCGGTGATCGAGGCGACAATGGCGGCGCGCCGGTCTTCCAGCTCGCGCAGGTAGCGCAAACGCTCTTCCAGCAGACGCAGCTGGATGTCGTCGAGGCCGCCGGTCGCTTCCTTGCGGTAGCGGGCGATGAAAGGCACGGTGGCGCCTTCGTCGAGCAGGGCGATGGCGGCGGCCACCTGTGCCGGTTTGGCGGCGAGTTCGAGGGCGAGACGTTGTTCGATCGAGGGCAACATGGGCATCCATCCTAAGCGGTCAAGCCCGGAATCATACGCAATCGGCGCGAATGTGCCAGTCTTGACAGTCGAAAGGGACTGTGAAAGAGCTGTGTAACGCTGCAACACCGGCCACGCGCTTGAAGATTACGCAAACACGGACGCGTGTATCGCGGATAATATTGCCTGTTGCCGTTTTTGAACCGTCTTTGAACAACAATGCGCCCCATGGATTTTACCCGCGACGACACCAGTGATGCCCCACCCGTTCCAGCGCCCGCCGCGCCGGCGACGCAGCTGTCCTACGCCGTCGCCACCTGGCTGCAACGGGTGGACGCGGCCGCGCATCCGAAAGCCAAGCTGAACGTCGCCGCCGATGCCGACCCCAAGCAAACCCAATACCGTTTGATCTACGTCATGGCGCCCACCAGCGGCGGCCGCCATGTCGCGCTGTGCCTGTACAAGGCGCGGCTGCGCGGCACCGGCGAGGTGGCCGCGGCCAGCCCGGTCAGTGAAGTGTTTTCGCTGCTGTCGGCGCCGCCGCCTTTCCTGGCGCCCGGCGACGAGGACCTGGTGCGTTTCTTCGTGGCCATGCGCAGCGGCGCCAATTCGCAGACCGGCAGCGCCACTGAGCCGCGCGGCAAGATCGGCGCGGCCCTGCTGCAAATGCTGTCCGACCAGGAAAAGTTGTTGTGGGCCAATTCGTGGGCCGACGTCGGCAATGGCCTCGTCTATCCGCTGAAGGCCGGCGTGTTGCGCGAAGCCAATCTGGCGTGGCGCGAAGAAGGCAAGGGCTTGCGCCTGGGCTGGCAGGTCGCGGCGGCGCCGGGCGCGCGCCACCCCGGCGCCGACCAGATCGACTACATGCTGCCGACCGACCCGCCGTGGTATATCGACAATCTGTCCTGCGGCGTGTTGCAGCTGAACCAGGGTGGCGGCGACATCCCGCTGGCCGACCTGCAGGCGCTGGTGGCGCAGGCGCCTTTGCTGACGGCCAACGACAAGGTGCGCGTCTCGCAACTGCTGCTGGCGCACGGCTTGCAACATTTGATGCCGCTGCCGCAGCCCTTGCCGCAGCGCTTGCGCGACGACGTGGCGCCGCGCCCCATCCTGACGCTGGACGCGGCCATGCTGGCCGACGGCAGCACGCAGCGCTGGCATGACTACGCCGTGTTGTCCTACGACTACGATGGCGAGCGCGTGTCCTTCGATCCGTCGCAGCGGGTGGTGCGGCAAAAGGGCGCGGTCACCGAAATCATCCAGCGCGACGAGGCCGCCGAAGCCGCCGCGCTGGAGACGCTGACGGCGCTGGGCTTCAAAAAGCCGGGCAGCCTGCCGCTGTCGAGCGTCAAGGGCGCCCAGCTGCTGCCGTCGCAGGCCGAATGGCTGCGCTTCGCGGCCGACGGCATCGCCGTGTTGCAGGCGCAGGGCTGGCAAGTCGACAAGTCGGCCAAATACCGCTATGACGTCAGCGCGGTGGACGACTGGTACGCCGATGTCGAGCAAGATCCCGACACCGGCAACGCCTGGTTCGACCTGGAGCTGGGCATCGTCGTCAACCAGCATCGCGTGCCGCTGCTGCCGGTGCTGGTGCAGATGATCCGCAACGCACCGCTCGATTTCAATCCAAAAACCATCGCGGCCCACGCCGACGCCGACCAGATGCTGGCGACCCTGGCCGACGGCACCCGCGTCGCGCTGCCGTGGCACCGCGTCAAGCCGATCTTGAGCACGCTGGGCGAGCTGTATTTCAGCGACAAGATCAAGACTTCGCTGCGCATGGCGTCGCTGGACGCGGCGCGCCTCGACGAGCTGGCGCGCGGCCTGGAGCTGCGTTGGAATGGCGGCGAGCAATTGCTGGAAATAGGCCGCAAGCTCAACCAGTTCGGCGCGGTCAAGAACGTGGCCACGCCGGCCAGCCTGCAAGCCACCCTGCGCGACTACCAGAGCGAGGGCCTGTCGTGGATGCAGTTCCTGCGCGAATACAATCTGGCCGGCATCCTGGCCGACGACATGGGCCTGGGCAAGACCGTGCAGACGCTGGCCCACATCCTGGTTGAAAAAGAGGCCGGCCGGCTGACCGCGCCGGCGCTGGTGATCGCGCCGACCAGCCTGATGGGCAACTGGCAGGACGAGGCGGCACGCTTCGCGCCGGGCCTGCGCGTGCTGCTGCTGCAAGGCAAGGATCGCATGGGCCAGTTCGACCAGATCGCCGACGCCGACCTGGTGCTGACCACCTACGCGCTGTTGCCGCGCGACGAGGAAAAGCTGCGCGAGCACGATTTCCACCTGGTCATCCTGGACGAGTCGCACTACATCAAGAACACGCGTTCGAAGGCGGCCCAGAGCGCCGGCCTGCTGCGCGCGCGGCATCGGCTGTGCCTGTCGGGCACGCCGCTGGAAAACCATCTGGGCGAGCTGTGGTCGCAATTCCACTTCCTGCTGCCCGGCCTGCTCGGCGACGAAAAAAGTTTCAATTCGCAATTCCGCCATCCGATCGAACGCCAGGACGATCCCTTGCGCCGGGCGCTGCTGAACCGCCGCATCAAACCCTTCCTGCTGCGCCGTACCAAGGACAATGTCGCCAAGGAATTGCCGCCGAAGACGGAAATGGTGCGCAAGGTCGAGCTGACCGGCGCCCAGCGCGACCTGTACGAAACCGTGCGGCTGGCCATGGACCAGAAGGTGCGCGAGGAAATCGACCGCAAAGGCGTGGCGCGCAGCCAGATCGTCATCCTGGAGGCGCTGCTGAAACTGCGCCAGGTGTGCTGCGACCCGCGCCTGGTGAAATCGCTGCCGTCGAAAAAGCAGACGGCCGGCTCGGCCAAGTTGATCGACCTGATGCAGATGGTCGAGGATTTGCTGGAAGAAAACCGCAAGATCCTGGTGTTCTCGCAGTTCACCAGCATGCTGGAGTTGATCGAGCAAGAGCTGGAGGCGCGCAACATCCCCTACGCCCTGCTGACCGGCGACACCAAGGACCGCAGCGCGCAGGTGGCGGCGTTCCAGCAGGGCGCCGTGCCGATCTTCCTGATCAGCCTGAAGGCCGGCGGCGTCGGCCTGAACCTGACGGCGGCCGACACCGTCATCCACTACGATCCGTGGTGGAATCCGGCCGCCGAGAACCAGGCCACCGACCGCGCCTGGCGCATCGGCCAGGACAAGCCGGTGTTCGTCTACAAGCTGATCGCCAAGGGCACGCTGGAGGAAAAAATCCAGGTGCTGCAGCAAAAGAAAGCCGACCTGGCGCAATCGATACTGGCCGAGGGCGAGTCGCACAAAATGGCCCTGACGCAGGAAGATTTGCAGCAGATCTTTGCGCCGCTGGTCGAATAGCGGGACTATACTAGCGCGTGTTTTTTCATCAATATGAATGCCATGCCTACCGTCCCCGAATTACTCGCCGAGCTGGAGCGGGTCAGGCAAAACGAGGCGCGTTACCGCTTGCTGCTGGAACACAGCGGCGAGGTCGGCTGGATAGCCGATTGCGCCAGCGGCCGCCTGACCTATCTGAGCCCGGCCGCCGGCCGCCTGTTCGGCCACGACCTCGACAGTGCCCAGCCGCTGGCCCAGGCCCTGCTGCGCGACTTGCCGGCGCGGCTGGCCCGTTACCGGGCCGGCGACGCCAGCCGCCGCAGCGTCTTGCGTGAGTCGGAGCTGCCGCAGCGCGACGGCCGCCTCATCGCGGTGGAAATCGAATCGACCCTCATCAGCGACGCCGACGGCACGCCGGCCACGCTGCTTGGCGTGGTGCGCGATATCAGCGCGCGTCGCGAACATGCCGCGCAGCAGAAAAAGTTCGCTTCGATGGTGTCGCACGAATTCCGCACGCCGCTGTCGACCATCGACGGCGCCGTCCAGCGCCTGGAAATGACCGGTGCCGGACACGACGAAGGCACCCGCAAGCGCTACCGCAAGATCCAGGTCGCCGTCGACCGCATGCTGGCCCTGCTTGACGAATACCTGTCGCCGGACCGCATGGCCAGCATCGGCCGTGCGCGCCAGCCCCATGAAGTCTCGCCGGTGGCCCTGCTGGAAACGGCCGCCGCGCAGGCGCGCGCGCGCCGCGCCAACATCACGGTGCGCACTGCGGGCCTGCCGCAATGGCTGCGTTGCGACCCCAACGGCATGCGCCTGGCGCTCGAGATTCTGGTCGACAACGCCATCAAATACACGCTGGACGACAGCGCGATCGAATTGCTGGGTAACAATGCTGCTGAAGGCGGCATCGAATTCCGCGTACGCGACCACGGCGCCGGCATCCCCGACGAGGAATTGGAGCGGGTATTCGACAAATCCTACCGCGGCCGCAATGTCGGCAACGTGGCGGGCTCGGGCCTCGGCCTGTATATGGCCAGGGCGGTGGTCGAGGTGCACGGCGGCATCCTGAGCGTAAAAAATGTTTCTGAAAGCGGCACAGAATTTCGGATTTGGCTGCCATGGCAAGGCGCCGCCGGGAAAAGCCTTGCGCCCGACGGTTGCAGCAGTGATAATTCCCTGACGCAAGCCGACTAAGGCGGGCGTATTGAGCACGATAGCTCGACAATCTTCGTAACGAATGGCGCATCAATGACGCAAATACTCATCGTGGAAGACAATCTGGACTATGCCGAAGAAATGGCAGAGTTCTTGTCTGAGCTCAAACACGAAGTGCACACGACAAACAACGCCAGCGATATGTGGTCGGCTTTAAGTCAGGGCAACGTCGGCGTGGTGGTGCTCGACCTGGGCTTGCCCGATGAGGACGGCTTCAACGTGATACCGCGCATGCGCCAGCTGTATCCGCAGATCGGCTTGCTGGTGCTGACCGGCCGCGTCGCCTTCGACAACCGCATCCTCGGCCTGCGCCTGGGCGCCGACCATTATTTGACCAAGCCGATCAAATTCCCCGAGCTGGCCGCGCACATCGAGGCGCTGGACCGCCGCGTCGGTCCGCAGGAAACCGTGCCGCTGCCGAGCAAGTGGACGCTGAAAGTCAGCGCCCGCCAGCTGGAATTGCAGGGCATGGCCATCACGCTGACCGAAAAAGAATGCAATTTCCTGCATTTGTTGACGATTAACACCCGGCCCGTGCCGCGCCAGGTCATCGTGGCCGGCATCGGCGGCGACGATCCGGACGCCGGCCGCCGCGTCGACATGCTGGTGTATCGCCTGCGCAAGAAAGCCCGCACGGGACTCGGCCAGGACTTGCCGCTGCGCAGCGCCTACGGCGAGGGCTACAGCCTGTCCGCCAGCTTCAACCTGTCCTAGATCAATAGGGGACAGAGTGGATGGTGTTTTCGCTTTGCGAAATTAATCAGGGACAGAGCGATTAAAACTGGGTAGTATCGGGTTTCCGATCCTAGCTTTCTCGCATCATGGCCCGCCTTCCCCGTCTCATTATTCCCTTCCAGCCGCACCATGTCATCCAGCGCGGCAACAACGACCAGCTGATTTTTCAGGATAGCGAAGACTATCTGGCTTTCCTCGGCTGGCTGCGCAGCGCCGCCAAAACCTATAAAGTCGCCGTGCATGCCTATGTTTTGCTGCCGAATCATCTGCATTTGCTGGTGTCGCCGTCGGATGAAGCCGGTCTGGGCCAGATGATGCAGTGGATAGGTCGTTATTACGTGCCTTATTTCAATCAAAAATATGGCCGCAACGGCACCTTGTGGCAGGGACGCTACAAAACCTCGCTGATCGATGCGGATAAATATTTCATGTCCTGCAGCCGCTATATCGAATTCAACCCGGTCCGCGCTGGCTTGGCTGCCGATGCCGGCTCGTATCCGTGGTCCAGCTACGCCCACCACGCGGGATTGAAATCGGACAAGCTGATCACCGACCACGCCCAGTATTGGGCGCTAGGCAATACGCCATTTCAGCGCGAGGCAGCGTATATCTCATTGGCGGAGCAAGCGCTCACTGCTGCCGAAATCGAGGTGATCGACAAGGCTGTACTCAAGGGCTGGCCGCTCGGCTCGGACAAATTCAAGACCGATCTGCAAAACAAGGTGAAACGCCAGGTATTGCCCGCCAAACGGGGTAGACCCTTCAAAACACCGGCAAAAATCGCTGACTAACAGCTAGGCAAGCCCTTGCCTATGGGAGCAGGCGCGGCTTTGCCAAAATTGTCTTCACTATGTCCCTAATTAAATTTTCAAGCTACTGAAAGAAATTTAATTCTACTCCGACCCTAATTATTATTGTTGTTTTTTATATTGCATTGCACTACTCTGGCCTTTCGCTCAAAAACGCAGTGGAGAAGTCATGAAAGCCCAAGGTCTGTACGATCCGTCCAATGAACACGATGCCTGCGGCGTCGGTTTCGTCGCCCACATCAAGGGCAACAAGAGCCATTCGATCGTGGAACAGGGTCTGCTGATCCTGAAAAACCTCGATCACCGGGGCGCCGTGGGTGCCGATCCATTGATGGGCGATGGCGCCGGCATCCTGATCCAGATTCCGGACCAGTACTATCGCGACGAAATGGCCAAGCAGGGCGTGGAACTGCCACCGCCAGGCGAATACGGCGTCGGCATGGTGTTCCTGCCGAAAGAAAACGCCTCGCGCATCGCCTGCGAACAGGAAATCGAACGCGCCGTGCGCATCGAAGGCCAGGTCGTGCTGGGCTGGCGCAATGTGCCGGTCGACTGCGACATGCCGATGTCGCCGACCGTGCGCGCCAAGGAACCGGTGATACGCCAGATCTTCATCGGCCGCGGCCCGGACATCATGGTCACCGACGCGCTGGAGCGCAAACTGTATGTGATCCGCAAGTCGTCCGGCCACGCCATCCAGGCGCTCAAGCTGCTGCACGGCAAAGAATTCTTCGTGCCGTCGATGTCGGCCCGCACCATCGTCTACAAGGGCCTGTTGCTGGCCGATCAGGTCGGCGTCTACTATAAGGATCTGCAAGATCCGCGCTGCGTGTCGGCGCTGGCGCTGGTCCACCAGCGTTTCTCCACGAATACCTTCCCGGAATGGCCGCTGGCCCACCCGTACCGCCTGATCGCCCACAACGGCGAGATCAACACCGTCAAAGGCAACTTCAACTGGATGCGCGCGCGCGAAGGCGTGATGAAGTCGGCGGTGCTGGGCGAAGACCTGCAGAAACTGTTCCCGCTGATCTATGAAGGCCAGTCCGACACCGCCAGCTTCGACAACGCGCTCGAACTGCTGCTGATGGCCGGCTACCCGATCGCCCAGGCGATGATGATGATGATCCCGGAAGCCTGGGAAAATCACGGCACGATGGACGACAATCGCCGCGCCTTCTACGAATATCACGCCGCGATGATGGAACCGTGGGACGGTCCCGCCGCCATGGCCTTCACCGACGGCCGCTATATCGGCGGCACGCTCGACCGCAATGGCCTGCGGCCGGCGCGTTACATCGTCACCGACGACGATCTGGTCGTCATGGCGTCGGAATCGGGCGTGCTGCCGATCCCGGAATCGAAAATCATCCAGAAATGGCGTTTGCAGCCGGGCAAGATGTTCCTGATCGACCTGGAAGCGGGCCGCATCATCGACGATAAAGAGCTGAAAGACACCTACGCCAACGCCAAGCCGTACAAGGCGTGGATCAACGCCGTGCGCATCAAGCTCAACGAAATCAAACTGAGCGAGAGCCAGCTGGCCCATAACCGCGTCAAATATGCATCGGCTCCGGGCGAAAAAGCCGTCGCCTCGGTGATGGACCGTCAGCAAGCGTTCG
>Ga0209855_1000441_pt1 | contig 10150 bp, 6 predicted proteins | sample OrgsoiDNA_201063_FD_185811 | JGI IMG/M metagenome (GOLD analysis project Ga0209855, IMG submission 185811) | Permafrost soil microbial communities from the Arctic, to analyse light accelerated degradation of dissolved organic matter (DOM) -... | ecosystem: Environmental > Terrestrial > Soil >...
CCAGAAGCCTCATTGTATCGCGCGTGGCTTTTTGTGGCCAGGGTTTCGTTGGGGAGGTGAAAATCGCCTCCATCGTAAAAACTATAAAAAAACGATGGGTGATAGAAAAAATGAATGGGAGGGCCAACCTTGAGGCGTAAAAAAACGCAGGAAAGGGGGCATAAAAAAAGATTTTGGTATTGACAATGAAACGTTTTTTAATAGTATGCGCTCGCAGAAAACAGCGGCCGAATGCCCTGCGAAGCACAAGAAGACAGACATAAAGCACACACCACCCAAACCTGACGCGCTTTGGCGCACTGCGAGACTCATATGACCTCAACGAAATTCATCCGCCGCGCGCTGGCCATGGCCGCCCTTTCCGCCTTCGCCGTCTCCGTGAACGCCGCGAGCGTCGTCGCCGACCCGCAAGCGCGCGACAACACCGCCGCCATGATGGCGCAACTGTCGGGCATTCAAGCGCAGCTCAACGCCCAGCAGCAAATCTCCATGGGGCTTTTGAGCAAGCAAACGGAAGCCGTTGATATTCAGCGCGCCATGATGGATCAACAAATCCATGCAGCGGGTAGCTTTTATGCCCAAAAGGCCATCGCGCAGATGAATCAAGTCTCAATGCAGAAAACCGACGAGGCTTTGGCGCAAGACAAGGAAGGCGCAAACCGCGCGCTGATCGCCAACGCAAAAAATGCAGAGCCGGCCGCGACGGCGGTTGACCAAGAGACGGCCATGCAAATGCTGGAAGACACGATCACCGATCCGGTCAAGTCGAACGGCCTCGTTGCGACGTCGTCCACGACGCAGCAAGAACCCCAGATGCTCATGTTCAAGGTGATCACGACGCGCGGGAAGGCCCTCCTTTCCTCGAAAGACGTGGTCGTGATGGCTCAAGAAAACCAAATCGCCAAAAACGGCATGACGACTCAAACGGGTTATCTGGAAAGCGTGTCGGTCAAGAAAAAGGCCAATGGCGGCGAAGACACCGTCTTCACGCCGGGCGTCGTGGAGTCCGGCCTGGTGGTCGGCGTCAACTGGCGCGCGGTGTCGAATGGCCACAAGATCGCGTATGTCGCGGTGAGCCAGTCAGAGCTTCAAAGCCTCGCCAATTTCACCACGGACGGAAAAACGGTTCAGTTGCCGGCCAAGGCCGTGCACGAGTCTTTTTCGCAAGTCGCTCTAGGCGACGCGCCGGTCCAAGTGACGGGCTGGACGGACGGGTTTGAAAAAGAGAGCTCGAAGCTCCCCGGCTGGCTCGGCGGCTCGGCCAAAATCGTGCCAACGCGCACCGTGGTTCTCTTGGGAACGCTGGAAAGTTTTGCCTCGTTCAAGCTGGAAAGCGTGATCGACGCGAACTGATTGATGGATTGCGCGGCGCGGCGCCAGAAGCGCGCTGCCATTGGCAGAGTTTGGTTGGCCGAGTTCGCTGGGGCAATGAGGGGACGAATTCCATATTCGTCCCTTTTGCATTCTCGCGCGTTTGGCTACAGCGAAAAATCGCGGTGTTTCGAGAATGTCGGCCTGGCGGAGCGACGAGCGGGAGGGTTGGGGCTCAAAGCGATGACCTGGCATACCGCTCTCCGGGCGGGCCACAAGTGCGCGAGCCGAAAGGGAACCTGGTTCATTGATAGCGTGGTTGTCTGTGGTTTTTGCCGGATGCGTCAAGTTGGACAAGGAGCAAGCAAAAAGAGCGGAAACTGATCAGCGGAGCGTTATTGCGCAAAGGCCGGGGAGCCCGCGCATTGCGGGCCTTTGCCGCCCAAGGTAAAATATGCCAAGCTGAATCGTCATGAAAAATGCGTAAATGGCCTAAAAAGACGATTCCTTTTTCCTGTTGTTCATTTGATTTTTAATAAAATGCCAAACCCGCAATTTTCTCAAATGGTCGAACGCGCAGCAAAAAAAATGCGCAATGCGTTCAACGCGAAAGAAGTCAAAGATTTTTGCTCAAAAATAGCGGCGGAGCGCTTTGCCGACGCGCCTGATGAACACCGCGCAGCCTTGGAGCAATGGCTGACCCAGTCAGGGAGTCGGTGGCTGGTCGCCAATGGACGCGCAAAGGAAATAAAAAAGCTGCCGGAAACCGCGCCAGAATGGGCGCTCAAAGCGTTGCGCGAAGGCGACGATCTCTTGGCCATCGAGCTGGACGGCGAGGTCTCTCGGCAATTGGCGCACATTGCGGACTATTTGCGAACCAATATTCCCCGGCAACTCAACAAGTTGAGCTTTGAGCAAGCGATTGTCAACACGGCCGCCGAAGATCAACGAATATTGCGTCAAAAAAACATTGAAGAGGACGCTGACGGCGTTGAAACCTTGACATCGTTGCCAATCGAACGCCTTGGCGCGCGCTGGACACGCGTGAAAAGCGCGCAAGCCCTCAATAGAGAGGGGTCCCTGATGGGGCATTGCGTGGGCAGCTACGCAGCCGTGGTCGCCAACGCGAAGACGGTGATTTATTCGCTGCGCGACGCAGAGAACAAGCCTTTGGTCACCGTCGAAGCGCGTCCCTGCTCTAAAGACATGGCCGCGAGTGTCGCGCACGCGACGAAGTGGAGCAAAAAAAGAGCAAAACGGGCGTTGGAAAAAGAAAAAAATGTGCAGTTTACGCAAATCCGGGCGGCGTACAACGCGGTGCCTGACACGGAGCAGATGAGATCGGTGGTGTCGCTCATGGATTTTTTGGAGTCTCGCGGCGAGAGGGTCATCTCCTCTGAATACGAAAGCACTGTCTTTCATGGGCAACGCCGAGGATCGTTTTATTTTAGGCCCGACTCTCCTCGTCCTCGTTTTTTGGAAGAAGCCCATGCGGGTGAAAAAATTGGCGGGGCTTTCCGGCTGACCTCGAAAGAGCTGTTCGCGTTGCCGGAAGACTTGCATTTTGACGAGTTGACGCTAGTGGAGTTGGGCGAGACGGACACTTTGCCCGCCAAATTGAGCGTCGACAAACTGATCGTTGAGCCCGGCGTGAGAAAATTGGACGTCCGAGGGTGGGCGGTGAAAAATGTCGAAATCGCCAATCCGTATGCAATGGCGGGGGCTTCGTTGCAATTCGGAGCCATAGAGTCGATCATCAGCTCCGACGTTCAATGGCTCGAGGCGCGAAACAGCTCGTTCAAAATCAGCGAGTCCATTTGGAATCCGGAGAACGCATTGGCGAAATTGAGCGCTCAAGCAAAACGCGCGAAATTGCCTTGGTTGCGCGCCCGAGTCGTCGAATTGTCAGGAGGAGAGCGTTTGGACCTTGCGGGTCTTGAGGCGGATGAATTGAATGTTGAAATGAAAGAGGATTCACGTTTGGATCTTCGGTTCGCCCGAGCGAAAAAAGCGAAGGTTTCGGGGCGGAAGGGCGGATGGATTGATTTTTCCGGCGCGAATTTTGAGAGCATGGCGGAGGAGGGCGTTTCTCGCGCTGAGTTTGAAAGCAACGAATCGGAAGAATCTCGCCGCGCCCATCGTGAGCGCGCGCCTCGTTTAGATGAAGCTCTTTGGGCGTTCCCGGACCAATGGCCGCAAAGGTCGGATTGGAATGACGATTTAGACGCAGAGGGATATTCGCAGAACCGCGACGAAATCGCCGAGGTGTTTGAGTTGCATTCGGCGACGACTCTGAAACAAGAAATTGATCAGGCCAGGAAAGAGATTGAACGCGCGCAAAATGCTCCTAAGGCCAGTTTGGGCGCCACGGCTCGCGAAACGACGAAAGAGTCTTTGTTGCTGCTGGATGAATTGACAGATATTTTGGATGAAGAGGTCAGCGCGGGCGAGAATCGTTTTGTGGCGGCCTCTTTTGACAAAAACAACGACGTGCCGTCGTTGTCTTTGGGCGGGACGAGCGCGCTGATGAGCGTGGAGGCTGTGTGGAGGGCTTCGCGAGTCGCCCAAAACGCGGCTGCGGCGAGATTCCGAAAAGCATTGGACGCCAATAATTCTTTGATTAAAAACAACGAAATTGTTTTGGAGCCCAGCTTAAAAGAAGCTTTTGGCGAGTGCGCCCCAGCATCCCGCTGGCACGAGATGAAAAATGCATCCAATGACCCGGCCAGTTTGGTTTATCGGGTTGAGAGCGGGGATGAATTCGCCATGGAACAAACGCAAGAAAAAGAAATCAACGCGCTGGACCGACTGTTGCCGCCAGAGCCTGCCAATTTGGGAAAAAAGCAAAAAAACCTAAAAAAGGGCGATTTTGTCGACCGGCGATCCGCATTGGCCGCGGCTCCGAAAATGTCGGGGCTCTCCTCGGCGGTCGCGTGGGAGGCTAAGCTGGCGATGTGTTTCGCTTATTTTGGAGCCGATGAGAGAGCCGCGCATGCTTTGGCGTTGGAAAGCCTGAAAACCGTGAAGCCGGCTCTGTTGGCGAATGACGGCGTGGCGTTGAAGGACTTGTTGGCAAAAAGCGAAATGTATTATCGTTCGCGAACTTTGGAGCAAGAGAAGCGCGCTCGCCAAGAGCTTGTCAAAACCTACAACGAACGGAAATTTTTTGGAAAATTGTCGTTCGACGCGGCCGAGTCGCTTAGAGAAAAGACGAAGAACGAGTTTTTTGAAAATTTGGAACCCACACGAGGGTATTCAAAAAGCCTTTTGGGCGCGTGGTTCAAAGAAGAAGCGCAAAGAGCGCAAACCATGGCCTGTCTGACGCCTCCGGGCGCCAAACGGTTTGGCGCTCCCACAACACTGGAAGGCGCACAAAAAATGATGACTTTAGAAAGTGCGTCCCCCACAATGCGTCGAGAAGCGACCATGGCGTTCGCTAAAATGTCGGCCACGAATTTGATCAGCGCATATGACGGCATTGGCTTGCCTGATGGGGCTTGGAAAAGCATTTCGGAGGCAATGGTGGATTGCATTTCGACCTTTCGCGCGGATGGGCAAATTTTATCCGTGATCGAAGCCGTTTCGGTGTCGCTGGCCGTTGAAGCGGCAAAAATGACGCCATCCCCAAAAAAGGCCAAAATAATGGAGTATTTTTTTGGATCCTTGCCTCAAAGGAAAAATGGCGAGAATGGGGATGAAAACAAAGACTTAGAATCAGAAGTCGATTTGGAAAACGAAAAAATGATGGCCGCGCATAAAAAAACGGAGGCCTTGAATGAAAAAATATTGACAGAAGGGGTTCGTCTGGCTTCCAGCCACTGCGTGGAGTTCCAAAAAATGGGTTTCCATTTTTCAGCCACGGCGCAAGAAGATTTTGCCCAAGCGGTGGAAACCGCAGCCAGCCGAGGATATTATTCGTTCGCGTTCGACCGAGTGATGAAGCTTTATGAAGAAAATAAGGCTCCCCAAATTCAACGAGCGGCGACAATCCGGCAATGACGCTTTGTTAACGACTCCGAGTTCACAAAAAGCGTCAGCGCATTCGCTTTTCTGTTGGAAGGGAAACAGCCGGCAATTGGACTTTGAGGAAGAATCCAGCGATAATTGGAGAGTCGCGGCGCAAGTTTGCGAACAACCATTTCTTGACGAAAAATGAGCGAAAAATGAGCGTGAGCAAAAATGCAGGCCAACCCGACGACAACCCGCGACAGTCGGTGTCGGAGCGTCCAAAGCGGCGTCAAGAGGCGTTCATGGATCAGTCCATCGCGGATATTTTCCACCGCTTGGTCAACGCGGACGCCCAAGCCGCGGAAAAGCTGCGCAACACGCTGATTGAGACCAATCCGCGCCTGGCGTGGCGCTTGACCGCCCAGTTGCCCACAAAAGACAGCCATCACGCCCGCGACGAGTCGCCGTCGGCCATGCGCGTCATCCAAGAAAGCGAGCAAGGGCAAAATGCCGCCCATCGAGGCTTTCGCGAATCGGTTTTAGATGGCGGATGGCTAAAAGTCAGCGCGATGTCCGCCGCGTGGCCATCCAGCGCGCAAACGCGCCAAGCCCGCGAAAAGGCCCTCACCCCGCCCTCGGCGACGCGCGGCAGAGTGGTCGGGGCTCGCAGTGGTCCTTTGGACACGGAATTTGGCGCAGCGACCGGAGCGCGAAATGTTGACGGCGTTCGCGCGCAAAAAACGCCCCTATCGAGCGCCCCCCGCGAAGAAGCCCTTTTCGGATCGCGCTCAGCGTTTCGGCTGGGCTTGTGGGCCATCAGCCAAAACCAGCGCAGAAAAGAATTCTCTTTCGCTGGCCGCGCAATCGCCCGGGGGGAAAGCGAAACGAGCGGTTTGATGGAGTTGGCCGCTCCTCTGTTGCGCGGCCCTTTTTCGGAAGGCGACGCGATGGCGTTCCTTCGCTTGTTGGTTGGGCCCGCCGCGGGGCAAAATCCGGCAGACGCCCCGCAGACGCTGATGGTCAACGCCGCTGCGGCTTCCTCCCTTCCCCTTCAAACCACCAAAGAAAAAGAAGCGGAATGGAGCGCGCAAGCCGCGACGTTCATGCGTCGCAGCCTGACCCTGTCAATGTCAGTTTCGCGGCTTGAGTTGATCGTGCAAGAGGCGCTTGCGGCCCGCAAGCCGCGCGTGGCCAAAGCCGCGGCGGCGTTGATAAAAACCACGGACTCTAACACGCGCTCGACGGGATTCGGGCGATTCGGCGGCCGCGCGGAAGACGTCGTCCATGCGGGGGAATCGGCTGGATACACGCGGTTTTCGTGGGATCCGCGCGAGGGCTTCCAGCAATTTCACAACAACACCGCGCGCCCTTTGCGCCAAAACGGCCGCGTGGAGCAAATTCACCCTTCGGCGCACGCCCTGTCTCTTGCGCAAGGGCTGGGCTGGAAATGGCTGATGGACGCGGGCATCGCCCCCACGCCCTCGGACATGCGCTGGATTTCGCGCAACGCCAAACTCCAAGAGTTCACCGAAGTCGCCCATTGGCTCGCTGAATCCTTCACCGCGGCGCGCGAGCGCTCGGTGGCGATTGAGAGCCGATGCAAAAAAGAAGCCGCGGCGGCCGAGAAGGCGGCCGAAAAAGCCATGGAGGCGCGCTCCGTCGTCAAAACGGCCATCGAGGCCAGCCTCATGCCCGCGGAGGGGGCGAATTCAGGCGCCGAAAATCGCGCCTCTGGACAGTGGGAGGGCTGGGGCGAGGCCGGCGCGCCAAAAGGCGCTTTGACCGTCGAAAAAATCGTGGAATTGGCGCCGCTTTTCGGCGGCGACAAAGAATTTTGGCGCGTGGCCGCGGAGTCGGCGGCCCAGCGAAAAGGGCAGTCCATCAGAAATCTGGCCAACGCGTGCCGCTCGCATGTTGAATTCGACTCTGAATTGGCGAAAGGCATGACGGATTGGGCCAAACGGGTGGAAAACAACCGCACAGGATCCAACACCGAGCCCCGCCCGCATCCGAAAGGGCATTACGCGCCTCTGATTCGGGAGGCGCTGGCGTCGCCGTTCCCCGCGGCTTGGCCTTTGGACGCTCTGGCTCCATTCAACAAGGGCAGCGTGATGGACGCCGTCGCCGAGATGGACTATTACGGGCATCAGCCAAAAACCGAGCGCCTGATTCAGGAGCTGGTTGGGCGCGCCTGGTTGAGCGAATGGGTCGGCGAGCGCGCGTGGGAAGGGTTCGCCCCGAACGAGCCCGTCAATGAGCTTGGATTCGCGGCCCGCCTGGACGAGTCGGAATACTTTGGAGAGCGCGCGCAGGGCATCCAGCGCGTCTTGCTGGTGCTCGCTCACGATTTGGCTCGCGGAGACTTGCGCAACGGATCGGGCGTGGCCGACCGCGTGCGGGAGCAGGTCGCGCAAGAGGCTTTGAAAAAAGCCCCCGACATGGATTACTGGTGCGGCGGCCGAGACGTGCCGGGAATGGGGCCTTTGAACGACGCGCTCGCGGCGGGCCGCTGGGAATTGGCGGCGCTGTGGGCGGCAAGCGAAGGCAATGAGCGCATGACGATGCCATGCCTGCAAAAGCGAAGCGTGTCGAAAATGACGGCCGATGGCGTTTTGCCGCTGACCCAAACCAAAGACAACGAATACAGTTTTTTCCCCAACTCGGCGAAAGCGGTTTATCCCTCCGACAGCGCTCCCATGGGCGTCTGCGGAATGGCGCTCTTGGGCGGCAAGATTGAAATCGCGAAGGCGGCCAAAAAGCTCGCTCGTGGCGCGTTCGACCGTGATTTGGAGCAATTGGTGGCCTGGAGCAAGCTGGGCGTGGCGAATGACAAGTCGCGCGAAATTTTGGAGATCGCGATCGCCCAAGGCGAAGCTTTGGCTTTGGACGCCATAAAATTCAAGAAAGCTCCTGCTCCAAGGGGGGCAAAAGGCGCCAAAGTCACAAAAATCAGCGCGTCGGATTCCGCAGCCGATCTCGCCCTCGACAATGAAGAGATCGCCAAGACGTCCTCGCGGTTGACGCGCCGGCTGTGAGTGCGTTGCGCGGAAGCAACATGAATGAGCTAAGCGCGGGAGGGTTGAAATGATTTTTTTTGAAATCGATTTTCAAGCGAAAAATGGGCGGTATGCCTTCCCTCTGCTGAGCTATGTAAGCTCAGACTCTCTTATTGAGTGGACAAAAGGGATTCGAGCAGCAAAAACCACAGAAGACGCAAAAAAGGTGGCAATGAATTTCGTTTTGCAATGGGGACAATCGTCGAAAAACCAACCGCTGGAAGAGAAGGCCGACTGGCCAGCCGCTAATTTTTTAAATCCAGCCTGCTCAGAGCGTCTCTGGACCGCTCTCTCCCCTTATGCAAAAAGTGCCGTGTGGTTGCGATTTCCCAATTTTGTGTCCGGAGAAAAAAGCGATTGGGGGTTCATTTTCAATCTACCGCTCGTGAATATAGAAGACGACTGGAATGGCACGGCGCCCGAGTTTTTTGCGTCCAACGCAAGGGAAATTGATCGACGGTTTTTCGTGTCAGAAAAGGTGAAAAATCAATTGGTTGAGGCGGGCATGACCGGAATGAAATTCAAAAAAATGCCTTTTGGATGAGCGCGATCGCGCTGAGCGCCCTGCGAATAGCTTAGGTGTGGTTGCCGCAAAGGCCGTCTCCGGCGTCCACTGGCGCGCAACATTCAAGAGTTCACACTGGACTGTATTTGGAGCGCATGCTGGAGCCTTTGCGAAATGCAAAGGCGCTCGGCGGGTGTGCCGAGCTTGAAAAAGAACTCGAAAAAATGAAGAATGAGCTAAGCGCGGGAGGGTTGCAATGATTTTTTTTGAGATCACGCCGTCAACGAAAAAAGATCGGCATGAGTTTCCTCTGCTGAGTTGTTCGAATTCGGATCCTCTCATCGAATGGACCAAAGGCGTCCGCGCATCCATCGATGCGACAGCCGCCGCAAAGGTGCCAATGAATTTCGTGTTGCAATGGGGCCACTCGTGGAAGGGCCAACCAATGGAGAAAAAGGCCGACTGGCCGGCCGCGGGGCTTCTCCGTCCGGCTTGTTCCGAGCGTTTTTGGAACATCGTGAAACCATTTGCAGATGGCGCAGTGTGGTTGCGATTTCCAAATTTTATGTCTGGCGAAAGAAACGACTGGGGATTTGTTTTCAACCTGCCACTCGTGGATATAGAAACCACCTGGAATGGCACGGCGCACGAGTTTTTTGCGTCCAACGCAAGAGAAATCGATCGACGTTTTTTCGTGTCAGAAAACGTGAAAAATCAATTGGTTGAGGCGGGAATGATCGGAGTGGAATTCAAAAAAGTGTCTTTATGAAAAAGCTCCGCGTTTTCGCGGTGATCAAAAGCGCCGTTGATGGTAAGTCGGACGCGTCGCGACAAGGGCTTGCAAATTGCCTATCTTCGCTCTATATTGGTGGAAACCCTAATATTCGCGGAGCGTCTCATGAGCATTGCATTGATCTTGTTGGCCGTTTGCGGAGCCATCGCGGCTCTTGGCCTCGGCGTGGCCGCAACGGTCGCGCTCGCGACGCTTATTCCCCAGGAAACGCTTTCGTTGGCGCAAGACCATGGCCGATTCGCAGGCCTCGAAGCACAGGCAGAAAGCGGAGCCTCAACGGGGCCTCGCGGCGGCAAGCGCGTTCGCACAAGCAGGGCGGTGCCCGCAAGGGCGTCAAGTCCAGCAGCGGGTTGGGCTGCCGCCTAAACGCCATCGAATGGCCATCGTGCGCGCGACTTCCAGCCTCCCGGCTGGCAGTAATGTCCAAAGTATTTCGAGGCATTCTTGTGCATGAAGTTTTTGTAGAGAAAATCGATTCAAAAATGCTTCCACAAGGAGAGTCGCCCTCTCCTCATTCTGTCCAAAGTGCCTAAATAT
>Ga0209855_1000444_pt1 | contig 10068 bp, 7 predicted proteins | sample OrgsoiDNA_201063_FD_185811 | JGI IMG/M metagenome (GOLD analysis project Ga0209855, IMG submission 185811) | Permafrost soil microbial communities from the Arctic, to analyse light accelerated degradation of dissolved organic matter (DOM) -... | ecosystem: Environmental > Terrestrial > Soil >...
CTGCACGCGGAAACCGCGTTCGAGAAGACGGATCGGGCGGAAGAGTGCATTGAGGCGCTGGCCGAAGTGTCGGACTTGAAACGAAAAAACAAGGCGGGCGAAACGGCTTTGGACATCGCGATATCCTCCGGTGATGTCCATGTGATCGACATTTTGCTGGGAGCCATGTCTCCGGAGCAAGCGCACGACGCCATGGCGAAGGTGCATGCGGCGCTGTTTCCTCGCGGCGCTCGCAAATTGGAGGCGCGTGAATTGAAAACAGCGATGGCGGATGGGACGGCCTCGACATCCAGCATGCAGTCGACCGTGTCAAACTTAACGCCAAAGGAAGAAAGCGGCGTCAGAAAGACAAACGCGAAGGCAAAACAAAAACCGCGACTGTGAAAGGCCGCAGAGGCCAGAGAGAGCCATGAGCACAAAGGACGCAACTGGAGAGAAAAAGGATAAGGCGGCCAGCGCCGCGCAGAGACAGGCGAAATTGGCCTTGTTGAGAGCCGTTTGGGATCGAAAAGAGCTTCGGGTCGTGTCCGAGTGTTTGGCGGCGCTGCGCGCGCAGGGCGCGCAGACGTGGAGTCATGAGGACGCGAAGGCATTCGGCACCACTCCCTTGATTGAGGCCACAAAAAATCCTGACGACAATGTCGAATTGATCGAAATGCTGGCTGAATGGTGCGCCGCCGATGAGATGGATGAGAAAGGGAACGCGGCGTTGGGTTTTTGCGCAGGGAGAGGCAAGTCGAAAAGCGTTAAATTTTTAGTCAGCCAAGCGGGAGCCAACGTCAATCTCACAGGAGACCAAGGCTTGGCCCCCATTCATGTGGCGGCAGGCGCCGGCAATCTCGAAATCGTGCGATTTCTCTCGCAATTCAAACCGCTTCCCTTGACCGACACTTATCGAAAAACAGCCCTGCATTTGGCGACAGAGCACGGAAACGCGGATTGCGCGCGGTTTTTGTTGGATCACTGCAATCCAGACGCCCAAAGCACGTTAAGGCAAACGGCTTTGGACATCGCGATCAAGAATGACTGCGCAGAGATTGCCGCTTTGCTGGCTCCGGTGTCAGAGTTGGGGAGTTGGCATGAGCACCAGTTTTCGTATGAAATGCATGCGCTGCTTGCGGCGTCGGAGGGCTCCGTCAATTGCGTGAGCTTGTTTTTGACGAAAATGTGGGCGTCGCGCGACTTGAACGGGAAAACCGCTCTGGACCTGGTCTTGGAGGGGCCGGCGACCCGCAGAAAAACCCAGGCGTGCTTGGAGGTCTTGGAGCGAGACGCCCCCTTGGACATCGGCCGGGAGGCTTTGGCCAAACACGGCGAAGACGAGTTGCCGGTGTTGTTCGCGCGGGTGGAAGCGGATGATTTGAGGCGAGCGGTGGAGGCGGCGCGCATCGGTGCGCCCATGGCGCAAGACGTCGCGGCGGGAAACCTCCAAGAAACGGCGCGAAAAGAGAAGGCCAATAAAAAAAGGTTGTGAGTGTCGGAGTGTCGGAGGATCGGGCGGCCGGGTGAGCAAGGCTGGGTGGATGAATGGGCCGCTGGGCGCCAAGCCGCGTCCGATTGCTGCAGGGAAACAATCCCCATAGTGTCCGGCGCCGCGCCGCGACGGGACATGGACGATGGAGCTTGTTGCCGCGACCGCGGCGATGTAAAATGACGCATCGTCCCTTTTTGCTGGATTCACTTCATGGCCAAGCCCGTCAAGCCCCTGTCGACACCGAAGCTCATCGAAGCCCCTCTTTACGCCGAAACGGCCGCTGAGCGTTTGCGCATGCTGCTCGTGGTGGTTGGCATGAGCGTCGGCACAGCCTGGGAAACACGAAAAAAGAACCAAGTGCGCGCCATCCACGCCAGCTCAGTTTTTGACAATTGGATGGCCTCAGGGGCAGGTTATCCCGCCGAAGCCGCTCATTTTGAGGCCCGCGCTCGCTTGGCGTTGGCCCAGCAAGGCGTCAGCGAGCGCGAATTCGCGCCGTTTGTGGAGGACGGCTCGGCTCACGCTGATTTTCTGCGCCACGCTCTTTATTTGTTTCTGAATGGCCATGCATCGTTTCCGGAATGGGGAGCCTCGCGCCAGGCGATCATGGATGACGCCGCGGCGGAGCGGGAGGAGAGAGGGGCGCACCGCAGCGACGGCGTGTTTGAGAAGCTGGCGGCAGTGCAACGGGGCCCAGAAGGGGGGGGAGCGGACGTGCGGAGGCGCGCCTGGGAAACGCCCGCAGATGTGTTTTTTGCATACCCCGCGCATGGTGATCAAAATCAAGACAATCCGTCAAAAGCCGAATTCGCGGCGTTCAACGCCTTGTCGCATGAAGAGCAAAAACGCCAATTGGCGGAGAGCCTGGCAACGCGAGAAAGGAGACGCGATGGCGAAGCTTTGGCGTTGACGCACAATGAGGAAAGACTAAAGGCCGCTCGCGCGCTGTTCGACGCCGTGAAAGATGAGCGCTTCATGCAAAATCCGCAAAATTGGGCGTTGGGAATCACTCCTCGCCAAACGAAGTCGGCCTTGGAGTGGATCGTGGCGTTGCACGAAACCGCGCGCGGGGTGGATAACTACGTTGGAGAAGGAACCAGTGTCTCAGGCCTCGCGAAGCCCATCGAAAGCGCGGTGGAAGCCCTTCATTTGCGTCGCCGGGCGATGCGGCTGGACGCTGAAACGGAAAAGTGGGCCCGAGACGAGGTTGCGGCCAACGATCGAATGGACTCCCTGACGGCCTCGACGCCATGGACGCTCTGCATGCGCGCGCCGGGCCAATCGCGCGCGTATTTGGCGCATTTGCGCGCCCGATTCGGGGTTCCGTTCCAAGCGCTGCCTGAAAATCCGACGGTGGAAGAGGCTTTTCCCGATTGGTCGCTGCCGCCGGCGCCCGGAAACGAGGCGGGACTCGGGAGGAAAAGCCTTGGCGAATTCGGATTTGAGAAAACAAAGGGGGAGCAGCCATCGCTGGCTTTGACGCGGGAGGCCGTTGAGGCGCAAGCGCGGGAGTTAGGTCCCCTGGGAGGGTTGGCGGTGGAGGCCGCGAGGATCTATGGCCTGAGCGCTGCGTCTGGAACGGGGTTGGTGGGGGCCGCCCGCGCGGCGTTGATGTCCGAAGCCGGGTGGAGCGCGGGCGTTTGGCGCTTGGCCGCAAATTCTGAGGAGTTTGCGCAGTCGTGCGCCAGCACATTGAAAAAGCAGGCCGCCGAGGTTCAAAAACAGCGCCGAAAATTGATCAAAAAAGGCATTTTTGAGGGCGATGGCGCTCTGGGCGCATTGGTCGAGGCGGATTCTCGATTGAATGGCAGCAAATCGCTCACGTCCGTGGAGGAGCAAGCCAAGGCCTTCAAGAACTGGCTGCAAAAGAAGCGCGTCGCGCTGTTGGGCTCCGCGGAGTCTCGCGCGTTGATGGCGATTGGGCAGGCTGCGATGGTGCGAAATGACAATGACCCGTCTTTTGCGATTCTCGCGCGCAATTTGTCGCCGGTCTCAGGCGAAGGCTTCCTGCGCCAAGAGACGGGAGACCTAAAAAGCGCGTGGCTGGTGGAGACGCTGGCGGCTTGCGCGCCAAAAATCACCGGAGACGGAGACGCGGCGGCCCTTCTGGGGCAGGCTTTGCAAGAGCAAGGCGCGATGTCGATTTCCGCGCCGGTTTGGGCCGCGGCGCTGGCCGAAGGATTGGGCCGGAGGCTGAAAGAGGCCGCAGAGGCCGCGCCGCGAGCAAATGCCGCTGAAATCGAGCGCGCGGCGTTTCGGGCGTTCGCCGTGGACGCCGGAGCGCTTCGAGATTGCGTCCTGGCGTCCCCGGGCTTCATGCAGGCGCTGCCCAAAAAGTTCAATTGGGGATTCCTGATGCGCCAGCAGGAGCGGTGGCACGAGGAGCGGCGAAATGAGAAATTTGAAAAATCAGGCGCAGCCTCGCTCGCGTGGGCGCCAGTGGCCGCGTCTTTCGTGTCAGGAGACCTGAGCGCGACACCGTTGGCGGACGCTCGCGCGCTGTATGAGGAAGGCCAGAAAATGCATCATTGCGTGTTTTCCTACGCAGAGCGGTGCCACGAGGGGAGAGAGCGCATTGTCTCGATTCAGCGCGCAGGCCAGCGCGTCTCGACGCTAGAGCTGTTTCCCTTGAACGCGGCGCGGCAACAAATGAATTTGGCCGCGGACGGCTCCAACGCGCACAAAGTCCACTCTTGGAAGATTGGGCAAAACAACGGCCCGTGCAACGCGCAGGTCAAAGATACTGAGGTTTTGGCGTTTTGCGACGCTTATGCGACGCGTCTGATGGAGGTTGCAAACGAGCTTCGCGAGGCTGCGCGCGCGGAAGAGGCCACCGCCGCCAGCCTTCTCGGAGGGAAATCGCCTCGCCCAAAAAAGAAAAAAAACGACGCGGAAGATGCGCCGGCGCAACCAAGAGGCCGGGCGTCGCGAATGTAGGGTGGGCCGTGAGGGGCGTGGGGGCCAAAAGCATGCACGAAATGGGGGCAAGTGGGGCAATTGGGGAGGCAAGCAGCATTTGCGCTGCGCGCAAACGCCAGCATGAGAGAAATATGGCGCTGGCGGGCTCGGCTTTTCTCCACTGGGCGGATATTGGAGGCTCGATTTGCGCGCCGACAGGACACGGCTCGAAAAAGCCCCTAAAATAAATATGCGGGATTGAATGGGCTGTGGACTTGGCTGCGCCGACAAGATGAATCGGCCGGCCAATTGGCCTGCCAGCTGGGGCGCTCGCAAGATTATTTAAATATTTTTTCCGGTTTTTCGATCTCAGCGCCATTTCTTCATATGGGCGATGCCGCCCGCAAGGAGAGCTTCATGAGAAAGTTTTGTTTGCTGTGCCCCGGTGTCGAGGCCGCCATTCCGGAGCACATGATTGAGCAACTCCGGGCGTTGCCAGGCGTGATCGTGAATCACGCCTCCACGATGTCCCCCATCGCGAGCGTGAGCTTCGGGGGCGATGAAGTCGAGCTTCGAGAGCTTTTGGCGCAAACGGACTGGTCCGAAATCGAGGTTGTCGTGAGCGAAAGCCGTTCGTATCGCTTGTCGGAGCGCGGCGCCTCGCCACTCCCCGCGAATTGAGTTCGAAATTTAAAAAAGGCATTGAAAATGAAAAATGAATCCGTCGAAAGCAACCTGGCCACTCTTCTGCTGACGCAGCTGTCGGACTCCGCCCTCAGTGGCTTCATTGCGCGAGCGTTGAGCCCGACCGTGGCGGGAAATAAAGAATGGGACGCTCTGATGCAGGGCGTGGCCGCTCGCGCGGAGGACATCGCGAAAGACAGCGAAGCAAGGAAAAACGCGGTCGAGCTTGAATTCGCCGACTCGTTTAGCCACAATGCCATTGACGACTGGGATCCGTCTCCGGCAAAAGCCCAGCAATTGGCCGCTTTTTCCCGCGCGTTGAGCTTGAAGGGCCCGCAGGGAGAAGTCGCCGCGGAGCGATTCAAGCAAACTTTTGGTTCGGCGCAGTGGATTCAATGGATGGCCGAGGCCGGCGTGAAAAGCGGAGAAATGTCGAGCGCCGAGGCGCGCGAAGACGCCAAAGACTTCATTCTCTCGGTGTTTCAGGCGCAAGAAGCCCCCGGCAACAAAGCATTGCTGGAAATGGCGCGGTTTTGGCTGCGCGACGAATATTTTGAGGAAGTCGTCGCCGCGCGCGGAGACACCGCGCTGAAGGAATGCATGCGGCTTGGCTTCTTGGAAGAACTGCTGGTCGGCGAAGTGTTTGAGGGCGTCGCGCGCCAGCACCGCAGCAAGGGCTATGGCAAGAAAAAGTGGTCCGCCGAGGTGGTCGCGGTCGTGGAAAGCGCAGTGTTGAAAAAAGAGCTGGCGCAAGTGGATCGCGCGGCTGTCTTGCCTGGGCAAGAGCCGAGCGTCGAAAGAACCGCGAAGGGCGCCTCGAGATTGTGAACGACGGCGTTTTTTGTGGATAGCCAAGGATGGGCGATCCCTTTTATGAGAGAATGAGGGGCGCGATTTCCCAATCCCCAATATCCAACGAAAAGCCATGCCCTCCGCCCAATTGAACTCCGAGACGAAAACCATGACGCCACAAGAAGCTCGAACGCAGATGTGGTCGGCCGTGCGCGACATGGTCGAGCGAAATGGCAACTCAGAAGATTGGGTTGAAAAAGCGAAAACAGCAATCCAAGCGGGCGCAGACATCAATGAGCTCGCAGGAGAGGCGCCTGGGCTGAGTGATGATTTCAAGTTCTTGGGCGGAATGACGCCGTTGATGTGCGCGGCGCTCTGGGATGGAGCGGCGTTGGCGGAAGCGCTGATGCGCGACTCGGACGCAGGCCGGACGGCTCGTGGCTCAGGATTGACGGCGTTGGAAATCGCTGTCGCACACCGAAGCGTGTCCGCTTTGAAGATGCTTTTGACGCTGGACGACACGCGTCTGGATCCGGCCATGCAAGAAAGAATGTGGCGCTTGGCGATCGTTGGGGTGCGGGAAAACGAATTCGCCGGGGACGCGGCCATCGCGCAAGCCTGTCTTGTGGAAGTCGCGAAACGTGTTTCTCCTGAATGTTGGGAAAACGACGCGTTGCTGCTGGCGCGCGTGGCGCTGTCGCTGGACGCCGCCGATGTTTTGCGGCTCGCGGCGCAAAAATGCGACTTGAACGGCGTGAGCCGCCAGCATGTGCGGCCTGATGAGTCCGCGTTGATTCACGCGGTTGACGACGGCGCTCGCGAATGCGTGAAGGAGCTCCTCGCGATGGGTTTTGACGCCAACGCGCCCGGTTGGAAAGGAACTCTGCCTTTGGTGGAGGCCTCAAAACGCTCCGATTGCGATTTGATTAAAATTTTGCTGCCATTCGCGGATGTGAACGCCGCCGATGGGTCAGGAAAAACGGCTTTGATGGTGGTGGCGGAGGCTGAGGGCTTCTTGGACGAAGAGAAAAATGAAATTTTGCGAATATTGCTGAACGCGGGAGCTAATCCCGACGCGTGCGACAACCACGGAAAAACAGCGTTGCACAGGGCGGCCGACGCGCTTTCGATCCAGATTTTGGGGGCGGTTTCAAACGTTTCGATCAAAGACAAAAAAGGGCACACCGCTTTCGAAAGCGCGTTTTTGGACAACGCTTGGGATCAGATGGGTCATTTGGCGGCCGAAATGGCGAATGCGGGCATGGATGTCGACGCTTTGATTTTGAAAATGGTGCATGAAAAGGCGCCGAAATTAGCCGCTCTCTCGCAAGCGCAAGCTTTGAGGCGCGAAGTGCAGTCCGTGGCAAAGCCGGCAACGGCGCAGAAAAATGACAGCGCGCGCTCTGGATTAGATGGAGAAAAAGAAAGCAAAAACGATGCCCTTGAAAAGAAAAGCGAGACCGTGTCCCAAAAAAGAATAAAAAAACGACTCTGAAACGTCGCCTCCATCTCGTGGCCTCTGAATCGGGTTCGCGAATCCAGAAAAAATTCCGATTGCGAAAACCCATGACAAACAGCCAACAAAAAACGCCTTTGACGCCTGCCGCTTGGATTGCCCAGATCGAGCGGCAAACGAATAAAGCCCGTTCTCGCAAGCCAGGCGACGGGCTTGACCGCGCGCTGGCGAGCTTGCGCGAACCGTGCCCTGCGGCGCAAGAAAATCCGGCGGTTTTTCGGCAGGGCTTCATGGCGGCCATCGGTGGCCTTTGGACAATCCAAGGCTCCGAGGGTTTTGGCGCTCTGGCAGAAATCGCGAAGAAGAATCCGGGGGCGCTGGGGGCTATTGACGATCCTGTGCCAAAAGAGCTTTTATTCCAAGCGGCGGTGACTGGGAATTGGGAGCCGTTGCATAAATTCCCAGCGTTGGCGGCGCGGATGGGCTCGGCGGCCTCGCTCGCGCAGTGGACCCCTGAGCACGCGAATGTGTTGGCAGGGGGGTGCACAAAACAAGCGGTTCGCATGGCTGAAGCCGCTGCCATGGCATTGGGGTCGGGCGCGCCAAGGGAAAAAAGCGAAATGGCCGCCCTGTCGAGATTGAAAATGGTTTTGCTGGCGGCGCTCGACGAGCGATGCCGCAATCCGGCCGTCGCGAAAAAATGGCTGGCGCAAACGCCGTCCAGCCCCGCGCGAACGGAGTTGTTGGGGGATTTGTTGTGCTGGGCCGCCGCGCGAAACTACGAAAAAGGCGCAGAATGGCTGCTGAAAGCGGGCGCCGCAGACTCGCCCGGCGCTATTGAGCGAGCTCTGGAAGCCAATGCGCGATATCCAGCCGGCTGGCGCATGAAAGTCGCGGATGTCCTGTTGAAGCGCCCCGTCGATTGGAGCCAGTGCCGCGCCCTAGGCATGGCGCTCGCTTGGGGAAATGAAGCCGGGGCGGAAGCGATGCTCGCGGCGGGCGCTCCCGCGAACGGTCCGGCCAGCCAGGATTTGCCGCGAGGATTCCAGGGCGTGAAGGGCGCCGCGGGATGGGAAAAGCTGCGTCCCGAGCCCCTTGCCGGAGCGGCTCTCCTCATGAAAGAAAACAAAACCCGCGGGCTTCGTTGGATCAAGCGGTTGGTGAATAACGGCGCCCAAATCGCAGGCTGCGAGCCAGAGAAAAGCGCTGTGGCAAAAATCGTGATCAACTACGGAAATGCCGCTGGCGCAGAAAGCGTGTTGCGAGCCCTCGAGAAAATGGGCGGATTGCGCCCTGAGGCATGGGCTGTGGTTGAAAAAGGGGCACGCTCTTACGAGCGCCAAAATGCACCGGAGGCCGGCCCGATGGATCAGTTGTCGCAAGAGCTGAAAGCTCGCTCTGAGCAGCAGATTCTCTCGCGTGAGGTGGCCCGCGCCAAAGTCCGGCAAGCCAAGAAAAGGGAAGCCAGCGCCAATCGGCCAGGCGTCGACGCGGACGCGGGCTCCAAGCCAAAAAGCAGAGCCATCAGAATCTGACTCTCTTTCTGGCTCTCTTGCTTGCGCGCGAGCGGGCGATCCCGACGATCCCGTGGGACAATAGGCGTTGTCCACAAAGGGAGAGCGCCCCGTTCGCTGCGACAAAGCGTCCCTGGAATCGTTTTTTTGCGGTAGAATGAAGAAGGGGGATCGAGTTGGATTTGTGTTTCGGTGTCGCCGTGGAGGCGGACCTCCATCGCTCATGCAATTGAAGTTTTTTCGGATTTTCAAATGCCAAAAACCACTGTGCCAGCCGTTGTTTCCGTTTCGCCCTCAGCGGCAAAAAAAACAGCAAAAGCGGCGCCGGAAAAAAAACCGTATGTGGTCGTCGCTCACGCCGCGTCCAAAAGCTGCGCCTGGATCGAGGCGGAGCGGCGTTTCATCCCCAATAATTTTCCTGCCGCTGATTGGGCTCTTTTCACCGATTGGGCCATGGACAAAGAGGGCGAGGCCGTGGATGCGCCAGAGGTGGGCGAACAGCGCCAAAAGATCGACGACACGAGCTTCCGAGGCAATGGCTATCTGGATTTCGCGATGGCGCTCATTCCAGCCGGAGACGACATCGAGCAGTGGAAAAACGCGCTGCGCGATTTGGCTTTCAGCGCATACAGCGAGGACCATGGCGACGACGCTCACGGTGAAATTAGCGCGGCTGTTGCGATTTGGTTGTTGCCCAACGGACGGGCGACTTTTGGCGTGATCACCGCGGGGCTCGACACGAAAGAGCGCCAGCTGGATCCGCTTCTGGTGGAGCGAGGGCTGACGCCGCCGGACTGGAATCCGCAAGACTGGACCTTGCTCGGCTCGGAGTTCACGCTTGGGGAGGATGTTTGGGATGAGGGCGGCCCGCACCCGCTAACCAAAGAGCTGCAAGCGGTCAAAAAGTGGCGCAAGGCGGTTGATGAACGAACTGCGATCGCCGCGTCTTTGCCGGCCGAAGACGCAGCGAGCCCAGCCAGGCCGCCGCGCACGAGGGCTCGAATCTGAAAGAGCCACGCCCACCAAAAGCTATTGGCGTTGTTGTTTTGATAGCTTTTAGTGGGGGCCTTTTTTGCAGGCCAGTATTTAACCAAAAATTGAAATAAAAAATAGGCCGAAATAAACTGTTCGTTGAACTGCTCCGCAGTGTCGCAGCGACCAGTAACAGCGACGAGCAACTTGGGCCAATCGCCCGGCGAGGAAGCGCTGGCGCTGAAAGACACGTTTTGGAGCGGCCGGTGTCGGTGAAA
>Ga0209855_1000446_pt1 | contig 10027 bp, 8 predicted proteins | sample OrgsoiDNA_201063_FD_185811 | JGI IMG/M metagenome (GOLD analysis project Ga0209855, IMG submission 185811) | Permafrost soil microbial communities from the Arctic, to analyse light accelerated degradation of dissolved organic matter (DOM) -... | ecosystem: Environmental > Terrestrial > Soil >...
TCGCGCTTTTGCTGCCCGCAAGCGACGTCCAAGCGGCGGCCAACTCGGGTTGGACCGCCTTGATGTGGGCCGCGCACAACAATCACATGGAATGCATGGAGATTCTGTTGTCGGCCGGAGACGCCCGCGCGAAAGCAAAAGACGGAGACACCGCGCTCATGTGCGCGGCGCGCCAGGGGCGCCTGGCCGCGATGAGCCTGCTGTTGCCGCGCAGCGATCCGCGAGCGACAGACAACAAGGGGCGCACGGCGTTGATGCATGCGGTCGAATGGGGGGGTGAGGCTCCGATTCGGCTCTTGCTGCCGGTCAGCGACGCGTTGGCGAAAGACGACCGCGGAGAGACCGCATTGATGTGGGCGGTCAATCGGAACGACGCGACATTGGTTCGCCTGTTGATGCCCCACAGCGACTTGGGCGAGAAAAGCCACGCCGGAGACGACGCTTTGGCCCGCGCGATCCGGGCAGGAAACATGGGCGGCGCGGATTTGCTCGCGTGCGCCATGGATATTGAGCGCGCGAGAACCGCGCTGGATGGCGCCCCCAAGGGATCTTTGCCCGCGACCTCGGCCCGTGTGTTTGCGCACGACGAGCGCGAAGCGTTGGCCCAAGCGATCAAGCCCGCAAAAGAAATGGGCTTGAACGCCGACGCAGGGGCTGAAAAAGACGCAGAAGGCCATTCGGCCGAAAATGGCGCCGAAAGGCTCCGCCAAAAAGGCCCTTCTCGCTTGTGATCGTCAAAAAAGCGGATCGGAGCTTATTTCGCGTTCGGCGCGGCGAAGGCCTCGGCCCAAAAATTTCGGCTTGCGAGCGGCGCTTCGCCGAATGCATCGGGCACAAAGGCCGGATTTCCGTCTCTTGCGAAGGAAATCAAGCCACAAGAGGCGTGAATCCGCCTCTTGCGAAAATCAAACACAGCGTTTTCCGATGCGGGGCAGGGCATTGACTTTGTGATAATTGGATGTAAAAGGAGGGTTCGAAAGATCATCGCCTTTTGCAATCTTCCCGCCATGCTGACAAAAATTTCAAACGCAAACGACAAAACGCTCCTGGGCGAAGATTTTGCGCGTCCTTTCGACGCGGTGTCCACGGAAAGCCTGCTGGCGGTCGCCGCGCTGCAACCCCGAGGCGAGGACGACAAGACACCGGTGGTGTTTCAGGATATCTCTATGTCGCCGCCCGTGGCGAGCGAGCCCGAGCAATTGGCGGCGCTTTTGTCGCCCAGGGCGGCTGCTGCGACGCTTGGGGCTCCGCCGTCAAAAGCGCAAGTGGCCCGAGCCGGGAAAAAGGCGCGCAGAGGCTGGCGTTTGGTCGTGGGCGCGGCTGGTGTGGGCGTGGCGGTTGGTTTGGGCGCCATTTTCGCTCCAAGTTGGTTGCCTGACGGCTGGACGACGGGAGGAACGGCGACTTTGGCTTTTTTTCTGAGCGCAGTCGCGTTGTCGCTGCACACGGTCGGACACACCGTCTCGGTGTCCGGCGTTTGCGGCGACATTTTCTGGCCGCGAGTGGCCAAGCCGCTGTCGCGCAAGAAAAAGGCCGCGTTGGCTCAGATTCTCGCGGCTCATCCGCAAGGCGAGAAATACCGCGCCCAATTGCTGCCCATTGAGCGAGAGCCCGTGGGGTTGGACATCATCATCGCGGACTGCGCGCTGCAAAACTGGGTGCAAGAGCAAGCTGACGCAGCAAGACAGCGCGCGCTGGCGCAGCAAGGCCCAAAAAAGCCATTCTGGAAAAACATCACGCTCTGGTGAGGTCCCGGAGCAGGACCTGAGCATGCGTCGATGCGAGATTTTTGGTCCTGGCGCTAAACGGGCGAATAAAGCAAAGCCAAAGGCCGCCGCGCACGGCGCTTGCGCGAAAGGCCCCCCGCCCATAAAATGAACGGGCAAGCGAGAGATGTTCGCGGATTTGTCTCGCAAAAAAACGGGGAGCGCCATGAGCGACAAAAGTTCATCAAAAACCATGTTGGAGCGCTTGGCTCAGCCGAAGCCGATTTTCGCCATGGCGGCGTTCGCGTCACTGGCGATGCTTTACGCCGGGCACCGAGACGCGGCGTTTGTGGCCGAGCGTCCGGCGCAGCTGGCGAAAGCCTGGCCCAATTTGGCCGGAACGCCCGCGCAGGCTCCCGCCTCCGGCAGCGAGTGGCAAACCCTGAATTGGTCGGGCATGGACAGCTCGGCGGCTTTCGCGTCAATTCGGGCGCAAAATGCCGCGAAAGACGGCGAAACGGACATCGCGTCGCCGCTCTCGCTGGTGCGAGTCGGGCGTCCCGGAGAGCCCGTGGAGCTCGACGTCCGTGGCTTGGCGGGCACGACGCCCACCCACATTGGCGTGGAGAGCTATGCGACAACGGACGCGGAAGGGAAGCTCACGCTGAGCGATCGCAGCTACACTGCGGAAGTCTCAGGATTGAGGCCCGCAAGGATCGAAGGGCAAATTTACGCAACCACGCTTTTGGCCGCCGATAAAGGAAGCCTGCAAGACCGCTCGCAATCCTTGCCGCCCGTGGTGGCGCCCATGACCGCCTGGGTCAAACCCGCCAAGCAACAAATGGGACTTTTGCAAAGAATCTTCAATCCGATGCCTTCCGAAGACGAAGCGACAAAAATTGAGCCGGAGAGCGCCGAGGGCCCTGGAGTGGCGAAAATCAGCGCGCAAGCATTGCCGGGAGAGGCCCAAGTGGTGTGGGCCTGGACCAAAAAGACCGTTCAGGAAGGCAACCCGGGCGCTGCGCGCACCGTGGTGATTGGAGCGGGCTCCGCGCCTCTGAGCGTGTACAACGAAGCGCGCGAACAGTGGGCCGAAGTGGAGTCCGCCCGCGAGAGCGCGGACAACTTGACCACTTGGGGCCAAATTCTGTTGACGCCGGTTCTCCTTTGGGCGGCTTTGGTCGCGGCGGTCAATTTGCCGGGCGAGCCAGGGCGCGTCGTCAGGAGCCGGTTGGGACTCGCGGAGCGGCCAGAGGGCGGCGAGCCTTCACAAAACAATGAGCCCGCCGCGGCGCTGACCGCTGCGTCGCGCCGCGAAGAGGAGGCGGCAGAAACGCCTGAACAGACGCTGGCAAGGGAGCGGTTGTCGAGGCTTGCGCATCGGGCGACATTGCACGAACAAAATCGCGTTGCCCAACAACAAACGGAGTCTGCCGCCAATCCGCAAGCCAAACGGCCAGCCCGAAACGCGATGTGATGGCGCCGCGGGGCCCCGTCCGTGATTGACACGTGAAATGGCCGCGAGCAAGGCGGCGGCAAAACCCCCTCGTTTCTTCGGCCGCTGAGAATGGCGGCGCTCACGCGCGCCGGAAAGCCAGCAAGAAGCGCGTGCGCGTGAAAAAGCCCCTCCGAATCGAATCGGGGGGCTTTTTTCTCCTGTCGGGACGCATGGCGCGCGGTGATTGGAGGGGAAGGCGGACTTGCCAATTGCCCTTGAAAACACGAGGTTCGTCGCGTACAATTGGGATGTTGTCGCCCGTGCGGCAAAAATTGAAAAAAGGGGCTTCGCCATGAACCAAGAAATTCGCCAAACGCCTGACTGGATTGCCGCTCCCGCGGAGTACGAACGAGAGCGCGCGATTGTCAGCCGAAACTGGATGAAGGCTCCGCGAATCACCGCTTGGATGAAGAGGGCGGTGTTTGGAGTTTTCGCGCTGCCGGTGGCCGCAGGCTTGGCGAAGATGGCAGGAGCGCCGTTGGCGTGGGTGGATCGCTTGGGCGATGCTCAGAGCTGGGTTTGGGCTCTTTGCCTGGCGATCGTCGTCTCGCAAATCACTCGCGGGATTTTTCTGGAAATCAAGCATCATCGCGCGCTGGCTCGCGCGGTGAGGGCGATTCACCCGTTGGCGGGAACGCGGGAAGCCTTGCGCGCGACAGCCATCGATGAGCAAGAAGACGATTTCGCTCGCCTGGTGGCGATCAAAGCGCTGCGCAAAGACGCTCGCGAGCGCCTTGCGGACGTGAGCGGCGTGAGCGAAAAAGAATTCGCGGCCTACAAAAACGCGTTGAAGGAAGCTTACAAAGCCATTGATCGGCGAATTGACCAACAAGTGGACCAAGCTTATCGGGCCGGATTGCCCTCGCCGTTTTCCAATGAACAAGCGCTGCGTGAACAAAGCATTCCCGTCTTGCGCTCGCGCCGAGCAGGCGTGTGAACGATTAAACAGAAAAAAATCCGCGCGAACGATGTCCTCGTTTAGCGTGGCTTTTTTGTCGAGGGCCGAATTCGCAGGCCGACCAGATGGATTCAAAATTCGAAGACTCGATCCGGGTTCGGGGGGGCGCCTCCAAAAGCGGAACCCACAGGGTGCGTGGAATTTGAATTTGAGCCGGTTTTAAAAACCGGTCCGACCGGTCAGCGACGAACAGCGCTGGAAGAATTGTCTCATGAAAAATAATGGCTATCCGGATAGCCAAAATAATGTTTAGGGGCCCGCTGCCAGAAACCATCCAGCATTTGCTTGTCCGGGTGAATTTTGGGAGAATGGAGCGAGCCAATAATTGAAGCGGCTCACATATTTAACTGAAAATTGAAATATAAAATGCCCAACAATTCAATGAACGACCTAACCGTCGATTTGTTCAGGCTCGCGAGCATGGACAACGCGCGCGAACTGTCGGTTTTGTTGGAGAACCCCGAGACTGATCCAAACGCCGCATGGATTGCTGGCTGCGCGCCGCAGGACGCGGACAAGAAAAGAAAGGCGATGGAGAGAGAAATCTCCGAGGGCCAGCTCGCGGTGGGCTACGCGGCGATCAGGGGGAAGGCGGCGGCCGTCGCGGTTTTGGCGCCGATATCCGATTTGTCCGTCATTGACGCGAACGGCAACACCGCTCTGACAGCGGGCGCTTATTATGGGGATGCCGGCTGCGCCAAGGCGATCTTGGCTCATGTTCGGGACGGCGAGACGGCCTTGATGCTGTGCGTGAAAAACAATTGCTTGGAATACGCGCGGGCCTTGCTCGCTGACGCGCGATGCGACACAGGCGTGAAAAACGCCGCTGGGCACACCGCTTTCCAAATTGCGCTCGAAAGCCGCAGCCGCGACGAGCTAAGCGACCGGCTGGGGATCGCGCAGATGCTGGCCGCCAGAACCAGCGATCAAGACATTGCGGCGTGCGCCGATGCGCTCCTTGCGCGCGGAATCGGATTCGATGTGTTCGAGGCCGATGGGATCGGCGAGCGAATCCCGCTGGACCTCGCCAAAAGGGCTTTGGCGAAGTGCGACGATCCTCAGAAAAAAATGCCCAAAACGCGGGCGCGGACTGAGGCGGGAGAGATTTACGCGGCGATGCGGGAGGCGCGGCCTTCTTCCGGGGCGAATCATCAAGGTCCTTCCGCTTCATCGCCAAGCGAGAAAACGACGCGCCGCAAACCCAGGGCGCTGTGAGCCGGGCCATTTTTAAAAATAATCCACGGCTCTCGTTATTTAACCAAAAATTGAAATTAAAAATGTCCGACGAAACAAAACTCGACGCGCTGATGGATTTGTTCACTTTGGCGGGACGCGGCGACGCCAAGGGGCTGGCGCGCTTCTTGAAAACCAAAAAGGCCCACCCGAACGATCGCTGGCGAGCCAGCGAGAAGCCGTCTTCGGCGGGCCTCCTGTCGCCTGTCTGGGCCATTGAGGCCGGCCAGCTTGCCGTGGGATACGCGGCTGGCGAAGGAAAAGCGGCCGCGGTGGCGTTTTTGGCGCCGATTTCGGATCTGTCCATCGTCGACGAGAAGGGCGACACCGCGTTGATTTCCGGAGCCTTTTTTGGCGATCCAGACTGCGCGAAGGCCATGCTTGCGGCGATCAAGGACGCGAGCGTCGTGAATGCGAAAGGAGCCAAAGGCGAGACCGCCCTGATGGCGGCGGCGCGGCGAGGGCAAGACTCCTATGTGAAAGCGCTGCTCGCGGACTCGCGGTGTGACGCGGCTCTTGTGAGCGACAACGGTGAAACGGCCTTCGAATTGGCGACGAACGAGGCCAATTGGGAGACCGCGGCGCTGTTATCGCCATTCGTGAGCGATTCAAAATTCAATGAATGGGCTGCGGCTATGGCGGCGGGAACAGTTTGGTTCGACGCCTTTGACACTCCCGGACTGCACGAGCGCATTCCTTTGGAGATCGCCAAGATCGCCGTTGCGAGCTCAAAGAACCCCGCTGCCGAAATGCCGAAGACCCTGGCGCGCGTGGAGGCCTGGGAGTTGGGGGCGATCGTGAAAGACAACGACGCGGCGCCCGGCGCTGAGACCTCGGAGGCGCTCACGCGTCGCCGGCCACTGTCGTTGTGAGTTCAAAAAGAATGGGGACGCCGGCGCCCGCCGGATATTCCTGGGCGATGTTGTGTTGCGAAATGCAAAGATTCGTTGCTTCCATCCGCTCTGCGTGAGAAAATAGGGGCTCCGCGGAATTCAACCCATCAACGTCTGATCGTTCATGAAAACCCCCACCACGCGCGGCTCTCCTGCGAGATTTCCAGGACAGAAAACGAAGGTTGACCGCCAGCTGCAAAAATGCTTCAGCACCGCTTGGAATGGGGCGGAGTGCGTGAGCGTGGAAGCGGCGATCGACGCGGTCAAAAAAGGCGCGAAAATTTCCTTGCCGTTCAGCAAAGACGGGCTGAGTCCATTTTTGCGGGCATGCGTCATTCCGGGAGCCGCGCCACTGGTGGAGGCCATGATCAATCGGCAAGAACGTTGTTTGCCTGCTGCTGAGTCCATTGATTTGCGGGATCATTTGGGGCGCACAGGGCTGCATCTGGCCGCAAGCGTCGGTTTGGAAGATCGATTTCCAATTCTGATCGCCGCAGGGATGCTGGAAACCCAAGACAACACCGGGGAGACGCCCGTGGCGTCGGCGATTGACGCCCGGCAGTTTTCAGCGGCATTGCGGCTGGTCCAGTTGGGAGCCAATTTGCTTGCGGAAGATCACTCGAAGGTCGGCGCGCTGGCAAAAATTCGCAAATTGTGCCTCGTCGATAAGGGCCGCTGGCGGGAGACGTTGATCCCCCGCGATTCGGCTAGCGTCGAAGCTTTGTTGGAGATCGGATATGCGTTGCTTGAGCGTGGAGAAATGATGTCCGGGGTTGGGCGCGGCGCAAGTGAAAAAGGGGTTCCTGATGCTTCGGGGGGAAATCTCGCTGTGTCCCCCGCTCGCCGCCCAAGGCTCTGAGCCTGCGGTCATGTCAAGGGGCGCGCGGCGAGGGCTCCAAAGACCTAATAACGCGAGAAAAAGGGGGTGGAGATGAAGAACGGAAACAAAAAGCGCGAGGCGCCATGGGATCAGTGGCTTTTTGAGGCGCTCAATCGGCACACCGCCAAAAAAGCGCGCGACCGCATTGCCGATTGGTTGCTGAAAAACGCCTCATCCAATGCCGAGAAGAGGCTTCTGCGGCTGGTCTCGGTCGAGGAACCGGCCGTGGAGACCGTCGTGCGCGGACTGATTGAATGCGGAGCGAATGCCCGAGCTGTTTCAGAGTCTGGGGAAACGCCGCTGATCTGCGCCGCTAGGCACCTCTGGGTCGATTGCGTGATGTTTTTGGCGCCGTTAAGCGACGCGAAAGCTCAAGATCAATTCGGAGAGACCGCGTTGATGGGAGCCGCGGCGCGAGGGGGCAAAGCCCCGGAAGGCTCTCTGGCATGCGTCAAGTTGTTGCTTCCGCACAGCGATCCGTTGGCCCAAAACAAACAGGGCGACAATGCGCTGATTCTATCAGTGCGCGCTGGCGGCTCCGCCGCGGTGGCTCCCCTGCTGTGGGAGGCCGCCGCGCGAGCGGCCAATTTTCAAGGCGAAACGGCCTTGATGGCGGCGGTCAATGCACGAAGGCTCGCCGTCGTGAAGTCGCTGCTGCCAATCAGCGATGCGCTCGCCAAGGAAAATGACGGATGGACGGCGCTGATGATCGCTGCGGCAAGCGGTCAACCTGAATGTCTGTTGGAGCTGCTGCCGGCCAGCGACGCCAAGGCCACGGACAATGTGGGCCGAAACGCTTTGATGCACGCCGCGGCCTTTGGGCATCTTGATTGCCTGGAAGCGCTGATTTCGCGCGCCGATTTGAGCGCGGCGGACAATCAGGGACGCGACGCCGTGGCGGTGGCCCTGGAAAACGGCCAACCGGAGTGCGCGGCGTTGATTGAGCGCCATGCGCTCGCGGCGATTGCCGCCAACGGCGTTCCCAGCGCTCCTCTCACGAATGGCGCGGGAATGCCGTCGGAGAACTTAGCCTCGGATTCTCCAAAAAAGGGCTTGTTGCGCCTTTGAGTCGATAAACGCCTTGGCGCGCCACGAGGCTGCGCAAGCGTGCAATACGGCGCGGATATTCATTTCCTTGGGCTTCGCGGCGTTTTTTGACGCCGTCAATCGGCCGACGACGGTCCAGCGGGATCGCATGGGCAATGGCGATGGCGGTTTTCGTCGCCGCAAGGTAAAATGACTGGCATCCACATTATTTTTTCCAGAAAAAGTTTTCCGCGGCGCTTGATGAACGCGGGACTCATCACATCACATCGCACCATGCGATGCGACGACAGGCCGTGTCGCTGTTCAATTGGTCGACTTATTTTCGAGAAAACCACATGATTTTGCCTCCCCCCCGAACTTCGCTGAGCGGCGCAACGCCTTTTTCTCGCGCGGCGCGCGATTTGGCTGAAAGCCGGAGCTCAGCTCGATCGCCGAGCTTGTGGGAACGATCGCCTGATGCGAGAAATCTGTTAAGGGAGACGTTGTCCTTGGCTTCCTCAGTGTCGGCGTCTGAGGTTGCCGCGCAGCAATATGTGGCGGCGTTGGACACCGCGAGACTTTTGGATCATTCCTCCAGCATCGCCATCACCGCGTGGGCCGCCGTGGACGCATGGGCGAAAAGTGGAGCTCTTTTCAAAGATCGCTATGCGGTGGAGAGCGGATTGGCTGTCGACGCGGTGTTTCGGGTGGCGGATGAGTGCCGCGACTCGATTCCCGGCCGGGAAGACTGGGTTTTGGCCAGCTGCGAAAAAGAATTCAACCCAGATGGCCCAGGTCGTCGATACGCCTGGCACATGCACCAGCATCCCGCGCTGAAAAGCGATCCGGCCAACTCAGGCCACAGTCTCCATCGCTTGCGCCAGCGCTCCTTCGCGGGTCGAACCGAGAGCGTGAAGTCCGCTCGGGCCTTCATCGACGAAGATTACGCGTTCAGCCGACTGGAAATCTTGAAGGAAAAGGGCCGCGGCGAAGCTTGGCTCATGCACTGTTTGGTCGAGGCCCCCATGGCGGACATCCAAATGGCCCTGGACGCGGGGTTGGACTTGAAGGGCGCGAGCCAAGACGCCACGCAGGCTTTTTTCTTCGCGATGATGCGTCGCGTGGGCGACTACGAGCGGCTGATCGACGCCGCGGGCAGCGTGAGCGCCGCGAGCAAGACAAAGGCGCAAAAGGAGCGTCTGGCGGCCGCGCGCGAAACGGGATTCATCGAGCGCTGGGAGCGGTGGGAAATCGCCGTGAAGGCCGGTTTGCCGCTGGTGGCGTTCACGCCAGAGCAGGAAGAGCAACGGGCCCAATGGGCCGCGCAGGGCGAAAGCGCGCGCGTGGACGACAATGCGTTGGCGTTGGCGATTTTGGCGCAAGAAACGCTGCGGGACGGAAAAACAGAAGGGATCAAGCGCCGCGAATGGCTGCGCGCTGCGGGCCGGGGTCCGTGGACGGCGTCCATCGCTCAAAAGCTGGGCGCGCCGGAGGGGCAAAGCGCCATTGGCTGGGCTGTGTCGCAAGGGGCTTTCAAGGACAGCGTGTCGCACGAAGAGCTTTTGCTGGCATTGTGGCAGGACGACAAGAAAAACCGGGCCGAAGTCTTGATCGAATTGGCCAAGGCGGGCGTGAGGATGTCGGATTCAGTCGACGCTCACCCGCGCGGGCTGGTGGCGTCCATGATGGAAAACGGGGCGGGATTTGAGGCCGCGCGGGCATTGAGCAAAATGGGCGCGGATTTTTTCTGGGAAAAAGACGTGTCGCAAGGCGGAAAGCCTTGGAAACAGGGTCTGCTGAACGCACTGATCGCCGTGGGAGGCGCAAATGGCG
>Ga0209855_1000449_pt1 | contig 9955 bp, 6 predicted proteins | sample OrgsoiDNA_201063_FD_185811 | JGI IMG/M metagenome (GOLD analysis project Ga0209855, IMG submission 185811) | Permafrost soil microbial communities from the Arctic, to analyse light accelerated degradation of dissolved organic matter (DOM) -... | ecosystem: Environmental > Terrestrial > Soil >...
CTGACGGCCATTCAGGAGGACGTCGACGTCATCGGCGTGAGTCTCCTGTCCGGCGCACACATGACGCTCTTCCCGCGCGTGCTCGCGCTGCTGCCGCAGCAAGGGCAGGGCGTGACGCTCGCGCTCGATTTTCCCAATCACGGCGACAAGACCCTGCCGCTGCTCGCCCGGTTGGACCGACTGGCCCTTGAAGCCGGAGGAGCCCTCTATCCCGCCAAAGATTGGCGCATGGACGCCAAAGCCTTCGAGGCGTCTTTCCCCCAGTGGCGCGAGTGGGCGGTTTTGCGCGACCCGGGGATGAGCTCGGCTTTTTCGCGCCAAACCATGGGGTTTTGAAAAAATCAAGCATTTGCCCGTGGGCGGCGGCGAAAGCCGGGAGTCCTGAAAGGGGAAAATCGAAAAAAAGAAGCGACATGACAGATTAGCGGCCGAACGGCGCAAATGGAGAGATCAACGAGGGGCCCGCGCTCTTCTGAAACAAGGCGAAGCGTGGAACAATGATATGGAGGAATTGCAGAAAAATTGTAAATATTGCGTAAATCGAGAGCCCGGCGCCGGCGAGGATTTGAAAAAAGAACAATTTAAAAACAAGGCGCGCTTTCCAGCCGTAGAAAAGAGCAAATAGTCCCGACCGATTGTCCGCACGTGCAGGCCGGCCGTAAAAAATACGAGAAACAGTCCGCTTTGTTTGAAAAAAATGCTTTAAAGTGTTTCAAATCGTTAAAGAATATGCGACTATCCCAACAGTCTGATGAAATTGGGCGGTGGCAAAAGAAAAGCCGGCGGCTTGCGCAGCGCGAGGCGAAAAACCAACCCCCAACTCATGGGCGGCTCTTTGGAGCCACGGGAAGCAAAATGAAGACGAACAATCAAGGCGCGCCGCGAACCCCGGAAATGCTGTTTTCTGCGGCCACGGCGAACACCACGCCTTCCTCTGACGCGCTGGGGTTTAGCGTGGACGCATTGAAGCCTTTCTCTGAGTCCGGGTGCCGGCGATTCGCCGATCCGGTTCAAAACCATCACACTTACGCTTACGCCCGTCAGGGGGGAATCAACAAAATGGCTTCCGCAGTGGACACAGAACATCCGGCCAATCGGGTCAAATCAAAATCGATCATGATCGTGGGCGCAGGATCCGCAATCGCCCAGGCCGCATGCGAGACGTTGGCTGAGGGAGGCAAGAATTTGTTTCTGGTGGTTCGCCGCAGCCAAGACACACAAAGTTTTTTGCGTGATTTGCGCGCTCGGGCCCCAGCCGGCTCCCGCATCGAAATGTTTCAAACGGATTACCTCGGGCTCGACTCGCCAGAAGCGGCGTTTGACGAAGCAGAGGATTTGATGGGCCCGATCGACGGACTGTTGGTCGCGTTCGGCTACATGCCGGATGAAAGCCTGTGCCGCCAAGATCCCTCCATTGCCCGCGAGGTGGTGGACGCGAATTTCGGCGCGCCTGTCCGTTGGCTCAACGCGGGCGCGGCTCGCATGCAATCGGCGATTGAGTCTGGCGAAATCGAAGGCGGATTTCTCGCCGCGATCAGCTCCGTGGCGGGTTTTCGTCCGCGCGCGAGTCTGAGCCTTTACGCGTCGAGCAAGGCCGGCCTTTCGGGATTCATGGAGGCGATGGCGGGGCGTTTGGCGGACAGCGGCATTCGCGTGGTCGATATTCGACCGGGTCCGACGGCCTCCAAAATGACAGCGCATCTGGCCGGCAAGCGTCGCCTGGCGGATCCGCGCCAGCTTGCCCCCAGCCTGGTCAATGCGTTGGGCGGAAAAGGCCCGTGGGCCGCGGTGTATCTGCCGGGAACTTGGAGGTGGATCACTTTGGCGCTGAAATTCGTGCCGTTCGCTATTTTTCGCCGGCTGCCGATTTAAGCTGAGCCGCGCGACAAAAAGCCAGCCTTGCGCTGGCTTTTTTTGCGGGATGGGAGGAGCGCGGGGTTCGTTTAAATTCCCGAAAAAGAATGAAAAAAACAAGAGAACAGGGTTTTTGGGGCAACCGAAGCGCAAAAAAGGGCGAAAAATCGACCGTTCGCCGCCTGAAATGGGCAGGGAATGCGTGTGCGGGCAGCGCGCTTTCCTTTGGGCGGAGTTTTTGGGATAATGGAGGGGAAGCGAAAATCCTATTTGAACAAGCCAAGGGCCGGTCTGGCCCGCCCAGGAGAGATTGAATGTCGGATGTCAAATTGACCAAAATTGAAGAAGCTTTCGCCCAGATGGAAAACGGCGCGGAAACTTACAAGGAATTGCGCCAACGCGGCGCCAGCGCGCTGCATTTGGCGGCCTTCGCGGGTGTTGTGGCCGTTTTGAAAAAGGCCGCTCCCGCCAATGAGGCGCAGGGCGATCTGTTCGGATCGGCTTGGAGCGCGGACGATCGCGGCAATGGCGTCGCTCACTACGCGGTCGAAGGCAAGAAAGTGGGCGCATTGAAGGACGCGCTGGTCATTGGCGGCGTGGAAGAGGCGAATCGCGTGAACGCTTTGGGCCGCTCGCCGCTGCATTACGCCGCGATGCTCCAAGACGAGCAGGCGGTGAAGACGTTGCTGGAAAACGGCGCGGATGTTGAGATTCGCAATCGGGATGGCGACACGCCGCTGCACAATGCGGTGTGGGCGGGCTCCGAAACAATCGCGAAGCTGATTTTGTCGCACAACGCGGACGTCGTGAACGCCCCGAACGGCAATGGCGCGACTCCCTTGATGATCGCCGCGCAGCTTGGCGACGAAACCATGACGAAGACGCTGATCGAAAATGGCGCGAACATCAAGGCGTTGGATGTCAAGGGCAAAAGCGCGTTGCATTATGCGGAGGAGTATTCGACGAATTCGATGGCGACTCTGTTGGAAAAATTGGGCGCGAATCCTGATGTGGAAGACCTGCGCGGCAAATCGCCTTACGACTACCGTTCGCTGCGGGAAAAGGACGCCCGCAAGGACGCGGCCCAAATGGGGTTCGCTCGCAATTTGCGGGCTCAGCGCACTTCGATTTAAGCGGATGCCGCGCGTTTGCCGCGCGCTGAACGTCACGCGAAAAAGCGAAAAAAAGCCTCGACACTCGAGGCTTTTTTGTTCACGGAACATGTCCGCTTTTCCTCGCGTCAGCACAGGGAGCCGCCCGGGCGCGTGCGGCAACTGCCGGACGCGGCCCAATCGACGCGGCCGCCGGAGACTTGGGGCATCAAGATGAAGGTTTCGCCTTTAAGGCCGCTGGACTGGACGGCGGTGGCGGTGATGTTGCCGGCGGCGTCGTAGGAGACCGAGGAGACATACTTGGTGCCGGGCGCGCAGCCTGAGCCGCCGACGCAAGGCAGCGGAATGGGGGCCGCAGCCAGTTGCGGAGGATTGTTGACATAGGAGTTGATCGCGGCTGTGGCGTTGGACCACGTCGCGGCGCTGGCCGGCGCGGAGGAAAGCGTTTTTCCGTTTTGCATCAAATCCACTTCATTGCCGTTCAATTGCGCCATTTGGCCCTGGGCGGTCCCCGCTTGCGCAAGAATGAGGGCTTGTTGGGTGGTCCAAGCCGGGTTCGCCAGCATGTAGAAGGCGGCGACGCCCGCGGCTTGGCTGTATTGGGTGACGCCATAGGTCGACGCGACGCCGGATGTGGCGGGCGCGAGGTTGATCGCTCCGCCCGAGAGACAATCTCCTGCGGCCGCGCAGGCGGCCACCGCGGTTTTTGTGGGCGCGGTCGCCATGACGACTTCGGTGAATTTGGCTTTGGTCGAGTAATTCGTGTAGGCCGGGATGGCGATTGCGGCCATGACGCCGATGATGACGATCACCACCATCAATTCGAGAAGAGTGAATCCTTGGGATTTTGTTGCGTGCGCTGAAAGGCCGCGAGATAAAACGGGGGGGCGCATAAGCGGCTCCTGAAGGAAAGGGGACGGAGCGCAATCTCGCATTCGGGGAGCGTTCGGGGAAGAGGGCGAAGCGAACAATTGAGCCAATGCCGAGGTTTTCAGATTGACGGGAGAAAACCAACTGGGAACGGCGGAGTTTTGTTGAAAATCCCCCGTTTTAAGTCTTGAGATAACGAAAAGGAACGAAAAAATATCGTTGCCCGCGCAGAAAAAAGCCCCTCATTCGAGGGGCTTCGCTTAAATCGCAAAAAATAGGGATTTCAGGCGCAAAGGGCGCTGGGCGAGCGGCTTTCCCCCCGGCTTACTCCGCGCCTTCGGCCGGCGCGTTCGGATCCGGCTCGAACGTGCCCGCGCCGTCCGGGATAAAGCTGCGCAGCCGATCCGCGCGCCCTGGATTGCGCAGCTTTCGCAGCGCCTTCGCCTCAATTTGGCGAATCCGCTCGCGCGTCACCTCAAACTGCTTGCCGATCTCTTCAAGCGTGTAATCGCTCGTCAGGTCGATCCCGAAGCGCATGCGCAGAACCTTCGCTTCGCGCGGCGTGAGCTTTTCGAGCTCTTCGAGCATCACTTCGCGCAGCTTTTGCAGCGTCACTTGCTGCTCCGGCGTCGGCGTGTTCGTGTCCTCGATGAAATCGCCCAGCGTGCTGTCCGCGTCGTCGCCCACGGACGTCTCCATCGACACCGGCTCCTTGGCGTATTTCAAGAGCGCGCGCACCTTTTCGATCGGCAGGCTCAGCGCCGCCGCCAGTTCAATCTCCGTCGGCTCCTTCCCCGTTTGATGCAGAATCTGATGGTTGGCCCGACGCAGGCGGTTGAACGTTTCATGCAAGTGAACCGGCAGGCGAATCAGGCGAGCCTGGTCAGCCAGCGCGCGCGTGATCGCTTGGCGAATCCACCAGGTCGCGTAGGTGGAGAACTTGTAGCCACGGCGGTAATCGAACTTGTCGACCGCGCGCATCAGGCCAATGTTGCCTTCTTGGATCAAGTCTTGCATCGGCAGCCCGCGGCTGTTGTATTTCTTCGCGATCGAGACCACCAAGCGCAAGTTCGCGCGCGTCATGTCGTCCTTGGCCTTCTTCATGTTCTTCTCGCCCTTTGCGAGATTTTTGTGAAGAGCCTTGAACTGCTGAATCGTCAGGCGCATCTGCTTTTCAGCTTCGACCAAGCGCTGTTGTTCCCGGTCGACGGCGTCCGCCACGGCAGCCAATGCCGGGCCATAGCCGCGAGCGGCCTTGATTTCGCGCTCAAGCCATTTCAAATCGGTTTCCCGGCTCGGGAAGCTTTGCAAGAAACGCGAGCGCGGCATGCCGGCCTTGTCCACGCAAAGGCGCAGGATTTCCAGCTCCGGTTGGCGAATGGACTGATTCAGCGCGCCCATGAAAGTCGACAGGTGATCGATCTGCTTGGCCGCGAAACGGATTGCCATGAACGCTTCGACGACCGCCTCTTGCTTCTTGGCGAATTGGGCGCTTTCCGAGCCATGGCGAGAAAGGGAGCCCACCAACTGCTTATGCAGACGGCGAATTTCAGCGAACCGCTCGAGAGCCGTCACGCGCAGCTGCTCCAGGTTCGCGGCAACGCGAGCCGCCTGCTCTTCTTCCGACAACTCTTCGGCGATCGCCTCTTCCAGATTCGTCTCTTCTTCGGCTTCCGTCGGCTCGTCTTCCGCCGTCTCCAAATCGACGAGCTCGACGTCTTCAAGGGCGTCCACCACCGGAAGGTCCGCGAATCCGTCGATCAATTCGTCGATGCGCATCTTGCCCTGCTCGACTTGCTCGACCAAATTCATGATCTCGTCAATGGTGCGCGGGCAGCTTGCGACCGAACGCATCATGGTCTGGAAGCCGTGCTCGATGCGCATGGCGATTTGGACTTCCTGCTCGCGGTCCAGCAAGGGCACTTGGCCCATTTCGCGCAAGTAAAGGCGCATGGAATCGCGGTCGTCGCCGGAGTCTTCCTTCACTTTCTCTTCTGCGCGGCCTTCGACCTCGTGGCCTTCCGGGTCGTCTTGGACCACGGACACGCCATAGCTCACCAAAAGAGCCGTGAACGTCTCAAAAATATCCGGGTCGTCGCCCAAAGCGCATTCTTCGGTCAAGTCCGAGTGCGTGACGTGCCCTTTCTCTTTGCTGATCAAGAGCGCTGCCTCCAATTTCTGGCGCCATTCCGGATCCGTGAAAGAGATCGGGGTGGCCGGGGCTTGCGGCGATTGGTCTTTGCTTTTTGCGCGTTCAGTCATGGATGATCCTTTGTTGCTGCGGTGGTGGGGCGGTTTGCGCCTGCTTTCAAGGTTTGGGATCGAACCCCGAGCCCTAGGTGTTGCCGACAATCGCCAAATTGAGCTTTCTTTCTCCTCGCGCTTGCTTCGCGTGTCGCTTTGGCCTAATGTGCGCCGTGGCGCCCGACGGCCAAAAAGCGGCCCAGCCAAAGGCCGGCGATGCGTGGGCAGTCGAGAATCCGGCCCTGGCTCTTGGGTCCTGCCGTGTTGCTTTCTTAAAGTTTAATAAAGTTGCCGCATAAAATGGTTATGCCAACGCGAGCCAACGCCTGTTTGCGACGCCAAAGCGAAAAAAACGCGCCGTTGAAGCCAGCGGAAAGCCGTGCGCGGCGCAACAAGGCGCGAGCGCTAAGAAATCAACGAATGTGCAATATATAAGGCGCATAAAACGCCGCTGTGTTTCGGTCCCGCTTCGTCCCGCCTTGTTTGTGCCCGCCACAAATCGGTCTGGCGTTTTGATTCCTGAAAAGGCATGTCGCCGCCATCCCAGAAACCGAGTCTATACGCATTGCAAGGGCTTTTTTAATTTTTTTTTCATATCCGGAGAAAAAACGAAAAAAGCTAACAAAAAAGAATGGCTGGGGCTCCTGGAACGGCGATTGAATGAGGGCGCGCAAATCACGCGCGGCTTTCTCCGTCTCTTGCACAGTGGGGCGAAAGATGAATATTTAAAGAGGGCGATCGCTCGAACTCTGGCTAAAAAGCAAAAAGCGACGAAAAATAAAAGCCCCCGCATCGCTTTGGAATGAGGCGAGGCTCTCGTTTTTCAAAGAATAAATCCCCGCCGTCTCCTTCCAGGAAGAATGGCCAACAAACGCAACTTGGGGGAAACGGATGTTATTCGCAAAAAAAGGAAATGTCAACTTTTTCGCCTCCTTTTTTTGATCCGTGCGCGACCCTGCCTGCTTTCAGTCCCCGCTGGCCTCGTCAACAGTAACGCTTGGAAATGAGGCCTCGGCGGCAAACGTTGCGCAGCGGGGCGGCTTAATGCAAAATGCCTCAAAATTGTAGACGGCAACCACAGCGCCGCCTCAAGCCGCCCCTGTTCGCCCACCGCGCCAATCCCAGAGGATCGCATGATAAAAGCCCACTCCCTCAAACCCAGCGTCAGAACCCTCTCGTGGGGCGCGGCGGCTGTCGTCTGCATGGCCGCGGCGAGCGCGGCGACGCCCAAGAGCAGGCCCAAGCGGGCCAGCCCGAGAGCCAGCGCGGCTGCGGAATGCATCACCACCATCAACATCCGATGGGCGAAGGCCAAAACACGCGCCCGCCAATGCCCATGGGCGCGTCCGGCGCGATGGCTGAGCACCATCGCCGCCATCATTGCGAGAGCGCTTCGCCCGCGGCGCCCGAATGAGGGCGACAGAAAACACTCGGGAAAATGATTGAGCGCTTGATCTGGCGCCTTGTTGATCGAGGCGGGAAAAGGCCCCGAGGAAAAAGGCCCCGATATTGAGGCGAAATAATCCAGCGCGCGAAAATCTTGATTTTTCCGCTCGGATGGTGAGACAATGGGCGTCCGCCGCGTGTTTTCCGCGCGGCCAATCGTGAATAGCCGCGAACCCATGCAAAAAGAAAGCCAGACCCGACAAGCCGAGCGAGCCGAAAATTTGCTTGCGGCGCTGCGGGATCGAGACGCAGAGCTTTTCGCCCGAGAATTGGCGGGGGCGCGCGGTTTGTCGCAGGCTGGCCGGGCGTGGCGTGAGCGGTGGGCTGGCGCGAGGCCTTTTTTGCATGAAATCGCGTTGTCCGGTTGGGTCGAGGGCATGAGCTCCGCGTTGTTGGGCGGCGGCGGACAAGCCCTAGAGGAACGCGATGAAATGGGCCGCACGCCCTTTTTGGTCGCTTGCTTTTTGGGCGACGAGGGCATGGCGTGGGCTTTGCAAGGCGCCGGCGCGTCAGCGCAGGCGCGTTCGCGGTTCGGATGGGGAGCCCTGCATTGGCTCGCCGCGGGGGAAAGCCAGCAGCCCGGGCCTTTGGCGAGTTGGCTGGTTCGCCTTGGCGTGAGCTTGTGGCAGCCCGATGAATTAGGGCTTAGCGCGCCGTTTTTGGCCAATGACGCCGGGTTCCTCGCGTTTTGCCAATCTCGCGCTTGGGCCGAAGGCGTCCGCTGGGAGTTGTTGTCCACGACGCATGGCGAGCCATTGCGGGCCGTCTGGTCGATATTGGGGCGTGAAAAAGCCACCAAATGGCTGGATTCCATAGAGCGCGCCGGGGGCCCCAAAGCTCGCGGGCAGGCCAAGCGGTCCTCTGGCCTGGCGCAAGCCGTGCCCGCGGCTTCGTCTTTGTTCGCGAACGCGGCCGCCCGATTCGCCCGCGCGGCGCCCGCGCCGACGGTCTCCGGCACGAGGAGCTTGCCGTCAGAGCCTCCGGCGGATTCCAATATTTCAGCAACCGGGCTCCCTGGGCGCGAGGGCTCCCAGCCATTTTTAGCGGCCGTCGGCGGCTTGCGCCCGTCGAGCCGCGCCCAACCGGGCGCCGATTTGTTGATTCGGACAGGGAAAATGCCCGGCCTGCCGATGTTCGCCGCCGCGCAAATCGCCCAAGGGCTGGGAAGCGACGCGGCCGCTGCCTCGCCCGCGTCGGGCGAGCCCGTGTCTTTGGCGGAGGCGGACGAAGAAGAGCGGCGCTTTCGGCTCGCCCGCGAAAAAAGAGAAGCGGCGTTGCGCGAAAGCTTTTCCAAAATGGCTAAAAAAATCCATTTTTTCTCGCCGTCCTCTTCGCAAGAGGCGTCGACCGTTCCAGAGACTCCTTTCGCGCCAAAAATTCGTTGGATCGAAGAGCTTTGAGGCGGGCGCGCCAAGGGGCCGCCATGCACAATTGCGCTCCAAAGGCGCCTTCCACCGGGCTGTGCGTTGAAAAAAAGGCTTTTCAAGGCCTTGCTCTTTGTGTGTTTTTTTGGGAGGATGCCGGGGTCTGAAAAGCCAAATCGTGGCGGCGTTTGAGGCCCAAGCGCAGACGCAGACCCGAGAAAAAATCCATGAACACCGACAAAGCCTTCCAAGATTTCCTCGCCGCTTTTGACGAAAAAACGCGCCAAAAATCCACTCGCGAGACGCGGGAAGAACAGGTGGCTCGAAAAAAACGAGATATGTTGGAGCCCATCGCCTTGTTGCTTGAGCGCCTCTCGCGGTTGGGGCTGGTCGTCGAGGACGCCCGTTCGGCCGCTCGCCAGCCGGGCTTCGCCCAAGGCGTTGAAGCCCGCTTCACCGTGGAGGAGGGCCCTTCGGCTCCCAGCTGGGCGCCGGGCGTTTCTCTCTTCATCGATCACCCAGCCGCCATTGAGATCGCGATCCCCAACGAAAGCGACGCATTTGAAAAGGGCCCCGTGGTCATCACGTGCGCCACGCAGCATCCAGACCGAGGCATGCTGGTGAAAAAACATTTGTCCGTGCACGCGGCCGCGGAGGCCTTGGCTCGGTTTTTGGCCAAAAACACCCTTCGCATACAAAACGACCCGCGATCGGGCGAATCCCGCGCCGTTGGCGCGTCAGAGCCCGTTGGCGAGCCGGAGGCGCCCTTGGAGCCCCCCGCGTCTGATCCGGCAGTGTCCGCATTCTCGACCTTGGCGACGCCTCGCGAGGCGTCCCCGCAAAGCTCCACGGCCGCGGCGCCCATTTCCGCGCCGCTTCAAAAATCCGAGGCTCAGGCCGCGCCGCGCCCCGCGACGACGAATGCCGGCTCCGCTTCGCAAGCCGGAAAAAGCGAAGGCGGTGGGGCGAAAACCGTTGCGGCGGCGACCGCGCGCGTGGCGCAATCGCCAAATGGCGCGCGTCTGGCGGGCGGCCCCAAGCCGCCAGCGGGGGCAATGCCCGCAA
>Ga0209855_1000471_pt1 | contig 9599 bp, 10 predicted proteins | sample OrgsoiDNA_201063_FD_185811 | JGI IMG/M metagenome (GOLD analysis project Ga0209855, IMG submission 185811) | Permafrost soil microbial communities from the Arctic, to analyse light accelerated degradation of dissolved organic matter (DOM) -... | ecosystem: Environmental > Terrestrial > Soil >...
CATCCTCTTGCTCCAGCCGGGCCTGGACCGAAATCGTCAATCCACGCACGCCGTGAACAATCAATTCCCCAAATCCTTCTTGAATGGATGATACATCATTTGTGGGAAATACTCTTTGGGGATGAACCACGCAAAGCTCTCGCGGATCTCGCCTTTTGAGGCTGTGCCAAAGCCACTCTTGCTTCACCAGGGCCAGAGTCATCTCGTTTTCGCATCCCCAATCCAAAAGACCGGGCGCCAAAGCTCCCCCCAATATGTTGAAGCGGCCAACATCCTGGCACGGCACGGCAACGATTTCCATGCATCCATCGGTTTTTTTCAAAAGGAACGCAAGGGAGGCCGTCGCGCGCTTGTGATCCGCGCTGTCCGGCATCGAGAAAAAGTGGATGGCGTCGATGGAAAAGTTGGAGGAAAATCGTTGTTCCGCTTCGCCCAGCGCAGAGAAAATGCTGTGAGGCAGAGGCCCGTAAATGTCGCAAGACAACAAATGGGCCGAGTCGCGAGAATGAAGGACGCGAAGGAGCAGCTGATCGTTGAACTGTCGGGCCGCTCGCTTGCCGCGCTGTTTTTTCGACAACAAAAAAGCGGGCGTCAAATTGACGATCGCTTGGCGAAAAGAAAATCGAGCTTGGGTTGCTTCGCGCATGAAGACCTCAATGGGTTGCCTGGGGCGCGGCCTGGGTCGGGCGGTGTCGGACGCGAAGAATCCCCGTGTTGCGTTATTTTGTCACGAAATGGGAGCGAGCGGGAAAATAAAAAAGAAGGCTGCGCAACATGTTGTTTTTTCAATGGTTTTGAATTTTTTACTTGAAAATCGCGCCGAAAAAGAGAATGGCAAAGAGATCGTTGTCAAGGGCCGTGAAAAAAGCGACAGCCAGCGCTGGGGAGCCGCTGTCCGTGAGGTGAAAAATGACGGTTCGGCGAAAAGGTGTGGTAAAGTGGCGCCAGAAACCGCGCTGTTTTGGGCGCAAAAAACGCTGGCCGTGGATTGAGAGCCTGGCCAGCCCGGAAAAAGAAGGGTTTTTTGCGCGAGCGGAAAACGCGATCGGCGGCGAAGCGGTCCGCAGAGAGACGCAGGGAAAGCCAGGCGCCGATTTTTGGCGCGAAAATGGACTCCAAGCGAGGACCGCGAGGCCGATCGGCGTCCTGTTTGCGTTTTTCGCGCTGCGCGGGCCTTTTTAGCTTTTCCGGGGAAACCAACAAGCGCGTCTGAGGCGTTGCCGCCTCGGAAAAGGAAAAAAGAATGAAGCCTTCGGGAAAAGAAAAAACCGGTCCGAAATTCGCGGCGTTGCGCGCCATTCAATTCTCCGGTGAGAGAAATGAATGGACGTGGTTGCTGGGCGCGGGCCCCGATCCTAGCGCTCGCCGCCGAGGCGTGCGTCCTCCTGGGCGCCGTGTTTCGCGCCTTGCGGACAAGCAGGAAAATCAATGGAAAAACGAAACCACGCGGTGGGCTTTGGGGAAGATGTCCGCCACGCCCAAGGAATTCAAGCCATCGGAGGCTATTTTCGCGGCGTGGGCCGATCAAGGGCGCGAGCTCGCCGAAGCGGGCCGTTTCGGGGAGCTTGAGGGGTGGGAAGCGGGCGCCGTGGCGATGGCGGGCCATGAAGCGCGCTGGCCGCTGCTGCTGGACGTGATGGAGGGCGTTGAGCGCTGGATGGATTCGCAAGGCGGCGGCGGCGGCATGAGCGACGCCGCGGCCTGGTCTTTCGCGTCATGGATGATAGCCCGCGAAGACCGAAAGCCCGTGTTGCACGCCTGGGCCGCGCAAGGCGACGCGTGGCGGTGGGCAGACTTGGCGATGCGCGCCTCAATTCTCGCGCAGCGCCAGGCCGGCATTCCGGAAGTGATTGAGTTGCGTCGCTTGCAAGAGGCTGAAATGGCGGAAAACGGGCGGGCGCATGAAGAGGATTGGCGCGAACGAGGCCAATTCGCCGCAATCGCGCAAAAACCCGATCGCGAACATCCCTGCGGCGAATCCACTCCGAGCGATGAGGCGCGCCAGGCGGAGCTTGGCGAGTTCGCTGCGTCGGAAGCGATTTCGCCCTGGGACGCCGAAGCCGTCTGCGGCTGGCTCCTGGCGGCCGAAGAACGCCGAAAGCGCCAGCAATTGGCCGAAAGCGCTCCGCCCGGGCCCTTGTCGTTCGCCGCGGCGCGCGAGTTGGAGCGGCTCGATTCGGACACGGAATGGGCGCGGGCGATTGGCCGATGGGCCAGCGCCCCGAGCCCGGCTTTGATTTTGGCCGCCATCGCGAAAAAAGCCGCGAAAGAGGCGCAACGCCGCGCCTGGGCCGGCGGCGTCCAAGGGCTTGAAAACTGGCGCGCATGGGCCCTTAAAAACAATTGGCCGCTGCCGGCTGGATGGGCTGAGGGGAATTCACAAAAAAACCATCCGTGGGTTCGAGACGCGAAAAGCAAACGCTGGGTCGCGCACAACATCAGCCAGTCGATCATGGAAGAAAACGGCGCAATGAGCGCGGCGCCGGCAAAGGAGTGGCCTCAGCTGTGGGCCCAAACGTTTCGAATTTGCAATGAGCACGCGCTCAACAAGCGCTCGCGGCAAGGGTTGGGGCGCGTTCTTTTGTCCACGCAATGGAAGGGCGGCTCCCGCGGAGAGGCGAGCCGCGGCGCCGTGCACAACTGGATCGCCCATTGCGGAGGCGAGGCGAGCTGGCGCGAATGGGCCAAGGCCCTCTCGACGGTGTCGGGTTTGGCGGTTCGCGACCATGAGCCATTCAGCATCGACTCCAGGCGTTGGTATTATGGATTTTTGATGCTTTGGCGGCAAACGCAAGATCGCTGGGGCCTGTCCAGCCCCTTGTTGGCGAAAATTTTGGAATTCCCCGTCGTCTCGCAAATCCAGTGCATGCCGAGCGCCTGGGGCGGCGAATACGAGTGGGTGCTGCGCGCGCGCAACGCCCGATTCTCGCTGGCCGATTGCGCCGTGGCGATCGGCGACGAGCTGTTTGTCGATTGGGCGGAAGGGCAAACCAACGCCCCGATTCGCAAAAACGCCGAAATCCGCTTCGCGGAAACACTGCGCGAGGCGCAGCCCTTGGCTTTGGGGCACACTGGAAAAGAAAAAACCGAATGGGCCGCGATGTCCGCTTGGGGAAGCCAGCGCGAGAGCGCCTGGGTGGCGCAGGAGCTTCAGGAAGAAATACGCCGAGCGAGCGCGGTTCAAGCGCGGGCGATGGTGTTGGCGGCCTCGGCCAGCGTGGGCGACATGAGTTTGGGGGGCAAGAGCGCGGACGGCGCAAGCGGCAGCGGCAGCGCGGGCTCCCTGCGTCCAAAGGGCTTGGGCCAAGAAGAGGACGCAAGCCCCCTCGGGGACGCGGTTGCCGCCATCCGAGCGAACCGTGAGGGCGCGCGATCGCAATTCGAGGCGCAAAACCAGGAAGCCGAATCGGCGGAGTCGGAGAGCGGCTCAAACGGCGATTCCCGCTCTGCGGGGCGGGGCGCTGGCGGTGGCTTCTCCGGCCGTTTGCGTCGGCCAGAGCGGCTGTGAGCCCGCGCGAAAACCATGAAAACGCTGCCGCCCTCCGCCAAACCCCTCGCAAAGCCAGATATCATTGATGGCGGCCAGTTTGCCGCGGCGGACAAGGCTGACGCTTTGATTCCCGCGCCGGTTTGCGTCGTCAGCGCGAACGAGAGCGAGACAGCGATCACAGTGGAGGCAGCGCAAAGCGCTGTTCGCCGATGGCGGCCCAATCTCATGAGCCTTTTTTTCACTCCGCGCATGCGCTGGAGCCTGGCGATGTTGGCGTTGAAAAGGAGAAACTCCGCGGCCTGCGACACGATGCGAACGGTCTCGCGGCCGCCTCCCTTATGGAGTTTTTTCCTGTGGGGATTCCGCCGCTGGACACTGGCGCCCCCTGGACTGGACACAAGCCGTTGCGAGCAACGCGGAGAGGCCGCGCATGCGGCGATGGAAGACGCAACCGGAGAGGCCCTCAAAATCCTCTTCAATTGGCGCGCGTTGGCCTGGAAGGCCCAAACAGCCGATGAGCCCGTGTGGTGCGCAATCGCTGGCAGCGGCCGTTGCGACTGGTTTCAGGCCGCCGTGCCCAAGCGGCGCTGGGGCCGGGTGCGCAACGCGCGCAGAAGCACCGCGTTGATCATTGCCGCTGAAACCGCCGACGCCAAAGAGATTGAGCGGTTTTTGGCGTTTTCGGACGCCAACGCGAAGGGACTGTTCAATTGGACAGCGCTCAACGCGGCCGCGGCCGCCGGCAACGCTGACGCCATTGATCCGTTGTGGAGGGAAACGGAAGACCGGGAACACCGAACGGTCCATGATGACACGCCATTTCTGGCCGCGGCGCGCTCGAACAATCCGGAGGCGATGCGCGCCTTGATTCTATTGGGTTGCGACGCCAACGCCGTCGGGCGCGACGGTCGCGCTTTGGCGTGCGCTGTGAGGAGCCACGCTGTCGAATGCGTGAAGGCGTTGCTGGAAATGCCCGATTCCGAGTATCCAAAAACCCAAGAGGAAATCGCGGCGGCGAAGGCCGCGATCGAAACGACGCTCGCTTACAAACAAAGCCCATTTGGCGCTTACGCCAACGATCCAAAAGTGGGATGGCTCGTGGAAATGCGAGGGGCTTTTGAGGTCCATGAAGCGCGCGAAGAGCAAAAAGCGCTGCTCGCGGAAATGGCGTCGACGCAAAACCCCGACGCTGAGGGGCGCCCTGCTCGCCCGACACGGCGAGTGTGAAGCGATTGCGCCTGATGACAAAAGGCCGGGCTTAAATCAAAAGCAGCGCGTTTGAAGAAAAAAGGATAAAATCATGTTCGGGTCTCGCCCAATCGAGAGCGCCAGACACTGCCCCCCAAAGGAGAACGCATGAAACGGTGGTTGTTTGTGGATGATGAGCGTTTTCCGCCCGCCAAGGGCGAGTGGACAATCGCGCGCAGCTCCGCCGAGGCCATCGCGATGATGAGCCATCAAGGGTGCCCGGAGTTTATTTCGTTTGATCATGACCTTGGCGGCGAGGACAAGGCGATGGCCATTGTCCATTTCATGGTCGAGCAAGACCTTGATTTTGACAAGGCATGGATTCCACGCGGATTCGCCTACACCGTGCACAGCGAGAACCCCGTTGGAGCGCAGAACATCCATGGCCTCTTGGGCGGATATTTGCGGGAACGGGAATTGAGGCAGCCTTCTCTCATTGGTGAGTGAAAAAAAGCCTTTCTGGGCTGGTTTTTTCAAATTTTTTGCGAGAATTCGCAAAAATCCCAGGCGCTCCGGCCATGGAGCCATGAGCCGCGACAGTTGCGTCATCGAAAGCAAGAAGGGGCTTCGGTGTTTGTTTCGCAAGGATGTCTCGCGCCCTGCGCAGCCAACAAGGCCTCAAAGAGAGCGTGGCGGCCGGCTTGGGCGAGCGGCGCCGCCAGCAGGCGTTTGGGCTGCGAGAGCCAGTTCGCGGGATTGCGCAAGGGCTCGCAGCTCGTTGACCGGATCGGCGCCAGGCGCGTGAAGAGAGAAATCAAGCGAAGAAAAACGCCTCAAAACGCTGTGCTCGCCAAAAACAGAGCGAGCCAGACGAGCCATCTGGCGGGAAAAGGCTTCTGCGGACTGAGGCAACGTCCGATCATCAGGAAACGACAAATTCAAATCTGAGCTTGGGTTGTTGATCGTCGAAAAATCGATTTTTGAGGAGCAGAGAAGAACGGTGGGCTCCTGAGAATCAGCAGCTGTCGCGCGCAGCCAAGACTCAGAAAAAGGCGAATTAAGCGCCTTCCTCCACCAATCGAAGACCATTGACCGCGCCATATCGTGATGGTCGTGGTTTTCCGGCAACGGGGCTGGATTTAGGCGGCGAATAAAACCACCGGTGAGCACGCCGCCCAGGGCAGAGGCTAGGGATTGCGCCAAAAAAAAATCGTTCGGCTCGGTGTTCATGAGCAAGCTCAACCGATTGGCCGTCGCAGTGGCCGGCAAAATATTCGAAAGGCCCCGCCAAGAGGCGGAGGCGGACAAGTCGAGCCACAACCACGCGGCGCAAGGGGGCTCATTGGCTTTGGCGGAGCCAAGATGAATATCCAAGGACCAAATGACCAAATCAGGCCGGTATCCAGCGGCAGCGGCAGACGGTAGCGGCCATTCAGCGTCAATCGCCAAAGGAGGAATGGGTCTACGCTCGTCGAACAGCAAAGGAAGTTTGGACAAATCGACGACGGCGTCCTCGGAGATTGAGTCGTCAGCTTCGGCAAGCGGGATGTTGGAACCGGTTGGCATGAGCGGGAATCCAAAAATGGTCGTGAAAAGCATGAAGGCGAAGAGTCGGGCAGACAAAGCGCTTGAAAATGGCCAAGCACGGCGAAGCGAAGAGCGACGAAGACACTCAGTGGTTGAGTCTACTCCCTTTCTTGCGGGGCTTAAAAAAACTCCCCGCTGCGTGTTGATTTTCAGCGGCTGGAGGAGTGTTGATTTTCCCCTCGTTGGCCGTCTCGCCTTTTGCCACAGCCATTTTGTCGTTTTTGGAGAGGCCCGTGGAGCGCTCCGTCAGCGTCAAAGAAGCGCGCTTGCGGCCCAGGCGAGTAAGGCGTATCCAATGAGCCAGAGCGGCGAGCGCAAAAAATTCCTGTCCGTTGCGGAGCGCCTCTTGCGGCGCAGCGTCGCCACTCATGTCGAAAAAACGCGCAAGGAAGGTGTCGACGACGGACATCAAAACGGCGTCGGGCAACGAAATGAAAACGCCAAAAACGAACAAAAAGAGAGCTCCGGCGAAAAACCCCAAGGTGTGGCCTCCGCGGCCAAAGGGATACGCCAAGCCCATGGCTTTGCGTTCGCGGTGAAGTCCCAGAGACAAAAGCAGCGCGAAAATTCCAAGGAAAGCCGGTCCCACGAATGGCAAAAAACCGAGCCACGCCGCCGCGCCGTTGACGGGCCGGAAAATCGAAGGAATTTGGTTCATCGATTTGCGCGCCGAGCGAATATAGAGCGCATAGGCAACAATGGCGCCAATAAGCGCCGCGCAACCGATCGCGAAGTTAGCCCAAGCGATTGTTTGTTGAGCAGGCGTCCCTGCGTAATGCCCGCCGGAGATGAATTGCATGCATGGCTCCTTGTGAATGCTGGCCGTGAATTCTCAAATGCTTCGCTCTGGGAGACCCCCTTAGGCCTAACGCAGACAGCCAAGTCGGGCGGTGGCCAGCAAACATGCCCGCGCGAGCCCGCGCGCGCAGAAAAAAAAAGCGGCTCGCGGCCGCTCTTGTGGCGTTTCAACTTGCCGGTCGGCCTATGCTGGCCGACAGTGAAGCGTCAGCGCCTCACTGGCGCGGCGGGTAAATCGGCGCTGAAATGATCAGCGTTTGGACGGGCATTTTGTCTTTGATCGAGGAAATCTTGGCCCAATAAATGATCCACAAAATAAAGTGAGCGATGCCGGTGATGGCGTTCACCACGGGCACCCAGAACAGCGCAAGGCACACGGCTTGGGCGATCGCCAGATTCAGCGCCCCGTTGTCATGGTCGACGCGGCCTGCGGCCAGGAAGTCTTTTTTGATCGCGACGGAGAGCATGATCTGGAAAACGGGGATCCAAATGATGTTCACCAAGGGGATGAACCCGAGCCAGATCAGTCCGCCTGGAAAGGGGCGGTTGAACTCGCTCACTCGATTCATCGTTTTTTGCAAAAGGAGGAAATAAAAAACGGTGACGACGAGTATCACGACGAAAAAGAGAACGAAAAAGGCGACTATTCCCATTCCCAAGCCGGTGCCCAGCGCGGCGAAAAGCTGATCATTGGTGAAATGCTCGTGCATTTTTTCTTCCTTTTGCGCTCACGCGCGGAGTGGAGCGTTTTTGGGCGCCAAAAACAGTGATTTGGCGCGGAAATCAGATATTACACCGCCGGAAACCCGGTTCGCCAAATATATTGGCCGGCCCCAATAAAAGCAAGGCCTCGGAGGAATCAGCAAACCAAGAGTTTTTGCGAGCCCCGCCTCATCGGTTTTTCTGTTGCGGCGGCGATGGAGTCAATGTCGCTCGGCACCAACGACCGCCACGGGCATTTGTTTCGCGAGTCCCCCTATTTTCACCCAATAGGTGATCCAGAGCGCCAAACAAACCGGCGCCCCGATCACCCAGGCAAAGGGAATAAACGCGCACGGGAAAGCGAGCGCCATTCCAACAGAGAAGGGCAGCGCTCCATTTTTGTGTCCAGGGCGCCGAGCAAACATGAAATCCTTTCGGATGGAGATGGAAAGCAGGATCGCGAACAGAAGCGACCAAACAGGCCCCGTGACAGGGATGAAACCCAGCCAAATAGTCCAGCCCGGAACAGCGCGAGACGTCGGCGAGACGTTGTTCATCGTTCGATGAAGAAGAAAAAAATAGGCCGCCGCGGCCACGGAGGCGACAGCGACAACAGCCACTGCGGAAAGAATCATTCCGTCGCTATAAGCCCGCATTGTCGCCTCCGGCATGGTCCTCAAATTCTTGGCTATTCATGGCGCACGGGCGAAATCGAGTTGTCGATGTTTTGCGTTCGTTTTGACAGGAAAACAAAGAGGCAAAAAATGGACGAAAACTCGTCGACAAAGCCTGGGGCGTCGCTGGGAAAAGAGACAAATATTGCGCGCGGCTCCGGGCGAGAAAAAATCCAGACCTCTGAAAAGTCCAGATTGCCTTGATTCTTGGGCAGGCCGGCAATGTTTGAGGTTGTTTTGGCGCGTTTGTTTCGTTTAACGGGCCATAAGCCATGGAAAAACATGGCTCATGGGCATTGCCTTGCCTTGCCTTGCCTTGCCTTGCCTTGCCTTGCCTTGCCTTGCCTTGCCTTGCCTTGCCTTGCCTTGCCTCAATCAGAGCGTGCTCGTGAAGGCCGGCGGAATCGCTGTGGAAACCACCGGGATGACCGGCATGCGCTTGCTGATTTCAGCGATTTTCACCCAGTAGATGATCCATAGCACCAAATAAGCCGGTCCTCCGATCAGATTGACGAATGGAATGAACGCGCACAACAGAGCCACGGCCATCCCAATGGCGAAGGGCAGCGCGCCGTCCTTGTGGTCTGGGCGCCCAGCAAGGAGGAAGTCCTTCTTGATGGAGCTGGACAGCATGACGGCGAACACCACGGACCAAATCGGGCCTGCGACAGGGATGTAGCTCAGCCAAATGGTCCAGCCGGGGACTGGGCGTTGCGCCAGGGCCACTTTGTCCATCGTTCGATGCAGGAGCAGAAAATAAACCGCGGCGACCACGACGCCCGCGATGGCCAAAATCGTGAAAAAAATGAGCATCCCCGCGCTGAGCGTGTGGATCGTCGCCACGGCCATTTGATCATTCAATTGTTGCTGGTCATTCATGAAAGCCCCCGTTGCGCGCGGCCCTTGCCGCCAAGGCAAGAAACCGGTGAGTCGTTGATTCGATGGATGGCGCCGCGCTCGTCTAGCGGGCCTCCGCCTGTGTTATCGAAGACCCTACGGGGCGAAGGCGAAAACTGCAATACAAAAAGGAGACGAGCGGCAGGGGCGGAAGACGGCAGGACAGGTTTGTGAAAGAAAATACCGACGCGCAATGAAAAACCACCCGAATCAGGTGGCTTCGCAACAAGGACTTGGCGGATGTGGGGCGAGAAAACAAAAAA
>Ga0209855_1000475_pt1 | contig 9525 bp, 7 predicted proteins | sample OrgsoiDNA_201063_FD_185811 | JGI IMG/M metagenome (GOLD analysis project Ga0209855, IMG submission 185811) | Permafrost soil microbial communities from the Arctic, to analyse light accelerated degradation of dissolved organic matter (DOM) -... | ecosystem: Environmental > Terrestrial > Soil >...
CACCAACGTATTTTTGTGGTCGGGTAAAGTATCAATGATGAAATCTTCATCAGCGGTAACATCATAAGTGCAGGCCGAACCGCGCAGACATACCCCAACGCCGGGTAAATGGTGGCGCAAAAAGTTAAAGACTTCAGTTCCATCAGCCTGGACGGCGCCGAAAGGTTTACGCTGCTCAGGTGAGTTAATAGGCTGTCCGCCATTGTGTTTACCCAGCTTCAACCCATCTTTAATGGAGGGGAAACCATAAAATTGGTCACCCTGCAGGGTCTCGAAGGTAAAGGCAGGGAAGTGATTTTCTTCACTATAGCGGCCATCGGCATGGTGCCAGGCGAAGACTTTACGCACCGGAGTGACAGGTAACTCGGGTATCAGTTTTTTGACCCAGGTCCCCGCGGTAAGGGCTATTTTGGGTGCACGATACGTTCCTTCGTGGGTCGTGACAATAGCACCTTCTGCATCATATTCAATAGATTCGACCGGACATTTAAACAGTTGAGCGCATCCCGCCTCGCGAGCGAGGCGGATGTATGCACCAATTGCCATTTCGCTTTGCAGGAAGCCTGAATCAGGCTCAAATACACCGCAGTAGTCATCGCTTATACTGATTAATGGCCACTTTGCGCGGATCTGTCCTGCACTCATGGCAACGGTGTTCAAAGCATATTCAGCTGAGCTGTTTTTAACATTGGCAATGAACTCTGATCCTTCGGGACCTATGTTGATCACACCACTGCGATGAAAAATTTTTTCACCGCTGGTTTCTGCCAGCTCATCCCAAAGCTGTTGTGCTCTTAGCAGCATAGGCACATAGCGGGCACCTTCGCCATAGGCATGACGTATAATCCTCGTCTCACCATGGTGGCTCCCTTCTGTGTGCGGTGGCATTGCGCTGTCAATCATCAGCACTTTTAGGCCAGCACGGGTTGCATAATATCCTGCAGCAGAACCGACTGAACCACTGCCGATCACAATGAGGTCATACTCCATTAATTTGAGACTCCTCTGATGACTTTTAACAACGTGTTGACGCCCATGATAGAGAGTTTCGGCAGACAATGGCAAGGTATGCATATGGCTAAAATTCACTATGCCACTACAAACATGACTTATTACGAGGGAAGGGCGGCAGGATGGCTGAAAACGAGAAAGGCACCCTAACGTGAGTTTCGAGTGCCTTTATTGTGAAGCGTTTTGCTTATTTACATTAGTGTTTGCGATGATCAATATACTCATACTCGTTGGATTCAATCTTTTCTATGCCAGCTTCAAGAATGTTGATCAATTGCCTTGCAACATCTGTGGTTAACCACAAAGTTCTGTCTACCTGCGCATCTTCTGGTGGTTGGTCTTTAGAAGACAGGTAATGAAGACGTATCATCATGGCGTCGTAAGAGTCCACGGTACTGATATCCCAACCTACAAGCGGGTGTGTCTGAATAACTTCATCATTTCTGTCCATATAGACCCCTTAATGGTAGTGACTAACGTGAGTGACTAGCGAGGATCAAGGCGGCTCATTATCTGGTGAGCTTTTTCAGTATAAACATTTAAAAGCTTTTGTGGCGAGTAATCGTGTATTAAAGCGTAAATAAAGTGTGAGAAATAATGAGGGAAGGGAACACTATTGGCACTTAATGGCGATTTTAAGGCAAAATGATTGCATGAATTCTGAGCGAATAAGGGACTAAAAAAACCGGACAGCGACGCCCGGCGTAAAAAAGCATTGGCTCAAAGAGCCTGGTTTTATCAACCTGATTATTATTAATTCTGTTACTACTTAAGACGCCGTCACTATGGGTCACTTGCTGAACTCATAATTAGTCAGTAGTGAACCACTCATCTGCGCTTTCCCATGTTTCTTGCAAAATTTCTTCGATGCGATCGCGGTCTGTTTTTGGGGCACCTAAGACCGACAGATTGTTGGCGCCTGCATAGCGCACCTGAATTTTATTATCTGTCTCGGAAAACTGTTGGTTAATACGTTTACTTAATTCACCCGATAATGCTTCTAAAGCACCAGCAGGCAGAGGTTTGGTTTTATCGATAGTGACTTCAACACGCATAATACCTCCTGAATAATTGACCTGTATATTTATACAGTCAAGTTGAAAGGGAAGCAAGCGCAGAATGAATGATCATCCGTGAAGGGAAAAAAGAGCAGAATTTGACCTCTGCTCTCAGCTGCTTTAGCAGGAAGTGATTTTCCAGTTCAGAGTTTGTCCTGCGAGGAATGGTACGACTGACTCTCTGCCCAGAGGGATCTCTCCCGGTTGAACGACCGCAGTACGTGTCACTTCAATAAAGTCTTCATTCAGAGGCAACCCATAGAAACGCGGTCCATTCAGAGAACAGAAAGCCTCGAAATGATGTAAAGCATTCATCTCTTCGAAAACCGTGGCATAAGCTGGAATAGCCAGAGGTGCATTGAAACAGCCGGCGCAACCACAGCTGGCTTCTTTACGGCCTTTGGTGTGAGGCGCAGAGTCAGTGCCAAGGAAGAATCGATTCGAACCGCCCGCAATCACTTCCCGTAATGCCTGCTGATGGATATTACGTTTGAGGATAGGTAAACAAAACAGATGCGGCCGCACTCCGCCCACTAACATATGATTTCGGTTGAACATCAGGTGTTGAGGTGTAATGGTTGCAGCAAGGTATTGATTACCTGCCAGCACATACTGCGCGGCCTCTTTGGTGGTGATATGTTCAAACACTATTTTCAATTCTGGGAAGTTCAGGCGAATAGGCTCCATAACTTCATCAATAAATCGTGCTTCCCGATCAAATATATCGACATCGCTATGGGTCACTTCCCCGTGAATTAACAACGGCATACCGATTTTCTGCATGCGTTCGAAAATAGGATAGATTGCTTTTATGTCTGACACGCCATGCTGCGAGTTGGTCGTCGCGTTTGCCGGATATAGTTTCGCAGCTGTAAACACTCCCTCCAGATAACCACGAGCAACTTCTTCAGGATCTAAATAGTCTGTGAGGTAGCAGGTCATTAGTGGTGTGAAAGTATGTCCTGCCGGGATAGCGGCAAGGATACGATTACGGTAGGCAATCGCGGCTTGTACACTGGTCACTGGTGGCGTCAGGTTAGGCATAACTATGGCCCGACCGAAAACTTCGCTGGTGAATGGCAGAACGGTGCTGAGCATCTCGTCGTCACGAAGGTGAATATGCCAGTCATCAGGACGGCGGATTTTCAAAACTTGCGGTGTTGCAGTCATCGGGCAGAACTCCGGCATTGAGTGACAAGACGTTGGGATCAGGTGCAGTAATGGGAGCATTAACGGCGGGGAACAAGCATAAGCGCAAATGTGTTTCGTTGCATCTGTTAAATAAATTTAGCGTTGAAATCAGTGCCGTGAGGGGTTCATAGTAAGTACAGCGTAATGTTAACCATCGCTTTCAAAGACATTTTCGAAAGCCTGACTACACCACAGGAGAAGATTATGGAAATCAGAGTTGTCGCAACCGTCATCGTCAAGCCGGAGTTTTTGAGTGAGGTGACTGAGGCCCTGCACGAAGTTATTGAACCAAGTCGCCAGGAAGTCGGTTGTCTACAGTATGAGTTACATCGTGATATTGACCACCCGGAAACCTTTGTATTTTATGAGCGTTGGGCGTCAAAAGAAGCCAACGCACAGCATAATGATACCGAGCACTTTGTGAATTTTGCTCGTCGTCTGGAAGGCAAGCTTGTACGCCTGGATATTAAACGTCTAAAAACAGTTGCCTGATTTTGGATAAAGTTGGCCCTGTGTCAGACAATAAAAAACCCGCCGAAGCGGGTTTTTTTATAAACAGACGTTATGCCCTTTTACTCAGTGGGCATGGCTGGTTTAGTCGCCGGCGCGGTTGCCGTGCTGACTGCTGCATGACCGCCTGCAGAACCTTTACCGTCGAAGTCAAATTCCGGGCGAACCCAGTCGCTGTGACGTGCTGTTTCCTGCTCATAGGCTGGAGCCGGTGCTTTAGTCATCGGCGCTGTGGCATGATGTTTGAAGCGCGGAGCGACTTCAGTCTCGGCAACGACAACAGGCTGTGGAACAGATTGAGGTGACGAAACCGCAGGTGCCGGTGGAGTCACTTCCTTCACAGGTTCTACGACAACAGCAACAGGTTCTACAACCGCTGGCTGTTGAGCTTCAGGTTTCACTTCAACCACAGGTGTCGGTTCCACTGGTTCAGCCGTTTTAGCCTCTACCAGTACAGGCTCGTCAGCAACAGGCTGTTCAGCAGTGACTTCGGGTTGTACCTGAGGCTGTTCAACCGGCGCATTAATCGCTTCAGGTTCGACCTGAGTGGTTTCAAATGCTTTCACTTCAGTGGTAATTGCCACTTCATGTGCAGCTTGTACCGCCTCAGCCACAGCGTCAGAATGCTCGTTCGACACCGGTGTGTTTTCCTGAGCAATCTCGACCTGACTTGCCAATACTTCAGCATTGTCAGCCGCAGCTTCCTGAACATCCTGCTGCTCAGTGGACTGCGCTACCGGATAAGTGATCCACACTTTGCCTGATGCCATTTCTGGAGAGACGAAAGCGCCAGCCAGAGGCATTGGTGATTGTGTTGGATAACGTTCATCACGATAACGACGGCGACGCTGACCACTGACCCGCAGATGACGAGGTGAGCGGCGTGAACGGCGAGGCATCCCACCTTCACGACCATTCTCGGTCTGATTGTCATCATTGTCATTGGTAGCGACAGACTCAGCATCTGGCGTTGCCTGTGCAATTTCCTGTGAAGCCTGAGGTGCGACGATTGCAGGCACAACGCCGGTGATCAACTGTTGAGCAGCGGCTTCAGCTTCATGATCAACTTCTGATTCGAAGCGAACTTTTTGCGAAAGCTGACGACGTTGACGACGCTGTGCTGGCTGACGATCTTCCTGTTCAGTCTCATCTGAGACTGCCGGAGAGGCTACAAAAGCCTCCTGAACAATGAGATCCTGTGATTTTTCTTCCTGAGGAGCTTTACGCTTGTCATCTGAACGGCGACGAGAACGATCACCACGCTCGCGACGTGGCTGCTGCTGTTCGTCACGGGACGCTGTAGTGTCAACGTCTTGTGTGGCAACAGTTTCAGAAGCAACAACAGGTTCCTGGTTACGACGGTTACGACGCTGATCTTCACGCTGTTCGCGGTTATTTTCACGCGTATCGCGACCTTCGCCACGATTATCACGGTTATTTTCGCGACCCTCGTTACGGTTATCTCGGTTACCACGATCGCTGCGTTCGCCACGTTCACCATTACGCTCACGGCGACCACCGCCCTGACGGCGTTGATTACGACGCTCGCCATTACGGCGATTTTCGTTCTCAGCAGTTTCAGCTTCGGCTTTCGGCGCTTCGATAGTCTTAACTTCAGTTTGCGGTTCAGAAGCAAAAAGACCTTTCAAACCGTTAAGAAGACGGCTGACAAATCCAGGCTTGCTGGCAACGGGGGCATTCACGGTTGCTGCACGTGTTTGCACCGGCTGTTCAATAGCATCAGGTTGTTCGAATGAAGACGGTGGAGCCTCACCTTGCAGGGCAAACGCAGCCAGAGCCGGTTGTTCAGGGCGCTTACGTTCGCCAGGAACTTCCTCGGAAGGTTGCAGCATCTCTGCTTCATGATGTTTAGGCAGCAAGTAGCTTAATACTGAAGACTCTTCACCTTTACGTACACGCAGAACTGAATAATGAGGGGTTTGCATTTGATCATTAGGAACGATCACTGCGCGCACGCCGCCCAGACGTTTTTCAATCGCGTTCACGGATTCACGTTTTTCATTGAGCAGGTAGGAAGCGATAGGTACCGGCACAATAGCGTGAACTTCTTTGGTGTTCTCTTTCAGCGCTTCTTCTTCTATCAGACGCAGAATAGACAGTGATAGGGATTCGTTATCACGAATAGTCCCGGTACCGGCACAGCGTGGACAGATGTGATGCGTTGACTCACCCAGTGATGGGCTCAGGCGCTGACGCGACATTTCCAGTAAACCAAAGCGGGAAATCCGGCCAATCTGAATACGTGCCCGGTCTTGACGAACGGCATCACGCAGACGGTTTTCAACTTCACGCTGATGGCGCACTGGCGTCATATCGATGAAGTCGATAACAATCAGACCACCGAGGTCACGCAGACGTAACTGGCGAGCAATTTCGTCTGATGCTTCAAGGTTGGTATTGAAGGCAGTTTCTTCGATATCACCACCGCGTGTTGCTCGTGCGGAGTTGATGTCGATAGCAGTCAGCGCTTCAGTACTGTCGATCACAATCGAGCCACCAGAAGGCAGACGCACTTCACGCTGGAAAGCAGATTCAATCTGGGATTCAATCTGATAATGGCTGAACAACGGGATCTCACCGATATAAGGCTTGATTTTGCTGCTGAAATCCGGACGCCCCAGAGCTGCGATATGTTCTTTAGCCAGTTCAAGGACTTTAGGGTTATCAATCAGAATTTCGCCAATATCAGGGCGCAGGTAATCACGGAATGCCCGGACAATGACGTTGCTTTCCTGATGAATCAGGAACGGGGCAGGGCGACCTTCGGCGGCTTTCTTGATGGCGTCCCAGTGTTTCAGACGGAAAGTCAGGTCCCACTGCAGTGCTTCAGCAGATTTACCAACACCTGCGGTACGCACAATGAGGCCCATGCCATCTGGCAATTGCAGAGAGGACAGAGCTTCTTTCAGTTCAGTACGGTCATCGCCTTCAATACGGCGGGAAATACCCCCAGCGCGTGGATTGTTCGGCATTAACACTAAATAGCTGCCGGCCAGGCTGATGAATGTCGTCAGCGCTGCACCTTTATTACCGCGTTCTTCTTTATCAACCTGAACAATGACTTCCTGGCCTTCACGCAGAACATCTTTGATGTTAGGGCGACCATGCGAGGAGTAATTGCTTGGGAAGTATTCGCGGGAAATTTCTTTGAGAGGGAGAAAACCGTGTCGTTCCGCGCCATAGTCAACGAATGCCGCTTCAAGGCTAGGTTCTATGCGGGTGATTTTCCCTTTATAGATATTGGCTTTTTTCTGCTCATGGCCTGGACTTTCAATATCCAAATCATACAGCCGCTGTCCATCTACAAGGGCAACGCGCAACTCTTCTTGCTGAGTCGCGTTAATCAACATTCTTTTCATCTTAACTTACTCGTTATTTTTCCATTATTGATAGAGCTGCGGGCAAAATGACCTCATGACCGGGTAAACCGTTGGCCCCGAGTCTTCTCGCAAAGTCGTCAACCTCACGGTTGTCGCTTGCATAGGGGCGCATTATTTCGGTAAGCCTGCTTTTGCCGTTTTAAGAACACCAGCGTTGTGAAAGCAGTACTTTTATTAGGGGAATAGCTTCTGAATTTAGATTAACAGATCTCATTCCGTTTGCCGGCCAAGCTGCAACCCGCAGCCCGCTAATTGCTTGATTCCACATTACGTCTTACGCCATTGCTGCGCTTTTGTGCGATCAGGCAAATCTATAATTCCTGCGTTTTCCCTAACTTAAGAGAAACAACGCGGAAAGTAACTTCATTATTCCATTGCAGGCACTGTTATAGCAAGGTGACTTTACCGCTTGCAGTAAAGATTCTTATGCTTATGCGAGATGTGCCGCATTGATAAACTGCTCATCATATACAGTCGGTCGGGTTTTCCTCGTCGGTTACTGGTAAACTATGAGTTAAGCACATAAAAACCTGTGGCGCGAAACGTGCCGGATATTTAGAATCGCGAGCCATGAAAACTGAGAATCCATCTGTACAATTAATCCCCATTTCCGAAGACGAAGCCGGACAACGCATCGATAACTTCTTACTCAAAATTCTTAAAGGCGTGCCGAAGAGCATGATTTATCGAATTGTACGTAAGGGTGAAGTTCGGGTTAATAAGAAACGTATAAAACCAGAATATAAATTGCTGTCTGGAGATGAAGTTCGGGTTCCGCCTGTGCGCGTGGCTGAGCGCGATGAAGTTCCTGTTTCCGCTAAACTGGACAAAGTTGCGGCTTTGGCCGACTGCATTTTGTATGAGGACGATCACTTATTAATTCTCAACAAACCTTCAGGTACTGCGGTGCATGGCGGTAGTGGCCTGAGTTTTGGTGTGATTGAAGGACTGCGAGCGCTACGTCCTGAGGCTCGTTTCCTGGAACTGGTACATCGACTGGACCGGGATACCTCCGGTGTGCTGCTTGTAGCTAAAAAACGTTCAGCGCTACGTTCACTGCATGAACAGCTGCGTTTGAAGGGTATGCAAAAAGATTACCTGGCATTGGTTCGTGGGGAGTGGCAATCGCATTGCAAAGTTGTGCAGGCTCCTTTGCTCAAGAATATTTTGCAAAGCGGTGAGCGCATTGTTCGTGTGAATGCGGAGGGTAAACCTTCTGAAACGCGCTTTAAGATTGAGGAGCGTTACGAGTTTGCTACGCTGGTCAAAGCCAGTCCGGTAACAGGGAGAACACATCAGATCCGCGTTCATGCCCAATATGCAGGGCACCCGATTGCTTTTGATGACCGTTACGGTGACCGTGAATTTGACGGGCAACTTGCCGGAACTGGCTTGAATCGTCTGTTCCTGCATGCGGCTGCTTTACGCTTTGAACATCCTGGCACAGGTGAGACCATGCGCGTTGAAGCGCCCTTAGATCTAAAACTCCGTAATTGTCTTAAGAAACTCCGGCTGAAACCCGCAAAGTCTTGAGCGTTCTAAAATCAAAATGAACAAAGTGCAGATAAGCGCTTTGTTCATTTTTTTCTGCAATATAAATCAGCCGAGCAGAGGGTTAATTCCTTTCGCTCGCAATAATGCCAACAAAGCGATGACCGGCAGGCCAATTAAGGTATTGGGATCTCTTCCATCGAGGTTTTCAAAAAGGCTGATGCCCAAACCTTCACATTTAAAGCTCCCGGCACAGTCGAAAGGCTGCTCAAGCTGCAAATATCCGCGAATCTCGTCGTCCGTGAGCCGGCGGAAAGTGACGGCAAAGGTTTCGAATAAGGTCTGAGCTACACCCGTATCGCTGTCAACCAACGACAGGCCGGTATAAAAAGTGACAGTTTGCCCGCTGGCAGCACGTAGTTGCGTGAAGGCTTTATCAAAGGTATGAGGCTTTCCAGTGATTTGACCGCAGATAACGCAAACCTGATCCGACCCGATAATAAGGTACCCAGGATGTGAAACCATCAGCGCGCGGGCTTTTTGCTCTGCCAGCCTTTGTACCAGCACCTCTGGCGTTTCATCTGCTTGTACCGATTCATTAATATCGGGCGCTGCGCAGGCAAAACGTAGCATGGTTTTTTCCAGCAAAGCGCGACGGTAAGGGGAGGTCGAAGCAAGTAAAATATTTTTGGCAGAGATATGCATAATTTTTTCCACAAAGCATAGCGTTCTTGAATGCCACATTTTAAACTGTGTGCCGCTGCGGAAGCGAATATTGGTGAAAGGTGCGGTTTTAAGGCCTTTTTCTTTGACTCTACGTCGTTACAAAGTTAATATGCGCGCCCTATGCAAAAAGTAAAATT
>Ga0209855_1000503_pt1 | contig 9160 bp, 4 predicted proteins | sample OrgsoiDNA_201063_FD_185811 | JGI IMG/M metagenome (GOLD analysis project Ga0209855, IMG submission 185811) | Permafrost soil microbial communities from the Arctic, to analyse light accelerated degradation of dissolved organic matter (DOM) -... | ecosystem: Environmental > Terrestrial > Soil >...
TCGCCTGGCTCGCCTGGCTCGCCGCGGAGACGTCGCTGGCTTGGGCAACCCGCAATGGGCGGTGGACGCCTTGGCGAACGGGCAGGAGCTGTGGATGGCCGAAACCGGACCCAAGCAAAAGGCGCAGTTGAACCACATCGCTGACTGGGCCATGGCCGCGGCGCCTGAGCGCCAATTGAACAAACTGTCTTTTCAAGAGGCGATCCGAAAAACCGTCGAATGGGACGCCGCGCGCGATCGGCAAGCGGAGAAGGCGGGTCCGGACGAGCCGGATCATCCGGAAGGGGTTCGGGAAATGGGCGCGGCGCCCGCAAGCGGCCTGCCCGGCGCGCGGTGGGTGCGCGTGCTCTCTCCCGAGGCCCTGGACCGAGAAGGGCGCATGATGCGCCACTGCGTGGGCTCATTCGCTTCAAGGGTGGCTGAGGGCGACTGCCAGATTTACTCCTTGCGCGACGCGCGCAACAAGCCCTTGGCGACGGTGGAGGTTCGGGAAGCGGACGCCGAGCGATTGAGGGATTTGGCGGAGCAACAAGGCTGGACAAAAGAACGGCTCGCCGCGGCCTTGGCCATGCCCGAGGTGCGAGAAATCGTGCAAGCCCGCGGAGCCTCGAACGCGGCGCTGTCGGCTGCGGCGTCAGCCGCCGTGGCGGACTTGGACACAGCGATTCGCGCGAAAAAAGAAGCCCCCTTGGTCGCGATGGCGGAAGTGGGCGAAGGCGGCTTGGTGCCGCATCCGACGCAAGTGGGGTTCGTTCGCTGGTCGGACATTGAGCCGGGCTCCAAAATGGCGGGCCGTTGCGTGTGGGCTCCTTCCATGGGCAAAATGCCGGAGGGCTTGGAGTTCGACATCCTGGACTTGCGCCAAGTGGCCGCTGACACTGCGCTGCCTGTGAACCTCAGCGCGAAAAACCTGGTGGTGAACCCGTCGGTGAAGGTCCTTGACGCGCGCGCATGGAATATCGAGAAAGTCTGGTTGGAGCGCTCCGGCCCCTTCGTCAAGCGCGTTGACGCTCAATTGCGGTTTGGCGACATCGACGAAATCGCGCTCGAGGCGCCCGCGCTGGACCATGACAAGTATTTGGCCGAAGAGCTCGTCGACCCGGACGCCGCGGTGCCGTTCGCTCGCCTGGAAGCGCGCGCCCGACGCGCCTTGACGCCCGGTTTGCGCGCCAAAAACGTGATTTTCTCCAACGCCGAGCACATCAATCTTGCCCAAGGCTGGATTGAGAACGCAGAGTTGTCAGGGCGCGAGAACGCCTCGACGTTCGTGCAATTACGCGGATTGCGGGCAGAAAGCCTGCGTCTTGACGCCCCGGATCTGGCGTTCCTGGACGCCGCGCAAGTGGAAATCATCACAACCGAAGTCAACAAAGTGGGCGTGGAAACCGAGGTCGGCGTCCCTTCGCACTGGTCGTTGCCGGCGGGAGCCCAAGAGTTGGCGGCCACGGCGGCAGAAGCTCGCCGAGCGCCGATGGAAGACGCCTCCTGGACGGAGCGCAAGATCATCGAGTCGCGCGCGCAAGCTGCGCGCAACGCCATTGAGCAGGATCGCGTGTTCACGCCAGCCATTGAGCAAAGCGTGGCGCGGTGGCGCCCCGACACCGGGCGCGCTTTTGAATGCGAATTGGACAACATCGACGCAGACTTGAGGCCGATTGATCTTGCGAGCGACGAAACCAACGCGGTTTATTTGCGTGACGGGTTGGCCAAGGACGCGTTCGATCGCATGCGCAAGACGGACGCAGGCAGCCTGACGCATTTGTTTTCGAAAATAGCGGGGCGGTCGCAAATGACGGCCGCGGCGGAAATCACGCCTGAAAACGCTCGCGGAGAAGCCTTGCCGCTGGTGGACTATTTTGCGGGGCAAATAGTGTCCGTTCCGGCCTTGATTGATCGCGTTTTCTCTGAAAATGCGCTGGCCTTCGCGAGCGCCGCGCGAGAAGGCGTTTTGTCAATGAAAACGCGCGCTCCGCATGCGGCGGGAGGCGCATGCATGCAAGCGCCAGCCACGGCGTTCCGCTGGGCCCCCGCAAAAACCCTCTGCGCCGCAGGGGGCACAACAAGCGACTTCGATCAATTCAGCAAAAATGCGATGTCGGAGCTTTCTGACGAGGCTCTCAAGAAAAGCATAAAGAAGGCCCGGGCAAAAAAAACGAACGGGGAGAACAACACGGCAAGCGATCTAGCCGCAGACCCGACCGCAATCGCGGAACCGAACGCAAACCCCCCCAAAAACGACTTGGATCGGTTGCTGCCGTTTTCGGAACAGGGCGGACTCATTGAAAAGAAAGACTCCACAGAAGAAACCTCGCAAGATTTTCGTGCGTTCAGGAGCGCGAGCGCGGCCCAATGGGCATTGCGATTGACTGCGATGTTCAAAAAGTGGGATCGAAACGCCCCCATTGCGCAACTGGTGCCCGAGGGCCTAGAAATCATTCGAGCTCTCGCGCCTCGCGCGATCGAGGGCGATGTATCCGCGGGCTTCATTGCCGAGGCGGAGAGAAACATGGGCCAGCATTATGTCCAGCGCGTGGCCAACGTCGTCGCAGGCAATCCTGCGGCAAAGGGAGAGCAAGCGCTCCTTTTTGGGAAAAATTTCATGGCCCAAGAGCTTGTTTCGAATTTGGATGGGGTGGAGCCCGCTTTGCAAGCGATAGCGAAAGCGGAGGCCAATTCATCACCGGTCACGAAGGCCTCCGGCGATTTGCCGGGTGAAATCACGAAATGGGTTCAAAAATTGAAAGCCGGATCAAGCGCCGTTTTGAACAAGGACGCGGAGGACGCCGCCGTTTCGAAAAACTTGACCGGATTGTCATTGTCTGCGCCGAGCGGATTGAACGCAGAAGACAAAATGTCTTGGGGCATCCAAGCGTTGGCGGAGAATTTCACCTTGTCGACCAAACGGCGGGTGGCGCGCGAAGCGATTTGCGAGTCGCTCGTGGAGCGGGTGGCTCAATCAGGCGCCAATATCAATGATATTTTCACGATTGATCTGGCGCATGCGCTGTTGTTGGCTTTGTCGAAGAACGAGCGCGGTTTTTTCCGCCAAATTCAAGAATCAGTCGCAATGGCCGTGATGGACCAAAAAAAGGATCTGGCCGATTTCGGATTCAAAAATTTAGACAGTGGATTTCGGCTGAAAATCGACGCCATCGAGCATTTTTCAAAGCACTGGAATGCCCCCGTGATCGAGAAGGCCATGAACGACAAAATGAATGATCGATTGAGAAGCGCCTTCATCAATGAGCTGACAACCGCTCATTCTGTGGCCATTTCCGTCTCGAAAAAGCCAACTCCCTGATTGTTTTGGCAAGGCCCTTTTCGAAGGGCTTTGCCATCCATCAAATCCGGGCCTTCTTTTTCAATGATTGCGCGGTGTCGCGGGCGAGAGTCGCGAGCGCGTCTTCCGTGAGGACTTGTCCGTCAAGGGAAAGACGGCCTTCTCGCGCCCAAAGCGACACCATGCGACCCAATTTATTCAATTTTTTGGTGTCTTTTTCGAGCTCTGATTGCAACGCCGATTCTTCTTTCTGCGCTGTTTCGCGCGCTTGAAGGAGCTCCGCCACCGCGGTGTTGCCTTTGTCGAGAGCAATTTGAAATGCCGTTTTTTTCTTGGCCAACAGCGTGAAATCGGCGCCATTTTCCAGCAACCACTGCGCGGCGGCGGTGTTCCCGTGGGCCGCGGCCACATGCAGCGCTGTTGCTCCGTCGCTGTCCTTGTTGTTCACAGGCACATCCAACTCGAGGAGGCGGTGAGCCAGATCGATGTGAGCCCATTCCGGTCGAGCCAAAACATGGAAAAGCGTTCGGCCGGAGTCGTTCGTCGTGGTGGGCGAAGCGCCGCGATCCAAAAGTCCGTTGGCGCAACCAATCGGCGCAAAGAAAAGCAATGGTTCTCCCCAAGGAGTGGTCGAGTCAGGATGGCCCGCGCAATGGTCAATCAACCAAAACATGCATTTTTCTTTTTGAAAAAGCATCGCAAATGCCTCTGGATCCCACATCTCGTCGTCGCCATTGCTGGCGGTGTGCGCGATGCAATTGGCGTAATCGTCATTCAGACCGTGCTCCTCAACCAAAAGATCCAGCACCGCAACGGCCTCGGAGTCTGAAATGTCGTCGCTTTGAAAAAGCGCCGCAAGCAACGCCATCCCGTCATCCGTGTCATCCCAATCAATCTCCCCTGAATCGTTGCCAATGCTGGCGACGTGTTCGGCAAAGAGGCTGGCGAGCTGCGCGCGGGCTTTCTTGCGGGCTTTTTTTCCGGCTTTGGCGTTGGCTTCGGCGAGCGTTTTGGGCGAATGGGAAGATTGTGTCAAAGTGAACTCCAAGGGAAAAAACGAGCAAAGGAGCTGCGAGGGGGGGCGCGATCGCTTTGCGGGCTGTTGGCAAGGAAATCTTCGCGAGCTCAGGAATGAAGGCATTTTACCTTCTTTTTTGCTCGTGGCTCAAATAAATGGAGTCCGACGGCCACGGCCATCAATCCACGCAAAAAACGCCGCCAGGGCGCGAACTCTTGCCTGGCGTTTTAATTGCGCAAGTGAGGACGAGCCGGCGAGCGAAAAAAAGCGCCATGAATTCCCCTGTGAATTCAAATCCTTATGCGATTTTTCGTTGTGGACTTCTTCGTGTCGGTCAACGCAACAAGGGCGCTTTCGTCAAGAGGCTTTCCATCCAGCGCCAGGCGGCCTTCGAGAGCCAAAAGAGAAAGCACTCGCCCAATTTCAGCAAGCCGGGCGGTGTCGACGGTTTTTTGAGCCTCCAGCTCCGCGTGCTCATGCACAGCCAAAGCCCGCGCGCGCAACATATTCACCACCGTTGCGTGCCCGGCCGCCGCGGCGAGGTCGGCCGCCGTTTTCCTGTGAGCGCGCAGATTCAAATCGGCTCCATTTTCCAGCATCCATTCGACGCATTCGATGGCGCCCGTTCTCGCGGCCACATGCAGCGGGGTGAACCCATTGTCATCCTGGTCGCTCAGGGAAACGCCTTCGGAGAGAAGCCGTTGAGCCAAAGCGGATACTTCGGGGCTCCATTTTTGAAAGGGCAGTTTGTGCATCCAAGTGCGCGCTTCGGCATCGGTGGCGGTCGCTTTCGCGCCTCGATCCAGAAACTCAGAAACAAAATGCAGAGGCGCCAAATGGATCAAGGGCGTTCGGTCCGGAGTCTCAGCGTTTGGATTGCCTCCGCAATGATCCAAAAACCAAAGAGCGCACAGCGGCAGCTCGATGTCCATGCAGAACGCTTCCAAATCCCAAAGTTGTTCAACGCCGTCGTCGCCCTCGCGAAGCACCCCGTTGTGAAAATTTCCGTCGAGGCCGTGCTCATCGCGCAAAAGGTTCAGCGTCGCCACCGATTCTGCATCCGACAATTCCATGTCCACAAGAAGACACCGAAAAATATTTCCGCAAACGTCAGAGTCTTGCCATTTGATTTTATCCTGGTGGTCAACCACAGCGCAAGAGGCGAAAAGCCTAGAAACCGCGAGTTGGGCTTTTGCCGGACTCAGATCAAATTGGGGAATGGTCGATGTTTTGGCCATACAGGCTCCTGACGCCAGAAGAAACAAAGGAAAAGATTGCTTCGAATTGTATCATAAGCGGCGCCGATCGCCTAGGAAGAAAAAACCGCTTGTTGAAGGTTGAAGCCGCTATCATGGTGGGGAACTGGATTGAGCGAGCGCTTTCAGAGCTTGCTCGCCTTGAAGTCATTCGGGAGAAAAAAATGCCTTGGGAAAGTATAGCTGACGCGCCAGCAAGCTTGCGTCGCTTGATTGGCCCGCAAAAGCCGGTCAAGGAAGCTGAGCGGGATCGCCTTCGCTGGCTCTCCGAGACAGAAGTCCTCGATTATCACTTCACAGGCGAACTCCGGCGCTCAGAGGCCGTGGAAAAAAATGCTCACAAAACAGTTTCGGCGGCCATTTTGGCCCGTGAGATTTGGGAACGAGAAACGACCGAAAAAGAGCGCGAGCTTTCCATGTTCCTGGAAAGCAGCGACCTCATAAAATGGTTGCTATGCGGAACGGAAAACACAGGCTTGGCCCCTGAGTTCGCGGAGTGGAGGGCTTGCATGCGCCAGCGCCGCCTCGCCATGCTGGTGGCGAACAGGCCTGACAAACAAGACGCCGAATTGCCTCCTTCGAGAAACAAAGCAGAGGCCTGCGCGCGCTTGTGGCAAGAGCTCAGAGCCTCTCGGGTTCGGCGTTTTTGTCTTTTTTGGGCAAAATGGTTCATTTTTCTCATTTGGTGTGATTTCTTATGGGGGCGCTATTCCAGCAATGCGTCCTCGCTGGGGCTGCATTTGTATTGCATGGCGACTCTTCCTGTCACGCTGGCCCCTGTGGCGCGAAACGCCCTGTTGAACCGCTGGGGCGGCGAAGTGGCGAATTGGCTAAAATGGTTCATGGTCGCCAACGACTTGCCGCTCGCGTCCTGGCGATCAGTGGCGACCATCAGAAAAAAGACGAGAAAGGCGTGGCGTGAAAAAGGCGTTGGATTTTGGGAGTCTCATCGGTTGACCGCGCTTTTCTCGGGTCGCCAACACCATCTCTTGCGCCCCAAGACGCTCAAGGACGTTTTGGGCGAAGGGCCGCCGCCTGCGCTGATTCAGTGGGCGAACGGAAAATTAGAGGCGCGCGGCGCCAAGCCTTTGCCTTGGATAAAAAGACGCCCTTCAAAAGCGCTGGTTATTGCCGCCCGGAAAATTCGAGAAACCTGCTCGGAAACCGCTTTGGAGCGGCTGACGGCGGAGCGAGAGGGCGCTGAAATTCAAGCCGCGATGCGTGAAAATGCCCTGGAGGCTGTCTTTGTAGAGCCCCACAGCTCCGGCTCTCTGCATTCGCCGGCGTCCTCTTCCGCCGCCTCATCGCCCTTTGCGCCGGAGAAAAAACCGCCGAAACCCCAGCGTGGAGCGCCAGAGCGGCGCGATAAGCGATCGGCGCGCCGGCTCTGAACGTCTCGGGTTCGACCTGCTGGCGTCGATTGCCCCGTTAGGCGCTCACCGCAAAGAGCTCCATGATTTTGTGGATGAAGCTCATTTGCGATCAAAAACTGCGTTGTCGCTCGTTGTTGGCGTTTATGACCTTGATGCGCTCTCTCGCGCTTTATTGTGGTTGCTCGCGTCGCCTCTTTTTCGCTTTCTTTTTTGCCCGTTCGCATGCCCTGTGGGCATTGAAAATTGCGCGCGCATGTTTTTCTTCGTCTTTTTCCTCGCTTTTCGCTGTGCGAAAGGCAACAAACAGACGAGCGGAAACCCTGAGACGTTGCTCGCCGATTGAGCGAGGCAATCGGCATTGACGGTTTGTTTTCAGAGACAGATGGCGATTTTGGACGCCATTCAACGCCTTTGAGCGCTTCTAGCCTTTGCGCATCGGTGTCCGCCTGGCGCCGAGGGACTGGCAATGTTACGAATTGTTTGCGATGTAACGAAAAGCCGCGCGGCCTCCGCTATGTTTTCCTTCTCTCACATCGACGCGCGGCGGTTCTCGCTTGGCGGGCATTGTCGCCGTTTGATTCATTTAAAAAAACATCTCCATGAAAAATTCATTCAATGGGCGGGATTTTCGCCTCGTGACGGCCCTTGCCATCGTTTCTTTGGCCGCCGCATGCGGCGAGAAGCCAAAAGCCCCGCCGCCTCAGCCGCCGGAGGTGGGCGTTTATGCCGCGAAGACCACGCCGGTGCCCGTGGTGGTCGAGTTGCCAGGGCGAGTCAGCGCCTTTTTGGCGGCTCCCATCATCGCGCGGGTTGACGGCATCGTGTTGCATCGCGATTTTGTCGAAGGCAGCGAGGTCAAAGCGGGGCAAAGGCTCTATCAAATAGACCCTGCGCCCTACGAGGCGACGCTGGAGAGCGCCAAAGCCACTCTGGCCAAGGCGCAGGCCGCCGTGGTGTCGGCGAAGGCGCAAGCCGATCGATACAAAATCCTCGTGGCCGCCAACGCCGTGAGCAAGCAAGATTACGACAACGCCGTCGCGGCGGAGGGCCAGGATGTGGCGGACGTGGCCGCGGGCAAAGCGTCGGTGAAAACCGCTCAGATCAATTTGGGCTACACCAACATCGTCTCCCCCATCACCGGCCGCGTCGGAAAATCAACGGTGACGCCAGGGGCGTATGTGCAGGCGAATGGCGCCGCGCCCTTGGCCACAGTGCAGCAGTTGGAGCCCGTGTATGTGGATTTGACGCAGTCGAGCCTGGATGGGCTCAAATTGCGGCGCGAGATTGAAGCCGGCCGCTTGACCGAGGGCGGCCCGAACGCCGCCAAGATCACGCTCGTGCTTGAAGACGGAAAGCCTTATGAGGCGGCCGGAAAATTGGAGTTTTCCGACATCACGGTGGACCAGACGACGGGCTCCGTGACGGTCCGGGCCACCTTCCCCAACCCCAAGCGCGTTTTGTTGCCCGGCATGTTCGTGCACGCGCAAATCGAGGAGGGCACCAACGAAAACGCCATCGTGGTCCCGCAAGTGAGCGTGACGCACGACCAAAAGGGCAATCCGACCGCCATGGTGGTGGGCAAGGACAACAAGGTCGAGCTGCGGCAACTGAAAACCAGCGGCACGCAAGGATCCAACTGGATCGTGGAGAGCGGGCTGAAAGCGGGCGACCAGGTGATCGCGCAAGGGGCCTCAAAAGTCGCGCCCGGAGCCACAGTGAAACCCGTCCCAGCCCAACTGCCGCCCGAGGGCCAAGGCGCGTCGGGAGCTTCCGCAGCCACGGCCGCGGATGCCTCTGGCAACGGCGCGCCCGCAGGCGCCGCGGACTCCTCCTCTGCGGCCTCGCCTTCTGATTCGTCGGCATCCGCGCCGCGGCCCTCCGCCTCATCGTCTTCGTCGTCCTCCTTGTCGCCCGGCTCATCGCCCTCTGCGTCAAGCCCGGATTCCGCGTCTTCCTCGCATGGATTCGCGTCTCGCGTTTTGAAGGCCCTCAAACCATCGAAAACCAAGAGCGCGTCCGGGGCCTCGGGCGCTTCTGAAACGGGCGGAGCTTCTGGCGAGACGGCGACGCCCGCAGCGGCCTCGGACTCCGGCGCCGACCCCACGCCGAGCGCGAGCGCCGTCCAGTCCGAAATCAATCCAGCCAGCGCGCCCAGGACCGCTTCAAACAGCGGCAATGGGAGCCCGGTGAAAAAGGGCGGACAAAAAACGGCGCCAAAATCAGTCCCGTCAGA
>Ga0209855_1000507_pt1 | contig 9123 bp, 10 predicted proteins | sample OrgsoiDNA_201063_FD_185811 | JGI IMG/M metagenome (GOLD analysis project Ga0209855, IMG submission 185811) | Permafrost soil microbial communities from the Arctic, to analyse light accelerated degradation of dissolved organic matter (DOM) -... | ecosystem: Environmental > Terrestrial > Soil >...
AGCTCTTCCAGCAACTCAGGCTTCAATCTGCCTGAAATCAACGCCGCGCACAAAGCCCACTCCGCCTCCGTGCGGCTGGCGCCGGTCATCAGGCAGAAAGCCTCAAGGCCAGCGTATGGCATGTTGTCAAGCTTGGACGCCAGCTCCTCAATGCGCGCGCGCTTGGCTTCGCGCGAGCTTTGTTGTTTCGGGCCAAAAGGAGACTCTCCTGATTGCCGCGGGGGCGCCACCAATTCAGGCGCGGCGATCGGCGCCGGAGTTGGCGCGCGCGGCGCCTCCGCCGGAGTGGCCGGCGCCGCAGGCGTTGCGGTCACCGGCGACTCAGCGGTCGCGGCGGGCTGAATGGCAGGAGCGTCCTCCTTGATCGGCGCCGCGGCCTCCGAGTCGTCCGCGGACGGGCGCGGGTAAGCGGGAAGGATTGGATAGCCCGAATCTTCATCGAGCTCGCAAACCGCGCGCCAAATGCCAGGGCCGAAGGCCATTTGAATGGATTCTTCGGGAAGAGCGTCTTCGGGCGCATTTTCGTCCAAAGGCGTCGTTCCGTAAATGAAAAGCGTTCCCCGATCGATTGCGAAACGAGTGCCCCCAAATTCGGTGTCTTGGCAGTGGCCGTTGGGCAAATAGAATTGAACAAGGAAGAGTTTGTCTTTCATTTTGTCTGCAAAAAAGAGGCGCGAGCGCCAAACGCCAGAAGGAAAAATGCCAGGATCAAAAGTCCGAACAAGAAAATAGCGCTAAAAAGCTCCCGCGGCAAGAGCTTGCTTCTGAATTTTAGGCCTTTATCGCGTGGCGTCGACACGAAAAAACGAGAGAAAAGGAAAACCGCCCGAGCGGGGCGGTTTTCCGCGCGAGAGGCGCGAAGGAGCAGCCACCGGCGATCACTCGTCGCCGTGATCCAAAACTTGTTCGGCCAGCTCGATCAAATCGTTTTGCTCTTTCACCGCGCCGCCCTTTTCTTGCTCGGCGATGATGATCGAGACAATCTTGTTGATTTCGCCGCTTTTGCGGCCAAGCGCGTCCGCGATCGCCTTGGTGTCGTCGCGAATGGCTTCTTGTTCGAGTTTCAGGCGATTCTTGTTGCCGACCAGAGCCATGATCATCTTCTTGTGCTCGTCAGTGAGTTTGAGAATCGGTTCTTTCTTGTCTTTGCCGCCGAAATCGCCGGACAAAATTTCGTCAAGGGACTTGACCATGAGATGAATTCCTGTGAATTGAGAAACGTTAAGACTGAAAAAAGCCTGGGATTAGCGGCGCCTTGTTTGGACGACGGCCTTATGAATATTAAAAAAAGAGCCGTTTGTCAAGCGACGGACGGCTCTTTTTTGATTTTTGAAGAAATATTCTGGAACGCGACTCGCCAAAAAAAGCCAGAGAAAAGAAAAATAGCGCGACAAAATCGATTCGGGCGACCTTTTAAACATTGTTTCCATTTGCAACGAATTGAAACCAAGGGTATCCACGGAGGCTCGCACGTCATTTTTGGCGCCATTGATCAGTGGTTGACACCGCGCGTCCTTGATTGGAAACCGCTCAAGCCAAAATACGGAAAAATAGGGGTTTGTGGAGGTTGAAAACCCCAAAAAGTTTGCGAAGATGCCTTCAAGCAAGTTGCTCAACCGCAACGCTCATCGCGAGGCAATCCATGTCGTTGATCACTCCCACCCCGTCTCGACGGGCCGGCCAAAAAGCCTGCGGATCGCCGGATGGGAGCGCGTCGTTGACCGTCTCCGACGCTTGGGGCGCCCTCCACGGCAAAGCCTGCTTCTGCGAGAGGCTGTTTGCGTGCCTCTTTCCTCCTTTGAAAAGGACGCCATCATGAACTCACCTGCCACGAAATCCAGCGCCGCAAGCTGGGGAGCGCACCGTTTGGAGGCGGTGGATGCCCACACGCCCGTGATGGCGAATTCCCCCTGGGGGGCGGGCCCCAGCCAGGAAATCATCGCTCCATGGAAAGCGCGGGAAGCGGAGGGGTCATGGATTTCTGGGCCTGGCGCTCGCTTGCAACCCAATCTGGCCAACGAAGCGAAGCCCGCGCAATGGGAGCCCGAGGATTACCTGGCCCGGCTGCAAGCTTCTCGCGCGAAAAACGCCGCAATGGGCGCGGCCAAGGGGATGGACGAAAAAGCGCGGCGCAATCCTCGGGGGCTGGGCGCATAAGCCAGAGCTCGCAAAAAAAAACAGCTCAATCCATTTTGGTTTTTTTGCCACTCATTCAGGAGGAAAATGCCCAAAAACGCGAAACAGGCCCTCACCAGGGCTTTCAAGGACCGGATTGAACGCTGATTCGGAAAAGGCGAAAGCCGCAGCCACAAAGGGCAAACCGCAGTCGCCCTTTAACGCCAGGAGAATGCGATGGAGTTGCAAATTCAAGGGAAATGCATGCCGCTGACGGAGTCAATCCGCTCATACGCAACCGAAAAATTCACTCGGTTGTCCCATCGTTTTGATCGAGCCATCAACATTCACTTGTGGTTGGGTGTGGATGGAAAAGACGCTCAACAAAAAGAGGCCAGCGCCACGATTCACGTGAAGGGCAAAGAGCTGCGGTTGGAGCGGCGCGAGGACAACCTTTACACAGCCATCGACAAATTGGCGGAAGCCTGCTCTCAGGCTTTGTGCCGGGAAAAAGAAAAACGCTCGCGCCAGCGCTGGAAGGCCATGGCCGTCAAAGAAGCGCGTCGAGCGGGCGTGGAGGGCGAGGTGGGCAGCCGGGGCGCGGCCCTTGCGGCCCCCCTGGCCTCCCGAGAAGATTTTGAGCCGACGCAGGACGAAACAATGGCCAATCAAGAAATCATTGGAGCTCCGAAACTCGAGCGCGCCACACGGCGGTCAACCGTCTGATGGCTCCCCAAGAGGCCCGCAGCCATTTGCGGGCTTTTTTGACTGCTCCGCGAAACCCGGGCCCGAAAAAAACCCCTGCGCAAGGCAGGGGTTCAGGGAAAATCAAAATCCGCGCGATCAAGCTTTCATGATCTTCCGTTGCGGCGGCGCTGCTGCCGGGGCGTCCTCAGATTTCGTCTGCGGAGCCGCTTCGTGGATGACCTCGGTGATCGCGTGGCGCTCGAGAAGGGCCGCGACGTCTTCGGTGGCGACGTCCACGCAGGTCTTGCCTTCGTCATTGGCCACGGTGATGACGGCTCCGCGCTCAAGAAGCGCCTCGCACAACGCCATTTCGCCATTGGCCGCCGCATAATGCAGCGAAGTGTTGCGCTGTTTGTCCATGGCTTTCACATTGGCGCCGCGCGCGAGCAAAAGGCGCGCGATTTCTTCATTGCCTTGTTGGCACGCCACGATCAGCGGAGTTTCGCCCTTCCTCGATTGGCGCGTGACCAATGCCGAAGCCGCCAAGTAAGCCGCCGTCAACTCCACGTCGCCCGTCTGAACCGCGTGATGCAACCCGCTCCATCCTTGTTGGTTGTGGCAGTTCGCATCAGCGCCGTTGGCCAACAGCCAAAGGCTCACTTCGCGCCGATTGCTGGTTGTGGCCGCGAAAAGCGGCGTTTGGTCGGTTTTTTCGTTGTCAATTTCAGCGCCATCCGCCAAAAGCTGCTTCGCTTCTTCCAGATTGCCCAAACGGCAGGCTGTGAAAAAGTTCAGGTTGAGGGTGGCTTGCTTGTCGTCAAACATGCCTGAGAAACCGAAAGTCATGAAAAACTCCTAAGGGCGTTCGCCCAAAAATAAAAAAAACAAAACGTGACCGCTTTGAGGGGTGTTCTGTGATTTTACCTTGTTTTTGGCGACGACGCAAAATAACTTGAAAAAACGAGCGTCGCCGCCCGGTTTTTGAAGGAAATGCCGACCAACGGAAACAAACCCCCGCAATGGCGGCCCGCGCCCTTTGGCGACGCGCTCACTGCGAGCTTTTGAGGAGTCAGGAAGCCGGCGAAATATAGGGCTCGGGCGGTCCCGCGAAATAATGCTCTCGCAGCGGGCCCTGATCGTCAAACTCCACCACCAGCAACCCGGTGGAGCGCCATTGCTCCGCAACAGCTTGCGGCAAGGCCAAAAACGCCAACCGCCCCCATGGCGTCGCCAACAAGGCGTCAATGGAGCCCAAAGCCGCTGAGCGTTCCGAGCAGGGGCGGGAAAACGCCACCGCTTGCGAAAAAGCGTCAGCGGACTCCGCCCGAAAATCGAGCGCGCCCAAAATAGGGTCGGCGTCCAAACTCACCGCAAATTGTCCATTGTTGGACCACACTTCATACGGGCGAGGGGAAAATTCAGCCTCGTCGGGCCGCTCCGTCAACGTCGGGGCATGGGAAGCGCGGGCAATTGAGCTCATGGAGATCCAATAGATAAACAGGGCCAGGGAAAACGCGAAAGAAACAGCGCCAAAGGGAAGCAAAAACGGTTGCGCAAATTGAGCCACGATGCTACAAAGAGACCGCCATAAAAGCAAGAGCGCGTGAACGAAAGCCGGAGGAGGAGCTCTGTATGTGGCAAAAAACGCACACGCAGCGCGACATCATGAATTTTGAGGACAATATGGACCGTTTGATTTCTGGAGTTTGGACTCGCGCGCGAATCGCCGCGGCGTTTGGCCTTCTTGCGGCGAGCGCGGCTCACGGGCAAGCCATGCGCGGAATGGCTGACGCGCCGCCCACGGAGCAGCCAAGCAGCCAGAGCGCTCCCGCCGTGGACGCCCAAAATCGCCCAATGTGGCCCGGGCAGGGCGGCGTGGCCGCCCCTCAGCCGGCCCAGCCAGCGCCAGAGCAACCTTCGGCGTCGCCCGCGCGGACCTACACGCCCGTGACGACAGGCGCGCCTTGGCGTCGTTTGGATCATGGCTTGTTGTTGGACAACCCCCCGCAAGTGATGCTGTTTTGCTCGCCGAAAAGCGTCTGGTGTTCAACCGTGAAGCCCCAGCTCGCGCAACTGGGCGTGCAGCTGGGCAGCCAAGCCGATTTTGTCTTGGCGCCAGCCGTGGCCGGCGTCGACGACCTGCCATTCGCGAAAGCCCAAATCGCGGCCCAAAAAGTGATCGGGTATTCGGCCGCCTTTGATTTGATGCTCAGCCGAGCTTTCGCGTCAGGGCTTGACAGCTCCAGCGACAGCCAGGTGGAGGACCTGATCAAGAAAAATTACCCGCAAGTCGGTCCTCAAATCGCGCAAATCTACGAAGAGCCCGCCACCGATGTGTTGGCCAGAGAGTATGCCCTGCGATTGAAGGCCTTCGGGGTGCGAAGCCTGCCATCCGTGGTCGTCAAAGGGCGTTGCGTCATTCGCCCCGAAGACCTGACAGGCCCGCAAGAATATGTCGCGCGCGTGCGCCTCGCGCTTGCAAATTGCCGCTGATTGAGCCCGAAACTCTGCTTTGCGTCCAAAAAATTGTCGCCGAAAAAACAGGCCGCTGGCAACTCCGCGCGGGACGCGATATACTGAGCGGACGCCCAGCGATCCCGCTGGCGGTTAAAATCGCAAAACAAAATGAACCGCGCCACCCCGTTATCGCCCAAAACCGCAGACGACGCCTTGGCTTGGGGCGCGAACAACGGACTTCTTGAAGCCGTCGATAGCGACAGTCCGCGCGCCGCGACGCGATGGTTGGAGGAGGCCGCGGGCCCTTGGAGCGGATCGTCTTACGCGCGAAGCGATGACCCGGAGGTGAATCCGGTCCTGCGCGCTATCTTGTCCCCCCACGGCCCTGCGGTTTTAAACGCCATGGACAGCTGGCTGGTTGGCGTCGCCGATTGGGATATTGGCGGGTGGAAAGCGATCCACTGGGCCGTCGCGCATCAAAGCGAATGGGCCGTGGCATGGTCTCTGAAAAATGGACGCGGGCTGACCGAGCGAGAGCGCCGAGACAATGGACAATTGTCCAGAACCGCGTTGATGATGGCGGTCCAATTGGGAAGTCCAGAGTGGCTGGAAAAAGTTCTTGCGCTGGATGAGGAGTGGGGCGAAGGAACGACCAAGCTTGTCCGCGCTGACGCGCTCAACCATCAGGGGCCCACGGCCATTGGGATCGCGCTTTATGAAATGGGCGCTCGCGCGATGGACGTCCGCGCGGGCAAAGAATCTTCCCCAGGCCAATGGGGCGCATGCGCGAAGATTTTGTCGCAGAGAGGATTTTTTGTGGATTCGCGCGATGGCGCGCGGGCCGGCCGATCGGCAAAGCTTGCATGCGCCATCGCGCTGGCGAATGAAAAAGCCCCTGGTTTGGACGCTCTGCAAGGGGCGGTTCGCTTGGGTTTGAGCATGGCTCAAAAAAACGTCGCAGGAACCGCTCCGCGGCAGGCCGAAAAACCGTTTGAGGCGGCGGGGGCCGACGCGGATTTGGATTGGCGTCGCGCGCTGCTTGCTTGCGGATTTGCAGAGAAAACGGATGGCTGTTGGGCGTCCGCGGCGTCGAAAAGCATCAGGGATTGGGCTTTTGGCGAACGCGCCGAAGCTCCACGCGGGCTATCCGTGAAGAATCGCTTCGCATGGCTAGAAGTCGCCAAGGCTTGTGAAGAGTCATTCGCCGCCGCGTGCATTCCCGAGCTCGAACGGCCGATGCGAGGCCTGGAAAAAGAATTCCTATTGTGGGCCGCGACAGAAAAAGGCCACGAGGCGTTGACGGCATCTCAAATGGGTCGAACTCCCTCCCGCTCGGCGGTTTTGGCAGCCTGGAAAGAACGACTTCAGCTGGCGGACATCGCCGCGGAGGCCTCGCCGCCCAAAGAATCCATGGCATTGGCCGATCCTGTTCGATTGGGCGCTCGAAGAGTTTAGTCGAAAGTCGAAGGGTTTCATTGGGGCGACCGCGCGCAAGAAGAGCGCAGGGCGGAAATGGGGGCGGACAAAAAATCGGCTCGAAAGGCGGTTGGAATCACTCGTGCCCGGCCGAGCCGCGCGATTCTTCAATTTCGACCCATTCGTCAAAATCCGCCAAAAAATCCAAAGGCCCCGTAGCTCGCAACGACGAGGGTTCTTCGGCTCGGCTCGTGTCCAGCTGGCTGGCCAGTCTTTCGGAGGAGTCTGCGAGAAGTTTCTTTGGAGCCAGGGGATCCGCCAAAGGAATCAGCGACGGCGGTGCTTGCCGCTCGGTGGGGAAACCGCAAAAATGGGCAAATTGCCGCGCCGACATCGGCGGCGTCAGCGGCCTGCTGTCTCCATTCGACATGTCTTCGAAAAACACGACGAACGCCTGCCCTGTGAAGGCGCCGTGCGTGCCATGCGGAAGGCTTGGTTCGCACAACGCGCCATGCGCCTGATCGAGGCAAAAAGCGATTGAATAACGAGCGATCGGCTCGTTCGCCTGCGACGCGGCGTCAGCGGAAGAAAAATCCATGTGCAAGGACGGCACCTTGGGCAAGGCTTCATGGGTTAAAGTGACCCAGCCCAGATCTCCGCCAGGGGAGCCCAACCGTTCTTTGATCCGCGCCAGATCAGGCCCGGACCCGTCGGCGTCCAACGGCAGTTGCGTTTCTTGCGCCACTTGGGCTTCCGGATCCACAAAAAAAGCGATCAGCGACCTTTGGGGCGCGAGCGCTTCGACGGTTTTTTCATCCGATGGGTCGGGAGACTCTGCTGTTCGCGCGTCGGCATTCATGATTTCATGGGTGGTTGGCAAGAGCGTTGCACCTTGCCCCGGCGGCGTCGACGCGTCAAGGGGCCGCCGCTGCGAATGCGGTCCGCTGGGCGAAAAAGCTGGATTTGAATGAAAATGAGCGACTCGAAGGCCGCTCATTGTCATTCATGGCGAGCGCTCAAAGCGCGGGATGGGACGCCAACCACTCTCGCAGCTTGACGCGCTGTCGCCCCACGCTCACAACCGGCTCGCCTGCAATCTCCGACTCGCGGGCTTCTTGCTCGCCCACCACAAGGACAAACCCCCGGCCAAGGGATTTCGCCCTCGCGATTTTCCCGCCAAGCGGTCCGTCGGATATATCCATTTCAGCGTCTGGCCAGTGCTCCTGTAGCCGTTTAAACGCGGCGCGCGCGGCTTCATGGCTTTTTTCCGAGACCGCGATCAGGCAGGCTTCGCGCGGCCGCAAAAACAACGGGAGGGAAAGGCCATGGCTTTCCAGCAAAACGCCGATCATGCGCTCCATCGAGCCCAAAATCGCCGCATGCGCCAGCGCGGGGCGGCCTTTTCCGGATGGGGCGTCAAATTCGAGCCCAAAACGCTCTGGCAAGGCGCAATCGAGTTGAAAAACGCCCATTTGCCAGCTTCGGCCACGACCATCGCGCACATGCAATTCAATTTTTGGCCCATAAAACGCGCCGCCTCCCGGCTCCTCCTCCCATTGCAGGCCTGCTGCCGAGCATGCCGCGCGCAACGCCTCTTCCGCGCGATCCCAGTCTTCATCGGAGCCCAGCCGTTGATCCGGGCGCAAAGAGACGCGAGCGTCCACATTCTCAAATCCCAACTCGGCATACGAAGACTGGCATGCCGCGAGCCAGTTGGCGGCTTCGGCCAACTCCTGCCCAGGCATCAAAAAAACGTGCCAATCGTCTTGGCAGAATTGCCGGCATCGCAGCAGGCTCTGCAAAGAGCCGCTGGGTTCGTCGCGAAACACCTCGCCGAATTCAAAAAGCCTGAGCGGCAAATCGCGCCAGCTGCGCCTTTCGCTCGCGTAAATGGAAATGTGGTTTGGGCAGCTCATGGGGCGCAACGCCAGTTCGTGCCCCTCGGGCTCGAAGCCCACGGGTTTTTCCGCATTGGCAAAAAACATCCCCTCTCTGTATTTGGCCAAATGCCCAGAGCGCTCGAACAAAGAACACGGCGCCAAAATGGGGCTTTTGACTTCTTGCGCGCCAAAAGAACGCGCTTTTTTGCGAATAAACGATCGAAGCTTTTCATACAGCAAAAGCCCTTCAGGTTTCCAAAACACAAAACCCGCAGCGTCGGACGCAAAGTAAAGATGGCTGCGAGGGGCTTCTTGCGCCGGGCTTTTATCCTGGGAAAGGCGCGCCGAAACGACGGAGGAACGGGAATTCGAGTGCGACATGGCAATCTCCAAAAAATCAAAAAAAAAACCGAAATGAAAACCACAAGAGCGTGAAGGAACTCGCCGCCAATGCAAAAGGCCCCGGATCACCGGGGCCTTGCAAGGATTTCGTCGCGGGAGTTCCTATCGCGTTCGAGCCCAAGCGGCGTCCCGGCGGCCGCCAAAAGCGGTCGTCGTGCGGATTGTC